>Ga0105245_10003795_pt1 | contig 13438 bp, 10 predicted proteins | sample KBSM54metaG_FD_81523 | JGI IMG/M metagenome (GOLD analysis project Ga0105245, IMG submission 81523) | Miscanthus rhizosphere microbial communities from Kellogg Biological Station, Michigan, USA - KBS M5-4 metaG | ecosystem: Host-associated > Plants > Roots > Rhizosphere > Soil | place... | reverse complement strand
GGCTTCGAGGATGGCCGCTTGCCGGTTGCCCTCGGCGCGCAGGATCGCGGCTTGCTTCTCACCTTCGGCGGCGCGGATCGTGGCCTGCGCGGCGCCCTCGGCCACGTTGATCGCTGACTGCTGTTGGCCTTCGGACTGCAGGATGCTCGCTCGCTTCTCCTGATCGGCCTGCTTCTGCAACGCGAGCGCCTGCAGGATCTGCGGCGGAGGTGCGATCTCGACGATCTCGATCCGGCTGATTCGGATGCCCCACTTGTCGGTGACGACTTCCATCTGCTGCTGCACGTCGGTGTTGATGCGCTCGCGCTCGGACAGCGCCTGGTCGAGGCTCATCGTGCCGATGACCGAACGCAGCGCGGTACGGGCCAGTGCGTCGATCGCGATGTCGAAGTTGGCGACGCTGAACAACGCCTGCTTCGCGTCGACGATCTGCGTGAAGATCGTCGCGTTCACGGTCACGACGACGTTGTCCTTCGTGATCACTTCTTGACGATCACCGGGGCGCGGGATCTCGCGCATGTCGACCCGCTGCAGGTTCTCGATGAACGGTGCGATCACGACGAGGCCCGGCTCGTGGGTGCGCTGGTATTCGCCCAGCCGCTTCACGACGCCGACCTGTCCTTGCTGGACGATGTTGATCATCCCCTTGAGGGCGGTCAACACGACGATGAGGACGAGGCCGCCCAACACCAACGCAACGATCTGACCCGTACTCATTGATGCTCCCTGTCCGCGCCGCCTGGCGCTTCGATGCTCCGCATGTCGACGGGCCAGACCTCGAGCGTCGTGCCGCGCAGGGCGGTCACCACGACGGAACGTCCGGCCTCGATCTTCGGCCCGTCGGTGAAGGCCAGCCAGCGTTCGCCCGCGAGCTTCACGTGGCCGACTTGGTGCGCGTCGCCGACCTCGTCGAGCGTGATGGCTTGCTGTCCGACCAGGCCGCCATGCACGCCGATGGCGACGTGGCCACCGCGGTGGCGGTGAAACACGTTGCTCACGTGCGGCCGCACGAGCACGACACCGCCGACCGACACGCCGGACGCGACGAGCATCTGGAGCCCGTAGCTGTCGGGTGCAACCAGGGCAACGATGCCAGCGGCGAACGCGCCGACCGCCACGAACAGGGCGTAGAACGCCATGTGGTGCAGCTCGAAGAGCACGAGCGCAACACACAGAACCAACCACACGAGGACCACGTCAGTCCCACCTCCGTTACTGCGAGGCAGTGTATGGCTCAGTCGACGTCAGCAGGCTCCGCGTAGGGGTCACAGAGCTTGCACGACTCGAGCGCTTCGTCGGCGCTCACTCTGCGGAGGCCCGGCTTCCCCGCGACGACGACGCAGTCGGGTCGGTGGGCCATCGTGCCTTTGCCGGTCGCGACGAGATCCGTGGCGGACGCGCCGTTCGCGCTGAGCGCGGGCGCCACGTCGGCACCGGTACCGGCACCTGCGAGACGGTCGGCCCCGGCCTGCTGCTTCACGGTTTCCTCGAGGCGCGAGATCGCCTCGATCATGGCGGCCGACTGTGCGCGTCCTTCCTTCACGAGCTCGGTGATCCAGTGGGCGAAGTAGAAGAACGAACCGAGGAACACGAGGCCGAGGCCGAGCCCCAGGCCGGAGATCAGGTACGGGACCTGTTGGAACAAGAACGGTGAGTGGGCAGCGCCGTACCAGCCGACGAGCACGATCACGAGACCGAGCGGGGCGATGATCCCGCCGAGCACCATCAACGTGTGTTCGCTCAGGTTGAGCGTGCCGCCGCCGGTGCGCAGCGAGCGCACGCCTTCGGCGAGGCGTTGATAGCCGGTGGCCTGCGACGCAGCCGACGCAGCGCCGGGCGACGTCGACGGTGCGAACGGCGCGGCGGTTGGGGGCGCAGCGGGCATCACGGGCTCGAGGACGATGTCGTCGACCGCGAGATCAGCCGGCTCGACGGACGTTCGCGCTTCGTAAGCCGGCGCCGTGAGTGGACGCGTGCGGGGCGGACGATCAGGCACGGTCGAGGCCCTCCGGGCACGACGAACTCGCGACCGACAGCACGTTGTCCGCGAGCCGCCCGGATCCGAACCAGAAGAACGAGCCCGCCATGACCAACAGGATCGCGCTCACGGCCGCTGCCAGTGGACCCGAATCGACGAAGGCCAACGGCGACGCCGATCCGATCGAGGTCCCGCCGGTACCGCCAGTGCCCGTTCCTCCGAGCGACGGCTTGGGCGTGTTGAACGTCGTGCCGCCCGGCAGCACGCTGGAAGTGCCGCCCGTGGTGCCGCCCGTGATGGGGAGCGTCGGCAGCGAGAACGGCGGCGCCGCGGTGACGTGCACGCTGCCCGCGGCCAACCCGATCGTCTCGACATGGGTTGCCTTCAGTGCGAGCACCAGCGCTTGCGGCGACGAGAACGGAATCGGGCCGACGCCCTGGCTGGGCAACGACTCGACCGGGATGAGATTCAAGATGGTCGACAGCACCGGTTCGGTCGAGCCGTTGTAGACGATCGTCACGAGCACGCCGCTCGCCAACCGGCTCGCCTCGGCTCCGCTCTTCACTTCGCTCGGCTCGATGAGTCGCACCGAGATGCCACCTTGTGCGAGCAACTGGTTCACGTCGGCATTCGCGTCGCCCAGCGTCGTGAGCAACAGCTGGTTGAGGGGATCGAGCCCGCCTTGCACCGGGCCGGTCACGCCGCCGAGCGGAAGCGAGGGCAGCGGGCCCGACGACGAGGTCGGCGGCGCCGGATCGGACAGGTGCACGCCGTTCGCGTCGATCGTCGCCGGCTGTCCGAACACCGTCAGACCGCTCACGACCGTGGCACCGTCGGTGGCGGCGTCTTTGCTGTCGCTCGTACCGACGAGGTCGGTGACGATCGAGTCCATGTGCACCGCGCCGAGCAGGATGTCGACGTTCGACAGCTCGACCCGGGTGCGGCTGACGACGTCGCCCTGCTCGAGGAGCGAGCTGCTCGTGGAGGTGATCGAGCCAACGCTCAACGCGGGAGGCAGCTGCGCGGCGCCGTACACCACCTGTGACTGCGCCGAGCTCGCGTCGGTCGCCACGTTCTCCTGCCCCGACGCGAGATCCTGGCTCGCGGTCGTGGGGCCGGCCGGATAGAAGGCCTGGGCGCGAACGGGGTAGCCGGGGATCTGGTTCGCGTTGGGAACGCCGCCGAGCGCGAGGACCGTCGGCAGGTCTGCCACCAACGGGCCCGGGTACACGAGGCTCGCCAAGGCGTAGCCGCTCGGCCCGCTGTCCATGTTGGTCGCCGACTCGGGCAGGCTCGCCGCGAAGAGCGGTGATGGCGTGCCCGGGATGAGGCCAGGACTGTTGTAGGTGAACGTGATGCCCTCGCCGCTCGACTCGAGCTTGTAGCCGCCGAACTGAGAGGCGAGATCGCCCGCGCCGCTCGACTGGGCCTGCGCCGAGCCATTGGCACCGAACGCGGCGAGCGTCGCGACACCGAACAGCGCGGCGAGCCTGCGCCTATGCCGTCGCACCGACCACTGCCTTTCCGGGCGCCGCGTTGGCCGCGGGTGTCGTATCGGGGGCCGCTCGGCCGGGCTTGCCGCGACCGGTGACCGCTTCGTAGAGCATCCCGGCGAGACCGTTCGGCTGACGGCCGAGCGCGACGACGGCAATGGCGACCGCGGCGAAAACGAGACCGCCCTGATCGGGGTATTCGCTCTGGATGAACGGCAGTAGCGCGAACAACGCGCCGCCCATCAATGCGCCAGTCACGGTTGTGACGCCACCGACGACCGCAAAGAGCAAGAGCACCACGTTGTTCAACGGCTCGAACTGGATCGCGTCGGCCGTGGCCTTGAGGCTGCCGAACATCGCGCCCGCCACGCCGGCGATGAATGCAGAGACGACGAACACGGCGAGCTTCGTGCGGCGCACGTCGAGCCCGAGCGTCGCGCACGCGGCCTGACTGTCGCGCAGCGCGGCGAGGCGGCGGCCGAATTGACCGCGCCGGAGCGTGAGCAAACCGATCGCGAACACGACGAAAACGATCGCGCAGAGCACGAGGAACGCTCTGTCATCGTCGAACTTGATGCCGAGGAAGTGCAGACGGCCGACGTTGACCGACGCACTGCCGTAGAAGTGATCGTTCTTCAACAGGAGGTCGCCGGCGATGGACGCGAAGCCGAACGTGACCAACGCGAGGTACAGCCCCTGCAGTCGAAGCGCGGGGAGCGACACGATCACGCCGAGCGGGACCGCCACCAGGCCGGCAACGAGGATGCCGAAGATGCTGTGGCCACCGAAGAACGTGCCCATGGCCCATGCCCCGATGGCCAGGAACACGTACTGGCACAACGAGATCTGTCCGCTGTAGCCGGTGAGGAGCACGAGCGACAGGAGGAGCAACGCGTACACGAGCGCGGTGGTCACGTCGAAGAGCCGGCTCGCCGGCGTCACGTTGGCGACGACGATCATCACCCCGACGAAGACTGCCGACCGCACGACCGACGAGGGCAGGCTCGGCACCTTGGGTGTCCTGGAGCCGACGATGCGGCCGACGCTCAGCTTCGCCGCAGGCACCAAGAGCAGCGCGGCGAACAGGAAGATCCCAGGAATGGCGATCCGCGCGGACTGCCAGCCGCTACTCGGCGGCAACGCGAACGACGCGTGTTGCTTCATGACGCCCAACGCGATCGCGCCGCCGAACGTGAGGGGCAGGCTCTTGAGCTTGCCGACCACTGCAGCGCCGTACGCGCCGGCCACGAACAACGTCAGCACGATCGGATCGAGCGACGAACCGTTGCTCGCCAGCAGGATCCCGGACAGCGCAGCCAGCGTCGACCCGAGGATCCAGCTGTACCGGGCGATCGCCACCGGCGGCGCGCCGTTGAGCGCGGCGAGGGTCGGGTTGTCGACCACCGCGCGCATCGCCACTCCGGTCCGGCTCACGAACAAGAGGCTGCGCAACGCCAGCGCAACGACCACGGCCAAGAAGATGGCGAGGAGGTTGTCGCGCGTGAGGTTCGCTTCCCAAATGTGGATGGTGTCGCCCTTGATCAACGGATCGAGGCGGGCGCCGGTCTCGGGCGGCCAGAACTTCTGCGCCAGGCCGATGCACATCACGAACAGTGCGATCGTGACGACGACGGTCGTCTGCACGCTTGCATCGCGGAACGACCGCATGACCCGCTCGGTACCGAGGCCGACGAGCGGGGCGAAGACGAGGAGGACGATCAGCACGCCGAGCGGAGCAGGCACGCCGTGTTGCACGGTGAGCGCGAAGTACACGTACGCCGACACCATGCCCACCGCGCCGTGCGCAAAGTTGAACACGCCCGTGGTCGCGTACGTCAGCACGAGGCCACTCGCCGCGATGGCGAAGAGACAACCCTCCGCGATGCCGATCATCGTGAAGCCGAAGAGCTGACCCGCGTCGCCTGACGTGGTCCACACGCGAAACACGTAGAAGAGGACGAGCGCGAGACCAACGCCTCGCGCCGGCTTGGTCTGGATCCCCTTCAGCCAGTCGACGGCGTTGGTCATTGCGACGCGAACCCGTCAGACGGATACACGCGCTTCCACTGGCCGCCTTCGATCGTGACGATCACGAACTGTGTGGGGCTGTGCTTTCCGGCCGGATCGCGAGGGGCGAGGATCGTGCCCGCGGTGTACGACGTGACCTTGCTCAGCTCGGCGATCACGGCGTCGCGCGTCGGCGCAGGGCCGGCCGCCGCGATGGCGTCGACGCACAGCTTCGCTGCGGTCCATCCCATGATGGCGAAGAAGTCGAGCGGCTGACCCGAGCTACTGGCCTTGTAGAACTGCGCGAAGTTCTGCATGTCGGGGCCGCCGCCCTCGACGATGTCGTGCGTGAGCCCGATGAGCGCGCCGTTCGCGGCGTCGCCCGCGAGCTGTGGCAGCTGCGGGCCGTACGCCTGCGCGCCGTAGTACGACGCCTTCGGCGTCCAACCCACTTGCTTGATCGCCTGCGCGAGCTTCGAGATGCCGTTCACTTCGAGCACGGTGATGAACGAGTCGTCGCCCGCGTTCTTCATCTGCGTCGCCACACCGACGTAGTTCGTCTCGGTGACCGACACCTTGATGATGGGGTCGGCGACGAGGCCGGCGTTTGCGATGTCGGTCTGGTACCCCTGGATGCGCGCCGCGGCGTTGGGGTTGTCGGGATACACGATGCCGACCTTCGTCACGCCCTTGTTGGCCTTCATCCAGTTCCAGATCCCTGTCGTGCCGTTCGTGGTTCCGGACGGATCGATCGGGTTGGGGGAGAAGTAGTTCGACGCCTTGAGGGCCTCGTTGCCGATGATGAGCGAGCAGTTGGGGATGTTCGTGCCGCCGATCACGCCGGCCCCGCCGTCGTCTTCGACGGTCGTATTGCCGACGAACCCGAACACGGAGTCCTTCATCTGGTCGGTCTGCGACCGGTTGATGCCCGGGTCGAGGCGGTCGTCGCCGTTCTGCATGCTGAGCTTGCGACCGCACACACCGCCCTGGCTGTTCACGAAGTCGAGGTAGGCCTTGGCCCCGGCTCGGCCCGTGGCGCCGAAGTTGGGCACCGGGCCGCTGATGGTCGAGATGTTGCCGAGCTTGATCTCGCTGTCGGTGATGCCGGGCGCGTCGGTGTGCTGCGGCGAACAGGACCCGCCGGTGCCCGCGGCCGCGCCGCCACTGTCGGTCCCTCCGGTGCCGCCCGTGTCGGTCCCTCCGCCGCCTCCGGTGGTGTCGCCGGCCCCGGTGCCCGTGCCGGTGGCGCCCGCTCCGGTGCCCGTGCCGGTCCGGCCAGTCCCGGCCGCGGTGCCCGTCCCGCCGCCGGCGCCTCGGGCCTGGAGATACTGCGCGTCGTTCAGGCGCGCGCCACACGCGGTCGACAGCAGTCCGACGGTCGCGACGAGTACGAGCAAGCGGTGACGCACGATCCCCCTCTTCAGATCAATGAGTCTGTTACTTCGACGTACCCCGTGCATGACCTGCGAACCCCAGCCTGGCAGAAAAATGGAACACGTTCTATTCTGACCTCCTTCGCCGGGGGAAGATGCAGCAGGGGAGGAGCCGGGTGCAGATCGCCTACACGCCTGAACAAGAGGCGCTTCGCCAGGAGTTGCGAGAGTACTTCGACGGCCTCATGACCCCCGAGGTCGAGGCCGAGGTCGCGTCGGGCGAGAGCGGTGGCCCGGCGTGCCTCGAGGCCGTCCGCAAGATGGGGCGCGACGGCTGGCTCGGCATCGGTTGGCCCAAGGAGTTCGGCGGTCAGGGCCGCAGCGACCTCGAGCAGTTCATCTTCACCAACGAGGCGTGGCGGGCCGGCGCCCCGATCCCGTTCCTCACCATCAACACCGTGGGCAAGACGATCATGGAATTCGGCTCCGAGGAACAGAAGGCCAAGTTCCTGCCGAAGATCCTCGCCGGCGAGCTGCACTTCTCGATCGGCTACACCGAGCCTGGGGCCGGCACCGACCTCGCATCGCTGCGCACGACCGCCGTGAAGGACGGCGACGAGTGGGTGATCAACGGGCAGAAGGTGTTCACGTCGCTCGCGTCGTACGCCGACTACATCTGGCTCGCAGCGCGCACCGACCCTGATGCACCGAAGCACAAGGGCATCACGATCTTCCTCGTGCCCACCACCGACCCCGGCTTCTCGCACACGAAGATCCACACGATGGTCAATGCGTCGACGACGACGACCTTCTACAACAACGTGCGTGTCGGCGACGACGCGATCGTCGCCGGCGTCAACCGCGGGTGGGACCTCATCACCAACCAGTTGAACTACGAGCGCATGTCGCTCGCGCCCCCTGGCATGGTCGAGCGGATCTACGAAGACGTCGTGCGCTACGCGCAGGACACGAAGCTCGCCGATGGTCGGCGCGTCATCGACCAAGAGTGGGTGCAGATCAACCTCGCTCGTGTGCACGCGAAGACCGAGTTCTTGAAGCTCATCAACTGGAAGGTCTGCACCGGCAAGATCAACCCAGGCGACGCGAGTTCGGCGAAGGTCTTCGGCACCGAGTTCTTCACCGAGGCGTATCGACTGTTGCTCGAAGTGTTGGGGCCGACGGGATCGCTACGCCGTGGCTCGCCGTCGGCCGCGCTCGCCGGGCGCGTCGAGCGCGCCATGCAGGGCTCGCTCATCCTCACCTTCGGCGGCGGCACCAACGAGGTGCAACGCGACCTCATCGCTCTGTTCGGTCTCGGGATGCCTCGCATCCCGCGCCACTAGGAACGCACATGGACCTCTCACTCTCCGAAGACCAGCAATCGATCGCCGACCTCGCGGGGCAGATCCTCACCGACAAGCTGCCGCCGCAACGCGTTCGTGAGATCGAGACCGATCCCGCCGGGCGTTGGTTCGCCGACGACGTGTGGAACGAGCTCGCCAAGGCCGATCTGCTCGGCGTGTGCCTGCCCGAGTCCCTCGGCGGCGGTGGCTACGGGTTCATGGAGGCGTGTCTCATCCTCGAGCAGCAGGGCCGCGCGGTCGCGCCGCTTCCGCTCCTGCCCACGCTCGTGCTCGGCGCGCTACCGATCGCCCGCTTCGGTTCCGCAGAGCAACAGCAATGCATCATCCCTGGTGTCATCGACGGGTCGACGATCCTCACCGCCGCGTTGATCGAGACGGGCGACTACATCGTGCCGCGCGTGCCGGCCACGACCGCCACGGCCGACGGCGACTCATGGCGACTCGACGGCGAGAAGATCCTCGTGCCCGCCGCCCATCTCGCGTCGACGATGCTCGTGCCGGCTCGAGTCAACGGCGGGGTCGGCGTGTTCCTCGTCGATCCGCACGGCGATGGCGTCGAACTCGAACGCAACGAGTCGATCAACGACGAGCCGGTGTTCGCAGTGCGACTCAGCGGAGCGACGGGTGAAGCGCTCGGTGATCCGCACGACGGCAGCGAGATCGTCGACTGGATCGCGGCGCGAGCGACGTCGGCACTGTGCTCCGTGCAGGCCGGCGTGTGCGACAAGGCAATGCGCCTGACGGCGACCTACGTTTCCGAGCGTGAGCAGTTCGGCTCCAAGATCGGCACGTTCCAGGCCGTGGCGCAACGTCTCGCCGACGCCTACATCGACGTCGAAGGGATCCACCTCACCGCGCTGCAAGCAGCGTGGCGCCTGTCGGAAGAACTCCCGGCGGGCGACGAAGTGCACATCGCGAAGTTCTGGGCGTCGTTCGGCGGTGATCGTGTCGTGCACGCTGCGCAACACCTCCACGGTGGCGTCGGCGTCGACCTCGACTATCCCATCCATCGCTACTACCGGTGGAGCAAGGTGATCGAGCTCGCGCTGGGTACGGCCACCGAGCACCTCCGACTATTGGGCCAACGAATCGCGGCGGCGCCCTGATGCCTCTCCTCGAGACCCGAGGGGTGAACGTCCACTTCGGTGGACACCACGCCGTGCGCGATGTCGACCTCGACGTCGAGGCCGGTCGCATCACGGCGCTCATCGGTCCGAACGGGGCCGGCAAGACCACCACGTTCAACGTCATCACGGGCTTGCAGGAGACATCGAGCGGCAAGGTCCTGCTCGACGGCAAGGACCTCTCAAAGTTGCCGACGCACAAGCGCGGACGCCTCGGCATCGCACGAACGTTCCAACGGCTCGAGGTCTTCGGCTCGCTCAGCGCGCGTGAGAACATCCTCACCGCCGCCGAGATCCGGAAGAGCTGGGCCCGCGACAAGTCCGATCCGCGCGCGGTGACCGAGGAGATCCTCGACCGCATCGGCATCCGCGATGTCGCCGACGACCGCGTCGACGCCATGCCGACTGGTCAAGCGCGCCTCGTCGAACTCGGACGCGCGCTGGCCACGAAGCCGCGGGTGCTGTTGCTCGACGAGCCCGCCTCCGGCCAAGACGAACAGGAAACCGATGCGTTCGCCGACTTGCTGCTCGAGCTCGCGTCGGAGGGCATGGCCATCCTGATGGTCGAACACGACGTCGCGCTCGTGATGAAGGTGTGCGAGTGGATCCACGTACTCGACTTCGGCGCGATCCTCGCCGTCGGCACACCGGCCGAGATCCAGCAGAACCAGGCCGTGCTCGACGCCTATCTCGGTGCGGCGGCAGAAGAGACGTCGCTGGAGCACACGGAGATGGCAGCACACGCGGATGAACTGTGACTGAGCGCACCCAGCGCGTGCTCGAACTCAAAGGCGTGAAGGCCGCGTACGGTCGCATCGAGGTGCTGCACGGCGTCGACCTCGTCGTGCCCGTCGGCAGCGTCGTGGCGTTGCTCGGCCCGAACGGCGGCGGCAAGACGACCACGCTCAAGGTCATCAGCGGGCAGATGACGCCGACGGCCGGTTGTGTCCACATCGCTGGCCGTCACGTGAACGGCGCGGGCGCCGACGCGTTGTCGCGCATCGGCGTGTGCACGATCCCCGAAGGCCGGGGCGTGTTCCCGAACCTCACGGTGAAGGAGAACCTCCGTATGGCGACGTACGGCGGCGTCGACTTCGGCGAGGTCGAATCGATCGCGTACGAACGTTTTCCGCGCTTGGGAGAGCGGCGCGGTCAGCTGGCCGGGACGATGTCGGGGGGCGAGCAGCAGATGCTCGCCCTCGCGCGCGGCTTGGCCGTGAAGCCATCGCTCCTCTTGCTCGACGAGCTGTCGATGGGGCTCGCGCCCCTGATCGTGGAGCAGCTGTACGAAGTGGTCGGTCAGGTCGCGAAGACCGGCGTGTCGATCCTGGTTGTCGAGCAGTTCGCTCGAACGGTTCTGGGCGTCGCCGACTACGCGGCCATCATGTTGCACGGCAAGGTCGTGAGCGTCGGTCAACCCGACGATCTCGAAGATGAGCTCTCCTCCGCCTATCTGGGCGGCTAAACACACAACGGACCAATCAACCGGTCCACTCGCACCTTCCGGGGGGAAGAACAAGTGATTCGTCTGCGTGTCGTGGCAGCAGCAGCTGCTTTCGTGCTCGTCGTTGCTGGTTGTGGCCGCAGCGACAAACCGCCGGCGGCCGCGCCGGCATCGTCGTCGGCGCCCGCGACGAGCCAGTCGCGCCTCGACAGCGGCTCGTTCGGCGATCTCACGAACGTGTGTCAGAAGGCCGATGCGAGTGGAAAGCCCGCGAGCGGAGCCACCGCGCGCGGTGTGACCGACACCGAGATCCACGTCGGCACCCTCACCGACAAGGGCTCGACCATCCGGGCCGGCCTCGACAAGGAGATGTTCGACGCCGCGGTGGCGTTCACGACGTGGTGCAACTCCCACGGCGGCATCCTCGGGCGCAAGCTCGTGCTCGACGATCTCGATGCGAAGCTCTTCAACTACAACGACGCGATCACCAAGGGCTGCACCGACGACTTCGCGCTCGTCGGCGGTGGCGCCGTCTTCGACGACGCCGACAACGGCCAACGCGTGCAGTGCAACCTTCCGAACATCGCTGGATTCGCGACGTCACCCACCGCCCGCAGGGCCGATCTGCAGGTGCAGCCCGTGCCCAACCCCGTCGACAAGCTGCCGGTCGGGAGCTACCGCGCCATCAACGGCATCGCGCCCGACGCGCTGCAACACTTCGGCATCATCACCGGCAACGTCGCCACGACGCAGGCCGTTCGTGACCAAGACGTCGAAGCCATCGAGCAACTCGGTGGCACCGTCGTGTACAGCTCGGAGTTCGACGTCGTCGGCGGCGTGTCGAACTGGGCGCCGTTCGTCGACGACATGAAGAACAAGGGCGTCAAGGCGTTCGACATGGTCGCCGACCCGCAGTTCCTCCAGCAGATCCAGTCCGCGATGGTGACGGCGAACTACTTCCCCGACGTCACGATGGTGAACACCAACTACTACGACACGCTCTACGCACAAGAGGGCGGGGCCAACGCGAAGAACACGTACATCCGCTCGAGCTTCTTCCCGCTCGAGCTGTCCGATCAGAACCCTGGTACGGCCGACTACCTCGCGCTGATGAAGCAGTTCAACCCGTCTGGCAAGGTCGCGCAGCTCGGCATCCAGGGCACCTCTGCATGGCTGTTGTTTGCGCAGGCCGCCCAGGCTTGTGGTTCGCAACTGACGGCACAGTGCCTCATCGACAAGGCCAAGGTCTCGACGTGGACGGGTGGCGGTCTGCATGCGCCGACCTCCCCAGGCCCGAACACGCCGTCACCGTGCTTCCTTCTGATGAAGGTCGACGGCACCAAGTTCGTGTACGACGAGACCGACACGAAGCCGACCGATGGCAAGTTCAATTGCGACCCCGCCAACCTGGTCACGCTGACGAAGTCCGTGCCGAAATGACGCGGTGCAGCACTTTCTCGCCCTGACCGTCTTCGGCCTGTGCACGGCCGGAGTCTTCGCCGTGGCCGCGAGCGGCCTCGTCCTCACCTACACGACCACCGGCGTCTTCAACTTCGCGCACGGTGCGATCGGCATGCTCGGCGCGTTCATGTACTGGCAGCTGCACGTGCACTGGGGGCTGCCCACGTGGCTCGCGGTGCTCCTCGTGCTGGTCGTGTTCGCACCAGCGTTGGGGGCGTTGTTGGAGGTCGGCATCATGCGCCGGCTGCAGGGCACGTCGGAAGCGACACAACTCGTCGTCTCCGTCAGCCTGCTGGCCGCCGCGCTGAGCCTCGGCCTTCTCTTGTGGAGCCCGCAGGAGCCGCATCCGATCGAGCACTTTTGGGAGGGCTCTGTCGTCCACGTCCTCGGCGTGAACGTCAGCTGGCATCAGGCGTTCTCGTTCGGCGTCGCGGTTGTCGTCGCGCTCGGCCTGCGCGTGCTGCTGTATCGAACGCGCGCCGGCGTCACGATGCGTGCCGGTGTCGATGACCGTCCGCTGGCGACGCTGAACGGTGCTCGCCCTGATCGCTCGGCGATGCTGGCCTGGGCCATCGGCTGTTCGCTCGCCGCGCTCGCCGGAATCTTGATTGCGCCCGACCTCGGCCTGCAGCACCTCGTGTTGACGCTGCTCATCGTCAACGCGTACGCCGCGGCGATGATCGGACGGCTGCGCAGCCTCTCGTTCACGTTCCTCGGTGCCGTGATCCTCGGTCTCGCCGACGCGTACGGCGCGGGCTACCTGCCTTCGGGCAACGACTATCTCAAGGGCTTCCAGTCCGCCATCCCCGTGGTGATCCTGTTCATCGTGTTGCTCGCTCTGCCGCAGTCGCGGTTGCGCGGGCACACGTCGGCACGATCGCGTGAGCAGTATCCAAGGCCGACCTATCGGGGATCGTTGACCGCCGTCGGCCTGTTGTTGCTCGGCGTCGCGATCGTCTCCACCCTCGTGACCGATGCGGACGCGGTGCAGCTCACACGGCTGTTCGGCTTCGCGATCATCGCGCTTTCGCTGGTTCCGCTCGTGGGCTACGGCGGGCAGATCTCGTTGTGTCAGATGAGTTTCGCGGGGATCGGCGCGATCGTGTTCGCGCACAACGGCGCCGCGGGGCAACCGCTCACGTTGGTGCTCGTGGCGATCGTGTGCGGCACGGTCGGTGCCGTCATCGCGCTGCC
>Ga0105245_10003794_pt1 | contig 13443 bp, 13 predicted proteins | sample KBSM54metaG_FD_81523 | JGI IMG/M metagenome (GOLD analysis project Ga0105245, IMG submission 81523) | Miscanthus rhizosphere microbial communities from Kellogg Biological Station, Michigan, USA - KBS M5-4 metaG | ecosystem: Host-associated > Plants > Roots > Rhizosphere > Soil | place... | reverse complement strand
TGGCGCACAAAGCTCACTGGCGCACTAGCGGACTTGGCCGTCGCCCGTCACGACCCACTTCGTCGACGTCAGCTCGGTCAGCCCCATCGGGCCGCGTGCGTGCATCTTCTGCGTCGAAATACCGATCTCCGCGCCGAATCCGAACTCGCCACCGTCGGTGAACCTCGTCGAGGCGTTCACCATGACCGCGGCTGAATCCACGCGAGCGACGAAGTGCCGCGCGGTGTCGAGATTCGTGGTCACGATCGCCTCTGTGTGGCCGGACGACCAGCGTCGGATGTGCGCGATTGCCTCGTCCACGTTGGCCACCACCCGCGCAGCCATGTCCAGCGAGAGGTACTCCCGCTCCCAATCGTCGTCGGTCGCCGGCTGAACGCCGTCGAGCGCGGCGAAGGAGTCGTCGCCGTGCACGACGACGCCACAGACCTGCAGCGCTGAGGTGATCCGCGGCAGGAACTCGGCGGCGACGTCCGCGTGCACCAGGAGCGTCTCGGCGGAATTGCAGACGCTGACCCGAGACGTCTTGGAATTGACCACGATCCGCTCGGCCATCTCCAGGTCGGCGTCGGCGTCGACGTACACATGCACGTTGCCGACGCCGGTCTCGATCACCGGGACAGTGGCGTTCTCGACCACGTAGTTGATCAGGCCCGCCCCTCCGCGCGGGATGATCAGATCGACAAGCCCACGGGCACGCAGCAGATGTCCGACGCTCGAACGATCGGTGCCCGGCACGAGCTGCACCGCATCAGCCGGCAACCCGGCCTGCTCCGCCGCTCCCGCAAGAACCGCAACCAGCGCGACGTTCGACTCATAGGCGGAGGCTGAACCTCGCAGCAGCGCCGCGTTCCCGCTCTTCAGGGCCAACCCGGCCGCATCGACGGTGACGTTGGGGCGGGCCTCGTAGATCATCGCCACGACGCCGAAGGGCACGCGTACTTGACGGATCTCGAGACCGTTCGGCTGGGTGTACCCGCGAACGACCTCGCCCACGGGGTCGGGCAACGCGGCCACACCGCGGAGGCCGTCGGCCATCGCCACGACGCGTTTGTGATCGAGCGCGAGTCGGTCGATCAGCCCCTCGTCCAGGCCTGCCTCGCGCCCCGCGGTCACGTCCTTGGCGTTGGCGTCGAGGATCGAGTCGACGGCGTCCTCCAAGGAATCAGCCATCGCGAGCAGCGCGCGATCCTTGGCAGCCCGGCTCAACGGCGCGAGCTCGGCCGCGGCATCGCGTGCTCGTGCGGCAACCTCGCGAACCTCGGCGTCCGTCGCACTCGTCTCAGCCATCTAACAAGCCTACGACGAGCGCGACGGACGCTGGCAGGGATCAGCTCGCGGCTGGATTCGTGACGAGAAAGACGTCTCCGCCGGTACCCGAGTCGTAGTTGTCCGAGACCCAGATGTCGGAGTTGTTGTTGCAGCCGACCGGCGTCGCAACAAAGGTGACTGTTGCGGTGAGCGTCACGAACTTGCCGGGGGCGAGGACTGGGGTCACGTACGTTCCACCGAGCACCAGAGCGGTGACGTCAATCGTCCCGGCCTTGATCTTGATCGGGAAGTACGCCGCACAACTGGTGGTATCGAAGATGAGTTCATGAATCTGACCTGCGGCAGCCGAGTCGTTCTGCAACTTGATCGTGAACACCGATGTGCCGCCGATCTTCACCGCCGCGTTGGTCACGTACGTCTCCAATCCCGGCGAGATACCGACTGGTTTCTGGCCGCCCGCACCGGTGACGAACTGATCCTCCAACGCCGTGCCCTTGGTCTGCGTTACGTTCGTCGCGAAGTCGAGTTCGTCGAGGAAGTTGTGATCGGTGTCGAGGAGCTGGACATAGGTAAAGACGTTGCCTGAGCCCGGCGTGCCCTTGGGTACCGTCACCTTCACGAGATAGGTGATGACTTTCCCGGGGGCGATGGGCGCTGTGTAGTAGCCGTTCGGGGTCCCGGTGAGCGGGCTCGCTAGGAGGCTGCCGGCACTGACGACCGTTACCGGCGTCGGACAGCCCGGCGCGCACGAGAACGGACCTTGCAGCACGTACATGTCGTACTGCGACGGGGCACTACCGGTGTTCTTCACCTGGAGCGAGTAAGTCACGGTGGCACCTGCGGTGGTGGTGCTACTGACGACCGCGAAGTGCCCCGCCGAATACAACGACCCGACGCCCTTGCCCAACAGCTTTCCCTGCTCACCGCCGTAGGCATTGGCCGGCGCTCCGAACGCCGTCAGCGCCGAAGCAGCGAGTGCCAGGAAACCCGCGACCAGCCCTATTCTCCTTGCGCTGCGACCCTTCATATTTCCTCCACTTTTAGGCGCCGTCAGGACCGCCGACGCAACTAAAGCAGGCAACAGGACGGCCTACTCGTTCAGCCCCGCTAACCCTCGCTGGCGGCGTACCTGCGCGAAAGGGGAAGAATTTCGCTTTAGCTGTGGAGGTCAGAGCACCACAAGGTCATCGCGATGGACGACCTCGCGGCGAAACTCGGCAGGCAGGTCCGCGCTCTTGCGACCGAGCAGCGCAGGAAGATCGGCGGCGTCGTAACCGACGAGGCCTCGAGCTACGGCGACGCCCTGCGGATCGACCAACTCGACCGGTTCGCCTGAGTAGAACTCGCCTTCGACGCCGGTGACGCCCGCCGAGAGCAGTGACATCCGTCGTTCGATCACCGCCTTCACCGCACCGGCATCCAGCACGACCCGGCCGCGCGGGGTCGTCGCATGGCGGAGCCAGAACAGGCGCGAAGCGGACCGGTCGCCAGCCGGGTGGAAGTAGGTGCCGACCGATCCTTGCAGCGCCGCCACGATCGAGTCAGCGCTCGCGAGCAGCACTGAGATGCCCTCACTGGTGGCGATGGCCGCGGCATCGATCTTGGTGACCATCCCTCCAGAGCCGACGTGACTTCCCGAACGGGAGACGTCGACCCCGGCCAGGTCGGTCATCGACACGACCTCGTCGACGAACTCCGAACCCGGGCGACCAGGTTGGCCGGTGTAGAGGCCGTCGACGTCGGAGAGCAGGACGAGCGCGTCTGCGTGCACGAGGTGGGCCACCAAGGCAGCGAGGCGGTCGTTGTCGCCGAACCGGATCTCGTGCGTGGCCACGGTGTCGTTCTCGTTGATGATCGGGATGATGCCGAGATCGAGCAGCCGCTCGAGGGTGCTGTCCGCGTTGCGGTAGTGCCCGCGGCGGTGGAGGTCGTCTGCCGTGAGCAGCACCTGACCAACCGTGAGGCCGAATCGTGCGAACGATGCCGCGTAGCGCTCGGCTAGCAGGAGCTGGCCCACACTCGCCGCTGCCTGCTGGGTCGCCAAGTCACGAGGGCGGGACTTCAAGCCGAGCGGTGCGATGCCCGCGGCGATGGCGCCAGAGGAGACCAGAACGACCTGCTGTCCGGCCGCATGCCTTGCGGCGAGCGCCTCGACGATCGCGTCCAGTCTCGCCGGATCGAGTTGCCCACCGGAGGTCAGCGACGACGAGCCGACCTTCACCACCGTGCGGGCAGCATCGGCGACGCGTGCCCTGGTCACGAGTCGTCCTCGTCCTCGTCCCCGCTTCGGCGAGCACGCTTAGCTGCGAGACGGTCCTCTGCTCGCGGACGGTTGTCGGCATGGAGACGGTCGTCGTAACCGCGACGGCTGGGCGTGTACTCGTCGAAGTCGACGCCGCCGCTCGGTTCGAAGTCGAACGTGACGCCACCGATCGTGACGGCGTTGCCCCGTTCCGCACCAGCCTTGGCGAGCGCGGCTTCGACGCCGAGACGCGCGAGACGGTCAGCGAGGTAGCCGACTGCCTCGTCGTTGTCGAAATCGGTCTGGACGATCCACCGCTCGGGCCGAGCGCCTCGCACGATGAACGCCTCGTCGTCGTCCGGGTCTCGCTCGATCGTGAAGCCGCTGTCGTCCACCGCAGTGGGCGTGATGATGATCCGCGCTGGTGCCGGCGCAGGGCGCGCCGCCCGATCGGCCATGACGGCCTCGCCGAGCGCGAAGTTCAGCTCCCGAAGGCCCTCGTGCGTTGCCGCCGAGATTTCGTAGACGTCCAGCCCGCGCGCCTCGATGTCTGGGCGAACGAGCGACGCCAACTCGCGTCCTTCGGGCACATCGACTTTGTTCAGCACGACGAGACGCGGCTTGTCAGGCATGTCCCCGAAGGTGCCGTCGTACTGCGCGAGCTCGGCCTCGACCGCGTCGAGGTCGGAGAGCGGGTCACGTCCGGGCTCGAGCGTGGCGCAGTCCAAGACATGCAGGAGCACCGCGCAGCGCTCGATGTGGCGAAGGAAGTCCAGACCGAGGCCACGACCGTCTGCCGCGCCGGGGATGAGGCCAGGAACATCGGCAATCGTGTACGTCGTGTCGCCGGTGCTGACGACACCCAGGTTCGGAGCCAAGGTGGTGAAGGGGTAGTCGGCGATCTTCGGTCGCGCGGCAGACATCGCGGCGATCAGCGAGGACTTGCCGGCGCTCGGAAATCCGACGAGCCCGACGTCGGCAACGCTTTTCAGCTCGAGGACGACGTCGCGGGTCTGACCAGGTTCGCCCTTCAAGGCGAAGCCGGGCGCCTTGCGCCGGTTCGAGGCCAGCGCGGCGTTGCCCAGACCGCCAAAGCCTCCCTTGGCGGCAACGAACCGAGCGCCTACACCGATCATGTCGGCCAGTACCTCGCCGTCCTCGTCGAGGATGACGGTGCCATCAGGTACCCGCAGTTCGAGATCGGCTCCACGACCGCCGTTGCGGTGGTGGCCGGCGCCTTGCTTGCCGTTACCGGCACGCTGGTGTGGGTGGTGGTGGAAGTCGAGCAGCGTGTGGACGTTGCTGTCGACGACGAGGATCACGTCGCCGCCGCTGCCTCCGTTGCCACCATCGGGGCCGCCGAGCGGCTTGAACTTCTCGCGATGCACCGAGGCGACGCCATGGGCGCCGTTGCCGCCCGAAACGTGCAGCACGACACGGTCAATGAACGACGCCATGCTGCACTCCTTCCGTAACGGTTCTGATTGTGAAGTTCTGACTGAAAAGAAAAATGGGGCGGACCCGGTTATCCGGTCCGCCCCATTTTTCGTGGCCCAGGCGGATTAGGCCTCGGCCGGAACGACGATGTTGACCGTCTTGCGGCCACGCGACTTACCGAACTCGACACTGCCGGCCGACAGCGCGAAGAGCGTGTCGTCCTTGCCCCGGCCGACGTTGGCCCCCGGGTGGAACTTGGTGCCACGCTGGCGGACGAGGATCTCGCCGGCCTTGACAACCTGGCCGCCGAAGCGCTTCACACCCAGGTACTGCGGGTTCGAGTCGCGACCGTTACGTGAGCTGGATGCGCCCTTTTTGTGTGCCATGTCGAACCCCTTACTTCGCAGCCTTGCCGGAACCGGCAGCGATGGCGGTGACCTTGACCTGCGTCAGCTTCTGACGGTGGCCGATCCGCTTGTGGTAGCCGGTCTTGTTCTTGTACTTGTGGATGCGGATCTTCGGACCCTTGGTCTGCGCAACGACCTCGGCCTTGACCGAGACCTTCGCGAGCTTGGCCGCATCGGTGGTGACGGCTTCCCCGTCGACGAGCAGGATCGCCGGCAGGGCGACCTCGGCACCAGGAGCTGCGTCGAGCTTCTCGATCTCGATCACATCGCCCTCAGCGACCTTGTACTGCTTGCCGCCGGTCTTGACGATGGCGTACATCGCGGATCCACTCCTCGAACACAACGAACTCTGGCTTACTCTGAATTTGGCTCTCGTGGTCGGCTGCGACCTACGTCGCGCGCACACGATCTGCGCCCACCCGAAAATGGGCCGTTGTCTAGGTTACGGCAGGCATCGGTCCCTAGGCAAAACCGGGTGCTGAGCGGCCCCAAAACACCTGCGCCGGTCCGATAACCTGTTCGAATGTACACCGAGGACGTGCCGTGGGACGCCCCCGAAGCCGAGGCTCTCCGGGGAGCGCAGCGCGTCGAGATCGCCGAACGCTACGGAGACCCCGACACCGAGCCGGGCGTGGCGCCTTCCGGGGACGACATCGCAGTGTTCGTGCTCGTGCGCAACGAGGACGGCACGGCTATCGGCTGTGGCGGCCTGCGCCAGCTCGACGAGGTCACCGGCGAGGTGAAACGCATGTATGTCGTGCCCGAATCCCGGGGATCCGGGGCCGCCGACGCCATCGTCGAGGCACTGGAAGTACACGCCCGAAAGCGCGGCTGGACGCACCTTCGCCTCGAGACCGGCGACCGGCTCGCCTCGGCGATCGCGTTCTACCGCCGCCGAGGCTTCGAGCGAATCCAGAACTTCGGGCCGTACGTCGGCGTCGACTACTCGCTCTGCTTCGAACTCGAGCTGACCTAGCCGCCGAGCTAGTCCTGCTTCTCCACCGCGACCGGCGGACCGGCCGGACGGGTTGCCGCGCGGCGGCGCGGACGAGCGGCCTTGACCGCTGGAACGTCCGTGTTCGGCTCCGGTTGGGGTGCTGATGGTTCCTCGACCTCGGTCGGTGCCTCGGCGAGTGCGACTGCGTCGAATTCCGCATCCACTGGCTCGTCGACCGGTTCGTCGACCGGCTCGTCGACCGTCTCGGCCGTCTCGTCGACCGGCTCAACCGTCTCGTTGGCGGTCTCATCGAGCGTCTCTTCGGCAGCTTCGTCTGCCGCCACCTCGGCCTCGACCATCGCTGCCAGCGCATCGGCTTCGATCGCCTGAAGCTGAGCCTCAGCGGCCGCCTCGGCGTCGAAGGATTCCTCCGGGTGCGCGGCGCGGTGGATGCTGGCCATCGCCGCGAGCGTCTGCTGACGCTGTTCCGGCGAGAGAACCGGACCAGTCTCAGCAGGCTCGCTGGTTGCCTTCGAACCGCCCCGCTTGCGTCGGTTGCCTTGCTTGGCAGGACGTTCTTCATCGTTCGAGGAGTTCGGGCGGTCCACCGGCTCGCTGTGCAGGATCACCCCGCGGCCATGGCAGTGCTCGCAGGTCTCGCTGAACGCCTCGAGCAGGCCTTCGCCCAGACGCTTGCGGGTCATCTGCACCAAGCCGAGCGAGGTGACCTCGGCAACCTGGTGCTTGGTCCGGTCCCGACCGAGGCATTCGGTGAGCCGGCGAAGCACGAGATCCCGGTTCGACTCCAGGACCATGTCGATGAAGTCGATGACGATGATGCCGCCGACATCGCGGAGGCGGAGCTGGCGAACGATCTCCTCCGCCGCCTCAAGGTTGTTCCGCGTCACCGTCTGCTCGAGGTTTCCGCCCGAGCCCACGAACTTCCCGGTGTTCACGTCGATGACCGTCATGGCCTCGGTGCGATCGATGACCAGGGAGCCACCAGAGGGCAGGTAGACCTTGCGATCGAGTGCCTTCTGCAGCTGCTCGTCGACGCGGAGCTCGCGGAAGATGTCGTTGTTGCCGACGTGCTTGGACACTCGCTCGGCGAGGTCCGGTGCAACACCGGTCACGTACTCCTCGATCTCGGTCCAGACGCCGGCGCCCTGCACCAGCATCTTCTTGAAGTCCTCGTTGAAGACGTCACGCACGACCCGGATCGCGAGGTCCGGCTCACCGTGGACGAGTGTCGGTGCCGACCCGGTCTTGGCGGCCTTCGCCTGGATGGAGGCCCACTCGGCCTGGAGACGCTCGACGTCTCGCGTCAGGTCCTCTTCGCTCGCACCCTCGGCCGCGGTGCGCACGATCACGCCCGCGTCCTCAGGAACGATCTTCTTCAGAATCGCCTTGAGACGGTGCCGCTCGGTGTCAGGCAGTCGACGGCTGATGCCCGTCATCCCGCCACCAGGCACGTACACGAGGAATCGCCCAGGCAGCGAGACCTGCGAGGTGAGGCGCGCGCCCTTGTGACCGACCGGGTCCTTGGTGACCTGCACCAGCACGACGTCGCCGGACTTCATCGCGTTCTCGATCGCGCGACTCTTGCCCTCGAGGCCGGCCGCGTCCCAGTTGACCTCGCCGGCGTAGAGCACGCCATTGCGACCCTTGCCGATGTCGACGAAGGCAGCTTCCATCGACGGGAGCACGTTCTGCACCCGACCGAGGTAGACGTTCCCGACATACGAGGTCGCGGAGGCGCGGGTCACGTAATGCTCGACCAGGACGTTGTCTTCCAGGACGGCGATCTGCGTGCGATCCCCGGTCTGACGCACTGCCATGACCCGATCCACGGATTCACGGCGTGCAAGGAACTCTGCTTCGGTCAGGATCGAAGGACGGCGACGGTTGGTGTCGCGCCCGTCGCGGCGACGCTGACTGCGGGCGGCCAGGCGCGTCGAGCCCTTGACCCCACGCACCCCATCGTCATCGTTGTCGTTGCGGCTGTCGCGGACATGCACGACGGTGTTTGGCGGATCGTCCTCGCCGATGTCGGCACCTCCGGCGCCGGAGCGACGGCGACGGCGCCGGCGGCGTGCGCTGGCGCTCTCACCAGCTTCGTCACCTTCGGGTGCATCGCCGTCCTCGCTCACGTCGCTGGACTGGTCGGCGCCTGCGACGTCGGCTCCGTCGTCTGACTCGTCGTCAGCGTCCTCGGTGCGGGCATTCCCGGCACCGCCACCGCTACCGCGTCCACGACGTCCCCGTCGGCGACGCTTGCGTGCCGCGCCGGTGGCCTCGTCTGCCGCAGCCTCGCGAACGTCTTCGGGTTCGGCGGTCTCGTCGTCGGTGATGGCAGCGATATCGCGCTCGGCCGGAGCTGGCTCGCCGCTGGGCGGTGGCCCGGCGGGCGACTTCGCGGTGCGGCGGCGCGGCGGCGCGACGGCCTCGGTGGTCGGTGCGACGAACAGCACTGACGGCGCGGCCATCGCTGGCTGGTTATGAGCGGCGTCGGTCTCGGCGGAGGCCTGATCGGCAGCCTTCGACTTCGTGGACTTGGCTGCCTTCTTCGCCGGCTTCTTCGCCGCCTTCTTGGCCGGCTTCACGTCGCCGTCCTTGACGTCGGACTTCTCGGGGAGTCGGTCAGCAGCGTTGTCGACTGACGTGTCCTCGGCTCCGTCCTTCGCGCCGGCTGGCGCGGCGGCCTTCTTGGCTGCTCGCTTACGCGCGGGTGCGGCCGGAGCGTCGGGCTGCTTTGGGTCATCAGCGGCCGCGCCGGACGTCGCCTTCGCTGGCGCCTTCTTGGCAGGACGCTTGCGAGCCGCCTTCACAGGCGCCGCGGTTGTGCCGGTGCTCGATGGGTTCTCGGCGGATTCGGCAGGGGTGGTGTTATCTGAATTGTCGGAATCGAGCATGTGCTCGCGTCACTCCGTTTCTAGGCCTCCGGGCGCGAGCGCTGTCACCGATCGCGACCGCACAGAGGCGGTTATGGCGGCCTGCCCGAAAGGACTGACCACAAAGTCTCAGGTCGAACTACGACGACAACCCGGTGCCCACGCGGTCGGGAGCGAGTGGATCGCCCACAGCCCCCGAGTCGTCGAGCGGTCCCTGCGCCACGCGCACCGCCAAAGGCACGGTGTCCGGGGCGAGACCAGCGACGACTCGTAACGCAGTAAGTACGTCATCGGGTCGAACTGCAGGGGTGACCTGCCGCACGACCAAGTCCAGTATGGCACGTTCCTCGTCGGCGGCCGTCCCGCCGCTCGCAGACACGACCGCGGAGACGACCGGCCCACGTGCGTCGAGATTGCGCCGGCCGTCCTTCGTCAGTCGCTCAACAGGTACCTCGTCGAGGGCAAGGAACTGAGTTACGGCTGAGGAAAGCGTGGCTGACGCCAATGTAGGGAACTCGATGCGCCAGTGCGAGGCCTCCATGCGCGCAGCAAATGAGCCGGGGCCGGCAAGGACGACGTCGACGATGTCGAGACCATCGGGCAGCGCGGCGTCCAAGTCGTGCTTGAGCGTCTCGAGGTCGACCTCCCTGGCCAGCCCGATCTCGAGGTACTCCCCCTCGCTGGCCACGCCGGTCGGCGCGGCCCCTACGTAGCTGATCTTCGGGTGCGGTGAGAACCCAGCCGAGTAGGCCATCGGGACGTCAGCGCGGCGGAGAGCGCGTTCGAAGGCGCGGGCGAAGTCTCGGTGCGAGGTGAATCGAAGGCGCCCGCGTTTGGTGTAGCGGATCCGCACCCGCTGGACTATCGGTGGCGGGGGCGGTCCTTCCGGTGTGCGGCGCGCCATGACGCCAGTGTGCCGTACCCGCAGATCACGTGTAGTCGAACCGTTTGGCTCCCGAGCTCGTCGTGTACCCACCGGTGGTGCCGACCACGACGTTGCAGAGGAGCTTCCCGCTCGCCCGTCCAGTCGTCAGGGTGATGGTGCTGATCGACTTCACCGAGATCGACGACACGGGAATGCCGCAAATAATGATCTTGGTAACGCTCCGGAACCCGTACCCGTTCAGAGTGACGGTCGTGCCGCCGGCATGCGAACCGCTGGCGGGATAGAGCGACAGGATCGTCGGCACCGACGGGATCTTGGACGAGTTCGGGAAGGCTTCGAACAGCTGGCTTGCGCCGGACGTTGGATAGGTGACGCTTCCGGATCCGAGGTGTCCGCTGCCAAAGCCGACACCGACCACCGTGATCGTCCCGGACGGGTAGATCGTCAGGTTGTTGTGCCGGTGGATCCAGCAGTTCCGCAAGGGTGCGGTGTGACACTCGGCGTTCGTTCCACCAGGGCCGTCGTTGTACATCCAGTTGAAATAGTCGAAGAGTGGGTTCGCCACGTAGTTGATGGCCGTGAAGACGTTGCTGCCGTACGCACGCCAGGCGTATCCGCCAATCGTCGCGACAGGGCCAGGATCGACGCCCTTCGCTGCGGCCGCATTGGCCACAGACTGCAACGTCGCGTTCAAACCGACGACGACCGGAAGCCCGTAGGCCTGGCGATCTTCATTCGTGAGCATCAGCAGTTGCTCGCGGCCCGTGAGGTACGTGAACTTCGGCGGGAATTTGTACGCCGCCTTCCCTACTGCGGCGCGGCCCGCGTTGAGCATCGACTCGAGTACTGAGTAGCAGGCTGAACTCTGAGGCGCGGTGCGGCAGTTGGTCAGGTAGGAACTCGGAATCGCAACGTTGGCCCTTGGATCTGACCCTGCCGGCACCGAGGACGGGGCAAGCGGGCTACGCACCGAGGGAGACATCGCGAACGATCTAGCCGCGGCGGTAGCCATCCCTATGACCGAGACAGATAGTGCGACGCAGACGAGCAGGATCAGCACGGGTAGCGACGCGAGGCGGCGCGGCATGATGCCTCCAGGCACGAGAACGGCGGGGTCGTATCTCTGTCCGCGTTCTTTCTAGGGCAACCCGCGCCCAATCCCGTGAGTGACGCGCCGAAGCGTGCTAATTCGGGTCTTTCGGACGACGCCTAAGCCACGCCTCTGAGGACGCACCTGGTGGTCGCCGGAGCAGCGAACGCAGCGGATGCGGTCCACTGTTTGTGCGCATGAGCCGCCACCGTGGTCTTGCTGGTTGCACTGCTCATGACCGTGCCCTTCTCAGTCACGAAGAACACCACGATCGAGTACGTCTTCTTGACCGAGCCAGAGGTCGCCGTCCCGCCGGCCGACCAGCCGGACGCAGTCTTGGCGCAGGCCGTCATGGTCACGTACTTTCGCAACGGCGTGGAGTTGGGAATTACGGCCGGACCCGTGTATCGCGGAGTCTGCTCAGTAGCGATCGGCGTTGACGACGGCTTCCAACGATGCGCACTGCTGCACGCGCCACAGACCAGCACGCTCGCCATCAGACAGGCGGCTGTGGCTCGGCTGGCTAACTTCGACATTTCCATCCAAGGTGAGGTCGGGCAGGAGTTCGCGTGTGCCGGCCCCTTCGATGGGGCCGGCACACGTGCCTGTCACGTTCGACGGCGGCGACCAGATCGCATCGTCAGGGCCACGAGCATGCAACCCAGAACGATCAGAGCGAGGCCCCAGACCACGGTCTGCATCACCGGAACACCGGTGGCTGCCAGCGCGCCATGCGGCGGCACGACGGTGACGACCGAGGTGGAGGGCGGCGACTTGGTTCCGCCACCACCGGGGTTCTTGCCCGTTGCGACTGCGACGTTCTGGATGTCCGGATGAGTGAGGTCTTCCTCAGTCACCGTGTACGTCGCGGTGCAGGTGGCGGAGGCGCCTGCGCCATCACCGCCATGCTCGCGGGGCAGGTCAGCGGCGACAGCTGCCCGCTACCGCTGAACGCGGTGTCGTCCACCGTGACGTCGTGGAGAGTGACGTTTCCGATGTTGGTGACGACGAACGTATAGGTGATGACGTCGCCGACCTTGGAGACCGACTGCTTGTCCGCAGTCTTCAGAATTGCGAGAGCGGCGACGTCCACCTCCGCCGATGACGGTCCCGATTTGACCGGGTCACCCGATGGAGAGGTTGCCGACGCCGTGGCGGTATCGAGGATCTTTCCGTTGGCTATATCTGCGGCTGTGACGGTGTATGTCGCGGTGCATGTCTCGGTTGCCCCAGCGGCCAGCGTCGTCGACGGGCACGTCACGGAAGACAGGTTGGCCTGGCTTGCAGGCGCCGTCTGCAGATCCGCAACACTGACCCCGGTGAGTGGCACCTGGCCCGTGTTGGTCACGTCGAAGGAGTAGGTGACCTGCTGACCAACCGCGGAGACCACGGTCGGAGACGCCGTCTTCTTGACGGAGATCGAGGCTCCAGGCGTCGTTGACGTGCCGGTGCAACCGTTGGCCGGCGCCGAGGGACAACCCGTGTCAGTCGTGCCGGTGGGCGGGACCACGGTCGCCTTGTTGATCACGTCGCCGGTGGTGCCGGGCCCGACGGTGCCCGTGACCGTATAGACGATCTTGCCGCCCGCAGGAACGGTCACCGTGTCGTTGATGTCACCGGAGCCCGACGCTGCGCAGCTCGCGCCAGCAGACGGGGCGCAGGTCCAGGTGGCTCCGATAACGGAGGACGGGATCGGGTCGGTCACCTTGGCACCGACGGCAGCGGACGGCCCGGCATTGGTCACCGTGACCGTGTAGGTGATCGGGTCACCGACCACGTAGTTCGGCTTGTCGGCGACCTTGGTGATCGCCATGTCAACCACCGGAGTCACCGTGAGCGTCGTGGACCCGGGCGGGTTGAGGCCGTCCGGTGGGGTGACGTTCGGGTTGCAGTTCGGGATCGGGTTTCCCTGGTTGTCCACGCATCCGGTGTTGGTGTACGTCCCTACATTGGCCGCCGTGACGTTGACGGTGACCGTGCACGACGCCATGCCCTTGCTGAGATCACCGGTCGCGGATACCGAAGTGCCACCAGGTGTGGCCGTGATTGCGCCGTTCGGGCAGGTCGTCGTCGCGCCTGAGGGGCTTGCCACGGTGACTCCGCTGGGCAGGTTGTCCGTGAAGGACCAGCCGGTCTTGGCATCGAGCTCGGCGGTGTTCGTGACGGTGAAGGTCAGGGCCGACGTTCCGCCCTGGGGGATGGAGGCCGGGACGAACTGCTTGTCGAGCTGAGGCGTGACGTCGACGATCTGCGGAAGGTCGAAGGCGACGTCGTTACCGGAGCC
>Ga0105245_10003793_pt1 | contig 13443 bp, 17 predicted proteins | sample KBSM54metaG_FD_81523 | JGI IMG/M metagenome (GOLD analysis project Ga0105245, IMG submission 81523) | Miscanthus rhizosphere microbial communities from Kellogg Biological Station, Michigan, USA - KBS M5-4 metaG | ecosystem: Host-associated > Plants > Roots > Rhizosphere > Soil | place... | reverse complement strand
GCATGTCGCCGGACGCGAACGAGGAGCCGTCGTCCTGCACCACGTAGCGGTCGCAGAAGCGCAGTGGCCGGTCGTCCAGTCGCAGCAGCACCCGCACGCACATGTCGGCGCTCTCGCGCGCCGGGGTGCCGTTGAGGATCGTGGTCGCCTGCTGCAGGAAGGCCAGGTCGGCGACCTGGCCGAGCGGTGAGGTGCCGGTGGGGAAGCCGGCGCTGGCTTCGTCGGCGACCTGGGCGCTGATCGCGCGCTGGGCGCCGGTGTCGCCGTCGGTCGCGTTCACGGTCAGCGCGGCGGTGTCCGGCAGCACGCCGACCTGGCCCACCACGCCGTTGGGCGTGTCGTTGGAGAGCGTGCCCAGCGCGTGCCCGGGCGCGGCGAGCTTGTACGAGGTGCTGTCCTGGGTGTCGAGCGGGTTGGCGATCACGGTGTAGACGAACGCGTCCTGCAGCAGCAGCGCCCGCTTGCCGGCCGAGTCGAACGGGTGGCCGAAGGCGTAGACCAGGTTCCCGTCCGTATAGGTCACGGTGCCGATCGCCCCGACGGCGATGTCGCCCACGGAATAGCCGGCGCCAACCGAGGCGCCCGGGACCAGCGGCTGGGGCGGGTAGCTGCCCAGCGGCCCGGGCGGCACGGCCAGGAACGCGCGGTGGTCGCGGCGGGCGGTCGCCTCGAGCGCCGAGCCCAGCGGGCCCGAGACGCCGCCGACGGTGAGCAGGCCGCGCAGCGGCTTGCCCTGTCCGATCAGGTCGGGCGCGTAGCGGGCCGTGGCAGGCGGGTCGGCCGGGAGCCCGATCATCTGCTCGATCGGCGTCGCCAGCCCCACGGTCTCCCCGTACTGGCCCAGCGTCTCGGAGATGGCGCCGATCACGCGCCGGGTGCCGGAGGCGTCCGGACAGGAGATCGGCGCGCCCGAGAAGCCCTCGGCGATCCCGGCGTCGCCCAGCGCCGGCCCGGAGACGGAGACGAGGATGCGCGGGTCCTCGGGCGGGCGGCCGGCCACCACGTCGAGCACGTCGACGTCGAACCCGGCGATGTCGGTGCCGCGCACGACGGTCAGTCCGGTGCAGTGCATCCCGCGCCGGACCTGGTCGAGCGGCATGATCGGGTCGGCGCGCGCGGCGGGCGCCGCGGCGAGGGCGACGAGCACGACGAGGGCGACCATCCAGGCGCGCAAGGGCGACCGACCCTATCGGTCTACATTCACCCCGATGGCCACGCCGCCGCTGCGCTGGGACGGGACCCGGCTCCACGTGCTCGACCAGACCGCGCTGCCCTTCGCCGAGGAGGTACTCGTGCTCGAGGACGCCGACGCGGTCGCGGACGCGATTGGCCGCCTCGCCGTCCGGGGCGCGCCGTTGATCGGGATCGCGGCCGGCTACGGGGTGGCCATGGCGGCGGCCGCCGGCGCCGACGTCGACCGTGCCGCCGCCGCGCTGCGCGACGCGCGCCCGACCGCCGTCAACCTGGCCTGGGCGGTCGACCGCGTGCACGCCGCCGCGCGCGCCGGTGGGGTTGACGCCGCCCGTGCCGAGGCCGAGCGCATCCACGCCGAGGAGGACGCCGCCAGCGCCGCCATCGCGACCGCGGGCGCCGACCTGCTGCGCGGCGCCTCCACCGTGCTCACGCACTGCAATACCGGTGCCCTGGCCGCCGGCGGCCGCGGCACCGCCTTGGCCGTGATCCTCGCCCTCGACGACGTGCGCGTGCTCGCCACCGAGACCCGCCCGCTCCTGCAGGGCGCGCGGCTCACCACGTGGGAGCTGCGCCGGGCCGGGGTCGCGCACGAGCTCGTGGTCGACTCGGCCGCGGCCGGGCTGATCGCTCGCGGCGCGGTCGACGCCGTGATCACCGGCTGCGACCGCGTGGCCGCCAACGGCGACGTCGCCAACAAGGTCGGCACGTACCCGCTGGCGCTGGCCGCGGCCGCCGCGGGCATCCCGTTCGTGGTCGCGGGCCCGACCTCCTCGATCGACCCGACGACGCCGACCGGGGCAGGGATCGCCATCGAGGAGCGCGCGCCCGACGAGGTGCGCCAGGCCGGCGGCGCCGCGCTGGCGCTGCCGGACACGCCGGTGCGCAACCCGGCCTTCGACGTCACCCCGGCCAGCCTCATCACCGCGCTGGTGACCGAGCGCGGGGTGGCCCGGCCGGTCAGCGCGGAGACGCTGCGACCGCTGCTCGATGCGCGAGGTGCTCGATGATCCGGCGTGAGTCGCAGATCGCGTCGCCCTCGAGCACGACCACGGGCACGTGGGCCTGGCCGGTGAGCGCCTTGACCTCCGAGCGGTCGCGCTTGGCGTAGGGCACGCGCACCTCCTCGTACTCGATCCCCTGCTTGCGCAGGGCGCGGGCCACGCGGCCGCACGGGCACAGCCAGTCGGTCGGGGTGATGCACCGGTACAGCGTGGCCATGGCCTTCAGACCACCCTACCCACGAGCCCGCCGACCTGGCGCAGCAGGGCCCCGGCCGCCCGCAGCTGCAGCGGCTGGCGGGCGCCGGGCTTGGCCAGGCGCGCCCCGTCACGCTCGCGGTACCAGTCGACGGTGGCCTCGATCGTGTCCTCGTGCGGGGACGGGCGCCAGCCGAGGTCGCGCTTGGCCTTCGTGTTGCGGCACGTCCACCACAGGCTGGAGGCGCGCACCTCGGCCACCGTGACCTGCGGCCGCCCGGGCAGACGGGCCTGCGCCTCGGCGAAGGCGAGCGCGACGTGCAGCGGCAGCTTGACCGCCGGCGGCTCCACGCCGGAGACCCGCCCGAGGTCGGCGAAGAGGCGGTCGAGCGTGTAGTTGCGGTTGCCGAGGATGTAGCGCTCGCCCGGCTCGCCGCGCTCGTCGGCGGCCAGGTGGCCGCGGGCGACGTCGCGGACGTCGATGATGTTCAGCGCCCCGTCCACGTAGGCGGGGATCTGGCGGCGCAGGAAGCGGCGCACGATCTCGGTCGACGAGCGGTTGATGTCGCCGCGCCCGAACACGAACCCGGGGTTGACGATCACGACCGGCAGCCCGCGGGCGGCCAGCCGCAGGGCCTGGACCTCGGCCTCGTGCTTGGCGTTGACGTAGGGGATGCCGTAGGCGCCGGCGTCGAAGACCTGGGTCTCGTCGACGGTCGACCCGCGCCGGGCGGGGCCGATCGCGGCCACCGACGACGTGTAGACCACGCGCTCCACGCCTGCCCGCAGGCACTCCTCGAGCACGATGCGGGTGCCGTCGACGTTGATGCGGTTCAGGTCGGCCGCGGCCATGCGCAGCGACGTCCGCCCGGCCGCGTGGAAGACCCGGTCGACGTCGCGCAGGGCCCGCCGCACGCTGCGACGGTCGAGCACGTCGCCGGTCGCGCGCTCGTAGGACAGGTCGGCCAGGTTGTCCTCGCGCGCGGTGGAACGCAGCAGCGCGCGCACGTCGTCGCCGCGCTCGCGCAGCGCCCGCACGAGGTTGGACCCGACCAGCCCCGAGGCCCCGGTGACAAGGGTCTTGGGCACGGCGGGAGTGTAGGGTCGCCGCCGTGAGCCCACCGGTCGCAGTCGTCTCCGACACTACCCACTACCTGCCGCGCGAGCTCGTGGAGCGCAACGACATCCACGAGGTCTCGCTCTACGTCAACTGGCAGGGCCGCACCGACCGCGAGGCCGACCTCCCCGGCTTCGACGACTACTACACCTACCTGGGCACCGCCGAGGACCTCCCCACCACCTCGCAGCCGTCGGTGGGCGACTTCGTCCAGGTCTACGAGCCGCTGCTGGCCGAGGGGCGCGAGATCGTCTCCGTGCACCTCGCGGCCGGCCTGTCGGGCACGTGCGAGTCGGCCGCCCAGGCCAAGCAGCACCTCGAGGAGGAGGGCAAGGGCGGCGAGCGCATCTTCATCATGGACTCGGCCACCGCCTGCGGCGGCGAGGGGTTCATCGCCATGGTCGCGGCTGCGGCGTCGCGGCGCGGGCTTGCGGGCGCTGATGCCCTGGCCGAGTGCAAGGAGGCGCGCGAGCACCTGAAGATGTGGTTCGCGATCGACACGATGGAGTTCCTGCGTCGCGGCGGGCGGGTCGGCGCCGCCCGCGCCTGGCTGGGCTCGACGCTGAAGATCAAGCCGATCCTCACGGTCGAGTCCCAGATCACCCCGATCGAGCGCGTGCGCACGTCGCGCCGCGCGTTCGAACGCATGGTCGAGTACATGCGCGAGCGTCACGAGCAGGGCGCCGACGCCTGGGTCGTCCAGCACATCCAGGCCCCCGACGAGGCGGCCGAGCTGGTCGCTCGCGGGCGCGAGGTCTACGGCACCGAGCCCGCGTTCGTGTCCGAGGTCGGCCCGGTCATCGGCACTCACGTCGGCCCGGGCCTGCTCGGCTGCGGCGGGCTGCCGCAGCGCTACCTGGACGGCTAGCCCTAGCTCTCGGGTTCGGGCTCGACGTCCGGCGGCAGGATCACGTCGTCGCTCCGGAGGGCCTGCCGCCGCTCCCACCAGTCGCGCAGGATGATCTGCACCGTCGCCGCGACCGGGATCGCCACGAGCGCGCCGAGGACGCCCAGCAGCGCCGCCCCGATGAGGATCGAGATGATCACGACCAGTGGTCGCACGTCGACGGTCTCGCGGTACACGATCGGCTGCACGACGTGGTTCTCGACCTGCTGGTAGACGACCGCGACGATGACCCACACGATGGTCGCGGTCGGGAAGTCGACGAACAGCGACACGAGCCCGACCACCACGGCGCCGATCGTCGCCCCCACGAGCGGGATCAGGTCGAGGAAGGCCACGAGCACGGCCAACGGCACGGCGAAGGGCACACCGAGCAGCTCCAGCGTCGCGTAGGTCACCAGCCCGGCGACCAGCGAGATGATCAGGTTGCCGGCCACGTAGCCCGCCACCGCCCCGTAGACCTGCCCAGCCACGCGGCGGTAGCGCTGCTCCCGATCGGGGCGCAGCAACCCGAACAGGAAGGTCGTTAATCGCATCCCGTCGAGCAACAGGAAGAACGTGATCGACAGGACGGCGATGAGCTTGACCGCGGCCGAGAACACGCCCACGGTGACGCTCTGCAGCGTGCCCGCGGCGGAGCCGAGCACGGACGGAAGCTTGTTGGCCTGCTGCTCGAGCTTCTGGGTGATCTTGTACTTGTCGTCGTACTCGCGCAGGGTCGGGTTGTTGCGGATGTCCTTGATGTACTGCGGGGCCTTCTTGGCGACGTCGCGCACCTGGTCGACGATCGGCGGCACGACGAGCAGGCCGACCAGGAACACCGCCACCAGTCCGAGCAGGTAGACGAGCAGGATCGACGCTGCCCGGGGGATCTTGCGGCGGTGGAAGAAGTCGACCGCGGGGCCGAGGGCGACGGCGAGGAACAGCGAGATGAACAGCAGGATGGCGACGTCCCGCACGAGGTAGACCAGGTACAGCCCTCCCGCGAGGACCACCAAGCTGAAGAAGACCCGCGCGATCGTCGCGAACGACGGGCCGCGCGAGCCCGACGGCGGTTGTGGCGGAGGCGGCGGAGGCGACGCCCCGAGCAGTCCAGAGGCTTCCACCGGCCGCAGCGTACGGTGGCGTGCGGACGCGGAAGGCGGGCGGCGCTAGCCCTTGCGGCGCCGGAAGCGGCTCGCCACGGCGGCGATGCCGCCGCCGAGCAGGAAGCCGGCTGCGGCCGCGCCGATCAGCACCTCGGTGCGGTGCCGGCGCAGGTGGCCGCGCCAGTCGGCGAGCTCGTTGGCCTGCGACCGTAGGCGCTCCACCGCCGCGCCGAGCTCGGCCCGGTTGGCCTCGATCGAGGCGCGGATCTGGTCCGGCGTGCGTTTGACGGGCGTGGCGCTCACCGCGGCGTCTCCTGGGTCGAGGTCGGCGGCGTGGCGCCGGCCGGGTCACGAACCGGGTCCAGCGGCTCGCCGGTCACGGTGGCCTTGACCCGCTGGGCCTCCTCGATGGCCATGTCCGGCGTGGGCGGGCTGCCGCCCTTCAGCCAGCGATAGGCCAAGAAGCCGGCGATGGAGGCGAGCACGAGCAGGATCACCACCACGATCGCGTAGCCCACCCACACGTCGACGTCGAGCCACACGTAGAAGCCCCACGCGAGCATGTGGAGGAAGAAGATCCCGGCCAGGGACAGGAAGATCCCCGCCGCGACGGCGACGCCGGCCCCGCGGCCGAGCTTTGAGACCTTGGCGAGGACCTCGGCCTTGGCGAGCTCGATCTCCTCGCGGACGATGACCGTCGTGCGGTCGGCGACCTCGCCGATCGCGGTGACGATGTTGTCGGGGCTGGGGCCGTCAGCGCCCACGGCGGCGGATGAGGTTGGCGAGGACGATCCCGCCCACGAACGCGGCGCCCACGAGGATCTCGGGGTGCTCGTCGATCAGCGACGGGGGCGCGCCGATGGGCTCGGTGACGCCCTCGATCGCGGGCGGCGGAGGGGGCGGAAGGGGTTGGGCCGGCGGGGATGCACCCGCAGCCGGCGGCTCCAGGGCCGGGGTCGGGGGCGCCTCGCGGACCTCGGTCGGCGGCGGCGTCACAGCCTCGCTCTCCGCCGTCTCGGGATCGGTTGGGCGCTCCTCGGTCACTCCGGCGGGTCTTCCCCGAACACACGTCGCCAAATCAGGCTGGCGACCTTTGTCGTGGCGATCGACGCCAGGGCTCCCAGCCCCGCGAGCAGTCCGGACCAGAGCAGGCGCTTTGTGATTTCGTTGTCCATGCGGCCGCTGAGTCAATCACACCGCGCCCGCAGACCGCTCGAGGCCGCCGCACACGGTCTCGACGATCAGCGTCTTGGCCTGCTCGAAGTCGTCGACGCCGGTGGGCAGAACGTCGAAGATCCAGCCGGTCAGGACCTGTTCGATGGCGCCGTAGTAGGCCATGGCCGCGAACTCGGCGGTGACCGCGTCGGTGAACACGCCCTGCTCCTGCGCCCGGCGGACGATCTCGGCGATGCCCGCGTAGGCCTCGCGGATCTCGGGCAGGTGGGTGGCCCCGAACGTGTTCGCCGCCCGCGTGACCTCGACGATGATGACCTTCATCAGGTCGGGGTCGTGGCGGTAGGAGTCGATGATGAAGGCGGCGATCGCCCGCAGCTTCTCGCGCGCGGGCAGGTCCTCGGCGTCGGTGTCGGCGATGACCTGCAGGAGCACGCTCCAGCGCTCGGTGAACAGCGTGTCGAGGATCTGGTCCTTGGACTGGAAGTAGTGGTAGACGAGGCCGTAGGCCACGCCCGCCTCCTCGGCGATGTCGGACACGCGGCAGGTGTGGAAGCCCTGGCGGGCGAACACGCGCACGGCGCCCTCGAGGATCTGCTGGCGCTTCTCGGCCCGAGCGGAGCTCACGCGTCGACCTCCGGGCGGCGGACGACGAGCCCGGCGCCGGCCGACGCGGCGCGCCGGGTGGGCGAGTCGGCGCGCTCGCGGATGGCATCCTTGTTCTCGGTCGAGGTCAGCTGAACGGTGGCGACGCGCATGTCGAGGGGCGATTGACGAGTCAGTCAAAGGGTATCCCGTGGCGCGGCCCCGGGCCCGAGCGCCCCGACGGCCTCCCCCTCCCGCCCGCCCGCATGCCGCTCGTGCGCGGCGGCCGGCCGCTGAAGCGCTGGACCTACGTCGGCGTCTACGACGCGGGCCTGATGCTGTGCGTCGGCATCGTGCGCATCGGCGTCCTCGGCCAGGCCTTCTGGGCGGTGTGGGACCCCGGCGCCGGGCGCCTGGCCGAGCGCACGCGCGCGCTGCGCACCGGACGGGTCGCGGTCGACGCGCGCAGCGCGCGCGTGCGCGACGGCGGCGTGGCCATCGACCTCATCGTCGACGACGGCGTGCCGGTCGAGGTGGTGAGCCCGCACGGAGACGAGTACGCGTGGACGCGCAAGCGCGGCGGCGTGCGCGCCCGCGGCCGGGTGGTCGTGGACGGGCGCGAGCGGGCGGTGGAGGCGCGCGCCTTGGTGGACGAGTCGGCCGGCTACCACGCGCGCGAGACCGCGTGGGAGTGGAGCGCCGGTGTGGGCACGGCCGCCGACGGCCGCGCGGTCGCCTGGAACCTCGTCACCGGTATCCACGACGCCCTGCACGCGTCGGAGCGCACGCTCTGGCTCGACGGCGCGCCGCACGAGGTGGGCCCGGTGCGGTTCGCGCCCGCGCTGGACGCGATCACCGGGGTCGACGGCGAGACGCTGCGCTTCGCCGAGCAGGCCGAGCGGGCGCGCGAGGACGACCTGCTCGTCTTGCGCTCGAGCTACCACCAGCCGTTCGGGCGCTTCACCGGCGTGCTGCCCGGCGGCGTGGAGCTGGCCGAGGGCAGCGGCGTGATGGAGCGGCACCGGGCGCGCTGGTGACGCGCCCTAGCGGTGGACCTTGACCTCGTAGTCCAGGTTGGCTTGGCCGAGCTTGGTGTCGACGATGGCCCTGAACACGAGCTTGAGGCCGATCGTGCGCTTGGACCAGGCGAGGTGGCGGTCGCGGAAGTCGCCCACGAACTTCTTGTCCACCTTCGGGTTCAGTCGCAGCACGACCTCGCCCTGGTAGAGGAACGCGTAGCGCACCGAGCCGCGGACCGCATGGCCGCCGGTGTCGCGGGCGGTGATGCGGATCGGCCACCGATCGCCCGCCTTGGGCGCGTGGGTGGTGGCAAACAGGTGGGCGACGAGCTTGCGCTGCGGCGCGGCCTCGCGAGCCGCCGGGGCGGGCGAGGCGACGAGCACCGCGAGAACGAGGCCGACGATCACCGGGACGTGCAGTCGGCGCGACGGGAGCATGGACGTCGTCCGATGCTATGGCCGTGGCGCACGCGCGCTACGGGTTCATACCGAATCCCGCCCGAGCAACGCGCGTACTAGTCTCGCCCGCCGTGCTCGCGGTGATCGGCTCCAACCTGTTCCGGCGCCCGGCGCGGACCGCGCTGACGGCGATCGGCATCGCCATCGGGGTGGCCACGATCGTGGCGCTGCTCTCGGTCACGTCGGGGCTGAAGAAGAGCGCGGGCGACCTCATCCACCTCGGCGACGCCGACATCGGCATCTTCCAGAAGGGCGTCGCCGACCCCACCGCGTCGATCCTGCCCGACCAGCTCAGCCACCAGCTCCAACGGGCCAGCGGGGTGCAGCTGGCCACCCCGCTGCTGCTGGTGGTCGAGGGCATCGCCCCGCAGCCGTCGGCCATCGTCTTCGGCATGGACCCCGACGGGTTCGTGGCCCACCGCGAGGTCTATCTCAAGGGCCGCTTCCCAGCCGCGCCCAACCAGATCGGCGTGGGCAGCCACCTCGCGGACGAGCTCAAGGTCGGCCTGGGCGGCACGGTGAAGGTCATGAACAGGCCGTTCACGGTCAGCGGCGTCTACCAGTCGGGGGCGTTCTTCGAGGACGCCGGCGCGTCGCTGCAGCTCAAGGCGGCCCAGACGCTCGCACAGCGCACGGGCGAGGCCACGACGATCGCGCTCGTGCTCAAGCCCGGGACCCGCACCGCGACCGTGCGCCGCGCCATCCTGCGCGCCAACCCGAACCTGCAGGCGATCGCCAACCCGGACGACGCGGCGCGTGCGGGCGGCAACTCGCAGCTCATCGGCAAGGCGGTCGTCGTCATCGTCGTGCTGGCGCTGATCATCGGCGGGATCGCCGTCGCCAACACGATGGCCATGGCGGTGCTCGAGCGCCAGCGCGAGTTCGCGCTCATGGCCACCATCGGCTGGAGTCCGGGACGCGTGGCGGCGCTCGTGCTGGGCGAGGGCGTGGGGGTGAGCCTGATCGGGGCGGCGCTCGGCCTGCTGCTCGGGGTGGTCGGCGCCGGCCTGCTCGTGGACGCGCTCGGCGCGTCCAGCTACGCGTCGCCCGAGGTGACCGCGTGGGGCCTGGGCCGCGGCCTGCTCGTGGGCGTGGCCATCGGCGTGCTCGGCGGCCTGTACCCGGCCTGGCGGGTCAGCCGCCTGGACCCGGGCGCGACGCTGGCGCGGTCCTAGCCGGAGCCGTCAGCCGGCCGTCGGTCAGGTGGAGCTCGCGGCCCGCGCGCTCGGCCACGGCCGGGTCGTAGGAGACCACGAGCATGGTGGTGCCGCGGCGCTCGCGCACCGCTTCCATGAGGTCGAGCACGCGCGCCCCGGCGACGGTGTCGAGCGCGCCGGTGGGCTCGTCGGCCAGCAGCAGGCGCGGCTCGTTGGCCAGCGACCGCGCGACGGCCACGCGCTGGCGCTCGCCGCCCGAGAGCTCGGACGGGCGCGCGCCGGTGCGGTGGCCGAGTCCCACCTCGCCGAGCAGCTCGCGGGCGCGGTCGGCCCGCTCGGCATGGCTGCGGCCGGTGCCGATCATGGCCAGCTCCACGTTGTCGGACGCGGTCAGGTGGGGCAGGAGATAGTGGAGCTGAAACACGAAGCCGATGACGTCGCGGCGGAACCGCGACGGGTGGCGCAGCCCGGGCACGGAGATGTCGTCGACGCGCACGTCGCCGGCGTCGGGCCGATCCAGCCCGCCGATGAGCTGCAGCAGCGTGCTCTTGCCCGAGCCGGACGGGCCCGTCAGCGCGACGAACTCGCCCGGGTCGAGGTCGAGCGAAACGTCCCGCAGCGCGTGAATCTGACCGTCGTAGCTCTTCGAGACGCCATCGACGGCGACCGGAGCTCCGCTCAGCGCCTCACCTTGACCGCGTAGTCGAGGTTGCGCTGGCCGCTCTTGAGGTCGACGACGGCGCGGAACGTGAGCGGAATCCCGATCGCGCGCTTGGGCCAGATGACGGCCGGGTCCTTGAACGTGCCGCAGAAGTTGCCGCCGACGCCGGCGTTCTGGTGCGAGACGACCTTGCCCTTGAACAGGAAGGCGTAGCGGACATGGCCGCACACCTTCTTGTTGCCGTCCTTGGCGGTGATCGTAATCGGCCACTTCTTGCCCGCCGTCGGGTTGTGGGTGGTCGCGTGCAGCGTCACGGAAACCTTGGCCTGGGCGATGGGGGCGAGCGCCGCCAATGCGGCGATCGCGAGCGTGATGAGCAGTACGAAACGACGCATGACTGTCATCGTAGAACTCCGTGTGCGCGCGCCGGCTCAGGACCGGCGGCCGTTGCGCTGGCGGCGCAGCTCCGCGAGCAGCAGCTTGGAGTGCACGGCGCCGATGAGGTCGCGCAGCGGGTCGGAGCCCGCCGCGATGATCGCCACCGCGCGCTCGACCGAGACCTCGCCGGCCAGGCGGTCGAGCAGCACCCCGACCTCCTCCTCGACCAGCGGCTGCAGGTGCTCGCGGTAGCGCAGGGCGTCGTACACGGTGAAGCCGAGCGACTCGTCGTAGCCGCCGGCGCGGAAGCGCGAGATCGCCTCGATGATCCCCACGTCGTCGGCGTCGTAGCCGCGTGAGGTCGGGCTCAGCACGCCCAGCTCCTCCATGCGCGCGAGCACGTTCTCGGGGATCTCGTAGCGGCGCTTGACCTCGGCCCGCGAGACCCGGCCCGACTCCTGCACGCTGATCGCGCGCTCGAGGATCCGGTCCTCGAGCTCGACGAGCGCCGCTGCCCGCTCGGGGTCGTCGTCGAGGACGTCCTTGATCACCCGCAGCGGCATGAAGCGTTCCTCCTGCAGGCGCTTGATCAGCCGGATGCGCTCGACGAAGTCGGGCGGGTAGTAGGCCATGTTGCGCGACGTGCGCACCGGCTCCGGCAGCAGCCCCTCGCGCAGGTAGTGCTTGATCGTGCCCGCCGAGACGCCCGACTGCTCGGACAGCTCGCTCATCTTGAGCATGTCGTCGTTGGTCGTCATGCCATGAAGGACCCCTGGGCACCGCTGACCGGCCCGGCGACGGCGCCCGCCTGCTTGAGCGCGGCCACCTGCGCCTCGTCGTAGCCGAGGGCGCGCAGAACGGCGTCGGTCTGCTCGCCCAGGGCCGGGCCGGGCTTGCGGTTGGTGTCGGCCGGCGTGCGCGAGAGCTTGATCGGCGCGCCGAGCAGGCGCACCGGACGCTGGGCGCCGGGCTGGTCGAGCTCGGTGACCATGTCGCGCTCGCGCACCAGGTCGGAGGCCAACGCCTCGTCGAGGTCGAGCACGGGCTCGAGGCAGCAGTCGTGCGCGGCCGCGAACGCGCTCCACTGCTCGCGCGAGCGCTCCATGAAGATGCCCTGGACCTCGGCGTGGGTGGGCGAGCCCGGGGGCTCGAACTGCTTCTCGATCAGGTCCTCCCGGCCCACGCCGCGGCACCATGCGGCCCAGAACTTCGGCTCCAGCGCGCCCAGCGTCACCCAGCCGTCGGCGCAGGCGTACGGGCGGTAGCAGACAAGCCGCCCCGCAAGCTCGAGCTCGCCCCGGCGCGGGGACCGCTCCTCGGCGAAGAAGCGCGCGGCCACCATGGCCAGCCAGCTCAGGGCGCCGTCGGCCATGGAGACGTCGACGAACTGGCCCTCGCCCGAACGGTCGCGCTCGCGCAGCGCGGTGAGGATCCCGATCGCCGCCATCTGGGCCCCGCCGCCGATGTCGGCGATCTGGCCCGCGGCCTGGACCGGCGGGCCGCCCTCCTCCCCGGTGAGCCCGAGCAGGCCGATCAGGCCGAGGTAGTTCATGTCGTGGCCGGAGCGGTCGCGCAGCGGGCCGTCCTGGCCGTAGCCGGTGATCGCGCAGTAGACGAGCCCGGGGTTCTCCTCGCGCAGGCGCTCGTAGCCCACGCCGAGGCGGTCGAGCACGCCGGGGCGGAAGGACTCGAGCACGACGTCGTGCTCGCGCGCCAGGCGCAGGAAGACCTCGCGCCCGCCCTCGGACTTCAGATCGATGCGGATGGAGGACTTGTTGCGGTTCAGGGCCAGGAACAGCGCGCCCGCCGCCGAGTCCTCGGCGCCCTCGTACTTCGGCGGCGCCCACCGCACGTAGTCGCCCAGGTTCACGTCCTCGACCTTCAGCACCTCGGCGCCGAAGTCGGCCAGCAGCAGCGAGCAGAACCCGCCCGGGAGCAGCCGCGAGAGATCGAGGACCTTCACGCCCTCCAACGGGAGGCTCATGCAGCGACCCGCCGGGGCACGCCGAGCATGTCGCGCGCCTCGGCCACGGTGGCCGGGCGCCGGCCGACGTCCTGCGCCATCTGACGCGCCTTGGCGATGAGGTCGCCGTTGGACCGCGCCATCGTGCCGTCGGGGAGGTAGAAGTTGTCCTCGAGGCCGGCGCGCACGTTGCCGCCAAGCACCAGCGCGGCGCCGAGGAGCCGCCACTGGTCGCGCGAGATCCCGATGACCTGCCACGCGTTGGGGCCCTCGGCGCCGTCGGGGATCTGCTCGGCCATGAAGGCCACGTTGCGCGCGTTGGGGCGGATGCCGCCGTTGACGCCCATGACCAGCGAGATCTGCAGCGGCGGCGTCAGCAGGCCCATGTCCAGCAGCGGGTCGAGGTTGGCGACGTGGCCGGCGTCGAAGCACTCGTGCTCGGGCTTGATCCCGGCCTCGCGCATTGCCTCGATCAGCGCGATGATCGTGTCGAAGCTGTTCTCGAACACCGCCTTGAACACGAAGTCCTTGCGCCGGCGCGAGTACTTC
>Ga0105245_10003792_pt1 | contig 13444 bp, 10 predicted proteins | sample KBSM54metaG_FD_81523 | JGI IMG/M metagenome (GOLD analysis project Ga0105245, IMG submission 81523) | Miscanthus rhizosphere microbial communities from Kellogg Biological Station, Michigan, USA - KBS M5-4 metaG | ecosystem: Host-associated > Plants > Roots > Rhizosphere > Soil | place... | reverse complement strand
GACGACCGCCAGGTCGGGACGGTCGTTGATGGTGAGATCGAGGTTGTTGTCCCTGCCGGTCGTCACTGTCCACGGCAGTCCGGAGCGGTACGAGGCCAAGCCGGCGAGCTGGATGCTCCAAGGTAAAGTGGCCGTGAAGTTGCCGACCAGCTGGTGGGTCCGATCGTTGTTCGCGGGCCCCTTCTCCGCCGCCTGATCGAGCTCGTTCTGCGCGAACGACTGAAAGTCCTCTACGTCGCGCAGCGCGCGCGACAGCGTGTAGGAGATGCCGAACAGCGGTCCGTGACCGGGACGGTACTGCAGGCTCGCGAGCAGCGCCGTCGACCACGAATGCCCTTCCATCCCGAACTGAATCAGCTGGCCCAGCGCCGGATTAGGCCGCGGGCCGCCGGGGAACGTCGGGTAGTTGATGTCGCGGTTGTTGAAGAGGTTATAGCCGACGCTGTAGACGCCGTCGATCGACGTGGTGAGGCCGGGCCGCAGCTCGTGCTGGAAGCCGAGGCTGGTGGTCTGGGTTTCGGGCGAGCGCGGGCTCGCCTGCACGACCGTGGTGCTCGATGTCGCGGTGACCGTGCCGCGCGATGATGGATCGGGATAGCCGGGATTGTTGATCACGATCTTCTGCCCGTCCTTCACAGCGGCGACGTCGAGCTGGACGTTGGTGAACGAGCGATCGCTGTAGATGCCCCAGCCGCCGCGAATCGCCGTGCGGGTGTCGTGGAACGGCGCCCAGACGAACCCCAGTCGCGGCTGGATGTTGTTGCGGTCGTCGTTGACGTCGAGGATGTGCCCGTACGAGGTCTCGAGATCGTAGCGGACGCCGAAGTTCAGGGTCAGCGACGACGAGGTGCGCCAGGCGTCCTGGGCGAAGAAGCCGTACAGCTCGTTGGGCAGCGCCACGTCCGGAATGAACTGCTCGTGCACGTACTGCGTCGGATAGGTGCTGAGGTCAGCCGCGTTGAACGGTTTGTCCGTCGCGAAGGTGAACGTACCGTCGCGATTGCGCGGGAAGAACGAAAGCCCGCGGATGATGCTGATGTCGGCCCCGGCCTTCAGGCTGTGCGAGCTCGCCGAATACGAGACGTTGTCGACAAACTGGACACGCTTCTCGTTGGCGCCTTGCGGGTTGGTCGCCGCCTTGCCGAAGTTGCCGGAGGGGCGGTTGATCTGCGGGGTGCCGACGGGGCTGTAGTTCTCGGTATCGGTGTAACGGTTGGACCGGCCGAACTGGAAGCGGAACTCGTTGAGCAGCCGCGACGAGGCGACCGCGTTGTCGCTGAACACGATGTCCTGGTTATTGTTGGTGTTGTCGGCGCCGCGATCGAACGTGTTCAAGCCGCCGATGCCGTCCCCCTCGGTCCGCAGGTCGTCAACGCGATAGCGCACCGTCGCTGAGTTCTGGCTGGTGATCTGCTTGTCGAACTTCACCAGGCCCTGGTGCTGATTGTTCGGGTTGGGGAACTCGCGCTGATCGACCGGCACGTCAATCGAGGTCACCACCGAGGTCTGCTGTACGCGCAGCCCTTCGTAGGAGACGAAGTAGAACAGATTGTCTTTCGCCACCGGACCGCCGAGGAAGCCGCCGAAGCGCTGCTGGCTGAAGGGCGCCTTGCCCGATCCTTGCGCGTGTGAGAACGGATCCTGGGCGTCGAGGTGCGCGTTCCGATCGAAAATGAAGGCTCGCCCTTCGGTCTTGTTGGTGCCCGATCGGGTCACGACGCTGACGATCGCGCCGGACGAGACGCCGTACTCCGCCGAGAACTGGTTCGCCAGCACGATGTACTCGCGCACTGCCTCGAGCGAGAAGCCGCCCCGGGAGCTGGATACGAGGGTGTTGTCGTTGCTGACGCCATCAATCAGGAACGAGTTGTTGCGGCTCAGCTGGCCCGAGGTATTGACGCCGCCACCGCCGACGCCGGTCACTCCTGGCGTCATGTTCGCGAGGTCGAGGAAGTTGCGGGTCGCCAACGGCAGCGATTCGAGATCCTTGCGCGTAATGGTCGTCCCGATGGTGTTGCTCGACACGTCAACCAGCGGCGCCGCACCGGTGACTTCCACCGTCTCACGAACCGAGGCGACCTGCAACGTAATGTCGATCCGTGAATCTTGCCCGATGGTCAGGCTGAGGCCGGTCCGCCTGTAGATCGTGAAGCCTTGCAGTTCTGCCGTTAGCTCGTATGTGCCGGGGGGGAGCGCCGGCGCGCGATACGACCCGGCGCCGTCGGTGACCATCGTGCGAGCAATGCCGGTGTCGACGTTGGTGATGGTGATGGTGACGCCAGGCAACACCGCGTGCTGATCGTCGACGACGATGCCTTCCATCGTTCCGGCGATGTTCTGGGCGCTGAGAACGCATGAATGAAGGATGAAGACGAGAGTTGCCGCGAGGGGAGCTCGAGATGCCATCCGCTGTTCTCCTGGTCTACTCCGGACGCATCCGGCGGCGGGCCGCAGCCGCACCGGTAGCGAGGGTTTGAGAGTCCACGAGCAAGCGGAGCGCCGTCGAAAAACTATCGGGCTTCGCAGATCATTGAGGTTTATGTCAAAACCGTGGCAGCCGTTGCAGACGAAAACGTCGCGCGCGAAAAAATCGTCGACGTTTTCGTCGGACTCGCGGCGCGGCCGCCGGAGAACGTCGGACGATCAGAGCAACCGCTCGAAGTAGATCAGGGGGGTGTTGCGATAGACGGCGCGACCCACCTCGGTGAAGCCGCACTTGCGGTAGAACTCCCCGGCGCCGGCGTCGGTGTCGTACGCATCCAGGCAGAGCGCGTCGGCTGGCCAATTCCGGCAGGCCTCGACGGCGTGAGCAATACACTGCCGGCCGATGCCCATTCGCTGGCGTTCCGGATCCACCGCCATGCCGAGCAGGTAGAGCGGCCGCTTCACGTCGGTGAAGTACCTCCGATCGATCGCCCACGGTTTCTTCGTGGCGAGCTCGAACGTGGCCACAACGAGCGTGCCCTCCCGCGCGACGTAGATGGACGAGCGTTTCATGCTGGAGCGGATCCCCTTGTCGCTGGACATCGACGACCAGTGACCCAGGCCGTGACGCTTCGTCAGCGCAGAGGCGACGGCATTGCGGAGCGCCGCGACGGAGGACGCATCATCGGCCGCCGCCAGCGCAATCGACAAACCGCTGGACATCACCGGATCATTTGATGCCGAAGCGGGCCTGGAGTCCAGCGCGGATTCCGTCACGGTGCGACCGGGCTGCAGCGGCGCGGATCATCGGCCTCCGGCTATAGTGTGGTCCATGAGCAAAGGCCGGCTCGAAGCATTCAGCGACGGCGTCTTCGCCGTGATCATCACCATCATGGTGCTCGAACTGAAGGCGCCGCACGGAGGAGATCTGGAGGCGTTCGTGCCGCTGCTCCCGGGCTTCCTCACCTACGTCCTGAGCTACGTGTTCCTCGGCATCTACTGGAACAACCACCACCACCTGATGCACGTGATCGATCGCGTCAATGGCGCCTCTTTGTGGGCCAACCTGCACCTGCTGTTCTGGCTGTCGCTCGTGCCGTTCGTCACCGGCTGGATGGGAGAGAACCATTTCGCGGCGCTCCCCACCGCGATGTACGGTGCAGTGCTGCTGATGGCCGGCATCGCGTTCCTGATCCTCGAGGGCCGGCTGCTTCGCGCGGGGAATCCACGGCTCGCCGACGCCATCGGCCACGATCTGAAGGGAAAGGCGTCGGCGGTGCTCTATCTCATCGCGATCCCCATGGCGTTCGTCCACCAGCTGATTGCCGACGCCATCTACGTGTCCGTCGCGATGATGTGGCTCATTCCCGATCGCCGGATCGAAAAGCGCGTGTGACGGTCAGTGGATCGCCGATCGTTTGACCACGCCGCCTTCCGCGTCGGCCAGCGGATGGGAGACGACGAACGCGTGGGGATCGACGGACCGGACGATGGTCTTGACCCTTCCGATTTCGAGGCGTGTGACCACGCAATAGAGAATTTCCTGCTCCGCACCCGTCAGGCCGCCATAGCCCTTGTAGACGGTCACCCCGCGCTCCAGCTCGCCGACGATGCGCTCGCGGATTTGAGCGCTGTGCGATGACACGATCGTGATCGCCGTGTATTCCTCGAGACCGTAGATCACGAAGTCCAGCGTCCTGGCCGCCGCGACGTACGTGAGAATCGAATACAGCGCGGGCTCGATGCCAAGCAGCGACATCGCCACGAGAAAGAGGACGACGTTGAACGCGAGGATTACGTCGCCGACTTTCAGCAGATGGCTGCGCTTGCTGATCAGGAGCGCGGCGATCTCGGTGCCGTCGAGCACGGCGCCGCCACGCACGGCCAGCCCGATGCCCGCGCCGATGAAGAAGCCGCCGAACACCGCCGTCAGCAGCGGGTCCGGCGTGACATCAGGAAAGCGAATCGTGGCGAGCGCGGTAGACAGGCCGGCAATCGCCAGCGCGCTGCGGAATGCGTGCGCGCCGCCCAGATGCCGGTACCCGAGGGCGACGAACGGAGCGTTCACCAGCGGCAGCCACACCGCGAGCGGCGCCGGCGTCACCTTCGACAGCAGCATCGACACACCCGTGACGCCGCCGTCGATGAAGTTGCTGGAAAAGAGAAAGCCCTTGAGCCCGAACGCGGCGGCGAGAATCCCCAGCGCAATCAACAGCGCATTCAGGGCTTCTCGCTTCACCGCACCGGTCTACTGGCTGACGACGCCGCAGGCGACGCGGTCGCCCGCGTTGCCGGCCGGATCGGTCTTGAGATCGTCGACACCCGCATGCACCACGAGCGCAGCGGCGACGCCCATCTTCATGTGCGGCGCGACGACCGTCGTCTTGGCGGTGCCGTCCTTGAGCACGGTGAAGTTGTTCATGTCGCCTGCGTGCGGGCCCTCGGGGTTCTGGAGGCCGTGCTTCTTGTTCTCCGGATTGTAGTGCCCGCCCGCCGACGTGAACGCAGGTCCTTCACAACTAGCCGTCTGGTGAAAGTGCAGCGCGTGGCGTCCGGGCGTGAGGTTCTTCAGGTCGAGCGCAACCGACACGCCGCCGTCCTTGGCGGAAGAGAGCGTCGCCGTACCGACCGACTGTCCTTGCCCGTTTTTCATCTCGACGGTCGCACCGTTCTGAGCGGCTGCCAACGTGACTGCGGTACAAATAAATACAACGAATCCAATAGATTTGCTCATTTCTCGATTAGAGCAGATGAGCGCAAGCGTTTTGTCACCCTTTTGTCACCGGCCCTTCAGAGACCGGCTCATCTGGAAAATTCGGCGACCGGGAAGGCGACCGACTATCAGTCGCGCGCGAACCAGGCGCTCGGCAATCCGACGCCGAACGCGTGGATCAGGATGCCGTTGATGAAGACGGGCAGCACGAACGGCCCGCGGGTGGTGGCCGACAGCGGAATCACGGCGTAGTTCATCACGAAGTAGGCGACCACGCCGTAGAGGATGCCGACGGTCAGCGTATGACGTCGCAACGCCGGCACGCCGCGGCTCACGGCGTAGAAGATCGAGACGATGAGAAAAGCGATGAAGTAGTGCAGGAGAATGCCGAGGCCACCGCTGTGCCACCCCATCCGCGGCGAGTTGCGGCCGAGTACGCCTGCGGCGATGCTCTGAAAGATGCGAAGCGGCGGAACGCCGTTTCGCACGCCGAAGAACACCACCGCGTCCAGCAGGTCGAGCGTGCCGACGACGAGAGTGCCGTAAAGAATCGGGTGAGAGTAGCGCGAGTGGGCTGCCATGCAGGCCAACGGTACAGAAAAAACCGAAGTGAACGCAAAGAGCGCAGAGAAGTGGCCTCAACGATCGTTGCGATCTCGCCGGTTTTCTCCGGTACACCACCGCGCCGACGCGATCAGCACCGCAGTACCCTGAGGATGAGCTTTACGCGTTTCATCGATTCACGGTCGATTTTCGCTCGCGGCGATCAGATCCTGCAGCAAAACCCTGACGTCGTCTGCGTCTTCCGCGCGGACCCAGAACTCCGCCGGCCCCATGGCGAAGCTGTAGCTGGTGGCGCGGCCGAGACCGAACAGATCCTGAAGGCCTTCGCCGCGTACGAAGTAATCGATCTTCTCCCCTTCGAGCAGCGATTTCGCGACCGCGATCAGTCCCATGTCGCCAGTGGCGAACACGCAGGTCAGCTCGGCATCCGGCGCCGGCGCAGGCCCCAACCGCGGGAGCTCGTCCACCGTGTCGACATCGCACACGGGACAGACCATCACGTCCCATGCGTATTCCTCTTCGCATTGCGGACAAAACATGACGACAGAGTGTACGTCACCTATTGTCACGATTAGCCGGCTGGCCGGCGGTGCTAGACTCGCTTCTTTCCCGAGGAGGCTGCGCGTCATGATCGGCTTTTCCAGAGTTCGCTCGTTCCTTGTCGGTGCCGCTATTCTGGTGTTAACGGCCGGATGGAATGTCGGCGCCCGGCCCGGACTCGCGGCGCAGACGCCGGCCACGGACGGCGCACTCGACCCGGCGCTGGTGACGGCTTTCAAATGGCGGAGCGTCGGACCCGACCGCGGAGGCCGCTCGATTGCGGTGTCGGGCGTGAAGGGCCGGCCCAGGGAGGCCTACTTCGGCGCGGTCGGAGGCGGACTCTGGAAGACGACCGACGGCGGCGCGAAATGGGCGCCCGTCACCGATGGTCTCATCACCAGTTCGTCGGTCGGCGCCGTCGCCGTCTCCGAATCGAATCCCGACATCGTCTACATCGGGATGGGCGAGGCGTGCATCCGCGGCAACATCATGGCCGGCGACGGCGTCTACAAATCGACTGACGCCGGCAAGACCTGGACGAACGTCGGGTTCAAGGATACCGATGCGATCTCCAAGATTCGGATCCACCCGACCAATCCCGACATCGTGTTCGTCGCCGACTTCGGCCGCTATGGCAAGGACAGCGACGAGCGCGGCGTGTTCAAGACAACGGACGGCGGCAAGACCTGGAAGAAGGTGCTGTTCCGCAACGGCAAGACCGGCGCCGTCGACGTCGCGATCGATCGCAGGAATCCCAGCGTCATGTATGCCGCGCTCTGGGAGGCGTACCGGATCGAGTACCAGATGTCGAGCGGCGGCCCGGGCAGCGGATTCTTCAAGTCGACCGACGGCGGCGAAACCTGGCGGGAGATTACCCGCAACCCCGGCATGCCGACCGGCATGATCGGCAAGATCGGCATCGCGCTCACGGCCGCTGATTCCAACCGCGTCTACGCGCTCGTCGAGAACGAGAACGGCGGCCTGCTGATGTCAGACGACGCGGGCGCGACCTGGAAGATGATCAACACCGGCCGCAACATCCGGCAGCGCGCCTTCTACTACACGCACGTCTTCGCCGATCACCAGAACAAGGACATCGTCTACGCGCTGAACACGAGCGCGTTCCGCTCGGTCGACGGCGGCAAGACGTTCCAGAACATGGGCAACGGGACCCACGGCGATCACCACGACATCTGGATCGATCCCGACGACCCGCAGCACCTCGTGCTCGGCAACGACGGCGGCGGCACGGTGACCTTCAATGTCGGCGCCGGTCAGCAGCGGACCTGGTCGGGCCAGGAATTCCCGACCGAGCAGTTCTATCACGTGATCACGACCAAACACGTGCCCTATCACCTGTGCGGCGCCCAGCAGGACAACAGCACGATGTGCGTGCCGAGCACCAACGGCATGGCCGGCCGCGGAGGCCAGCGCCGCGTCGATCCGTTCTACGAGGTCGGAGGCAACGAGGACGGCTACATCGCGCCGGACCCGAAGGACACCGACGTCTTCTTCTCGGGAGCGAACAACGGCAGCTTCATCACGAGAATGAATCGCCGCACGGGCGAGCTGCGCGAGGTGAACCCCTACCCGCGTTTTTTCTCGGGCGAGAACTCGGCATCGGTCGTCGAGCGATGGCAGTGGACGTTCCCGATCGTCTTCTCCCCGGTGGATCCGAACATCCTCTACACGTCGTCGCAGCACGTGTGGAAGACGACGAACCAGGGACAGACGTGGGAGAAGATCAGCGACGACCTCACGCGTCACGACCCCAAGACGATGCAGGACTCGGGCGGCCCGATCACGCACGACATGAACAGCCCGGAGATCTACGCGACCGTCTTCTCGCTCGCGCCCGGCAAGACCGACGTGAACATCATCTGGGCCGGATCCGACGACGGCCTGGTGCACATTACGCGTGACGGCGGCAAGAACTGGACGAACATCACGCCGAAGGACATGCCCGATTTCGGGCGCGTCAGCCAGATCGATGCGTCGTCCACCGATCCGGGGACTGCGTACATCGCCGTCAAGAAACCGCTGCTCGAGGATTTCTCGCCGTACCTGTTCCGGACGCACGACTTCGGCCGCACGTGGACGAAAATCGTGACCGGCATTCCCGCCAACGACTACACACACGTCGTGCGCGAGGATCCCGTCCGCAAGGGGCTGCTTTACGCAGGCACCCAGCACGGCTTCTATGTGTCGCTCGACGACGGCGATCACTGGCAGCCGCTCAAGAACGGGCTGCCGGACACGCCGGTGCACGATATCTGGGTTGAGGCGAGCGACGTCGCGATCGCGACCCACGGCCGCGGCTTCTACATTCTCGACGACGTGGCACCGCTGCGACAGTACGGCGCGCCGGTCACGAGCGCGGCGACGGCGTACCTCTTCAAGCCGGCCGATGCCACGCGATCCGCGTACCCGGCGAAGATCACCTACTGGCTGAAGTCGACACCCCAGAAAATGACGCTGGACATTCTCGACGCGCAGGGACAGGTGGTGCGGACATTCAATGGCGCCGCGCCGACAGAAGGCCGCGGCGGCCGCGGTCGAGGCACGACTCCGGGTGCCACGGTGCCAGGTGCCGCAGTGCCAAGTGCCGCAGTGCCGGGTGCGACAGCCCCGGGCACTCCAGCCGACGCAGATCCGCCGGCAGACGACGAGGAAGGCGGCGGTCGCGGGCGGATCCCGACGGCGCCCATGGCGATCGGCGTTCAGCACTTCACGTGGGATCTGCAATACGCGCCCGTCACGCCGTTCCAGGGCATGGTGCTCTGGGGAGCGACGACGAACGGACCGCTGGCGCTGCCGGGAAATTACCAGGCGCGGCTGACGGTCGACGGCCAGGTGTTCACCCAGCCGATTACGGTGAAGAAGCATCCGCTCTACACGATCAGCGACGCCGACATGAAGGCGCAGTTCGATCTCGCGAGCCGGATTCGCGACAAGGTGAACGAGGCGAACGAGGCCATCATTCAGATCCGGCGCATCAAGACGCAGCTCAAGGATCGCACCGACAAGAACAACAGCGCGGATGCGAAGGCGATCGCCGAGCAGTTCACGAAGGAGTTGAGCGCGGTCGAGGAAGACGTCTACCAGGTGCGAAACCAGAGCAATCAGGATCCGCTGAACTTCCCGATCAAGACCAACAATCGCCTCGCGTCGCTGCTGCGCGTCGTCAACACCGGCGAAGGACGGCCGATCGGCAACGCCGAACCGATCTTCGAAGATCTGCAGAAGGAGCTGAAGGCCGAGACCGACCGGCTCCAGCGCGTGCTCGGCACGTACCTGCCGCGGTTCAACACCCTCGCACAGCGCATCGGGATGGAGCCCATCTCGGAGAAATAAATAGGGCTTAGGGCTTGGGGCTTAGGGCGGGGGCTAAGGCTAGTCCCCAGTCCCTAGTCCCCAGTCCCCAGTCCCTGGTCCCCAGTCCCTAGTCCCTGGCGAGAACAAAGCTGACCGACACGGCTGCGCCCTTGATCACATCGATCGATTTGATCAGGGAATCGGCCGCCGCGTGGAAACCTGGCGTCGGCTTCACCTCGACCCTCCTCGAGCCGGCCGGAATGTAGGCGATTTCGACAACGCCGTCGCGGTTCGTTTGCTGACCGATGCTATAGGTCGTCCCGACACTGTTCGGGATGTCGTGGACCTGAACCTCGACGTTCGCAATCGGGTTGCCTCTTGAATCGCGGACGAAGACGACGATCGTTCCTGGATCCTTCGGCACGGGCAACCCGGCTTCCGAGCCAAGGAGGCTCGAGCATCCAGCCGACAGCAGCACCACGGCGAACGTGACCCAGCGATGAACGGCAGGCATAGGCGTCAACCCCTTCATCGCTGGAATGCGACATCGGCTGCGCCGCCGGCTCACCTCGACTGATTCACTTCACGCGGACGCGGCTCTCGAGATACGTGATCGTGCTGTCTATCGCGTTGAACCAGTGGGGAGTGCCCGGCGGCACGACGATGACGTCGCCCTTTGCGACTTTGTGCGTCACCCCGTTCTTGATGGACTTGCTTCGGACCACATCAGGATCTGCCGGCACAGCGGCCGGCGGGTCGAGCACACCACCAGTCACGAGCGATCCCGCGCCATCGACGATGTAGTAGGTCTCGGCGCTGAAGGGATGGACGATCGCGTATTGAGTCTCGCCGCCACTGCTGCGGCGGCGGACCATGATGCCCGGCGCCACGGTGACGGCCGCACCGGCTGCGGCGTCGGTGGCGACGGCAGTCGAGAGTCCCTTGCTGATGTCGGCCGCGCTCATGTAGGCGCCCGGAGGACGAGCGGTCTCCTGTGCCAGCAGCAACAGCCCGAAGGCCGGAAGCGAGGCGAACGCGAGTCGTGCAGCGCGCATGGTCAGGCTCCTTGCGCGTAACACTACCGCGATTCACCCGCGTGTCGTGCGTTTCCGTGCGTTTCGTGGAGCGACCGATCTAGCGGACGCGTCCGAGCCAGCGATCGGCCGTGTAGCGAAGCATGCGGATCTGCCCTGGCCCAAGCTCCAGCTCGGTGTCGAACGCGCTGTCGACCACGACGCCTGCACGCGTGAGGCGATCGAATTCGTCGAGCGAGATGGTCGCGACCACCGACCGCTTGGCGTGGAGACGCGCGACAGTCGACACACTTTCGCCATCCACTCGCAACACCATCGGCGGCGAATCGTCCTCGACAGGATGTTGCGTCACCACCATGTCCACCACACCTGGCGACGCGACCGGTTCTTGCGCCCGATGGCGGACGGTGAAATCGATGGTATAGACGGGACCGCCGTCGCGATTCTGGAAGGTCAACGTCGCGGTGTCGGTCACCACACGCGTCGCACCGTCGGTCTGCATCGTGCCGGAAATGCGGTCGCCGACGATGTGCTGCGGCGGTTGCGCCGCGACAGGTCCGGCGACGGCAAGAAGGCCGACACACATCATGGCGAGCTTCATAAGACCCTCCGTCTCAATCGCCATATGGGCGACGCGCTGGTCCATTAGACACCGCGATCGCCAACTTGGTCGGGCCGATCGCCGGGCTGAAGCGGCCCCGGCTGGCGCCGTCAAGTCTCGACCGCCGACGCTGTGTCTAGAACGCTCCGGTCACAGCGATGGCGTCAAACACCGCTGACACGGACGAAGCCGCATTGTGGCTGGTTACCGGCAGACCGATGTAAAACTCGCTGCCTGCAAAGGGCACGTGCACGGTCCCTAGCACCGTCCAGGAGAAACCGTTGATCGACCACGACGCGGTGAAGTTGCCCGCGGCGACGCTGTCCAGCGAGAGCCGAACCCACGCGGGCGCCGCGCCTGCGACGTTGGCCGCCTGAATACTCGACGCCCCGGGCGCTGGACGGTACTGCACGGCGACGCCTTTTCCCGGCGTGAGGACCGTCATCACCTGTCGGGATCCGGCGGTGAGATTCTCGCGAATCATCACCCCGGCCTTCGACCACGCATCGGTCGGCGTGATGCTGCGGACGCGCGCCGTGATCGTCAGGCCGCGCTGCCGCTTCGTTGCCACGTAGAAGAACGCGTCAGCAGTGCCCCAGATGTCAGCGCCTCGGCCGTCTACCGACACCACGGAGGCGGACTTCGTAAACGAACCCGACCCGGCGCCGATGACGTGTCCTGTGAACGACGGCACGTCGACCTGCAGACCTGAGAAGGACGCGCTTGCCACTTTGCCGTCAGCATGACTTGTCACCGCGATGCCGACGAACGGTACGGCCGCCAACCCGGCGATGGTCTCGACGCCAATCTTGATCCACGGATCCGTCGTCGTCTTCCGCGAATAGGCCGTAATGACGTCGCCGGTGCGCTGGAGTTGCAGCCACACCGGCGCCGTTGTCACGGGGCCGGCGGTATGCACACTCGGGCCGGCCTGCGCCGGACGCCGCTGAAACGCGATGCCTTTTCCCGGCGTCGCGAACACCGATGCGTGTGCGCTGCCGGCGTCGAGCGTGTTGCGGATCATCAGGCCCGCTTTCGTCCACGCGTTGACGTTCTGGATCGCATCAACACGCGTGGTGATCGTAAAGTCGCCGCCCATCCTGCTCCAGACGTAGTGAAACTCGTCGGCGATGCCCCAGATGTCGCTGCCGCTGCCAGAGACCGTGTACGAGTTGGACGAGCCGTCGTAGGTCTCGCTGCCGGCCGCAGCGACACGGCCGACGTCGGTGCCCGTGGACAGACCGCCGACATGTTGGACAACCCTCGTAAAGACGACGGTGTCGGAGACGGCATGCCCGTGTCCGTCGTTCACCGTGACCGTGAACGGATTGTCACCTTCATGAAAAAGCGAGTCCGAGCAGCCGTTCGGATACCTGAAGAACACCGTTCCGGTCGCGTCCCTCACCTCATACGTGAGTACGTCATCGTCGGGATCGGAGGCGATCGGGCGGAAGACCGTGCCGCCCTCGGAAGTCGCCGTATCGGGCCCTGCATCGACCATCGGCGGCCGGTTCGCCACCGCTGGAACGTTGACAAGAATCGCTCCGTACGAAGCGATCAGATCGGTGGCGTGGTCGCCGTTCAGGTCCGAAGTGTTCAACGACGAAAGCGTGTTGCGATAGCGATCGACTTGCGGATTCGTGGCGTCCATCAGGCTCTGGTCGCCGACCGAAAAATTCCAGGCCGGCGCGAACGTGCCGTCCGGCCGGCCCGTGAGAATCGTGACGCTATCCCACGTCTTGAGCGTCCCCGAGCAGTCATCGGTGCCGATGCTCGATCGATTCCCCGTGGCTACGTCGATCATCCCGTCGCGATTGAAGTCGCCGGCCACGATCTGGAACGCACCGGTTGCGGTGGGATAGACCACGGGAGACCCGAACGTGCCGTCGCCGTTTCCGCGTAGCACCAGCATCGACCCGACGCCCCTGGAAGAGTCGGTGTCGAACCTGCCTGCCGCAGCAAGCAGATCGAGCCGGCCGTCGCGATCGACGTCCGCCACAGTGACGTCGTTGACATCGTGCGGGATGAACATGTCCGAGGCGGTAAACAGAAACGCGCCGCGGTTCATGAAGATCGAGATGGTGTTCGCCTCGCCCTGCGCGGTCACCAGATCCTTGCGGCCGTCGCCGTCGAAGTCTGCGACGATGCCGTCGAGCGGAAGCCCCGTGGTGACCAAGCCGATCGGGGTGCCGAACGTGAAGTCGCCGTGCCCCGGATAGATATCCACACCCATGGGACCGGGAATGACGAGGT
>Ga0105245_10003791_pt1 | contig 13446 bp, 14 predicted proteins | sample KBSM54metaG_FD_81523 | JGI IMG/M metagenome (GOLD analysis project Ga0105245, IMG submission 81523) | Miscanthus rhizosphere microbial communities from Kellogg Biological Station, Michigan, USA - KBS M5-4 metaG | ecosystem: Host-associated > Plants > Roots > Rhizosphere > Soil | place... | reverse complement strand
TGGCAGGAATCCAAAGTGATCGCGCGTTTTTGGATTGTAGGGCTGATCCTGGCGCTGTTTGCGCTGACTACGCTGAAGCTGAGATGAAACTCACAGGCGTAAAAGTCGTAGTGGTGGGGATGGCGCGCAGCGGCGTGGCGGCGGTGGAATTGCTGCGCGAGCAGGGCGCAAACGTGCGGGCTGTCGATCAGAACCCGACGGGGGCAGGAGTCGAGCCGCAGACAGAAGCTTCCTTCGCAGATGCGGAGCTGATCGTGTTATCGCCCGGCGTTCCCGCGGATCTCGTGATCCTTGAAGGCGCCCGGCGGCGCGGCGTGCGGGTCATCGGCGATCTAGAATTTGCCAGTTGGTTCTTGCAAGGCGAGATCATCGGCATCACCGGCGCCAACGGGAAGACCACGACTACTGCGCTCACGGGCCACATCCTCAAGCAGAGTGGCATTCCAGTACAAGTGGGTGGGAACATCGGCACGCCGCCCGCGGCGCTAGTGAAGACGTCGCGCCCGGGGCAATGGAACGTCCTGGAGCTTTCGAGCTTTCAACTCGAAACCACCGACACCTTTCGCGCGCACATCGGTGCGGCGCTGAACGTGACACCGGATCATCTGGATCGCCATGGCACTCTGGAGCGTTATGCTGACGCCAAGGGCCGCTTATTCATCCAACAAACGGGTGGCGATCATAAGGTGCTGAACGCCGACGATCCTATCTGCCAAGCGTTTGCACGCCGCGGGGAAGGTGCGGTCGTCTGGTTCAGTTCGACGCGCGAAGTGTCCCCAGGAGCATTTCTCGCGAACAGCGAAATAGTGCTAAACGGAACAGTGGTGATGAAGGCTGCCGAAGTTCCCTTGCGCGGCGTGCACAACCTCGAAAACACCATGGCGGCCGCGGCGATGGCGAGTCTTGCGGGCGCCACGCACGCGCAGATCCGGGCGGCGGTGATGACGTTCCCTGGCGTCGAACATCGCCTGGAATTCGTGCGCCGGCTGGCGGGAGTCGATTGGTATAACGATTCGAAAGCTACCAACGTGGACGCGACGCTCAAAGCCATCGCGGCGTTTGCCGGAGGCCTGTGGGTGATCCTCGGTGGCAAGGACAAGAACAGTGATTATTCGCTGCTCGCGGACCCGCTGCGTGCGAAAGCGCACGGCGCCCTGCTGATCGGCGCGGCGGCGGACAAAATCGAAGTTCAATTACGCGGGGCGGTGCCACTGGTGCGTTCCGGCACTATTGAAGCCGCAGTGGCCGAGGCCCACTCACGTGCGAAGTCCGGCGATACGGTGCTGCTCGCCCCGGCCTGCGCCAGCTTCGATCAGTTTGAAAATTTCGAGCATCGTGGCCGCGAGTTCAAGCGCTTGGTACAACAGTTGGAGACAAATAATGGCTAGATTGCGCACCGATTGGATTCTATTTCTGACCATTGTCGCGATGGTGTTCTTTGGACTAGTCATGCTCTACAGCGCGTCGAGTGCCGTCGCTGAGCTGCGCTATCACGTCGCACCGTATTACTTCGTCGTGCGCCAGATCGGCTGGGCAGCGGTCTCCTTCTTGGTGTTGATGTATTTCAAGCGCATGGATTACCGGCGTATGAACTCACCCACTTGGGCGTTTTCGGGGTTGGGAATCGTGTTGGGCTTGCTGGTGATTGTGTATTTTGTAGACCCGCATACCCACCGTTGGTTCAAACTTCCCGGCGTGGGATCGTTCCAACCTTCGGAATTCGCCAAGCCGGCGCTGATTTTGTTCCTGGCGTACTTCATCGCGCGGCGCTCGCACATTATTAATGACCGGCGCACGATCAAGCAGGCGCTGGTCGCCGTGTTGATGCTGGGCTTCATGGTTGTGGTGGCGGACCTAGGCACTGCCTTGGTTCCCGTGATCACGGCGATCATCGTTTTCTGGATCGCCGGGCTCGAATGGAAATACATGCTGCGCGTGGGAATGATTGCCATGGCGCTGATCGTGCTGGCAATCGCTTCGCGCGGCTACCGGCTCGGGCGCATCATCGCTTACGTCGATCCGGATTACAGCAAGATCGAAGTGATCGATCCGGGCGGGCGCCTCAAGGCCTACATTCAAAGCTCTACCAGCGTGCGCGACGCGAGCTATCAGCCGCGGCAATCGCGGATCGCGGTGGGCACCGGAGGCGTGCTGGGCATGGGTTTGATGCAGGGCAAACAAAAGTTGATGTTTTTGCCCGACGCCCATACCGATTTCATTTTCGCGACGGTGGGCGAGGAGTTGGGACTGTGGGGCTCGACTGCGGTGATTCTCGGATTCCTGGTAATCCTATGGCGCGGCGCGCGGCTCTTCATGCTGGCGCGCGACGACTTCGGAAAATATCTGGCGCTGGGCGTCACCGTGTCGATCGTGGTGCAGGCGTTGATCAACATGAGCGTGGTGGTGGGCATTGCTCCCACAAAAGGTTTTCCGCTGCCCATGATCAGCTTCGGCGGCAGTTCGCTGTTGAGTACGCTGGCATCGCTGGGAATGTTGCTGAGCGTGAGTGAAAATGAGGGGTGAAGTTGCCGCGAACGTTTGTGATGGCCGGCGGCGGCAGCGGAGGCCACGTGCTTCCGGCACTCGCCGTGGCACGCGAATTGCGCGCCCGAGGACATCAAGCGCGTTTCGTGGGGGTGGAGCGCGGCATGGAGGCCAAACTGGTTCCCGCAGCGAATTTCCCTATCGAGTGGATCGAGATCGGCGGCTTGAACCGCGTCGGATTCCGGCAGACGCTGGCGACGCTCGGCGAGTTGCCTTTCAGTGTCTGGCAAGCCGCGCGCATTTTGGATCGTGTCGCTCCGGCGGCGGTATTTTCCATGGGGGGCTATGTGGCGGGACCGGTGCTGCTGGCGGCGGTGTGGAAGCGCATCCCGATTGTGATCATGGAGCCCAACGCGATTCCGGGCTTTACGCACCGGCATCTGGCGCGTTTTGTGACACGGGCTCTGGTGAGTTTTTCGGAAGCCGAGCGCTGGTTCCCCAAAGGCCGTGTCGAAGTCACGGGCCTGCCCATTCGCGAAGAATTTTTCGGGGTTCCCATGAAGCCGCGCGGCGCAGTGATCACGGTATTGATCACCGGAGGCAGCCAGGGTTCGCGAACGCTGAATCGCGCCGCGGAAGAGAGTTGGCCGCTGTGGGAGAACGATAGAGTGAGGCTCATTCACCAGACCGGATCGCGGATGTATCCAGAGCTAGCGCCGAAATTTAACGAGTCGGGTGTCCCGGGCGAGATTGCAGAATTCATCGCCGACATGCCGCGCGCATTTGCCGACGCCGACATTGTGGTGAGCCGTGCGGGCATGGGCGCCGTCAGCGAACTCGCAGCGGCGGGCAAGCCGTCGATTCTGGTGCCGCTGCCTGGAGCGAGCGATCAACACCAGTTGAAAAACGCACAGGCGTTCGAAAAAGCCGGAGCCGCGCGATTGGTGCTGGATACGGAAATGACGGGCGCGCGGTTGGTGGAAGAAGTGATGCGCCTGACGAGCACTCCCGGGTTGTTAGAAGAGATGAGCGGCGTGGCCAGAGCCTTCGCCAAGCGGGGAGCGGCCCAGCGAGCCGCGGACGTGCTCGAATCCGTCAGTGGGGCCATTGACAGAAGCTAGGGAAAGCCGAAACAATACATTAGTAAAATGTTTTTTAAGTCACAGCCCGTTCACTTCATTGGCATTGGCGGCATTGGCATGAGCAGCCTCGCCGAAGTGCTGCTGGATATGGGCTACCCGGTGACTGGTTCGGATCTGAAATTCTCGCCTACTACCGAGCGCCTGATCGCGCGCGGCGCTGTGGTTTACGAAGGTCACGCGCCTGCAAATCTAGCTGGCGCCAAGATGGTGGTGTACAGCTCCGCCGTGCGTCCCGAAAATCCGGAAATCGTCGAAGCACGCCGCCGCAAGCTTCCCGTGATTCCGCGCGGTGAGTTGCTGGCCGAATTGATGCGCCAGAAATTCGGCATCGCCATCGCCGGCAGCCATGGCAAGACCACTACCACCGCCATGGTCGCGGCGATTCTGATCCACGCGAATCTGGACCCCACCATCTTGGTGGGCGGCCGTATGGGCATCAACGGCTCGAACGCGCGCTTAGGCAAGAGCGACTATTTGGTGGTCGAAAGCGACGAGAGCGACGGCTCATTCCTTAAGCTCGCTCCGATCATCGCAGTCGTCACCAACATCGACCGTGAACATCTGGATCACTACGCGGGCATCGAAGATATCCGCGCCGCGTTCGCCACTTTTATTGCGAAGGTCCCATTTTACGGCGCTGCTATCCTGTGCCTGGACGACGAAAACATTCAGCAGATTTTGCCGTCCTTGAACCGCCGCGTGGTCACCTATGGCTCGAGCGCACAGGCCGAGTTGCGGATCACCGGCGCATCCGCGGGACATCTGGCTAGCGAGTTCCATTTGCATTTAGGCGATCGCGATCTGGGTTGCTTCCGCCTGCAAGTTCCCGGCGCTCACAACACACTGAACGCTACCGCGGCGGTGGCCGTGGCTCTCGAACTCGACGTTCCGGTGGAGATGATTCGCCAGGCGCTGGCCGAATTCCGCGGCGTGGACCGTCGCTTTCAAGTGCGCGGCACCGAGCGCGGCATCACCGTGATCGACGACTACGGCCATCACCCCACTGAAATCCGCGCCACCCTCGCGGCTGCGAGAGCCTGCCGCTTTCAGAGTGTTCACGTCCTGTTCCAGCCGCACCGTTACACGCGCACGCAGGCATTGATGGATGATTTCGCGCGCTCGTTCCATCAAGCCAATAGCGTGCACGTCACCGATATTTACGCGGCGTCGGAAGCGCCCATTGCGGGCGTGACATCCGAAATCCTCGTCGAAAAATTACAGGCCTTCGGTCATCGCGGAGCGAGTTACGCCGGCTCGATCGAGCAGGGAATCGCCGCCGTGATCGCGGCAGCGAGTCAGGGTGACGCTATTGTCACGTTGGGCGCCGGCAGCGTGTCGCAAGCCTCCGCTGAAATCTTGACGCGGCTCAGGAGCAAAGCGTGAGTCCCAATACGTCTCCGCCGCGCGCACGCGTTTCGAAACCGCAGCCCAATACTGTGCCGCGTTTGAAGATCGCCGTGGGAGTGGTGATTGCAACCGTCGTGCTTGTGATTTCGCTCTACGGGTGGCACCACTTCGAACAATTCCTGATCCACGATGAGCGTTTCGCGGTGAACGGCCCGGACGGCGCCGAAGACACTTCCGCGATTCAAATTCAGGGCGCGCAGCACGCCTCGCGACGTGCGATTGAAGCTGCCTTCGCGGACGATATGGGGCAAAGCCTTTATATGGTTCCGCTCGACGGCCGCCGCGCTACGCTACGCACGGTGGATTGGGTGAAGGACGCGACGGTTATGCGGTTGTGGCCAAATCGGGTGCTGGTCCGAGTGGCGGAACGTAAGCCCGTGGCCTTCGTCACGCTGTCTGGCTCGCGCTACGGATTGATCGATGAAGACGGTGTGATCCTGCCGCCGGCGACCGATCGTTTTCATCTACCGGTGCTAAAAGGTGTGAGTGCACGCGATCCTCTGGCCGACCGCCGCGACCGTGTGCAGCGGATGTTGCGGCTCATACGCGCGTTGGGGTCCAACGCCGAGAAGATCGCTGAGGTGGACGTCAACGATCGCGACGACCTGCGCGTAACCCAGCCCTATGACAGCCGCATGGTGACCTTGCTGCTGGGCGACCAAAACTTCGCCGTGCGCTATCAAAATTTTCTGAACCACTACGCGGAGATTCGCGAGAAGATGCCGAATGCGACCTCGCTCGATTTGCGCCTCGAAGACCGCATCACCGTAGTAGAGCAAAAGGCGGACGAATGAGCCCAAAAATTCAACTGGCCGTCGGTCTGGACGCGGGCAGCGGCCGCACCCGCTGCGTCATCTGCGTGATTGAGAACGGCGGTATTCGCTACTTGGCGCATGGCCTCGCGCCGGCTGCGGGTTGGGTGAAAGGCCGCATAAGTGACCCGGTGGCCGTCGCCGAATCGATTCACGCCGCCGTGACCGACGCCGAGCGGGGTGCGCAGGTTTCCGTCGAATCCGTTACCGTGGGCATGGGCGGCATGGAAGTGCGCGGCGCACAGAGCCGTGGCCTGTACGAATTCGGGCGTCCCCATGAAATCGACGCCGGCGATCTGGAATACGCGGTGGAACTGGCCGCCGACGTTCGCTTGGAGCGGGACCGCACGCTGCTGCATGTGCTGCCGCAGAACTTCACGTTGGACGGCCGCGCCGGATTCCGCCGCCCGCAGAAGAGTGTTTGTTCCCGGCTGGAAGCTCATGTGCACGTCGTGACTGCAGCAGCGCATGAGCATCAGGCGCTGGTGTCGGCAGCGCACTTGGCACACTTGGCGGTGGAAGAAACCGTGTTCGAACCCCTGGCCGCCGCCTATGCCTGCGTGCATGCGGAAGCACGCGCGCGCGGCGTGGCCGTGCTGGACCTGGGGCTGCAATCGACAGATCTGGTGATCTACGATGGCGATGCGATGCTGCTCGCCGCTAGCATTCCCGTGTGGGGCGATCATCTGACGCGCGACATCGCCAGCATCTTTAAAGTCACTTACGAAGACGCCGAGTGTTTGAAGCACGAATACGGTTGCGCGCTACTGGGCATGACCGCCGATTCGAGCTTGATCGAAGTGCCATCACCCGAAGGCCGCGCCTCGCGCGAAGCTCACCGCAGCGAGTTGAACGAGATTCTGGAAGCGCGCGCTGAGGAGTTGTTCTTGTATGTGCGCTCCGAAATCCATCGCGTGGGCATGGAACGGCACCTGTATGAAGGCATCATTCTGACGGGCGGCGGCGCGCTGCTGAACGGCATGTGCGATATGGCCGAGCGCGTGCTCGATTGCCAGGCCGCCAACGGTATCGTCACCGAAGACGACATCGGAGGGTGGCCGGAAGAATTAAAGAGCCCGCTGTGGACCACCGCCGCTGGGCTCGCTTTATATTCGGCGAAGTTGAAATTGCACCGGCCGCCGTCACGGCAGGTGAGCGGACTGATGGGTTTGGTTCTGAAATAAGCAGGAGGAAACAGCCATGGCACTTGGCGGATTGAAATTCATGATAGAAGAAGAGCCCGCACCGCGCACGCGCATCCGCGTCTTCGGCGTGGGCGGCGGCGGCTCGAACGCAGTCGCACGCATGATGGATCAGGGCTTGGGCGGCGTTGAGTTTTGCGTGTTGAACACCGATGCGCAGGCGCTCGAAGGGTCTCCGGTGCCGTCGAAGCTCGCGATCGGCGCGAAGATCACTAACGGTCTGGGCGCCGGTTCGGACCCGGCGGTGGGCCGGCAAGCCGCGCTCGAAGACACCGAGCGTATCATAGACCTGCTCGAAGGCTCCGATATGGTGTTCGTAACCGCTGGCATGGGCGGCGGCACTGGCACGGGCGCGGCTCCAGTGGTGGCATCGCTCGCCAAGGAACTGGGCGCACTCACCGTGGCCATCGTCACCGAGCCCTTTGGTTTTGAGGGCGCGAAACGGCGCAGGCAAGCCGAGCAAGGCTTGGCGGAGCTCGCGAGCGTAGCCGACACCGTTATCACCATCCCCAACGATCAGCTTCTGAAACTCGCGCCCAAGGGCACTAGTTTCATGGACGCATTCCGCATGGCCGACGATGTGCTGCGGCAAGCGGTGCAGGGGATCAGCGACATCATCAACCTGCCGGGCCTGGTGAATCGCGATTTCTCCGACGTGCGCAGCATCATGACCGGCATGGGTTACGCCATGATGGGCACCTCCGCGGCGCGCGGCGAGAACGCCTGCGTGGCGGCGGCGCAGAAAGCTATCCACTCGCCCTTGATGGAAGGCGGCGGACTGCGTGGCGCGCGCGGTGTGCTGATCAACATCACGGCTTCGAGCGAGTTGGGATTGCATCAAGTCAACGAGGCGTGCAACTTGGTGCGCGAAGCCGCCGACAACGAAGATGTGCAAATCAACTTCGGGGTGGTGCTCGACGAGGACATGGGCGACGAGGTGAAGATCACGGTGATCGCAACTGGTTTCCAGCGGGAGAACCTGCCGCGCATTGAACGCCGCCCTGCGAAGACTGAAGCTGTCGCGTTGCCTCCCCCGCCAGCTCCCCTCGACGCATCTCAATGGATCGAAGACGCGGAGCACGCAGTTGCGCAACCGGTGTCGGCCGAAGCTCCCGCGCTTGAGCCAGCGCACAAAGAACCTGCGCCTATGGCAATGGCCGCCGCGGCGATGACGCCGGCGGCAAGTCCCGTCGAGACGGATCCTTTGTTCGACGATCTGGAAGTCCCGGCGATCCTACGCTCGCGGCGCCGCATGGTGCAGTAGTCTCAAGCCATCAAGTGCAGCACTATGCTGCGGCGGTATGGCTCTGCCCGGTGTTCGAACAGGTAAATGCCCTGCCACGTCCCTAGTGCCATGTCTCCTGCGATCACCGGGATCGAGAGCGATGTCTGGGTGAGAGCGGCGCGGATGTGTGCGGGCATATCGTCGGACCCTTCGGTGGTGTGCCGGTAGCGCGCGTCATTCTCGGGCACCAGACGCTCGAAGAAGTCGGCTAAGTCCAGCACTACGTCGGGGTCGGCGTTCTCCTGCATCGCCAATGAAGCCGACGTGTGCTGCACGAAGACCGTCAGCAGGCCATCCTGGACGCCGGTCGAAGCCACCCACTTTGCCACCTCACGCGTGAAGGGATACAAGCCTTTCCCGCGCGTAGCGATTTGCAAGGTGTGATGGTGAGAGCTCACTCCACGTGGTTTATTCGACAGTGACGCTCTTGGCGAGGTTGCGCGGCTGATCCACGTCGCATCCGCGGCGGACCGCAATGTGATACGCCAGCATCTGCAGCGGCACCACTTCGAGAATGGGCAGTAGTAATTCGTTGGTCGAGCCGATGGGGATCACGTGGTTGGCGACCTTGGATACTTCCTCGACATCGGCTTCGCACGCGACCGCCACCACGATGCCCTCACGCGCCTTCACCTCTTGCAGGTTGGAAAGCGTCTTTTCGTACAGCGTCCGGCTCAACTCGTCCTCGGGATCGCGCGTGCACAGCACTACCACCGGGAGATTCTCGTCGATTAGCGCGTTAGGACCGTGCTTCATCTCACCGGCCGGATACCCTTCCGCGTGAATGTAGGAAATCTCTTTCAGTTTGAGTGCACCTTCGAGCGCGATGGGGAAGTGGATGCCGCGTCCTAAGTACAGGAAGTCCGTCGAGCGGAACAGCACCTTGGTTAAGTCGTCGTAGATGGCGTCACGGCGCAGCACGTCCTCGATCAGCGCCGGCAATTTGAGTAGCTGATCCACCAGCTTGAGCGATTTCGCCGGCTCCAGCGTCTCGCGCACCTGTCCCAGATGCATGGCGATCAGAAACAGCGCGGTCAACTGGCAGGTGAATGCTTTGGTCGAGGCCACGCCGATTTCCGGTCCGGCATGGGTGATCAGCGTCCCCGACGCCTCTCGTGTGATGGCTGAACCGACCACGTTGCAAATCGCCAGGGTCTTCGAGCGCTTGTGCATGGCTTCGTGCAACGCCGCGCGCGTGTCGGCGGTCTCGCCGGATTGCGAAATCACGATGGTAAGGGTGTCCGGACCAACGATGGGATCGCGATAGCGGAATTCGCTGCCGTAATCCACCTCGACGGGAACCCGCGCCAGCCGTTCGATCATGAACTTGCCGGCCAGCGCCGCGTGCCAGCTCGTCCCACAGGCGACGATCCGAACCTGGCGGAAAGTCTTAAACTCTTTCAACGAAATTTCCATTTCGTCAAGAAAGATTCTGCCGGATTCTTGACCCACCCGGCCGAGAGTAGTGTCGCGCACCGCCCGCGGTTGCTCAAAGATTTCTTTGAGCATGAAGTGCTTATAGCCGCCCTTCTCGGCCATGATAGGGTCCCACAGAATGTGCGATGGCGGACGCTTTACGGGACGCCCGTTGAAGTCCGTGAGATGGACGCCGTCTTTGGTGAGCACCGCTAGATCGCCATCCGCGAGGAAAATCATATCGCGGGTGTGGCTCAAGATCGCCGGCACATCCGACGCTACGAAATATTCGCCGTCGCCCAACCCGATCACTACCGGAGGTCCGGAGCGCGCGGCCACAATCTTGTGGGGATCCTTGCGCGAGATCACGCTCAACGCGAACACACCGGTCAGTTGGCGCACCGCGTCGCGCACCGCGTTCTCCAGATTCCCGTCGTAATATTTCTCGACTAAATGCGCGATCACCTCGGTGTCGGTTTCGGTCACGAAGGTGTGGCCTTCGGCGATCAACTGGCTCTTCAGCGCCAGATAATTTTCGACGATGCCGTTGTGCACCACCACGATGTCGCCGTGGCAGTCGCGATGCGGATGGGCGTTTTCCTCGGTGGGGCGGCCGTGCGTGGCCCAGCGCGTGTGGCCGATGCCAAAGAAGCCCTCGACTGGATTCAGCTTCAGCACCTCTTCCAGGTTGCGCAATTTACCGGAGGCCCGTCGCACCGCCAGGCACCCGTCTTCGAGCACCGCCAGACCAGCCGAATCATAGCCGCGGTATTCCAGGCGCTTCAGGCCGTCGATAATGATAGGGACCGCTTCCCGGGGGCCGATATAGCCGACAATTCCGCACATAGTAGGGTATCGTCCGTTTAGTCCAAAAACTCGATGCGGTAATCCTCGATCACCGGATTGGCCAGCACGTCGCGGGCGATCTGGTCCATCTCCTGCTTGGCCTGGTCGCGGGCCGCGCCGGGAGCGATTTCGATATCGAAGAATTTCCCCTGCCGCACGGCGGCGATGGAGGAATGTCCCAAGCTGTTGAGCGCGCCGCGAATGGTCTGGCCTTGCGGATCGAGCACGGTGGGCTTGAAGGAAACGTATACGCGAGCCTTCATATTCCTACTCTACTGGATTTGCCCCGCGCCCCGCTCCACGCTGGCCTATGATGGCAGGATGAAGACCATCGGCATGGTAGGAGGCATCGGCCCCGAATCGACCATCGATTACTATCGTTTGCTGATTGCCGCCTATCGCGAATTGCACGCGGATGGCAGCTATCCCGCGATTGTCATCAAAAGTGTTGACCTGAAGACCGTGCTCGATCTGGTAGAAGCGAATCAACGTGACCGGCTGGTCGAATTCCTTGGCGATGCAGTCGACGCACTCGCGCGTGGCGGAGCAGGAGTCGGGTTTCTAGCGTCCAACACGCCGCATTTAGTGTTCGACGAAATCGCCCGCCGCTCGCCGATTCCGCTGGTGAGCATTGTCGAGAGCGCCCGTGATCGAGTGTTGGCATTGGGGTTGAAACGCGTGGGATTGTTCGGCACTCGCTTCACGATGCAAGCACGTTTCTACGCCGATGCCTTCGCGCAAGCCGGCATGGAAGTGGTGGCGCCGCAGCCTCAGGAGCAGGACTACATTCACGAAAAGTACCTGGGTGAGCTAGTGCCTGGCATCCTGCTGCCGGAAACCCACGAAGGTTTGCTCGCGATAGCCCGGCGCATGAAAGCCCGCGATGGCATTGAGGCGCTGATCCTGGGGGGAACCGAACTGCCCTTGATTCTGCGCGGCGACCATGACACTGGCATCCCGTTTCTCGACACCGCCCAGCTTCATGCCCAGGCCGTGATGGCAGCGGCGGCCCGGCTGTAATGGTCACTAGGGTGACCACATGAGAGTAAGTACAGTTCGGGAATTCCGCGACAAGGCCAGCGGAATGCTGCGCTCCAAGGAACCCATCCCATCCTGATCACCCGTCGCGGCCGAATGGCGGGGGTATTTTTCCCTTCGCCCGAGGGCACGCTCCCGGTGGATCTCAATCGCCAGTTGTTCGATCGACTCAGCGCCGAGATCGGGCGGCGCCTGAAACCCAGCGTGGCTTCGGAAGCTGAAATCCTGGCGGATTTCAAGTCCTGGAAGAAGGCGCGCCGTGAAGCTGGCCGCGGACGCTAATGCTGCTGGCGCTGGCCCTGGCCCTGGCCCTGGCCCTGCATGACTCGATCCCGGTGTGGTCGAACGATAACGATTTCGAGACCGCGAACGTTCCCTGGTACACCACCGCCGCGTTGCTCGCCAAGTTAGATTCGAAACGGCGCTAGGCACCGCTTGCTTCGCCCCTCCGTTTCCGCGTCTAATAGGGGGGAGGCTCCGTCATCGTCAAGCTCACCGTACTCGCGTCGTCCAGCTCCGGCAATTGTGCTTTAGTTGCCACCGAACGGACGCGCCTGCTGGTGGATGCGGGGCTCTCGCGCAAAGAAACGTTTGAGCGCTTAGCGGCAGTGGGCGTGGCTTCTGAAACCCTCACCGCGATCCTGATTACGCACGAGCATAGCGATCATATCGCCGGATTGCAGGTGATTGCCCGCAAGCTCGATATTCCCATTTATATGTCGCGACTGACCGCGCCGGCCATCTTCGGAAAAGACACGCAGTGGCCGGAAGACTACACGCCTAAGCTCGAATTATTCGCCGCCGGTTCGTGTTTTCAAGTGGGCGATATCGATGTTACTAGCTTCACCATCCCGCACGATGCGGCCGATCCCGTGGGCTTTTCATTCCGGGCCGAAGGGGTCAAGATTTCGATTGCCACGGACCTCGGCTACATGCCGGACTCGATCCGCTTCCACCTGCGCGGCTCCGACGCGCTGCTGCTCGAATCCAATCACGATGTGGAAATGCTCAAGGTCGGCCCCTACCCGTGGGCGCTTAAGCAGCGCATCATGGGGCGCAACGGGCACCTGTCGAACGATGTCGCTTGTAATTTCATTCGCGACGAGATTGACACTCGCACCTCGACCCTGATCCTGGGCCATCTGAGCGCGCAGAACAATCATCCTGAAATCGTGCGTCTGATGGCGGAGCAGGCGCTCGACGGTAGGAACCTGTTCACGCGTCTGGTGATCGCCGAGACCAAGCGTCCCCTCGATCAGCCCTGCGAAAGTTTTGTGTACTGACGAAACATGATCCCACGCTATACCCGGCCCGAAATGGGCCGCATCTTTAGTGACGAAAACCGCTTTGCGCAATGGCTGGCGGTGGAACTGGCCGCGAGCGAAGCGCTAGCCGAGACCGGCGAAGTTCCGGCGGACGCCGCGCGTGCTCTGCGCCAGCACGCCGCCTTCGACGTCGCGCGCATTCATGAAATCGAGCGCGAAGTGAAGCACGATGTGATCGCGTTCACCACCGCCGTCGCGGAAAAAATGGCCGCGGCCGGCCAGGCTGACTCGTCACGTTGGCTCCACTACGGGCTGACTTCGAACGATGTGGTCGATACCGCGCAGGCGCTCGTGCTCCAGCAAGCCTCCGATGTACTCAAGAGAGATTGCGAAATGCTGCTCGCGTCGCTCCAGCGCCGGGCGTTTGAGTTCAAGCACACCGTCGAGATCGGCCGCACTCATGGCATGCACGCCGAGCCCATCACATTCGGGTTGAAACTGGCGCTGTGGTACGACGAGATGAAGCGCAATCTCGCGCGCCTCCACGCC
>Ga0105245_10003790_pt1 | contig 13448 bp, 11 predicted proteins | sample KBSM54metaG_FD_81523 | JGI IMG/M metagenome (GOLD analysis project Ga0105245, IMG submission 81523) | Miscanthus rhizosphere microbial communities from Kellogg Biological Station, Michigan, USA - KBS M5-4 metaG | ecosystem: Host-associated > Plants > Roots > Rhizosphere > Soil | place... | reverse complement strand
TGACGTGCACCTGGCCCGACATGAGGTCAGGCAGGTACTGGCTGCGATAGGGGACGTGCTGCATGTCGACGCCGGCCATCATCTTGAACAGTTCGCCGGTGACGTGCGACGCGCTGCCGTTGCCCGACGACGCCATGTTGATCTTGCCGGGATTGGCCTTGGCATAGGCGACGAACTCGGCGCCGGTCTGAGCCGGCAGCGACGGCGTCACCGCCATGATGTAGGCCGTGCCGGCCATGCAGGTGACCGGCGCGATGTCCCGCAGAAAATCGTACTTGAGGTTGTCATAGAGCGTGGCGTTGACGGTGTTGGTGGCGACCGTCATCAGCAGCGTGTAACCGTCCGGGGCAGCGCGTGCGACGGCTTCGGCGGCGAGATTGCTGCCGGCGCCTGGCTTGTTGTCGACAATGAACTGCTGGCCCAGCCGTTCGGAAAGCCATTGGGCGGCAAGGCGGGCGACGATGTCGGGTCCACTCCCTGCCGGGAAGCCGACGACGAGGCTGACGGGGCGCGAGGGATAGGCCTGCGCTCGGCCGGTCCGGGCGGCGAGCGGCACCAGGGCCGCCCCGGCGGCCAGCGTCAGAACCTGTCTGCGGCGAAGCTGCATGCGTTTCCCCACCATTGCATCGCAAGCCTGAGTTTCTTGTCAGTCTGCCTCAACCAGAGGGTCAGCAAAAGGTGGCGGTTTGGGCCCGCCCGCTCACCGTAGTGTGAGATTTCTCACCCATTGCCGCCGGAAATTGGCGCATGATGCGGGCAGCCGGAATCGTCGCCGCTACGCCCTGGGGGATTTCAATGAATGGCGTTCCGCAGATCAAAGCATCTTTGCCAGTAGCCATATTGTCCGTAGCCCTTGTCCTGACTTCTTCGGCATTCGCGCAGAAGCTCGTCGACCCGGCAACGGTCCCGCCCGAGCACCGCGCTGCCGCCGAGAAGCGGCGCGCCGAGCAGATCAAGCAGCGTGAATGCACGGCGAAAGCCGATGCGGATAAGGTACTGCCGCGCGATCGCATCGACTTCATCGCGCATTGCATCGACGCCGACACCAACGCCAAGAAACCGGAATAGCTCGGCGGGAAGCGCGGCTTCTACTGTTTCTCGATTTTGGCGATGCGGACGTAGTCGCCCCAGTCCTTGATGTCCTTGAGGAGCCGCGCCTGCGCTTCGGCCGGCTTGCTCACCCACGGATCGGCGCCGAAGCTGTTGAGGAATTTCTTCGTGTCGTCCTGCGCGACGACCTGATTGAGCCAGGCGTTGAGCTGCTCGACGACGGGCGCCGGTGTGCCGGCGGGCACCATCGCGGCGAACCATACCGGTAGATCGATGTTGATGCCTTGTTCCTTCATGGTCGGAAGGTCAGGCGCGGCCTGCAGCCGCTCGCCGACGCCGACCCCGAGGATGCGCAGGCTGCCATTGCGCTGCTGCGCCATCGCGAACACCGGATCGTACATGCCGAAGTCGAGCGCGCCGCCCTTGAGGTCGTTGAGGGTGTCGACGCCGAGCTTGTAGGGAACCTCCACAGTCTCGAGCCCGGCCTGCTGCTTGTAGAGCTCGCCCATGATCTTGGCGGTGGTTGCGTAGGTGGCGTAGCTGCCTTTGTTGCCTTTCGCCTTCATCGCCGCCGTGACGTCGGCGACCGTCTTGTAAGAAGACTTCGCGTCGACCGCCATCATGAAGGCCTGGCGGTTGATCGTGCCGACGACCTGCAATGACGTTGCGACGTCAACCGGAGGCTGCTTGAACATGTGCATGTTGCCGGCGGCCGCGCTGCCCGCGTGGATCAGCATCGTATAGCCGTCTGGTTTCGCGCGCGCGGCATACTCGATCGCGATGTTACCGTTCGCGCCCGGTTTGCTCTCGACGATGATGGTGCGGCCGGTGAGCGGGCGCATGCGCTCGGCGATGAAGCGCACGATCGCATCCGAACTGCTGCCAGCAGGGTACGCGGTGATGAAATGCAGATCCTGCGCCGGGAAGGGCTGCGCCGACGCTGGAGCGGCGGCTGCAATAAACGCGGCGACGGCAATGAGGCGCACGGCAGGCACATTCAAAGACAGCATTTGTAGTCTCTCCGGTGTCTGCAGCCATCTTGTAGGCGCGTGTCGCCCCGTCAAGGGCGGCCGCGCGCTGCTCGTCCAATGCTGAACGTTCACGGCGTCGCAGCTTGTGGCCCGTCACTCCGGCTTGATGCCGGCGTCGCGGATCGCGGCAGCCCAGCGCACCTCATCGCGCGCCATCGTCGTCTGCAGTTCCGTCGGCGGCGACCAGGCGACGACAAAGCCAAGTCGGTCGAGCTGGGTCACGACCTCGGCGTCCTGCAGGGTGCTTCTCAATGCGTCAGTGAGCTTTGCTGCAGCGGCGTCGGGAACGCCCGCGGGTGTGAACATCCCCATCCAGGACTGGATCTCGAGCCCGGGGATCACCTCGCTGACGGACGGAACCTGATCGAGCTGGCGCACGCGCGCCGTGTTGATGGTGACCAGCGGCCGGATCTTGCCAGCAATGATGTGCGGCTCGACGGGTGAGAGCGTCGCGACCAGCAACGGGATGGTGCCGGCGAGGAGATCGTTCACGCCGGGCGCGGCGCCGCGATAGGGCACGTGCTGGATCGGCGCCCCGGTGGCGCTCTTGATAAGTTCCATCCCGAGGTGATGCGCGGTGCCGGTTCCCGGTGAGCCATAGGAGAGCTTGTCGGGATTGGCCTTCGCGTAGGCGACGAGCTCCGGAACCGTGCGGTAGGGCTCGGTGGCAGCCGCGACGAGCAGGAGCGGGGAGGCGCCAAGCTTGCCGATCGGGCGCAGCTCTTTGCGGGCGTCGTAGGGCAGACTCTTATAAAGGCTTGGATTGATCGTGATGCTGTTGCTGCACAGGAGCAGCGTGTAGCCGTCGGGCGCCGCCTTCGCGACGGCATTGATCGCGATATTCTCGGCGCCGCCCGGTTTGTTCTCGACCACGACCGACTGGTTGAGCAGCGCCGACATCTTGCGTGCGACGATGCGCGCCACGCCGTCCATGCCGCCGCCGGGCGCCTGTGTCACCACCAGCGTCACGGTGCGCGACGGAAAATTATCCTGGGCGCAGGCAGTGCCCACGCCCAGGATGAACAACATCAACGATGCGATAGCGGTGGCGATCTTCACGCAGCCCTCCCGGCAGGTTTCCGGAAAGACTACAGCCCGGCCCGCCGGTCTGCCACCGCGACGGTGGCAGACGTGCGCTTTCGCCGCTCAGGCCCGCGCGATGGTGGTCCGGGTGCGTGGGCTGTGCTGGATCGTCTGGAAGATCACGCAGTAGCGTTCCACGACGGTGAGCAACTGGTCGATCTGATCCTGCGGTGCATCGGTCTCGATGTCGAAGCGCAGGCGGATCTCCTCGAATCCGACGGGGACACCTTCGGTCACGCCGAGTGTTCCGCGCAGATCGACGTCGCCTTCGACCGACACGAGCGCCTTGGCGATCGGGATGTCGAGGACGGTGGCGGCTGCTTTCAACGACACGCCGGCGCAAGCGACGAGCGCTTCCAGCAAGAGGTCGCCCGAGCACAGCTCGAGCCCCGACCCGCCGCACTTGGGGTGGATGCCCGCGACGGCGAGCCCGCGTCCGGTGTCAACCTTGCAAGTAATGGTCGTCGCGTCAGCGAACCCCTTCGCTTTGAGGGTAAGGAGGGCTGCTTGCGCATCCTTGCTGTAGCGTGCCTTGAGCGGCTCCTGGCTCGCTTTGAACTTTGTAGCTTCCATTGATCTTCTCCTGTTCGTTGCTGTGGTGCGTCGCACGGTCGCCCGGACGGGGGGAGGTTCGTCCAGGCGCCGCTCGCGCTTGCCGCTACTCGGGGACGACTTCGCCGGAACCGCCGAGCTCGGCCGGGAAGTCCTTGAGCTTGGGCAGCCCGTCCTTCATCGGCAGCACGGTCTCGGCGTAGTTGACGTGGACACCCGGCGTGAACTTCAGGTCGGGAATCGTGGCGGCGTAGACGTCGACCAGCCCGAGTGGTGGGTGGTCGGTGAGCACGTGGCCGCCGCAGCGCCGGCAAAAAGCGCGGCTGCTGGTCTTGGTTTTGGTGAACTGCATGAGCGTTTCGGCGCCCTTGGTGACCTTCACGTTCTGCGGCTTCCACAGCGTGAAGGCGTTGACCGGTCCCGCCGACCACGAGCGGCAGGAACTGCAATGGCAGTAGCCCATCGCCTCGGGCATGCCTTCCACTTCGATCTCGACGGCGCCGCAAAAGCACTGGCCTGTATGAATTGTCATGGTCGTATCCTTTTCTGGTATGACTTGCGCCCGCGCCGCCGGGGCAGACGGCGAAAGCTAGGCCGCCTTTATCGCGGACGGCCGCGGCCACTTGAATGACGAGGCGTCCAGTTTCCTTGACGGCGCGTCCGGATCTCAAAAACGGGCTCGCGCAAAGTTGACCGGCCGCGATTTGGCGCCCGTACATGCAGCGGAGAGACGAATGAGTGCGGACGTCCTGTCCGATGTGCTCAAGACAGTGCGGCTCACCGGCGCGGCGTTCTTCGAGGTCGCGGCGCAGGAGCCTTGGGCCGTCGCGTCGCCGTCGGCCGACATCATCCTGCCGCACATCCTGCCGGATGCCGACCACCTGATCGCGTATCATGTGGTGACCGAGGGACGCTGCTACGGCACGCTGATCGGCACCGAGCCAGTTGCGCTCGAGGCTGGCGAAGTCATCATCTTCACCAATGCCGACCCGCACATCATGTCGAGCCGCCCGGGAATGTCGGCGCCGCCGACCACTGCCGACGTGGTCGAGCTTGCGGCCGCAGCGCAGATGCCGTTCCGCATCAACTGCGGGGGTACCGAGCAGGGCACCGCCGGTCTCGTGTGTGGCTATCTCGCCTGCGATGCGCGCCCGTTCAATCCGCTGCTCGAGGCGCTGCCGCCGGTGATCAAGGCTGGCGCATCCGGCAGCGGCGACGGCTGGCTCGGCCAATTCATCAAGTTTGCGGTAGCTGAGGCGTCGGAGAAGCGCGCGGGCGGAGAAACGATCCTCACCAAGATGAGCGAATTAATGTTCATCGACGTCGTGCGCCGCTATTTGCAGACGCTGCCGGTGGAGCGATCCGGTTGGCTCGCGGGTCTGCGCGACCCGTTCATCGGCAAGGCGCTGTCACTCATGCACGCGAGACCCGCGCACAACTGGACGATCGAGGAACTGGCGAAGGACGTCGGCCAGTCGCGCTCGGTGCTGGCCGAGCGATTCACCGATCTCGTCGGCGCGCCGCCGATGCAGTATCTCGCCAAGTGGCGGATGCAGATGGCGAGCGAGATGCTCAGCGCCGGCCATGCCAATCTCGCCAACATCGCAGCCGAGATCGGTTACGAGTCCGAGGCCGCCTTCAGCCGTGCGTTCAAGAAGATGATCGGCGTGCCGCCGGCGGCCTGGCGCCGTACTGTCCAGGGCGCGTAACGCGCGCCGCATTGCCGCCCCCGAGGAAATCATCTTCCGCAGCAACCGTCTTCTGGTGCAGACTGCGCGGGCTGAGATGCGCAGAATTCAGGGGAGGGACCATGGCTTCCGGCAACTGGCTGACACCGGCGGACAACGTTGCGGCGCGCTGGGGCGATTTCCTGCTTCTCGTCGGCCGCGTCCTGATCGGGTGGATCTTCATCCGCTACGGCTGGGAGCAGATCGTGGACATCCCCCGCTTCGCCGACGTGTCGTTCGAGAAGCGCGGCGTTCCGGGCTTCCTGGCCTACATCGCCGCGCCCGTAGATTTGCTCGGGGGTCTCGCACTGGTTCTGGGTCTCGGCACCCGCTACGTGGCGCCGATCATGGTGGTTTTCACGATTGTCGCGACGGCGATCTCGCACCGCTATTGGGAGGCGCCGGCCGCGCAGCTGCGCACGCAGGAACAGCATTTCTGGCGCAACTTCGCCCTGATGGGCGGCCTCATCATCCTGTTTGTGCACGGCGCGGGGCGGCTCGCGCTCGACCGCATGTTTGCGCGCAAGGCGTGACGCGGGCGGATCGAACTTGCAGGGCGTTCTGGCGATCTTCAACAACGTCACGTCCGGCCGCGAACCCGAGTTCAACGCCTGGTTCCAGCATGAGCATCTGGTGGAACGCATCGCCGTGCCCGGCTTTTTGCTGGGGCGTCGTTATGAAGCCGTGTCGGGCGATCGGCGTTATTTCAATTACTATCTGACGCAGTCGCCCGACGTACTGACATCGGCGGCCTATCTCGCGCGCGTCAACGATCCGACCCCGATGACGCGCATTGTCATGTCCGAGATCTTCAAAGACATGGTCCGCACGGTCTGCCGGCGTACTTATGCGCACGGTAGCGTGCGCGGCGCGGCCGCTGCCGTGGCGCGCTTCGAGCAGCGTCCGAACGAAGCGGCGCTCCGCAGCCTGGTCGAGACATTCGTGCGCGACGACACCGTGGCCTATGGGGAAGTCTGGCTGGCCGCGCATGCGGGCGCGCCGGCGCAGTCTGAGGAGGAGCGGCTGCGCGGCGGCGATCGCCGGATCGAGGCTTGCCTGCTGATCGAGACGCTGCGTACGGATGATGCTGCGCGCATTGCCGCGTCGCTCGCGGCGAGCTTTGCCGATGCCGCGGTCGGCACGTACCGGCTGCTGTGCGAGGTGAGGCCGCAGCCGCAAGGATGAGGGCGGGTCAGTGGCCGTGGTCGTTCGGTTCGGTCGCGGCGGGCGGCACGATCGCGTCCACCACGGCCTCAACCGCAGGCCCGATAACAGGGATAGCCAGTGGTTTTGGGTCGAGCGACGCCGGCGGCGTCGCGGCGACAGCCGTCGCGGGCGCTACGTCGGATGTCGCCGGCGCGGGAGCCCTCGTCACGATGATTTCCTCGACCTCGCCGGTCAGCGGTCCGAGCTTGTAGTGCCGCCCGAGCGGCAGGACGGTGACTTTTAGGTTGCTGATCAGGCCTTTGTCGATGCCGCCGAAATATTCCATCGCTGCGCGGCTGAGGTCGAACAGCCGTCCCGGCTTCATTGTGCCGACATTGTTGATCTTGATCACGGCGCGCTTGCCGCCGAATTCGGCAATTACATAGGCCGGCCGATAGTGCGGAGCCGAGCGCACGCCGCCGAACTTGTCGCGTAGCGCAAGCTGGACGGCAGCGGTGAAGGCCTTCGGGTCATAGGCCTCGCCCGAGGAGGTGACGCTGAACTCGTCATAGAACGTCGCGTTGCCGACGATCACAACTTGCGTCGCAGGCGTACGGTCCATCGCCACCGGCTGATACGCGGTGGGCAGTGCAGTGGACAGCACGAGGGCGATGGTACTCAGCACGCCGCCTAACGCGGCAGCCGGGATTTGGTTCAGTCGCCTGGCGGCAGACGTGCGATTTTATTGCGCTGCGCGGGACGGGGGCGCGGCGTCAGCCGTTCCAGCCGGGGCCGGGCGTTTGGCTGGGGTGTCGGGCTGCGCCGGCTCGCTGATCACGCGCACCGGGTCGCCCGCCGAGATGCCGTCGGGCGGGCTGTCGATGACGCGGTCGTCGGCGGACAGCCCCGCACCGATCTCGACTTCCCGGCCGAGGTCGCGGGCGATGGTCACAGTCTTGAGCACGACCTTGTTGTCCGGACCGACGGTCGCGACGCGCAGACCGCTCTGGTCGAAAACGAGTGCGCTCGCCGGCACGCTCAGCATGGACGAATTGCTTGGCAGTTGCAGGCGGAGATTGGCGAAGCCGCCGGTCATCAGTTCGCCATTGGCATTGTCGACCACGAGCTGCATGCGGGTAGTGCCGGAGGCGGCATCGACCGACTGTGCGGACGCCTCGACGGTGGCGGTGAAGGTCCGGCCCGGGTATTCGGGGACGGTGAGCTGCGCCTTGGTGCCGATCTTGACGCTCGGCACGTAGCTCTGCGGGACGTTGACGTAGACGCGCAGCTTGCTCACGTCCGATACCACGAAGAGAGGCGGGCCGCCGCTGGAGCCAGCGTTGATCAGGGCGCCGATGTCGGTCGCGCGCGAGGTGATCAGGCCGTCGAACGGGGCCACGATGCGCTTGTATTTTTCCAGCACGCGCATGCGGTCGAGGTCGGCTTGCGCCGAATTGGCGAGGCCTTGCTTGTTGGTGGCGTCAGCCGTGCGCTGTTCGAGATCCTGCTTCGAGATCGAACCCGTTGGCGCGAGCGACTGACCACGCACGAGGTTGGCCGCGGCGAGCGCGGCATTGGCCTGAGCGCTGCCGACATTCGCTTTCGCCTGCATGATCTGCTGATCGAGATCAGGCGCGTCGATCTCGGCGAGAAGCTGCCCAGCCTTAACCGGCGTGCCAATGTCGCCCTGCCATTCCTTGATGTAGCCGCTCACGCGCGCGAACAGCTGAGCCTGTGAATAGGCCTCGAGCCGGCTCGGCAGGTCGAGGGTGGCCTGGCGCTCGCGGCTGTCGGGCCTGATCACGACCACGGCGGCCGTCGCCTGCTTTTCGGTCCAGGCACCGAGGCGCGCATCGGCCATCTTGCGCGTCGTCACGCCGGTGATGATCACGGCGGCCGCGACGGCTGCGGTTGCCATGCCTGCGATGCGCAAGCCGCGCCGCGACAGGACGGGTTGCCCGGCTTCAGGCGACATGAGGTTCTCCGGCCGCCACCCTGGCGGTGTCCTTGGCACGATGCATGAGGCTGAACACGAGCGGGACGAAAATCAGCGTGGCGATTGTAGCAAAAACGAGGCCGCCGATCACCGCGCGCCCGAGCGGCGCATTCTGCTCGCCGCCTTCGCCGAGCGCGAGCGCCATCGGGGCCATGCCGATGATCATGGCGAGCGCAGTCATCAGCACGGGACGGAAGCGCACGAAGCCCGCTTCGATCGCCGCCTGCACCGGATCGCCGAGGGCCTCGAGCCGTTCACGCGCAAAGCTGATGACCAGCACGCTGTTGGCGGTGGCCACGCCCATGCACATGATGGCGCCGGTGAGCGCCGGAACCGAGAGCGTCGTGCCGGTGGCAAATAGCGTCCATACGATGCCGGCGAGCGCGGCGGGCAGCGCGGTGACGATCACGAACGGGTCGCCCCACGACTGGAAGTTCACGACGATCAGCAGATAGATGAGCACGATGGCGCCGAGCAGGCCGAACATCAGGCCGGAGAAGGCGCTGTTCATCGTGCGGACTTGCCCCATGAGAACAACCTGCGCGCCCTTCGGCGCATCCTTGGCCGTGGCGTCGATGACGCGTTGCACGTCGGCGGCGACCGCGCCGAGGTCGCGGCCCTGGGTGGTCGCGTAAATCTGCACGACGGACTGGATGTTGTACTGCGACACGACGGCGCTACGCGCGACTCGCGTGACATCGGCGATACCGCCGAGCGTCTGCGACGGCGCGCCAGTGGCGGTGATCGGCATGCTGCGCAACGCGTTGAGCGAATCGATCTGGTATTGCGGCGTCTGCATCACGATGGCGTAGGACACGCCGTTCTCGGGATTGAGCCAATAGGTGGGGGCGACCTGACTGCTGCCGGCGAGGTTGACGACCATGCTGTTGGTGACGTCGCGCGGCGTGAGCCCGACGTATTGCGCGCGCGTGCGATCGAGATCGACGTTGAAGCCGGGGCTGCTCAGGGACTGCTGGATGCGGGCGTCGGCGAGGCCCGGGATGCGGCGCAACTCGCGCAGCAGGCGCTGCGCGTAGGCGTAGTTCGCGTCAATGTTGGGGCCGCGGATCTGTAGATCGATCGGCGCGGGAGCGCCGAAGTTCAGGATCTGACTGATGATGTCGGCGGGCAGGAACGAGAAGGTCATGCCCGGAAAGCGTTGCGGCAGTTCTTCGCGCAGGATGCGCACGTATTCCGCCGTTGGGCGATGGCCTTCGCGCAGCTTGATCTGGATATCACCGTCTTGCGAGCCGATGGTGCCGGTCGCGTTGTAGGTCATGTTGATGCCGCTGACCGGGAAGCCGATGTTGTCGACGAGAGTGTCGAGCTCCTCGGGCGGGATGATCTGGCGGATCGCCTTCTGGACGGTGGCGAACTTCGCGGCGTTCTCTTCGACGCGAGTGCCGACCTGGGCACGCACGTGCATGAGGATCTGGCCGGAATCGACCTGCGGGAAGAAGTCACGGCCGAGCATCGGCGCCAGCGCGAACGAGGCGACGACAAAAGCCATGATGCCGATGATGGCGGCCGTTCGGTGCGCGAAGGCGAGGGTGAGCAGCTCGCGATAGCCAAGACGCAGGCGTTCGAAGCGCCGCTCGAATCCGCGCTGGAACCGTACCAGCGGATTGCGCGAGGGCGGCAGCGCACCGTCGAGGCCGTGCTTGTCCGTGTGCGGGGAATGCGCGCGCAGCAGGTAGTTCGCCATGGTCGGCACCAGCGTGCGCGACAGGATGAACGAGCACGTCATCGCAGACATGACCGCCATCGCCATCGGCACGAACAGGAAGCGCGCGACGCCAGTCAGGAAGAACATCGGCACGAACACGATACAGATGCACAAGAGCGAGACGAACGCCGGCGTCACGATCTGCGCGGCGCCGTCCATGATGGCGGGCTCGACTTCCTTGCCCTGCTCGAGATGCCAGTTGATGTTCTCGATCGTCACCGTCGCATCGTCGACCAGGATGCCGACCGCGAGCGCGAGGCCGCCGAGCGTCATGATGTTGAGTGTTTCGCCGAGCATCCACAGCACCGCGAGCGAGCCAAGGATCGACAGCGGGATCGAGGTTGCGATGATGACGGTCGAGCGCCAGCTGCCGAGGAAGATCAGGATCATCAGGCTGGTCAGCGCAGCGGCGATGACGCCTTCGTGGATGACGCCGCCGATGGCGGCGGTCACGAACAGCGACTGGTCGCCGATCAGCGCGATCTTGAAGTTGGGCGGCAGGACCGCCTTGAGGTCCTCGACCTTCTGCTTGATGCCGTCGATGATCGCAAGCGTCGAGATCGATCCGTTCTTGAGCACCTGCATCAGCACCGAGCGGTTGCCCTCGACGTGCACGATGTTGGTCTGCGGCGGATTGCCGTCGCGCACCTGCGCAACGTCGCGCACGTAGACCATGGCGCCGTTGACGGTCTTGATCGGCAGGTCGCCCATGTCCGCGATCATTGATGCGGCGTTGTTGAGCTGGATCGTGTACTCGAACGAGCCGATCTTCTGCGTTCCGACTGGTGTGATCAGGTTTTGCGCCGCAAGCGCATTCGCGACGTCGTTGCCGGACAGTCCGCGCGCCTGCATCGCCGCTGGATCGAGGTCGATCTGCACCTGCCGGGCCTTGCCGCCGTAGGGATAGGGGATTGCGGCGCCCGGGACGGTGACGAGGGGCGTGCGCACGAGGTTGAGGCCCATATCGGCGAGCTGCTGTTCGGAGAGGCCCTGGCCGGAGAGCGCGAGCTGGATGATCGGAACGGTCGAGGCGTTGTAGTTGAGGATGAGCGGCGGCGTCGAATTCGGCGGCATCTGCTTGAGCAGTGTCTGCGCGACGGCGGTCACCTGCGTGTTGGCGATGCGTATGTCGACGTTCGGCTGAAAGAACACCTTGACGATGCCGATGCCGGTGTAGGAGTTGGCCTCGATGTGCTCGATGTCGTTGACGGTCGTCGTCAGCGCGCGCTGGAACTGGGTCACCATGCGCCCGGCCATCTGGTCCGGCTGCAGCCCGGTGTAGCCCCAGATCACCGCGATCACGGGGATCCTGATTTCGGGAAAGATATCGACAGGCGTGCGCAGCGCGGCGAGCGGGCCGACGATGAGAATTGTGAGCGCGAGCACCACAAAAGTGTAGGGGCGCCGCAGCGCGATGCGGACGATGCCAATCATGTTCGAAAAGCGCTCAGATCAAATGACCGTCGGTGCTCATTCGTAACTGAGGAGGGCCCCCGAACGGCAGTATACAGGTGGGCCGGGGGTGACAACCCGCGTTTTGCTCATGCTCCGGCGGGCGCCGGGCATAGGTGCGGCACGGTGGCTGCCCGCCCGGCCGGAGACGAGTGGGAGAGACGGCCGCGGGATGGCCGCCGAGCACCGCGGGTCATTGATTTTCGGGCCCATCTTGATTCTAAGTGGGCCTTTGCGGAGTACCGTTTCCTTGGCTGAGCACCAATTCAGAGGCCGCCGTGAGGACCAGCGTCTGGTCACCGGCAAGGGCTGCTACACCGACGACTGGCATTTCGAGCGCGAGGCGGCCGGACATTTCCTGCGCGCCGATCGCGCCCATGCACGGATCGAATCAATCGACATTTCCGAGGCGCGCAAGTTGCCCGGCGTGATCGATATTCTTACCGGCGCCGACATGGCGGCGACCGGATGGAAGGGCGCGCCGGTCATGGCCTTCTTCAAGGGGGTCGGCGGCTCATCGGTGCGGGTTCCGTTCCGCTGCGCGCTGGCGCACGGCCGCGTGCGCTACGTCGGCGAGCCGGTCGCGCTCATCGTCGCGGAGACGGAATACATCGCGCAGGATGCGGCCGAGCGTATCGCCGTCAACTATGCGGAGCTGCAGGCCTATGTGGACGCGCCGGCCGCGATGGCGAACGGCGCCACGCTCATCCATGACGACATTCCCGGCAATCTCGCCTTCGACTATGAGTACGGCGACCGCGCCGCGACTGAACCGGGCTTTGCCAATGCCGCGCACGTGGTGCGGGTCGAGCTCGACGCGCAGCGCATCTCCGGCAATCCGATGGAGCCGAAGTCGTGCGTGGCGCGCTACTTCCCCGTCGAGGAGACGTACGAAGTCTGCATCCCGACGCAGGGCGCCAACGATCTCAAGTCGGCCTTCGCCGCGATCACCGGCATGGGCCCGGAAAAATTCCGGGTGCGTTCGGCCGACGTCGGTGGCGCCTTCGGTGTGCGCAACGAGCCCTATCCGGAATTTCTGGCGGTGATGCAGGCGGCCAAGCGCACCGGGCGCCCGGTGAAGTGGCGCGGCACGCGCGCGGAGACGATCTCCGGCGACCACCAAGGGCGCGGCGCCATGCTCAAGGGCGAGCTTGCGCTCGACGCGCGCGGGAAGTTCCTCGCGTTGCGGGTGGAGTGGCTCGTCAATCTCGGGGCGTTCTGCTCGAACGCGGGCCCGCTCATTAATACAGTGGCGGCGCCGACGAGCTCGGCGATCAATATCTATGACCTGCGCGCGTTTCACGGGCGGCATCGCCTGATCTTCACCAACATCACGCCCGCGACGGCCTATCGCGGCGCAGGGCGGCCGAATGTCTCTTATCTATGGGAGCGCCTGGTGGAAGCCGCGGCGGAAGCATCCGGCATCGACGCGATCACGCTGCGCCGGCGCAATCTCCTCAAGAAGGACGCGTTCCCGCACAAGACGCCGACGGGCTCTTCCTACGACAGCGCCGACCCCAAGCGCCTGCTCGACACCGCGCTCGCCGCCGCCGACTGGAAGGGCTTTGCCGTGCGCCGCAAGGCGTCGAAGAAGCGCGGGTTGTTGCGCGGCCTCGGGCTTGCGCTGTTCATCGAACCATCGGGCGGCATGGGCAAGGGGCAGGTCGAGATCCGCGTCGGCTCCG
>Ga0105245_10003784_pt1 | contig 13459 bp, 11 predicted proteins | sample KBSM54metaG_FD_81523 | JGI IMG/M metagenome (GOLD analysis project Ga0105245, IMG submission 81523) | Miscanthus rhizosphere microbial communities from Kellogg Biological Station, Michigan, USA - KBS M5-4 metaG | ecosystem: Host-associated > Plants > Roots > Rhizosphere > Soil | place... | reverse complement strand
GGACCGGCGTCTGGGGGATCGCCTAGCGACGGAGGATCGTCCGCGGCTCCGGGCGGGACGCAGCGCGCCGGGTGAGGACTCGCTGGAGCGCGAGCGTCCCGGCCGCGCCCACGATCAGCATCGCGACGTTCGCCGCGAGCACGCCGACGGCGCCGCGAGCCTGATCCGCCTCCCGGAGGCCGGCCGCGACACCGAGATAGGCGGCCGCCGGGATCGTCGTCACCGAGACGGCGACGCCGACACCGGAGCTCGCCCGCGTCTCGAGGGCGAGCATCCCGGCGATCCCGGCCGCGAGCGCGACGACGATCGTCTCGTTGCTGACGGTCGTCAGGGTGCCAAGCACGGTCGAGTGGATGTCGAAGTCCTCGGGGATCACGCCGAAGGCGTCCTGTAGGGACGTGGAGACGCAGGCGGCGGCCGCGGCCAGCGTCATCCCGATCAGGAGCGTCACGAGCGCCCGCGCCGCGAGCCCGATCCGACGGTCGACCAGGCCGACCCCGACGGCAGTGATCGGGAGGAGGTCGGGGCTGATCGCCATCGCCCCGACGATCAGGATCGTGTTGTAGTCGAGCACCCCGTAGCTCCCGACGACGCCCGCGACGATCATGAACGCGATGTAGCGCGCGATCGGGCGCGCGTTGCGGCTCGCCATCCCGAGCACGTCCTCCCAGACCAGTCCTGCCTCCGCCCCGGTGGTCGTCGACTGTCCGAGCACCTCCTCGCGGGTCAGCGTCATGTCGTCCTCGGCGACGCCGTGTCCGCGAAGCCTCGCCATCACCCGGTCGACCGCGCGTGCTTGCACGACGGCGGCCACAACCGCGTGCCCCGGCGGCATCGCGTGGACGAGCCGCACCCGAGCCACGTCCTCGCTCCCGTCGAGCAGCTCCGCGACGGAGGTCATCGTCTCGCCGTTGCCGTAGATCTCGAGCCTGATCATCGAGCGCGCCTCACCCGACAGTGGTACGGCGTTCGGTCGGCGAATCATCCTCGCCGACGGGCGCGGTCGGTCGATTGCCGGTCGAGGCCTGATCCGCGCCATCTTCCCAATCGGGTGATCACCCGATGTGGATGATGGTCGCCGGCAGGGCCGGCCCTAGCGTGGGTGATGTCTCGTGGCTTCGTCCGACGACATCTCGACGCGCCCGCGCGTGCTCATCCTCGGCGGCGGCTTCGCCGGGGTGGGGGCAGCGCAGAAGCTCGAGCACGCCGACGCCGACGTCGTGCTCGTCGATCGCCACGAGTACCACACCTTCCAGCCGCTCCTCTATCAGCTGGCGACCGGTCTCCTCGAGGTGACCGCGGTGGGGCATTCCCTGCGCGACCTGGTCGGGCATCACGACAACACCACGGTCCATCGTGGGACGGTCTCGAGCGTCGACCTGGCGGCACGGGAGGCTCGCTTCGAGGACCTCCCGCCGATGACGTACGACTACCTCGTCCTCGGCGTCGGCGCCGAGGTCAACTTCTTCGGCACCGAAGGCGCGACCGAGCATGCGTTCCCGATGTACACGCTGCCGCACGCGGTCAACCTCAAGGACCACCTGCTCGAGCGGTGGGACGCGGTCGACCACGATCCCCGCCTGATCGAGGACGGCGCGCTCAACGTCGTCGTCGTGGGCGGCGGCCCGACCGGGGTCGAGACCGCGGGCGCAATCGCAGAGCTCTACCGCTCGGTGTTCGCAAAGGACTACCCGAGCATCGGGCAGGACGAGGCGCGCGTCATCCTCGTCGAGGCGGGGCCCGAGCTGTTCTCGATGTTCAAGCCCAAGCTGCGCGAGTACGCGACGAAGGCGCTGACGGAGCGGACGGTCGAGGTGAAGACCGGCGAAACCGTCGCGGCGGTCGCATCGAACCGCGTGACGCTCGAGTCGGGCGAGGTGATCAAGGCACACACCCTCGTCTGGGGCGCGGGCTTGCAGGGCAACCACTTCGTGCAGTCGCTCGACCTCGAGCTGGAGCGTGGGAAGCGCATCGGCGTCGGTGATGACCTGACGCTCCCGAACCATCCCGAGGTGTACGTGGTCGGCGACGTCGCCGCGATCTACGACACGAAGCGCGAGCAGGTCCTGCCCCAGCTCGGGTCGGTGGCGCTGCAGTCGGGAGAGCACGCCGGCGAGACGATCGCGCGCCGGATCGCAGGGAAGAAGACGAAGCCCTTCGCGTACAAGGACAAGGGCACGATGGCGGCAATCGGGCGTCGGGCCGCGTGCGTCGAGTTCCTTGCCGGCCGGACGATGACCGGCGCGAAGGCGCAGGTGGCCTGGGCGACGGTGCATCTGGCGCTGCTGCCGACGAACGAGGACCGCTCCAAGGCCGTGGTCGACTGGGTGGGGGCTGCCCTCACGCACCAGCGTGTCGGACGGTTCACGGTGGGAAAGACGTAACGCCGGAGCGGAGCAGCAGGAGACCCTCCGCATGACCGTCGCCTCGACCGCCCTCGATCTCTCGCGGATCCAGTTCGCGACGACCGCGCTCTACCACTTCCTGTTCGTCCCGCTCACGCTCGGGCTCGCGCCGCTCGTCGCGGTCATGCAGACGCTGTGGTACCGCTCGGGCGACGAGACCTGGCTCCGGCTCACCAAGTTCTTCGGGACGCTGCTCCTGATCAACTTCGCGATCGGCGTCGCCACCGGCCTCGTCATGGAGTTCCAGTTCGGCATGAACTGGGCCGTCTACTCGAAGTTCGTCGGCGACGTGTTCGGCGCCCCGCTCGCGATCGAGGGGCTTGCGGCCTTCATGCTCGAGGCGACGTTCCTGGGCCTCTGGATCTTCGGCTGGGACCGGCTCTCGCGGCGGGTCCACCTCGCCACGATCTGGATCGCCGCGCTCGGCACCTGGCTCTCCGCCTACTTCATCCTCGTCGCGAACTCGTGGATGCAGCACCCGGTCGGGTACGAGCTGGTCGACGGCAAGGCCGAGCTGACAAGTGTCTGGGCCCTGCTCTCGAACGGGTTCGCGCTCCGGGCCTACCTGCACGTGCTCCTCGCCGGCCTGATCTTCGGCTCGATCGTGATGCTGGGGGTGAGCTGCTGGCACCTCCTGCGGGGCCGCAACATCGATCTCTTCCGCAAGGCGGTGAAGCTCGCGTTGATCGTCGCGGTTCCGGTGACGTTCCTCCAGCTCATCGTCGGCAACCGTTTCGGGGAGGCGGTGACGAGCGCGCAGAGCATGAAGATCGCGGCCTCCGAGGCGCAATGGGACACGTGCCAGCCGTGCTCGTTCTCGCTCTTCCAGATCGGCGGCTTCACCGAGAACGACCAGACGCCGTCCTTCTCGATCCAGGTTCCGCGGCTTCTCTCCTACATGGCGACGGGCTCGTTCGGCGGCGAGGTGCAGGGCCTCACCGAGCTCCAGGCGCAGGAGGAGAGCAGGTTCGGCCCCGGGAACTACATGCCGAACGTCAGGGTCATCTACTGGTCGATGCGCGTGATGGCCTACGTGGGGATGCTGATGTTCCTCGTCGCTGCCGTCGGGGCGTTCCTCTACTGGAAGCAGAAGCTCGAGCGAGCGCGCTGGTTCCACTGGGTCGCGATCCTCGCGATCGCGTTGCCCTACGTCGCCGCGACCGCAGGCTGGGTCCTCACCGAGATGGGGCGTCAGCCGTGGATCGTGCAGGGCCTCTTGAAGACCGAAGACGCGGTCTCCCCTACGGTCAGCGCCTGGACGGTCGGCGTCAGCCTCGGCGTGTTCGCCGGCCTCTACGGCATCCTCGCGGTCGTCGACTTCGTGCTGATGCGCCGCTACGCACGGGTCGACCCGCCCGATCCATCCGCGACCGAGGCCGAGGCGGTCCCGGCGCTGGGGTACTGAGGGTGGCCGCCTGATGGACCTCCAGCTCTTCTGGTTCATCCTGATCGGCGTCCTCTGGGCGGGGTACTTCCTGCTCGAGGGCTTCGACTTCGGGGTCGGGATGCTCCTGCCGTTCCTGCCGCGGAACGAGCGCGAGCGAGACACGATGTTCGGGACGATCGGCCCGGTCTGGGACGGCAACGAGGTGTGGCTCGTCGTCGCGGCCGGCGCGACGTTCGCCGCGTTCCCGGCCTGGTACGCGACGATGTTCTCCGGCTTCTACCTGGCGCTGCTGCTCGTGCTCTTCTGCCTGATCATCCGGGTCGTCTCGTTCGAGTGGCGCGAGAAGGGGCACAGCCCGCGGTGGCGCGCGGTCTGGACGACCGCGAACGTCGTCGGGAGCGTCGGCGCGTCGTTCCTCTGGGGCGTCGCGCTCTCCAACCTCGTCCACGGCGTCCCGCTCGACACCGACGGCGGCTGGGCCGGCGCGTTCGTCGATCTGTTCAGCGCGTACACCGTGTTCGCGGGGGTCACGGTCGTGCTGCTGTTCGCCTTCCACGGCGCGACCTTCCTCACGGTGAGGACGACCGGTGCGCTCTGCCTGCGCGCGGGCCACGCTGCGCGACGGCTCTCGATCCCGGCGGCGCTCGCCGGGATCGCCCTCCTCGTCTGGACGGTCGCCGTGGCGGTCGACGCGAACGACAAGGATGTCTTCCCGCCCGTCTTGCCATGTGCGCTGGGCGTCGCGGCGCTCGTCCTCGCCTTCGTGTTCGTCCACCGCCGTCGCAGCGGCCCGGCCTTCGCGGCAACTGCCGTCGCGACGGTGCTGCTCGTCGCCACCCTCTTCACGAGCCTCTATCCGAGAGTGCTCGTCTCGAGCCCCGACCTCGGTAACAGCCTCACGGTCGACAACGCGTCGTCCTCCCATTACGCGCTCGCGGTGATGACCGTCGTCGCGCTGATCTTCACCCCGCTCATCCTGCTCTACCAGGGCTGGACGTACTACGTCTTCCGACATCGGCTCGGCGGCGAGGAGCCGGAGCCGGCCGAGCCGGTCGAGATCCTGCCCGAGCCGGCCGAGAGCGCTTGAAGGCCCTCGACCCGCGGCTCGTGCGGCGGGCGCGGCCGGTGCGCCGCTTGCTCGCCCTCGATGCGTCGCTCGGCGTTCTTGCGGCGCTGCTCGTGCTGGCGCAGGCCGCCCTCCTCGCGTACGTCGCCGCCCGTGGCTTCGCGGGCGCCTCGCTCGCGTCGCTGACGCTGCCGCTGGCGCTGCTCGCCGCTGCGGCGCTGGGCCGCGCGCTCGCCGCATGGGGCTTCGAGGTGGCCGGCCGCCGCGCCGCGGCGGACGTGCTCTCGCAGCTCCGGCTCGACGTCGTCGAGCGCCGCCTCCGCGGCCGTCCCGCGGCGCTCGACGGTGCCGAGAGCGCGGAGATAGCGACCGCCGCAGTGGCCGGCGTCGACGCGCTCGAGGCGACCTTTGCGCGGTACCTCCCGCAGCTCGTCCTGGCGGTCGTCGTCCCGCTCGCGGTGATCGCGTTCGTCGCCGTGATCGACCCGCTCACCGCGGCGCTGCTGGTGCTGACGCTGCCGCTCGTCCCGGTCTTCATGTGGCTCGTCGGGCGGCACACGGAGCGCCGCACGCAAGAGCGCTGGGAGACGCTCGCGCAGCTTTCGACGCACTTCCTCGACGTCGTCCGCGGCCTGCCGACCCTGCGCGCGTTCAACCGCGGCCAGGCGCAGGCGGAGCGGATCGCACGGGTCAGCGACGAGTACCGTCGCGCGACGATGGGCACGCTCCGCGTCGCCTTCCTCTCCGGCGCGGTGCTCGAGCTCGCGGCGACGATGGGGATCGCGCTCGTGGCGGTGACCGTGGGCGTCCGGCTCGTCGAGGGCGGGCTCGGTCTCCAGGTCGGGCTCACCGTGCTCGTGCTCGCGCCCGAGCTCTACCTGCCCTTGCGCAACCTCGCGGCGCAGTACCACGCGAGCGCCGACGGTCGCGCGGTGAGCGAGCGGCTCCTCGCCCTCGTCGACCAACCGGCCGAGATCCGCACGGGCGCGGTCACGCCGCCCGACCCGCGCCTCGCCCCGGTGAGGCTCGACGGTGTCTCGTTCGCGTACCCGGGGAGCGGCACTGTGGTCGAGCAGGTGGACCTCGAGCTCGCGCCCAGGGAGACGGTCGCGCTCGTCGGGCCGAGCGGGAGCGGGAAGAGCACGCTCGCCTCGCTCCTCCTCCGTCTCGCCGAGCCGACCGCTGGGCGGATCACGGTCGGCGGCGTCGACCTTGCCTCGTGCGACCCCGCAGCCTGGCGGCGGCAGCTGGCCTGGGTCCCGCAGCGACCGACGCTCTTCTGCGGCACGGTCGCCGACAACATCCGCCTGGGCCACCCTGGGGCGAGCGCCGGCCGGGTCGAGGAGGCCGCTTTGCTCGCAGGTGCGGCCGCGTTCGTCCATGACCTCCCCGACGGGTTCGAGACCGTCGTCGGCGACGGGGGCCGTGCGCTCTCCGCCGGGCAGCTCCAGCGGCTGGCGCTCGCCCGCGCCTTTCTGCGTGACGCCTCGCTCGTGATCCTCGACGAGCCCACTGCGAACCTCGACCGCGGGAGCGCCGAGCTCGTCGAGGAGGCGATCGAGCGGCTGCGCGAAGATCGGACACTGCTGCTGGTTGCGCACAGCCCGGAGCTCGCGCGGCGGGCGGACCGCATCGTGACGCTGTCGGCCGGGCGTGTCGTCGACGCCGTCCTGGAGGCGGTGTGACCGGCACGGCGGCACGGCTCGCCCGGCTCGGACGCGTGCCCGCCTCGCGCGTCGCGTGGTCGCTGCTGCTCGCGACGCTTGCCGTCGGCTTCGGCGTCGCGCTCCTGGCGACGGCCGGCTACCTGATCTCACGCGCCGCCGAGCAGCCGCCGATCCTCTCGCTGACCGTCACGATCGTCCTCGTGCGGTTTCTCGGGCTCGCGCGACCCGTCGCGCGCTACGCCGACCGCCTCGCCTCGCACGATCTCGCGCTGCGCGCACTCGGCCGCATCCGTGCGCGCGTGTACGAGCGGATCGAGCCGCTCGCCCCCGGCCGGCTCGAGGCGTACCGGCGAGGCGACCTGCTCGCCCGGATGGTCGGCGACGTCGACGCGCTCCAGGGCCTGCACGTCCGGGGGCTCCTCCCGGGCGCCGTCGCTCTCGTCGTCGGCGCTGCGTGCATCCTCGTCGCCGCGCTGATCCTTCCCGCCGCCGCCGCGATCCTCGCGGGCGGGCTCCTCGTCGCCGGGGTCCCGCTCCCGTGGCTCTCGGCACGGCTCGCCCGGGCGGTGGGTCGCCGCCAGGCCGTAGCCCGAGGCACGTTGACCGCCGAGCTCGTGGAGCTGCTTCGCGGCGCGCCCGAGCTGGTCGTCTTCGGACAGGAGGAGCGCACCCTGGCCCGCGTCCGCGAGCTCGACGTCGCGCTCGCCCGGCTCGGGCGTCGCGACGCGCTGGTGGCGGGCCTCGGCGACGCGCTGACCATCCTCGTCGCCGGCCTCACCGTCACGGGCGTGCTCGCGGTCGCCGTCTCGGCCACCGCGGCCGGCTCGCTCGACCCCGTCCTCGTCGCGACGCTCGCGCTGCTCGCGCTGGCGTCGTTCGACGCAGTCACGCCGCTGGCACCCGCCGCGCGCGAGCTCTCGTCGACGCTCGCGTCGGGTCGCCGTGTCCTCGAGGTCATCGATCGGGCCCCCGCGGTGCGGGAGCCGGAGCTCCCCGTCCCCGCGCCGCCGCGACGCGCGCCGGTGCGCCTCGAGGGGGTGACCGCCCGCTACGACCCGGTCGAAGAGCCTGTGCTCCGCGACCTCGACCTCGAGCTGGCTCCGGGCCGCAAGGTCGCGCTCGTGGGGCCGAGCGGGGCGGGCAAGACGACCGTGACGAGACTCCTCCTCCGCTTTCTCGACCCCGAGCGCGGTCGCGTGACGATCGGCGGCCGCGACGTCCGCGAGTACGCGCAGGCCGACGTGCGCCGGCACTTCGCGATCGCGGGGCAGGAGTCGTACCTCTTCGACTCGACGATCCGCGAGAACCTCCGGCTCGCCCGGCCGGAGGCGACGGATGCCGAGCTCTGGGCGGTGCTCCTGCTCGCGCGTCTCGACGCGTGGGTCGCGTCGCTGCCCGGCGGGCTCGACGCGCGGGTGGGGGAGGAGGGCTCCCGCCTGTCGGGCGGCCAGCGACAGCGGCTGACCCTGGCGCGCGCGCTGTTGACCGAGGCACCCGTCCTCGTCCTCGACGAGCCGACCGCGCACCTCGACCCCGAGACGGCGACCGCGGTGATGGACGACGTCCTCGCGGCCGCCGCGGGTCGCACGGTGCTGCTCATCACCCACAGGCCCGAGGGTCTCGAGCGGATGGACGAGGTGGTCACGCTCGACGCGTGCCGCGGATCGGCGTAGTCAGCCGCCGATCGTCGTGTGCGTGATGCCGGTGAACTGGAAGATCAGCGCGGCCGTCAGGAACACGAGGCCGAGCGCGATCTCGTTGAAGCGACGCAGCTCTCTCCCGCTCGCGGCGAGGACGAACATCGCGAGCGCGGCGATCATCGAGACGAGAGCGAGGACGTCCATGGTCGTTACCCCCAGACGTCCGGACGGTAGCGCGTTTCGGTCGTCTCGAGCTCACCGACGAGCTCCTCCGCGCGCGCGCGGGGCATCTGCCCGTGCGCGGCCACGACGTCGACGAAGGCTTTCCACACCGCGTCGCGCATCGGCCGCGAGCCACACACGTACACATAGCCGCCCGCCTCGAGCAGGCGCCAGACGAGCGCTCCCTGCAGGCGGAGCCGGTCCTGCACGTACTCCCGACGATCCGCCCGCTCGCGCGAGGTCGCGATGTGCACGTGGTCGAGCACACCCTCGTCCGCGAACCTCTCGATCTCGTCGCGGTAGATGTAGTCGAGGCTTCGCGAGCGAATGCCGTTGAAGAGCGCCGCCTCGGCGAGCGCCACACCTTGGCGTTTCAGCGCCAGACGCTCCCACAGGAACGCACGCATCGGAGCGAAGCCGGTGCCCGCGGAGACGAACAGCATCGGCTTCGTCACGTCGTCCTGCAGGTGGAAGCCGCCCGCGCTCTCGAGGAAGACGTTGACGCGGTCGCCTTCGCGGATCCCGTGCACATAGTGCGCGCTCATCCCGTGGAACACGCGTTCGGGCATGCCGGGCACGGGCAGCGCCTCGAGACCGACCGTGAGATGGACGACGTCGCCGTGCACGCGCGGGCTCGAGCTCGGCGAGTAGTAGCGCGGGCTGAGCGGCTGCGCGACCTCGAGGAGCTCGAAGATGTTCAACCTGCACGAGGGGAACTCGGTGAGCAGCCGCAGCAGGTCGTATGCGCCCGAGTGAACCGCGTCGTACAGCGCCGAGCCGCGGCCGTCGCGCGCTTCCAGGACGCCCTGGATCTCCTCCAGCCGCGAGCGCTCGGCGGGGTCGGTGACCTTGTCGAGCAGCAGTTGGAGGAGTGGGAGGGTCGGCTTCCCGGTGATGTCGATCAGGTTGGTGAGCACATTGCGAACCTGGAGCACGACGCCCTTCGGGACGGCGCGGACGTTCACGGTCTCGGGCGTCCTGAACAGGCTGTCCAGCGCGGTGCCGAGGTGGTGCGCGAGCCGTTCGCCGCGCTCCTCGTCGTTCTGCGGGCAGATGCCGAGGTGATCGCCGGCGGAGTACGCGACGCCGCGCGGGAGCACGATCTCGAGATGACGGGTGCGCTTCGACGACTCCGGGGCCTGGAGCTCGCTCCACACCCGCGCTCGCGCCTCGATCGTGTCGGCGCCGACGGCGTTCGTGAGGATCGTCGGGGCGAGCAGGGCCTGCGACGCGGTCGCCTCCCGGCCGAGCGACAACGCCATCGCGGTGGTCGAGTCGGCGCGGGTGAACTCGCGGGCCGCCTCCCGCTCGGCCGTGACGCGCTCCTCCGCCGCCTCTGTCAGCACTGCCTCGGACAGCTCGAGGAGCACGGGCCACACGCGGCTGTTCCAGTCGGCGTGCACCGTCTCCCACGCGGGTGAGCCGACGTCGCCGTAGGCGAAGTCGGCGAGCGGCTCGGCACCCAGCTCTGCCAACCTCCTGTGCACGTAGCGCGGGAACGCGAGGAACGCGTTCCACTGACTGTTGCCGAGCCCCCAGACGAGGTACTTGCATTGCCGCCAGGTGCCTGCTTCCGGCTCGGCGTGCTCGAGCCACGACTTGAAGGCTGCGGCGTTCGCCGGCGGATTCGATGTATACGTCGAGGCCACGACCACCTGGAGCCACGGCTCCCCGCGCGGCGCCGACCCGGCCAGCTCGTTCAGCGTCAGCACCTCGGGCTCGTAGCCGTAGAACCGGCCGCGCTCCGCAAAGCGCTCCGCCAGCTCCTTACAGGCCCCGAAGTTGCTCCCGTATGCGATCACGAGCCGACGGTAGGGGCTCGTCACGGGGATCTCCGTCGGCGCACCCCAGTCGCGCGCGACGGCGGGAGCGGTCGCGGGGACGGGCCGGGAGACGGCCGGCCGCTCGGGGCGCGTGACCGTCTCCTCCCGAACGCGCCTCAGCTGGCGCGGCACGCGAACCACCGGGACCGCCACCGGCTTCGTGGTCACGACCGTGTTCTTCGTCACCGCCGCCCCCGGCGCGAGCCGCAGCCGGTAGCGCTTGTAGATCTCGAAGAGGACGACGCGCAGCATCATGAACGTCACCTCTTGCGCCATGCACTGCCGCTTGCCGATGGAGAAGGGGATGAACGCGTGGCGCGGACGCTCGACCACCTTCTCCATGGCGAACTGCTCGGGGTCGAACTCGCCCGGGTTCTCACCCCAGTAGCGGGGATCGCGCTGTGCGGCGAGCGTCCCGACGAGGATCACGTCGCCCTTGCGGATGTGGTAGCGACCCAACGTCCCGTCCTTCAGGCTGCGGCGAATCGTCACCGGCATGGGCGGATAGATCCGCATCGTCTCCTTGATCACCTGCGTGGTGTACGTCAGCGCCATCAGGTCGTCGTATTGCAGGTCGTAGTCGGGATCGCCACCGGTGATCGCGTCGATCTCGGCGATCAGCTTCTTCTCGACGTCGGGACGGGTCGCGAGCACGTATGCGAGCCACGCCCCCGTGATCGACGGGCCGTTGAAGCCGTTCGAGAGGTGCATGAGAATCTGGTCGCGGACCGTCTCCAGGTCGAGCAGCTCCCCCGACTCCGGATCCGGCGTCGAGACGAGCCGGCTGAGCAGGTCCGTCTGCTCGCCGAGCGGTTTCGTGTGCCGTCGCCCTCGCACGAGCGCGTCGGCCGTCCTGAACAGCTCCTTGTTCTGCTCTCGGTATCGCTTGAGCTTCCTTCTCCGCGTTCGCGAGAGACCGAGGTCTGGACGCGGGTCGGCCACCCGCGTGATGCTCTCCTTGGTGCTCTCCGGGACCGCCTGCGACAAGGCGTGCGGGCAGGCGCCCTTCTCCAGCAGCCCGAAGTCGTACCGACAGGCGCCGCGGCCCGACACCTCGAGCGCATAGCGCTCCATCCACGACCGCGCGTCGACGGGGTCGTCGTCCGCAAGCTCCGCCCAGCGCGCCACGAGCCTCTGCGCCTGCTCCTTCATCACCGGAAGCTGCGTCCGCTGGTTCTGCGGCGAATACCAGGGCAGCATCACGCGGCGAACCCGCTCGTAGTGCTCGCCGTCGCCGATCACCGAGAGGCCTCCGCCACGCGTGTTCTGCAGCTGCGCGAAGAAGTTGATCTCCTCGATCGGCTTGCCGAACTGCTCCTCGTTCGCCGCGACCTCGTCGAGGAGCCCTGGGTCGGAGACGACGACGAGCCGCCACTTCTTCGTCGGGATGCCGACCGCGTAGATGTGGCCGAACCGGCGCCAGTAGTCGAGCTGACTGTCGTTGTCGTTGAGGATGTCGAAGTTCGCGAACCGCTCGCCGTTCGGCACCAGCCAGCGGATCGCATAGGGGATCTCGACCGGACTGTCGCCGCTCGAGGCGCCGAGCTGGTCCGACCCAGCGGCCCGGACCTCTCTCGCCTTGCCCAACGTCCTGAACATCGACTACCCCTCAAACGGGACGCGCACGGTGTTCTGGATCTTGCATCGCAGCATCCGGTACGCGGACGCGAAGGTGGCGGATCTTGCGGCCGGCCGGCGAGGTCGACGGTCGATGCGACGAGACGCCACTACACTGACGACCCGTGGCGCAGCCGATCGAGATGCTCCGGGCGCTTGCGTCCGACGCGCAGGCACCCGACGACCGGCTCGCGCCGTATCTCGCCAAGGTCCGGGCGCGCGCCTACACCGTCACCGACGACGACGTCGAGGGCCTGAAGCGTGCCGGCTTCACGGAGGACGAGATCTTCGAGGCGACGGTCTCGGTTGCGATCGGCGAGGGGCTGAGACGGCTCGACGCGGCGGCTCGGGTGATCGAGTGAGGCTCTCTGTCGTCGACTCCGGGCACGCGCCCGAGCACGCTGCCGTGCTCGACGTGATCCGTGAGCGGAGCGGCAACGAGCCGCTCGGGGTCGTGAAGACGCTCCTCTACCGACCCGAGGTGTTCGGGCAGCCGTTCTCGGAGGCGCTCGAGGACGCGATGCGCGGCGAATCCGAGTGGAGCCCGGGTGAGCGCGAGCTGTTCGCGGCCTTCACGTCGCTCCTCAACCAGTGTCACTTCTGAGCGGGCTCCCACGGCGCGGTCGCGTCGTACGCGCTCGGTGAGGAGGTCTGGGAGGCGATCGTCGCCGACTGGCGGACCGCACCGGTTCGGCCGGAGCTGGCCGCGACGCTCGTCTTCCTGGAGAAGCTGACGCTCCGGCCCGACGAGCTCGAGCCTGCCGACGCGGACGCGGCGCGGGCCGCCGGGGTGTCCGGTCAGGCGCTACGGGACGCCGCGACGGTCTGTGGCCTGTTCAGCATGATCGTGCGCCTCGCCGACTCGCTCGGCTGGGACGTGCCGAACCCCGAGCGCCTCGCCGCCCGGGCGCCGGCGATGCTCGAGGGCGGGTACGCGCTCGGCGCCCTCGGCCGGCGCTGAGGTGGCCGAGGAGGGGCAGGCGGAGCGCCGGTACCTCGTCACGGGCGTGCTCGGCGCGATCGGGGCGTGGACGGCGAAGACGCTGGTCGACCGCGGCCGCGGGGTGATCGGGCTCGACGTCGGGAGCTCGCGGCACCGGCTCGACCTCGCGTTCGAGAACGGCGAGCGAGACGGTCTGGCGCTCGTCGAGGGCGACATCACGGACCTCGACGCGCTCGAGCGTCTCCTCTCGAGCCACGGGGTCACCAACGTGATCCACCTGGCTGCGCTGCAGGTGCCGTTCGTCCGCGAGCGCCCGGCGCTCGGCGCCCTCGTGAACGTCGTCGGCACCGCCAACATCCTGGAGGCGGTGCGGCGAGCGGGCCTCGCGACTCCGGTCCTCTACGCCTCCTCGATCGCCGTCTTCGGCCCGGCCGGAGACGGCGAGCCGCAGACCCTCTACGGCGTCTACAAGCGGACGAACGAGGCGACCGCCCTTCGCTTCTTCGAGGACTACGGCGTGTCGTCCATCGGCCTGCGCCCCCACACCGTGTACGGGCCGGGGCGCGATCAGGGGCTCACCTCGGCGCCGACCGCCGCGATGCTCGCTGCCGCTGCCGGCCGCAAGTACGAGATCCCGTTCGGCGGCCGGTTGCAGCTCCAGTACCTCCCCGACGTCGCCGAGGCGTTCG
>Ga0105245_10003783_pt1 | contig 13463 bp, 8 predicted proteins | sample KBSM54metaG_FD_81523 | JGI IMG/M metagenome (GOLD analysis project Ga0105245, IMG submission 81523) | Miscanthus rhizosphere microbial communities from Kellogg Biological Station, Michigan, USA - KBS M5-4 metaG | ecosystem: Host-associated > Plants > Roots > Rhizosphere > Soil | place: Michigan... | reverse complement strand
CAGGAACGCATCCGCGAAAATCGGCAACGAGAGGTCAGCCAGGAGCAAATCCAACGGCAACGCCAGCAGCAGGAGCAGGAACGGATCCGTCAAGATGCAGCACGAGAAGCGAGCCGACAGCAGGAACAAATCCAACGGCAACAGCAACAGCAACAGCAGGTAAATCAAAAGATGGAGCGCGAGCAAGAGGAGCGCATCCGACAGGACCGCCAAAGACAGGCCAGCCAGCAGCAAGAGCAGATCGAACAGCAACGGCAACAACAGCTGAAACAAGAGGGAGAGCGCGAGAGGCAAGAGGTGGAGCGCGCCCGCCAAGATCGTCAACGACAAGTGGGGCAGCAGCAACAAGGCACGAACGAACAAGCGGAAAGGCAGGATCGTGACCGGCAACTCCGTCGGCAGGATGCAACGCAACAGGGTCGGCAAGAACAACAGGCAAGAGAGCAACAGCAAAGAGCACAGGAGCAATGGCTACAACAGCAGCGAAATATACGACAGGAGCGGGTAAGCCAGCAGCGGCAAGCGCAATTGATTGAACAGCAACAGCAACGTTTAGCAGAATATCGCCAGCGGCTCGATGAGCAGCAGCGCCGTATGCAGCAGCAAACCGCTCTATTGCAACAACAAAGACGTATGGCCCAATATCGATTTCAGGAGAGGTATTTAGACCATTTACGCGATCAGGAACGTCGTCTCCGTGAAGAACGCCACGACTACCACAATGACCCTTATTTCTACACCGCCCCAAATTATCGTTACAACCGCGGTGGGGCCTACTATGAGACGAACCAGTACGGTGCCGAGCTGCTGAGGCAAGCCGTGAACTATGGTTACGAGGAAGGTTTCCACGCCGGAGCGGCTGACCGGGAGGATAACTGGCGTCCAGATTACAGGAATAGTTACGCGTTTCAGGACGCGAGCTATGGGTATAACGGCTACTATGTTGACCCCGAGGACTACAAATACTATTTTCGCGAAGGCTTCCGTCGTGGCTACGAAGACGGGTACAACGAAAGGTTCCAGTATGGCTACAACGCGAATGGGTCTCTGGGAGTATTAGGAGATGTTCTTTCGCTTGTTCTAAATTTGCAGCCCCTTCGTTAAGTGCGGAGACAGACGTCGGGTGAAACCGAAACACAATCCAGAGCGAGCAGCGGAAGCGCATTTGGGGGCTCATGAGCAGCGTCATTACTCCACTGGCTGGCAAGGATTCGAGGCCGGGATCCCGCTTGCTCACTCTTGTGGGCATCGTTGTAGTTATCGCTGGTCTGTATTTTGGACGCCAAGTGCTAATGCCCTTGGCTCTTGCTACGGTGCTTTCGGTCTTGTTCGCGCCGGTGGTGGTGCTATTTGAAAAATCCCGTCTAGGACGGGTTCCATCGGTCCTGGCGGCACTGCTCTTGTGCTTTGCAATCTTCGCCACTTTGGGGTGGAGTGTCACCACTCAATTGCTTCAAGTTTTGGCTGATTTGCCAGCCTATAAAACAAATATTCACAATCGCATCGTGGCCGTTCACACTCCGACGAACAGCGGATTGGGCAAAGCGGCTTCCACCGTCAACGATCTCAGCAGGGAATTGTCCAGCGCTTCCCAGGCAACGGGAAGCAAAAAGTCCGGTAGTAAAGATCCTGTCCCGGTCCAGGTTGCTTCGCCTCCGCGCAGCACGGCCGAATACCTGCGAACTGTGCTTGGACCACTAACGGGCATCCTGGAGACGGCGGGAATCGTGATCGTATTTACCTTGTTTATCCTCGTAAAGCGCGAAGATCTGCGCAATCGGGTACTTCGTCTTGCAGGCAGCGGTCAACTGAACGTTATGACCCAGGCCATGAACGACGCCTCCACCCGGCTCAATCGCTATTTGCTATTGCAGTTTGCTGTAAATGTCGGCTACGGTTTGCTGTTTGGACTCGGGCTTTACGCCATCGGAATACCACATCCCTTGCTTTGGGGTGTTCTAGGTTGCTTATTGCGCTTTATTCCCTATATTGGCACGCCCGTCGCGGCTACCTTTCCAATGGCGATGGCATTCGCAGTTTTTCCCGGTTGGAGCCAAGTCGGTTTAACTTTTGGACTCTTTCTCTTCTTGGAAATTATCATAGCTAATGTTTTCGAGCCCTGGTTGTATGGGGCTCACACTGGAATTTCGTCGTTAGCCATCCTTGTAGCGGCGATTTTCTGGGGCGTGCTCTGGGGGCCCGTGGGGCTGATTCTGTCCACGCCCTTGACCCTTTGCGTGATTCTTTTGGGTCGATACGTTCCGCAACTGACCTTTCTTGAAATCATTTTGGGGGACGAGCCCGTCTTATCACCTTCTGCCAATTTTTACCAGCGACTGTTGGCACTCGATGATGATGAAGCAAGAAAAATTGCCGTGGAGTACTTAAAGGACCACGCCCTAGACGAACTTTACGATTCAGTCTTAATCCCGGCACTTGGTCTCGCCGAGAAAGACCGGCATACCAATACTCTTGATGACAGCAGGAGTGCATTCATCTACCGTGGAACGAGCGAGGTCGTCGAAGAGTTGTACGAAATGTCGCAGGAGGGCACTCAGTCAACACTTTGTGAAATCTCTCCAGTTTCGGATTTTTCTTCGCCGAGGCCAATGATTGTCTGTATTCCAGCCCGGGACGAAGCCGACGAGATTGTGGGAACCATGGTTACGCAGTTGTTCTGGAGGGCGGGCTATAAAGCCCAAAAAGTAGAGATCGCGCCAGTCGCAACCATGTTGGCACAACTGGAGATCCTGAACCCCGCGGTAGTTTGCGTTTCTGCCTTGCCGCCCTTTGCGGCTGGTCAGGCAAAGTCACTTTGTAAGCAGTTGCGGGAACGTTTTCCCACTACCAAGATAGTTCTTGGCCTGTGGCGATTCCCTGGGGGACTCGAAAACGCACAGCAAAGAGTTGGATCTCGCGGTGCGGATATGATCTGCACATCTGTGACGCAACTTATCTTCGCGATGATAGAAAAGAATCTTCTTCCTTCGTCACTTGCGCGTGAACTGAGTGAATCAAACTTGGATACTTCGGCTGTTAAATAGACCCTAAGTTATGGTGGTACGCCTCGGTGAGTTCCGAAGCAATCCTGCTTCATCCATAGCTTGAAAAGAATGTCGAGTTTGGCGTGTATCCGTTTGGCCCACGGCCCAAACCCAGGACGATCGAAGTTGCTGTTTCATCGGCGCTTTGAATCACGTCACCGGCCACCCTGGTTTAGATGAGCGCGTGAGGCTTGGATTGGCGTTACTTTGGTTAATCATCGAATGCCGCAGCCAGTTCACGACCATCGTGATTCCGCGTAAACTGTAGCTTGTGGAAGGAAATTTAACGATTAGTCAAACGACTTTGCGTGACGAGCGGTGCCTGCAGTGCAATGAAATCGTTCCAATGGCCATACCACAGGCCGCCGTCGAAGTACTCCGCGATGGTAATTTTTGGGGCTATCTACACCTTCGTTGTCGTGCAGAGTGGCAAGATGCCCACCCCGGTTTCGCTTACACTCCGGTGACAGCACGGGACAACCCGATGATTTCTTGATTCCTTTTCAAGCCATGGATAAGCCTCGTACTGTCGACCCACGCTCATCGTTTTGCCTTCAATGCCGTCGCGAGGTTCCACTGAAGCCGTCTATGGCGGTCACGGTCACGAAAGATGGCGACCTCATTGCATATCTCCATCAGTACATTTGCCGCGAGCGGTGGGAAGAGACACACCCGGGATACGTTTATAGCCTGCCGAAAAGTTAAGCCACACAATTCAAGACAAATTGTCGCCCGGCGGACCAATATGACAGTCTATTCGACTTGTGTGCAACATCTTGCGACGAAAAGCAACGTTTGGACACTGGTTGTATTTGCGTTTGGCCGTGGACAAATCGGGAACCATCGCAAACCAAAGGGTGATCCGCCACTATGACCAGACTGGAACAAAGTGCCGTGTTTGGTAGGGGAATTGCACTTGTTTTGACCGAGGTTGACTGGCATGGACCGCAGTACCTGCCCGAAAACTGGTAGTTCGACCGCTTTAGGCTCCGTCATCAACACCTTATCTTCGGGATTTGTCGCACTGCCGTTTACTCTTCTTACCATTGCCGTAGTTTTCTTCGCACTTTTCCTAGGTCTAATGGTGGGGTGGTCTGGCGGAAGGCGCGATGTACAGAAGACATTGTCTGCGCCCCCCGGAATACCTCTGGTCGAACGTCGAAACAATTCCATCTACCATGTACCTTTACATGTCTCGACCGCGCCAAATCGGAAAACGCAAAGAACGGTCCGAACTACACACCCGGCTGGCGAGCTAGTCATTTATAAGAATGGAAGGGTAGTCTTTCGGCAATCCGAATCTGCAACTTTAGTTTCTGAGAGCATTACGCCCCACCTACACCACAGTGCGAAGACCCAGATACCTCTGCAGAAAGAACTTCCTGCGACTCCGAGACGCTAGAGTTTGAGAGGGTAAATTGGAATTCTTTGCACGATACGGCTCATGGATGCCCTCTCCGAATATGCTCGGTGCCTGGGCGCTAAAAGCCACACAGTCCGTCGGGTACCGACGAATCGCACCGGTTGCGGACGAAGACGTTCGGCGTGCTCGCAGCTTCGGTGACGATGTCGCCTGGTTCATTGCCGTTCAACCTGTTCAAAGCCACAAGGTTCTCTTTCGATACATCGAATGACCCGTCCGGGTTTGGTAACGTATTGGTGATCAGGACGATTCCACCAGAAAAAAGCGTGTTGCCCTGGTTGTGTGTCACCACGTTGTGAAAGATGATGTCGTGCTGTGACCCGGCGAGGACGATGCCGCCTCCGCTAAGGTCGGGCAAAAATCCCTCGAATACCGGGCAAAAGTTGTTGTTGGCGCTCACCCTGTTGTATTGCACCGTGATCTCGCCGCTGCCCTCGGCTTCAACGTCGGACAGCAGAAACACTCCAAGACAATTCCCCCAGACCTTGTTGTGGGACACAACCACCTTGTGACTGTGCCGGACCAGGATGCCCAGCGAGTTGTCCCAACTGCGGTTGTTGGTGACCACGGCGTTAGCGTTGACTGAGTCTCCGACGTAGATACCCGCGTCGTGGCTGCCGCTGGTCGCGTTTCGGGTAAACCTCGTGCCCATCCCATCGAACGACGCGACACCGTAGTCGCTATTATGGATCGCTACCACATGTGAAACCGTCAAGTTCTCGGTGCCGAAGCCGAAGACGCCGTCGTCGAAGCCGACGATGCGAAAACCGGTGATGGTGACATTGCGTACCCTTTTCGTATAGCTTCCTACGCTTGGGTCGAAGTCGACGGGTACGACGCAGAACCCGGCGACGTGACCAGGCAGATAGCATTCGCCAGCACCATACTTCGGGGGTTTAACCGTGACCCTGCCTTTGGCGCGTAGGGTGAGCCCGTCTGTTTGAATTCTCACGCTCTGGCGGTACGTCCCAGCCCTGACCACTACTGTGTCGCCTGGCGAGGCGGCGTCGACGGCAGCCTGGATCGAATCACCCGATTGGACGAGGTGCGTTTTTGCGATCCCGGACGTGGGCGCAACCAAGGTCAACCCCCCGAGCAGGCATCTGGCCGCTATGAGAACAATTCTGTTGTGTTGGTGCATGACATCCCCTTTCATTGAAGTAAAAGTATTTGAGCCTTGATGGTGTACCGGGGTTCCGTTGCGTGAGTCTGGCGGCGACGATGGTCTCCGGCTGCTGGCGGCACTCAAAAAGGTGGCACTAATTGTCACGCGGCACCTCCTCGGCGTCGCATGAAGGTGGTCGTTCTACCCATCTACCTCAATGCAGTCCCCATACCATGTGGGTGGCATACATCGCACAGCCTGAGTCGCTGTAGCCATTGGAGTTAGGTCCGCTTGTGACATTGGTCAGCGCCCGCAAGGAAGTGCTACACTCTTGCGCGCGGGGGTGGCTGCCGTGACTGGGATGCGCAACGCATCCGAAGTAATTCGGTTCGGCGTGTTTGAAGTCGATCTGCGCACCGGCGAACTCCGCCGACACGGGTTGCGCGTACGTCTACCTAGCCAATCATTCCAGGTCTTACAGTTGCTGCTGGAACGCCCGGGTGGAATGGTGAGCCGGGAAGAGCTCCGAGAAAAGCTCTGGCCGGCCAATACTTTCGTCGACTTCGACCATGGCGTAAACGCCGCCGTGAAGCGACTTCGCGAGGCCTTGGGAGACTCCGCCGATAACCCGAGATTCGTTGAGACTCTTCCGCGACGTGGCTACCGGTTCATCGCACCGGTCGAAGGCAACCCAGATTCTGGCGAGGACGTGCGGGAACTAGAGAAAGACCGGCCGCAGCGGCTTGGGGACATGGCAGACGCGCGACTGGAGGTTGAGGAGGCATTGACCGCAACTAGGAGCGCCAGTCCGACCGCCGCGTCGGTCGTCACCCCGCCCCGGCCCGCGTCCTGGCGGCGCGCTCTGCCGTGGGCGATAACCGCGATCTTGGGCGTCGGATGGATCTTGGTGCTCGGGCGCTGGGGACCGTGGAGGACCCCATCACCACCCCATGCTGCACAGCGGCTGAGCGTGGCCCTGGGTGTAAACGGAACGCTCCCGGCGACCGATGCGCCGTTTGCGCTCTCTCCGGATGGCACCCTGCTGGCATTTGTGGCGCGGACGAGCGAAAGAACCGCGCAACTGTACATCCGCCGGCTCGACCAGCTCATGCCCACGTCTCTCAGCGGGACGGACGGGGCGAGTAGTCCTTTCTTCTCGCCCGATGGACAGTGGGTGGCTTTCTTCGCCGACTTGAAGCTGAAGAAGGTTCCCGTGAGTGGCGGCGCGGTGGTGACGCTCGCGGAAGCGCCGGATCCACGAGGCGGTTGGTGGTCTGAGGATGACACCATTGTGTTCGCGCCGAGCAACCGGGTAAGCTTGATGCGCGTGTCGGCGGTCGGAGGACAGGCGCAACCGCTAACGACGCTCAGGGAAGGTGAGATCACGCACCGCTTCCCGCAGGTGCTGCCCGGCGGGGCGGCAGTGCTTTATACCGCAAGCACCGAGGTCAACATCGGCGCGGGCGCGACACTGGTATTGCAGCTTTTGCCATCCGGCGAACGCACGATCATCCAGGGCGGCGGCTACTTCGGACGCTATGTGGAGAGTGGCCACATCGCCTACATCCAGGATGACACGCTGTTCGTGATCCCGTTCGACCGGCAGCGGCTGTCGGTGACCGGCCCGGCGGCGCGCGCGATTGAACGCGTGAGATCGGATGCTAGCAGGGGTAGTGCGCAGTTAGCGGTGTCGCCGACCGGCACTCTTGCTTATCTCCCCGGCCAGAACACCTTCGATGCTCGGCCCATTGCGTGGATGGACCGGACCGGGACGATCGCCGCGCTGCGAGCCGCCCCCGCCGACTGGAGTAACCCTGAATTCTCTCCCGATGGACAGCGCATCGCCATGGACATTCGACGCGAGGGGCACAGCGATATTTGGGTCTACGACTGGGGGCGAGACACGCTCACGCGCGTGACGTCTGAGCGCAGCAATGAGGAACATCCGGTGTGGACGCCGGATGGCGAACGCATTATTTATCGATCATTCGGGTCAGCCACAGATCCCTCCGGCAATACTCTGTCCTGGAAGCGCGCGGACGGCACGGGGGATGCGCAGGTGCTGATCCAGAGCAAAGCGGCGCTCATACCCGGGTCCTGGCACCCCACCAAGAACGTCCTGGCATACGTTGCAACCACGCCCCAAAGCGGCGACGATGTGATGATCCTGCCTGTCGAGGGTGATGAATCGAGCGGCTGGAAGCCTGGGCAACCGACTGCTTTCTTGAACAGCCCTGCTAGTGAACGGGGGCCGACCTTTTCGCCCGACGGGAGATGGCTCGCCTATCACTCCCAAGAGTCGGGACGGTCGGAAGTCTATGTACGGCCTTTCCCGGGACCAGGCGCGAGAGTGATGGTGTCGAGCGGTGGCGGCGAGACGTCATCATGGTCCCGAACCCGCCCGGAACTGGTGTTCACCAGTCCCGCAGTGGATTACACCCGCGTACTCATGGTTGCCCCGTACCGAACGAACAAGGACTCGTTTCGTGCCGACAAACCGCGCCTCTGGGCCGAGCGTGGATCAGCACTCCGTTTCTTGCTAGGGCAGCGCAACTTTGCTCTCCATCCTGATGGCATGCGGGTCGCAATACCACCACCTCCCGAAGGCGAGGCGATCGTTCAGAACCACCTTACGTTTGTCCTGAATTTCTTCGACGAACTCCGACATATCGCGCCGGGGCAAGAGAAAGGCAACACGGGATTGACCGGCTCCGAGTACAGTGCGAACCGGGCGGCAACAAAGTGAAAAACCCGACGATTTTGTCGCACTTTCAGCCGCCAGAAAAGCGCTTGTATTCCGGCATGTTATTTTTTCGAAAACGCCGCTGAACGCAGCGTGGAATTTGGTATGCTTTTTCGCTGCAGCGTTTCGAAATCGGCTTCGATCGTGGTGCGGAAAATGGCTATCGGGCTCATACCCGCCTAATTGGGAGGTGCTATGCCTGGGCAATTTATAGATCAGTTGAAGAGTTCGTTCCGAGGAGAGCTAATTCAGCCGAACGATGCTGCGTATGAATTTGCTCGCAAAGTTTACAACGGGATGATTGACAAACACCCGCGTCTCATCGCCAGGTGCGTGGACGTTGCCGACGTGATCGCGGCGGTACGCTTCGGTGTAGACAGCGGGATGTTGACAGCGATTCGCGGTGGTGGACACAACGGCGGGGGACTCGGAACCTGTGACGACGGCCTGGTGATTGATCTTTCAAGAATGAAGGGCATCCGCGTAAATCCTGCAGACAAGACTGTCCGGGTTGAAGCGGGTTGCGTTTGGGGGGATGTGGATCACGCAACGCATGCCTTCGGGATGGCGACTCCCTGTGGATTCATTTCCACCACTGGAGTCTCCGGGCTCACCTTGGGCGGAGGTATCGGATATCTCACACGCAAATACGGGCTCACCATCGACAACCTGCTCTCGGTGGACATGGTTTTAGCCGACGGAAGGTTTGTGACTGCCAGCAGCAAAGAAAATGCCGATCTCTTTTGGGCGGTGCGAGGCGGCGGCGGAAACTTCGGAGTGGTTACTTCTTTTGAGTTCCGACTTCAGCCGGTCAATATGGTGCAGTTCGGGCCGACTTTCTGGCCACTTGAAGAGTCGACGACGATTCTCAGTGCCTATCGCGACTTTATCAAGACAGCCCCCGAGGACGTCAGCGGTTTTTTCGCTTTTCTCGTCATTCCACCCGCTCCAATGTTTCCTGAGCATCTTCATCTAAAGAAAGTGTGCGGCATAGTTTGGTGTTGCACCGCATCGGCCGAACAGACGGAAGAAGCTCTCAAACCGATACGATCGCTCGGCCATCCTCTTCTGCACCAGGTGGGGCCCGCACCTTTTCCGGTCGTGCAGAGTTTATTCGACGGGCTGTTTGTACCCGGATTGCAATGGTATTGGCGGGCTGACAACTTTACCGACTTGAACGAGGAAGCCATTGCCCAGCACGCAAAGCATGGATCAGCAATACCCACCATGCTTTCTACCATGCATCTGTATCCGGTCAACGGCGCAGCCCAGCGTGTCGGAAAAAATGATACGGCTTATAGTTTCCGGGAGGCATTGTTCGCCGAAGTCATTGTCGGGGTCGATCCCGACCCTGCGAACGCAGACAAAATCACGAAGTGGTGCAAGGATTATTGGGAGGCGCTACATCCTTTCTCTGCCGGTGGCGCATACCTGAACTTCATGATGGAAGAAGGCCAGGAGCGCGTTCAAGCCGCCTATCGTGACAACTATCAACGGCTGTCTGCAATCAAGAAGAAGTACGACCCCGGGAATTTTTTCTGCGTGAATCAGAACATCCGGCCGGCCGAGTAACTCTCCGTCGATGTCGCAGAGGTCTGGAAATGAATTCTAAGAAGACTTTGCCAAGAACAGGGATGCCATTATAGCCACCATCGCGTCAATATTTTGCCTATGCCCAAATCACCAGAGACTCAACAAAAACGCGGTGACGCGTACCTGTATGTAATGGAACATCTGGCCGGCCCTGTCGCGTTTCCTAATATCAATCGAGATGATTTCTGCAAGGAACTGATGGACCGCATCAAACATCCGAATTTGATCAACCAAGGCGATACGGAGTTTTGCGGTCCCGCCGCGGTGCTGCATGCGCTGGCAAAAGATGATCCAATGGCCTACGCCACCATGGCACTGAAACTGCTCGAGACTGGCAAGGCAACGGTTCGGGGCTGGACTGTGGACGCCGGCGCGCTGAAGACTCAGTCAGTTCCAAAAGATATGAAAATTGGCTGCTGTGACTGGGTCACAATGGCTTCGATCCGGACCAACGTAGGATTTGGCCAGGCGCTCACGTCGGTGACGACGTTGGCCAGCGGTACGCTACCCTTCGAAATCGCAGCCTCCTTCAAGAACCTTGGATACAAGAACATACTCAACGAAACCTATTCCACTGTCTTCTGGAAGGCGGACGACAAGAACCTGGCCATGGCCAGCGGTCTGTGGAAGAAAAAGTATAGGGTGGTTCTTTGCGTTAACGACAACCTCTTCCATGCACCCGACACGACCTCGCTAAAGCCGAACCATTTTTGCACTTTGAAATCGGAGGTGGAAATCGGCGAAAAGGTGAAGTGTCGGGTCTGGCAATGGGGACTGAGTAAGAAGGAGCCCGCCGCCGCCCCGAACCTGCTTTTGGATCTAAAGAAGGATCAGTTCATCAAACACTACTTTGGGTTTGTGGCAGCGGGAGATCTGTAGCGCCGAGCAGTTTGCAAACTTCAACCCCGCCCGGCAGTTTTGTGGCGGTGTGCTCTTGATTGCGATGTTCTGCGCAGCGAAGGGTACACAGAGTGGGGCCGACACGCGAGGCGATTGACAATCGGGTTAAGATAAAGCATGGCTAAGAAGACAGGAATGGGATCATCTTCGCTCTGGGGAGCAACGGTTGTACTCCTCGCCCTCGCTGTCTGGATGTATTTCAAGACCTAAAGCTGCCGCCAGGTTCAATTTTTCGTCTTGGGATGCAAGCCCGATAACGAATCGGCTTTTTTATGTTTTGGAAGACCGACGAGCATCAATACCGATGATGCGTCGTGGGTGGAGAGTGATAAAACATTGCCTGGACCTATCTCGTTTTTTATCGGTACGACTTCGCCATCGACCCAGTCGAATTCGGACAATGGAGCTGCTTGACGCGCTTTCCCGAACCGCTCGTTGATAGCCGCCCCGGCTTATGTCGCACGTTGCTCGAGGATTCGCTCGAGACGATACCCGGGAATGTTCTGGCTTCCCGAGGAAGGACTAAATGGCGTAAGGAATGAACGTGGTTGCCGGGCGCCGGTGGCGGATTCATTCGGGAAACGGAAATGGAGTATCGGAATACCCTTCGGTCGGAAATCTGCGGTTCGATTCGACCTCAAAAGGCTAGCAGTACGAGTCTTCCCAATTCTCGGGGTGCATGGGGTACAACCCGATTTTCGACATTGTCACGCTCCTTGCGGTCGGGATCAAGTGTCCATAGTTTATGACTAAAATTCCGTACGCTTTAGCAGGTAATCGAGCCCACCAATGCGGAACCAGCGATATCCGTAGGGCTCAAGCATCATGGAATGCTTGCCGGACGCATCGGGGAAACTGTGGTCATTCGACAGAAGATTGATCAGCTGGCCATCGACTTTCGTCTTGGGTCCGAATTTGACTTCGGTAGGAATAGGACTGAGGTTGTGTACGAAAAGAACAAAGTTGTTACGCCAGTTGTAGCGCATCGCCAGCACCGCGGGGTTGCCCGTCGCAAGGATTGAAAAGTCCCCCCAGCCGATTTCTGGAACTTCCTTTCTCGTGCGGATCATGCGTTCGGTCCAGTCCATCAGGGAGTTGGGATCGCGCTTCTGCGCGGCAACATTTACGTGTTCGAAACTGTAGGGGCCTTGAGCGATTACTGGAATTACGGGCTTATCACTCTTCGTAAATCCCCCCTGAGGTTCCATGGACCATTGCATAGGCGTCCGGGCGCAATTGCGTTCGGGTAGTTCGAGGTCATCCCCCATTGCGATTTCGTCTCCATAGCGGAGCACTGGAGTGCCCGGAAGGGTCATCATCAGACTGTAGGCTAGCTCTAACCGGCGGCGGTCACCTTGCAACATCGGCGCGAGACGACGGCGAATTCCTCGCTTGTACAGCTGCATAGTTGGCTCGGGGCCGAACGCCGCGAACACTGCTTGACGCTGCTTCTCGGTAAGGCGGCCAAGGTCGAGTTCATCGTTGTTTCGCAAGAAATGTGCCCATTGCGCAGTGGCGGGACGGGGTTTGGTAGCCTCCAGAGCTTCGACGAGCGGCCCCGTGTCCCCTGTGGCTAGCGCGTAAAACAGATGTTGGTTAACCTCGAAATTGAAAATCATCTGGAGGCACTCCCCGGAAACGCCGAAGTAGTTCATGTCGGCATGCGGGAGTACATTTGCTTCGGCGAGAATGATGGCGTCGCCTCGACGCCAGGTGAGAAATTCCCTGAACATCCGAAGCATGTCGTACCGCTCGGTCGGCCGCCGAAGATTGGCGCCCTTGCCTGAAATGACAAAGGGCACGGCATCCATTCGAAATCCGGAAACGCCCAATTGAAGCCAGAAACCCATGATCTTTAGAATTTCAGCTTGAACTTCGGGATTCGAAGTATTGAGATCAGGCTGGAAATCGTAAAACCTGTGGAAATACCAGGCTTTCGCCACCTCGTCATAATTCCAAGTTGACTTCTGAACGCCGGGGAAGACCACGCCTTCACTCGCATTCCGCGGCTTCTTCTTTGACCAGACGTACCAATCTCGGTATTTCGAATCCGGGCTTTTGCGCGCTTCTTGAAACCATGGGTGCTGGTTCGATGTGTGATTCACTACGAGATCGATGATGACGCGGAGCCCTCGTTGTCTACATCCTTCGGTGAATTCGACAAAATCTCCCAGCGAACCATAGCGGGGATCGACTCCATAGTAGTCGGAGACGTCGTAACCATCGTCGCGACCAGGAGAAGGCTGGAATGGAAGGAGCCAGATTGTTGTTACGCCGAGTCCCTGCAGGTAATCGAGCCGACGGAACAGGCCCTGGAAATCACCGATGCCGTCGGCGTTGGTATCGAGGTAAGTTCCAACCGACAGGCAATAGATAATTGCATTTTTGTACCACAGGTCGTTGATCACAGAGTGCCTCTGAAAAGTTCTGGTTACCGCTTACCGGTTGCGGATCGATTGTAACTTGGGCGATATTGGATGTGATTTCTGGTCCTTGCGTGCATGGAAGATTTGAAGTGGTGGCAAAAAGGCGTTATTTATCAAATTTACCCGCGCTCATTTCAGGATAGTAACGGCGACGGAATCGGTGATCTTCCGGGGATTATCCGGCGCCTGGACTATCTGGTAACCCTTGGCATCGATGCCATCTGGATTT
>Ga0105245_10003781_pt1 | contig 13465 bp, 9 predicted proteins | sample KBSM54metaG_FD_81523 | JGI IMG/M metagenome (GOLD analysis project Ga0105245, IMG submission 81523) | Miscanthus rhizosphere microbial communities from Kellogg Biological Station, Michigan, USA - KBS M5-4 metaG | ecosystem: Host-associated > Plants > Roots > Rhizosphere > Soil | place: Michigan... | reverse complement strand
GTGGCCGTCGCCGACGGCCAGCGCCTCGTCGATGATCAGGATGTCGGGATCGACATTCACGGCGACGGAGAACGCCAGGCGCATGTACATGCCGGACGAATAGGTCTTCACCGGCCGATCGAGGAACGTGCCGAGCTCGGAGAACTCGAGGATTTTCGGCAGGCTGGCGCGCACCTGGGCGGGGGTGAGCCCGAGGATCGCGGCGTTCAGCGCGGCGTTGTCGCGGCCCGAGAACTCGGGATGAAAACCGGTGCCGAGCTCCAGGATCGAGGCGATGTGGCCGCGCGCCTCGAGCGTTCCGCTGCTCTGGCGGGTGATGCCGCAGAGCAGCTTGAGGAGCGTCGACTTGCCGGCGCCGTTCTGCCCGATGACGCCGACCGTCTCTCCCCGCTCCACCTCGAACGTGACGTCCTGCAGCGCGGGAAAAACGGTGTGGCGCGGCCGCCCGGTGAGGATCTCGAGCGCGCGATCGATGGGACGGCGGTAGATGTCGTAGTGCTTCGACAGCTCGACCGCCCGGACGGCAGGTTCCATTGGCGACATTCTACGGAGTCGCGCGGGAAGGCGTCCAAAAAGCGAGTGGCGGGCCGAAGCCCGCCACTCTGAGGAGCTGCATCAAACGCGCGTCAGTGACGCACAGGTCTGGTCCGCGGTGTCGTCGAACCGCCGACCACGACCTGCTTGGTGCGAACGGCGACGTTGGTCGTCAGGGTCACGGTGTAGGTGCCGGCCGCCTCGTAGAAGTGAAGCTGCGGACTGGCTGACGTGCCGGTGAGGCTCACATCCGACGAACCATCGCCCCACGTCCATTTCCAGCTGGAGGCGGCGTTCGGCGGCGTGACGCTCGGCGTGAACTGAAGCAGGGTCGGCGTTGCGGCGCTGAACGGTGCGTACGTGAAGTCGACCTCCGCGCCGGGCTGCTCACCCTGGCCTGTGCCGACGGTGACCGGAAGCGTCAACGTTGTGCTTCCGCTCGGGTTGGTGACCGTGCAGGTCACGTTGTAGGTCCGCTGCGCGGTGAAGGCGTGCGTCGGCGTGCGGCTGGTCGACGACCCGTTGTCGTCGAAGTTCCACGAGTACGTGTGCGTGCCGCACGACAGGTTGTAGCCGGACGGATTCACGGCGAAGCTCAGCACCTCACTCGGAGCGCACTTCACGGTCGGAGAGGTGGAGGAACAGCCGCTGCCCAGGTAGCTGAGGAACACGTTCGAGGTGCTCGGGACGGGGCAACCGGATATGCCGCCGCTGATTCCGATGATCTTCGTCAGCGTGGTCGATCCGGATGAATTGGTCACCGTCACCTGCACCGTGTACTGCGACTGCGCGTTGCTGTAGGTGTGCGACACCTGCTGGCCGCTTCCCTGCTGGCCGTCACCGAAGTTCCAGCTGAACGTGTGCGCGCACGATCCGAAGTTGTAGCCGGTGTTGCTCCCGACATTCATCGAGATCGACTCGCCCGCGCGGCAGCTGGGAGCCGTCGCCGTGCAGCCGCTGGTGCCGCCGGCGAGGGCGATGGTCATGTTGGCGGTGGTGGGGATGGCGCAGCCGCTGGACCCGCCGACGGTGACCGTCACCGGATACGACAGCGTGCCGGTCGGACTGTTGACCGTGACGGTGGCGGTGTACGTGCCGCCGGCGCTGTACGCATGCGTAGCCTGCTGGCCGGAACCCGATCCGCCGTCGCCGAACAGCCAGGAGAACGAATGGTTGCCGCAGCTGAAGTTGTAACCGTTGAACGTGTTCGGAGCGGCGGTGAAGGAGATTCCCTCACCGGCCGAGCAGGCAACGGAGTTGACGTACGAGCAGCCGCTGGTGCCGCCGCTGAACGTGGCGAACACCGATCCTTCGGAGATCTGCGGGCAGGGCGGCGGGTTGCAGTTGTTGCCGCAACCTCCTCCCGCCGGACCGACGACCACCGAGAAGGGGTACGTCAGCGTCGTGCTGTTGACCGTGATCTTGAACGATCCCGTGTACGTGCCGTTGCTGGCATACGAGTGATTGGCGATCTGCGTGGTCGCGGTACTGCCGTCGCCGAACGTCCAGAGATACTGATCGCAATTCGCGTTGAAGTGGTACGCCAGACTCGACGCGGCGAACCGGATCGACTGATTCGCGGTGCAGTTGCCGCCGATCATGCAGTTGCCGCTGCCGGAGTACTGCACAGCGATGTCACCCTGGCCCGGCGCGGCGTTGCAGGGCGGGGCGGCGATGGAGAGCGACTTCGTGTCGCTGCCCGTGCCGATGGCGTTCGTCGCGGTGGCCGTGACGGAGCCGGAGTAGGTCGTCGTGAATGAGGGCGCCAGCGTGAGGCCGGAGCCTCCGGCCACGCTGGCCGGGCTGAAGGCCCAGTCGACCGTCCATCCGGAAGTGGGCGCGCCCGAGGTCGACGTGACGCTCAGGTTGCAGGGCGATCCCGAGTACTGGCAGCCGCTCACGATGTTGATGTGAGGATCGGGTGCCGGCGGGACGTCGTTCGTGACGGAAGACGATGTCAGTCCGGCGCAGGCGCCGGGAAGCGCCGCGGTGGTGCTGAGCTGCAGCCGCACCTTCACGCCGGTCAGTCCGGTGAACGCGGAGCGCGGGACGATGAAGCTCGGAACGGAATTGAGCGGCGACGTTCCGGTGGCCGTCTGAATCGACGCGTTCGCGGAATTCAGAAGGTCCCACGTCCAGGTGAACTGCGTCCCGCCCGGAAGAATGGCGTTATCGGTCGTCGCGCGCGAAATGCTGGTGAAGGCGATGTTCGAGGGACCGCTGGCGGCCGGCGCGCTCACCAGCGCGGCGAAGGGCCGCGAGGTGTAGACGACGCTGTTGATCGACTGCGCCAGCGTGCCGTTGGTCGAGTTGAGCGTGCTGCCGCTGCCGCTGTATGGACCGTAATTCCCGGTGAAGATCAGCGTATGCGTTCCGCAGCCGCCGACCGGGACGGTCGCATTCGGAAGGGCCTTGGTCGTCGATCCGTCGATGTTCCACGACGCGTAGTGACCGTCGACGGTGCCGTCGGAAGCGTCCTTCCATTGATCGCTGGTGACGATGGCGGCCGCCGACGAGGCGTTCGGAGCGGTGAAGAGAATCGGCTGTCCCACGATTCCGACGCGTGCCGTCGGCACGGCAAGCGTCACGCTCTGTGAATCGTTGATCGTGCTGTCCTGCGCGTTCGTCACCGAGACGATGCGAGCGCCGGAAAGCTGCGAGGTCGCGCTGATGCCGGAGTATTGATGGATGACGTCGACGCCGGTGGTGGAGGCGACGATGTTGTCGCCCGCTTCCGGGTTGCCGAAGTTCCAGTTGACGTTCATCTGGGACGCTCCGGTGGTCGAGCTCCCGAAGACGATCTTGTCGCCGTAATACGGTCCGGCCGTGGTCTGGGCGGAGTTGGGATTCGGTGTGCCCGTCACTCCCTTGTTCGCCGAGGTGATCGAGTCCGTACCTTTGATCTCGTAGATGTCTCCGAGACCCTTTGCGTTGACGAACAGGTACGTTTTGCCGCTCTTCTGATAGACGAACGAATCGACGATCAGACTGTAGATCGAGCTCAGGTAGCCGGTGGGAACACCGTTCGGCGAGTAATAGGAGGGGAAATAGCGGTCGGTTTTCAGCGTCGAGGTGGAGTAGCTCAGAAGATCGAGCTCGGTCAGGGTCCCGGTGCCGACGCGGAAAACGTGAACGTCGTTGGTCGAGTTGCTGGTCGTCAGACCGGTCACGCTGACGTATCCGGCGCCGTACTGCAGGCGCTCGGGAAGGAACGGATTCGAGGTGCGCGACTTCGTTTCGACGAACGTTCCGCCCGACGGGGTGAACGTCGAGATCGACAGCAGTCCATTGACCGTCTCAGCGGCGAAAAATCTCGTGCCGTCGGTAGCCATCCCCTTGAAGATCTGGCCGGGGGTGGTGGAGAAAACAGGAGGCCTGTTGGTGATGAAGTCCTCGGTGGTGAAGATCTCCACGCTGTTCGAGCCGGAGTTCGTGATCGCCACCCAGTGGCCGTCGGCGCTCTTCGCCGCGGCGGTCTTCAGGAAAGCGCGAGTCAATGTCGCAGTCTGAATGGGTGCCGTTCGATCGGTGACGTCGAAGACCGTCGACGTTCCGGTCTCCGGGCTGACCACCACGTAATAGTGACCGTTGGAGGCCTTCAGGACGACGATCGATCTGGCGCTGGCGGCGGCGAACTTGTAGCCGTCGGAGAACTGGCCTCCGCGCACGTAGTCATCCTTCACGCTGCCCCAGATCACGCCGCCGGTCATGTAGACGAAGCCGCGGTCGTCGAAGTCGAAATCAGGCAGCCAGTCGCCGCCGTCCATTCCGGTCTGCGGCCAGTTGTCTTCGATGTTGAAGGACTTGTCCCAGCTCAGATACGACCCGGCCGGACCGACGTCGCCCGGGCGATCGATGGTGATCAGTCCTTCGTTCGACGCCGCGCGGCTGATCAATGTAGCGACGTCGTACGCCACGAGGTAACTGCCGACGCGCATGTAAAGCCGGTCGTGGGCGGCGTTGTACTTCATCTGCCAGACGCGCAGAGGACGAGGGAGTGAGAATCCCTCGCTGTCCAGTGCGGAGTCGTCATAGCGACCGACGAACGTACTCATGGCCCCCTGATACCCGACAGATTTCTTGCCCATGTAGCTCGACGGAACACACGTGGTGCAAGTCACCTCTGTCTTCGTTGTCTTCGCCGGCAGTGTGAACAGCGGCGGGCCGTTGTACGCCAAGGCACTCACGGGCGCAATTGCGGCGAGCAACGTCAGCATCAGCGCGAAGTGAATCGGAAGTCGTCTCACTTTGTCTCCCCAACTCTGGTCTGGACGGATCGATGTATGGAATACGCAGGGCCGACACAGGCAACCTTGCCGGATCGAATCACGACAGAATCACCTGGTCTTCGAAAACTTATTTTATCAAGTCAACGGACTGCTGGCAAACAAAAAAGGCGGGCCGGAAACCGGCCCGCCTTCAAGAGGCAACTGCGATAGGAACGAGGATTACGGGGTAGCGTTCGGCGACGGTCCGATTGCCGGAGTTCCGCCGTTCGCGTCGGTGACTGCCGGCGACGGCGAGCAGCCGTTGCCGAGCCACGCGGCGTCGAAGTCAACCGAGAAACGACCCTCGGCGAACATCGAAACGATGACCCAATCCTGGTTCTGGCGAATGGCACCGGTGTTCGTGGTGCTGGTGCCGGCGCCGGAGAAGACGCGCGGTCCCGGCGGGACGGTCGTGCTGACGCCAGCCGTGGTGACGCTGTAAGACGTGGAACCACCGTTGTTCAGGTTCAGGTAGAACCAGCCGCCGACATCACCAGAGGTCGAGAGCGGCGGGAAGATACCCGCTGAGGTGGAGACGCTCGAGGTCTCGGGCAGGATGATCGTGGTCGTCTGGACAGGCGACACACGGATCGAGGAGGCCAGGACGGTCGGGTTCTCGTGCTCGTCGAAGCGGACGATGTCGCGAACCTGCATTTCCGTGCCGGTGAGACCATTGCGCTGGTACGAGGAGCACGCAACCGGGGACGGCCCAGTCACGCCTTCGCGCCAGATCTTGAAGTTGGTGTTGAACGCGCCCGTGCCACCCTGGATGTAGCGGGCAGCGAACACGGACGGCAGCGGCTGACGGCGATCGATCGTACGAACAACCTGGCCAACCGTGTAACGATCATAGAAGGTGTACGGGAGGTTCGTGAGAACCGCGACACCAGCCTGACCGCCCTCGGGGACGGCGCGGATGTGGACGAGCGGGTTGCCGCCGGCGTAGTTGCCGGTGGTCGGGTTCGGGTTGATCTGCTGATAGTCACCGATGAGGGTGTTGTCAAACAGAAGTTCGCCCGAGTAGTACGAAGCTTCGATCGGGAGCGCAACCGAGCAGGTCGCCGCGACGTCGATCGTCACGTAACCGATGGCGTTCGTGTGCACGAGACCAACAGCGTTGGATCCGCAACCCGAAACGCGGCCGGTGGTGAGCGCCGTGCGAACATCGGCGAGGATGTTCGGCGGGATCGGGCCCGGGAGGATCGAGCAGTCGGACTCGACGTTCGGTCCGAAGTTCGGGTTCTGGTCGTTATCGAGCGAACGCTGGCCCGTCGGGCTGATCGCGTCGTCGATCGACGTTCCCGCCGTGGACGCGACGAAGCCGCGCGCGATGACGTCGTACAGGTTGATGCCCTGGACGTCATAGCCGGTCAGGAAGATGTTGAAGTCGAGGACCGGGAACGACAGGTCGGTCCAGACCGTGACGTGCGCGATCTGGGGGATCTGCGTCACGTTCGTGATCGTGAACAACGTCGTCTGTGCGGTCGTCTGAGGGGCGTTGATATCGACTTCGAAATACGGCAGAAGCAGCGTTGCCGCCGGCGCAGTGCTGATGTCGCAGCTGTCGTCGTTATTCGTCGTCGTCGGTCCGGTGCCCGTGAAGAACGCCGCACCGGCGGTCGCGTTCGCGGCCGCACGAAGCGGCGAGCGACCCGAGGCGAACGCCGAACCCGCCATCAGGAGGGTGGCCACCATGGCCCATACGAAAAGTTTTTTCATCGTTTTCTCCTACACATCAATGATTGAAATGAGTTCGGTTGCGGTGTCTGCACTCACCCTCGCTCGACGATACGATCACCTCCGGATGCAGAATGAGCACTTCGAATTTGAAGAGATCGATTTCGAATTGCCGTAACAGTATGGCGAAAAGAACAGGAAGTCAAGACCTGAATGCAGATTTTATGGGGTTACCGCATACATTCAGGTTCGAAAAACGCGCCGATTATATCCAAAGCGGCCTTCGACGCAAACGTTCTCATGCCCGTCGCCGCCAAGCGGCTTCGATGCCACCGGCCGAAACAAGACAGCCGGTAACGAGAAAAGGAGAGGCCTCCACGGCCTCTCCCTTCGATTCCGGCCGGTAGCCCCGCCTACTTCGCGGCAGCCAGCGCTCCCGCCGTCGCTCCCTGATTCAGGTAGACGTGGATCGATCCATCGTGCTGGGTGATGGTCAGCCCCGCCGCCTCGTAACCGATGAGGAGATCGGGACGGCCGTCGCCATTCACGTCGGCCACCTTGAGATCGTAAAAAGGATTCGGCGCGAGCTTGACCCCGCCGACGTCGGCTTTCTTGAAATTGCCTTTTCCGTCGCCGAGGAGAATCACGACCTCACGCGACTCGAAGATGGTGAACGCGACGTCGAGATTGCCGTCGCCGTCGAAGTCGCCGGTGCCCATTCCCGAAGCGGGATTGTGCGCGGGGCTGTTCCAGCGCATGACCGACACGCGCTTCGGCTCTTTGCCGGTGAAGTCGATGCGATCGATTCCGGCGATGTCCTCGACCGGCGGCTTCGGCACGATCTTCGGGTCGAGCGCCACCGGCCACTGACGGTAGTAGCTGATCAACGCGTCATCGCGCTTCTGCGAGCTGAACTTCCCGGTCGCGTTCGCGCGGTGGTAGGCGAGGAGCGGGATGATGCGGCCGAAATCATCCGCGGCGCTGGTCCACTTCTCCTTGCCGGAGCTGACGTAAAGAATGTCCGGACCGTTGTAGAAGATGTTGGAGGCGATGAAGTCGGGGTAGGCGTCGCCGTTGAAATCACCGGCCGAAAGCCAGTCGCCGGCGACCTGCTTCCCTTTTGCCGGGATGTTGATGCCGACCCAGGAGCTCCCCTTCTTCTTGTTCAGGTACGCGCGGATCTTCGCGTAGTCGGCTTTTCCGGGATTCGTTTCGTTGATGGCGTTCGGGCCTTCGCTGATCGCCACGATGTCCGGCAGGCCGTCGTGATCGACATCCGTCACCACCACGCGCCGCGTCGGAAAGTCGCGCGGAAGTCCGTCGCTCGAGTCGGTGAAGTTGCCTTTGCCGTCGCCCAGGAAGACATGCACGCCGTCGAGATGAACGGCGAAGGCGAGATCCATGTGGCCGTCTTTGTTGAAGTCGGCCGCGACGACGCCGCCGTAGTTCAATCCTTTCGGCCACTTCGCGTCCCACATCTTCCAGTGTCCCTTGCCGTCGCCGAGAAAGACGACCGGAACGTTGCTGCCCTGGCGCTCGGGAGGAGCAATGATGTCGGCGTTGCCGTCGCCGTTCATGTCGGCGACCGCCAGCGAGTTCCGCCAGGAGCCGGACTTCGGCAGACCGTCCGATGAATCGCTGAAGTTGATCGTCTTCCCGGCCGACGGCGGCGTGAGCGGCGAGAACTCGGTGCGCGTGGCGCGGAAGTACTTCAGCGATTCGTCGGGCCACTTGGTCGTCGACTCGACCGCCTGCTGCCGGATCTCTTCGGTCTGGGCGGCGTCGTGCTCTTCGAACCAGAACCAGGTGTACCTGTCGTTCTTCTGGTACACCTCGCGATAGATGTTGGCCCAGCCGACCGGCCGCCCCCATCCCGGATCGCCGCCGGTCATGACCACCCGGCTGCGCACGTTGTCGTACTTCTCGATGTGGTAGCGCTTCCCGTACCGATAGAAAGTCTCCTTCGGATCGGGATTCGTACCGGGATCGACGGGACCGACTCTCGCGGCGCGCTGCTCCGGCGTCTCGGGCCTCAGGTAAGTGGGCGTGCCGCCGTCGACGGCGGGCGTCGCCGGCGCTGCGGCGGTGGTGTCCGTCGTCGTGGTCGTAGCGGTCGTCGTCGCCTGCGCGAAGGCAACCTGCGCCACGGCGATCGTCAACAGCCACACGAACAGAGTCTTCTTTGACAACATGCGGATAGATCTCCTGAATTGAAGTGCGGGTGTGATCAGATCAGGTCGACGAGAGTCGGTTGGGCGCGGCGGAACAAAAGCAGGCCGCCGCTCAACGCTCCGACTGTCACCGCCAAGAGATATACGATCGAACTCGCCTCGGGTAACGCCGCGGACAACGCGGCACGGCGGAACAAACCGAGCAGCGGGGTCATGGGATTCCATTCCAGCAGCGGACCGAAGCGCCCGCTTGCCTGATAAAGGATGGGGCTCAGATAAAAGAGGATGGAGAGGACGAATCCGAGGATCTGGGTCAGATCGCGGAAGAAGACGTACGTGGCGGCGAGCATCAGCCCGAAGCCGAGCTGCAGCGCGAACTGGATGACCAGCGCCACCGCCAGCAGCCAGATGTTTCGGAGATCCGCGCCCCGGACGATCAGGAACACGAGGAAGATGGCGAAGGCGATGGCCTCGAAGATCATCGCCGTGGCGTTCGGGACGACCACGAGCAACTCGCTGCGGAACGGCAACTTCCTGACCATCGTCGCGTTCTCGACGATGCTCGTCGTCGACCGGATGATCCCTTCGTTCACCGCCAGCCACGGGATCAGGCCGGAGATCAGGAAATAGATGTAGCGGTCGCTCCCGCCCCCCACCCTCGGAATCATGAAGGTGAAGACGAACCAGTAGAGGACGACGAGGCTGAGGGGCTGGAGGACGGCCCACGCCAGGCCGAGAGCCGACCCGGTAAAACGGGCGTTGAAGTCACGCCGTATCAATTCTCTGAGAAGATGCAGGTCGCGATAGATGGGGAGACGCTCCTGGGACTTGACACGGGTCAGCTAAGCCCGTAGATTGATCCTCGCGGGATTTTATTGTCCAATAGCATAAAACGTCAACGAAACGCAGATGAACAGGCCAGCACAGCTAGAGCTCGTCGGACGCAAGATCCGGCAATTACGTCGGCAGCGTAAGCTGACGCAGGTGGAGCTCGCCGAGCGTATCGGCGTCCACCAGTCCGATCTCTCCCGCATGGAACAGGGAGAGTACAAGGTCGGTCTCGATACGCTGCTGAAAATCCTGCAGGCCTTCGATCTCAGCATCGGCGATTTCTTCGAAGAGAACAGACGGAACGAGGAAACGGTCATCGACAAGCTCAAGTCCCTCAGCCCAACGGCGCAGAAAGAAGTGGAAAGCTTCATCGAGTTCAAGCGCCGCCAGGAGCTGGGATGGGATGATGATGACGGGGCGGAGAGTGGGGAAGAAGATGCTTAGTCCGATGGTCGAACGCACCGAAGAACTACGCCAGGCCGGCCTGGCCAGCGCGCGCGAGAATCGTCTCGAAGACGCACTGGCCCTTTACGACGAAGCTCTGACCCTCGCCTCCGACGAAGAACTGCGCGAGCTGATCGCGATCAACAAGGCCGATGCCCTGATCGCGCTCGAGCGGAGCGGACCCGAAGTGCAGGAACTGCCGCGCGTCATCATGCGCCGCCGCAACCCGCGCCACGTCTGCCTCGCCGCCTACGCCCTGCAGTTCAAGCACAAAATCGAGAACGATCTGAAGCGCGCGCTCTTCTACGGTGAGCTCGCGCTGCGTGCCGCCGATGAAGCGGCCTACCTCGCGTTCAAGCGGGCGGTCCTCATCGATCTCGGCAACATCTACGTGATGGATTCGCAGATCGGCAAAGCCACCGGCTGCTTCCAGGAAGCCCTGGGAAGCGCGGAAGGCGCCGACGAAGCGACGCTGAGCCTGATCCGCGGTTACGCGACGGAAAGCCTCGGCTACTGCTACATGCTCGACGGGCGGACCGATGACGGCATCACGCTCGTCCACGACTCGCTGCAGTACGTCGCGAACCCGGTCTTCCAGGCCGAGGCCTACATCGACCTTTGCTACGGCTACCTCGACAAAGCGGATCTCGAGCGCGCTCGCTTCTACGGTGAAGCGGCGCTCGAAGTGGCCGAGGAAGATCGTCACATCCGCAACGGGCATTACCTCCTCGGTGAGGTCGCATACAAGGCTGGTGACTCCGACCTGGCGACCCTCCACTTCGACGAACTGGCGAAGTTCTATCCGGAGTTCCGCAATCTGAAGAGTCTTCTCTTCGCCATCGATCTGCGGAGCATGGTGAATCTGAAATTATGATCAAACGATTCCTCGTCGCACTCGTTCTCATCGCGACGCCGTTGCTGGCGTTCGCGGACGCTGCGAACCGTGCGTTCCTCCTCACCCAGGACGGAACGTTGTTCACGGTCGAAAGTGCGTACACCGACGAGCTGGGGATCCAGTCGCCTTCCACGCAGGTTCTCGTTCTCACCACTCGCAACGATCAGGACACCACGACCGCCGTCGTCCCCGGAACCCTTCTCGGCGGATCGCACACGAACCCCGCCCTGGCGTACGACGCCGCGTCCAAGTCGCTCTTCATCTTCTGGCAGCGCGCCACGAGCAACGGCATGTCGAGCGACCTGGTGTTCTGCTCGTACAACGGCAAGTGGAGCGAAGCGACGTCGGTCGATTCCGCGACGTACCACTACTCCCACAACATCCAGGTCGCCGTCACGCGCAAGATCGACGTCTACGACGAGTACGGCGTCCGCACTTCGGCCAACGGACTCACCGTGCACGCGGCGTGGTGGGAAGACACCGGCCGCAGCGAGTGGGCGCGCTACGCGATGCTCAGCATCGAGGACGGCGTGCTGACGGACACCCATGTCGCCGACCTTTCGCTCTTTACCAACGTCTCGCATGAAGTGCCGGGTCCGCGCGACGCCGACTTCAATAACGAAGTCCTCCGCCATCCGGTGATCACGGAATCGGCCACGCATGACTCCGTGGACGTCGTCTTCGGCGATCTGGTCACGAACAACATGCACCGCGTCACGATCAAACCGGCGCTCTACCCCAAGGGTGGCAGCGACGGCGGCCGCCTGCGCGTCCCGATCGGCGTCAAGGATGCCGGCATCGGCGCACCGCACTTCCGCACCGAATCCAACGCCCGTCTCTCGGCGCTCTCCGGGGACAACGGCAAGCTCGTTCTCTACGCCACCGGGAAGAACGGCCTGAATTACGTGACGTTCGCCAACGGCGCCTGGTCGCCGGCGCACGTGCTGCCGATCGACGACAAGATCAGCAGCGAGGCGGCCATCGAAGTGCTGCGGCGGATGGCGAACGCCGACTAGTCAAACGAACATCGAACACGAAAAGCCGGCGCGATGCGCCGGCTTTTTTGTTTCTTGCTCAAAAAGAAAACGCCCGGCGTTTCCGCCGGGCGTCGTGTGTGAGTCCGATCGTTCGAGGGGGCTTGCTTGCCCTGAACGATGAACGCGATGACGAGCGCGTAGATGACGAGCGACTCGATGAGGGCGAGACCGATGATCATCGACAGACGGATCGCGCCGGCAGCGCCGGGGTTGCGGGCGATGCCTTCGCACGCCGCGGCGATGGCGCGCGACTGACCGATGGCACCGGCAGCGGCGGCGATGCCGAGGACGAATGCCGCCGAGATGACACCCCACTGCACGCCTCCGCCGGCCGGCGCCTGCGCGAACGCAGAGACTGACGTGAGTGTCATCGCCGCGAACATCATGATGTTTTTCTTGTTCACTCCGAATCTCCTTCCTTTTCTGATTGTGCTGAACCCGAACTAGTGTTCTTCCGCTGCGATGGCGCCGCTGATGTACACCATCGTCAGCATGATGAAGACGAATGTCTGCAGGAACGCGCCGAAGATCCCCAGGCCCATCATCGGCCAGGGGAGCACGAACGGCAGCATGCCCATGAAGATCCCGGTGGCGGTGTGCTCACCGAGGATGTTGCCGAAGAGACGCATGCCCAGGGAGAGGATGCGCGCGAAGTTTCCGATCATTTCGATCGGGAACATGAGCGGGGCCAGCAGAGGAATCGGCCCCATGAAGTGCTTCAGGTAGTGCCACAGTCCCTGCCGCCGGATGCCTTCCGTGTTGAAGTAGAGGAACGCCGACAGCGAGAGCGCGAACGTCGTGTTGATGTTGCTCGTCGGCGGCTGCAGGAAGAAGAAGAGGCCGAAGATGTTCGAAATGAAGATGAACACCATGAAGCCGCCGATGATGTAGAGGTACCGGTCGCCGTGGTGTCCGACGATGTCGTGCAGGAGGTCTTTCACTCCGGCCACGACCATCTCCAGGAGGTGCTGAAATCCGCCCGGATTGTCACGGCTGATGCGGCGCGAGGCCAGCGGGAAAACGATCGCCGAGATCAGAAGAACCAGGAACGCCATGATGACGTGGTCCGGAATGTCCCACGCGAAACGATGCTGCACGGCGTGCCACAGCGCGTTGACCGGACCGTAGAGGATTGAGCTCTCGTGTTCCATCGTCCTTTAGTTCCAGCTCCTCGTTTAGTTCCAGCTTCTCAGGGTCGAATACACAGCTTCACCGATGATTCCCACCACTACGATCGAGAATCCCAGCAACACACTCAGGGCATTGAACCGAGCTACGTAGATCGTGACCGAAACCGCCGCACCGAGCAGAGCGTAGCGCCCTAACGTGCGCAACGTGACTTTCCAGGCGCGAAGGTGCGGAGTCGGTTGGAGGACCGCTTCCACAATTTCCTCCAACCAAAGGAAGCTGATGATAGTCACGAGGGCACTGCAAGTCAATCCGACAAACCCCGCGAAACCGCTGGAAATCAAGGCAAAAACGGCGAATCCGCCCCACGCCGCGATGCTGATGTTCCGGATGCGCCGGAGCACCGTCTTCGAGTCGTCGTGCTCAGGATTCGGGGGGTGATCCGTCGTCATTTCGCAGCCCGGCGCGGAAGAGGTTGAG
>Ga0105245_10003775_pt1 | contig 13481 bp, 14 predicted proteins | sample KBSM54metaG_FD_81523 | JGI IMG/M metagenome (GOLD analysis project Ga0105245, IMG submission 81523) | Miscanthus rhizosphere microbial communities from Kellogg Biological Station, Michigan, USA - KBS M5-4 metaG | ecosystem: Host-associated > Plants > Roots > Rhizosphere > Soil | place... | reverse complement strand
GCCACCACGCCTGCGGCGCCATCGCCGACCCGCACCTGACCTGCGCGCACTGCGGCGGCGAGGTCACGGCCCGCACCGTCACCCCGGAGCGCGGGCCCGGCTTCCGCTGAGGCGCGTGTCGAGTGCGTAGGCGCCCGGCCCCTTCCAGAACAGGAACAGGCACAGGACGAGCTCGGCCGGGGCCAGGGTCAGGCTGATCGGCTCGCCCAGGGCGAGCCCGGAGACGACGATCGCCCCGACCATGTCCGCGGCGAGCACGAGCGCGGCCGGGCGCGTGGCCAGGCCGAGGATCAGCAGCAGGCCGCCGACGATCTCGATCACCCCGATCACGACCACGAACGCGGCGGGCGCCGGCAGGCCATAGTCGCGGAAGGAGTCGACCTCGCTCGCATGGTTGACGAATTTCCCGAGGCCGAAGACCACGAAGACGCCGCCGCCCACCACGCGGGCGGCGAGCGCCGCCAACGCGCGCACCTCCATGACCCTCAGTCTCGCGCGCGGGTATTGCGTTTCGGGAAATCGCGTCCCGAGGGCACCTAGGGTCCGACTGCGGGTCATTCCGGATGGTCGGAACGCCGTCTCGACGGCAACCTGCTCGCATGACCCAGCCGCCCCTCACCCAGCCCTCCCCGCCGCCGCCCCAGCCGCCGCGGCCCAAGCGCCTCCTGCGCAGTCGCACCGACCGCCTCCTCGGCGGCGTGTCCGGCGGCCTCGGCTCGTACTTCGGCGTCGACCCGATCATCTTCCGGGCGATCTTCGTCGTGCTCGCCTTCGTCGGCGGCGTGGCCTTCATCGCCTATCCGATCCTGTGGATCTTCGTCCCCCGCGACGACGGGTTCGGCAACCCCGAGCCACTGCCGGTCTGGCGCCTGTTCGGCGGGGGAGGCGGGACGCCCCCGACCGCCGGCCGCGTGTTCGCGGTCCTCGGCATCGTGCTCGCCGCGCTCGTCGCCGCCGCGGTGTTGTTCGTCCTGTCGGGCTGGGTGACCGCGGTCGGTGGCGGCGTGATCGTCGCCGGCGTCGTGGTCGTGCTCGGCCTGCTCGCCATCGGCGGCGCGTTGAGCGGGCGGCGCGCCGCGCGCTGGCTCGTGCTGCCAGCGCTCGTGCTCGCTCTGCCCAGCGGCATCGTCGCCGCCGCCGGCGTGAAGTTCGAAGGCGGCTACGGCGAGCGCGACTACCGCCCCGCCGGCGTCGCCGCGCTGCCCGCCGACGGCTACAAGATCTCGGCCGGCTCGATGTGGATCGACCTGCGCGACCTGCACCTCGCGCCCGGTACCACCACGAAGCTGCCGGTCCACGTCGGCGTGGGCGAGGCGACCGTGCTCGTGCCCGAGAACGTCTGCCTGCAGGGCCGCGCCAAGAGCGGCGCCGGTGTGGTCAACGTCCTCGGCCACCAGCAGAACGGCTTCGACCTCGACTACAGCGTCGGCGGCGCCACCAGCAGCTCGCCGCGGCTCCAGCTCGACGCCGACGTCGGCATGGGGGCCTTCGAAGTCGTCCACAACCCGGATGAGGCCCGCTTCGGCGGCCCGCGCCAGAGCTTCGGCCCGCCCGGCTTCCACCGCGACGACGGCGACCGCTTCCCGCTCACCAACCGGGCCTGCAGCGTGGGGCCGACGGGGTGAAGCGCGGCGTCGACATCCCCGCGCTGGTCGGCGGGCTGGTCACGGTCGGCCTGGGACTGCTGCTCCTGCTCGACCGTGTCTCGGTCCTCCACCTCGGCTTCGGCTGGCTATGGCCGGCGCTGCTGGCAGCGGTCGGGACCTTCCTGATCGCCAGCGGCATGTCCGGCTCGCGGCGCCAGTAGCGCGATCATCTGAGGATGGCCACCGCCGCGCCCCCCGCCGAGCACGAGCGCGAACGCGCCCCGCGCCGCCGCGGGCGCGGCAGCCGCCGCGTCGCCGTCGGCGCGGCCCTGCTCGCGCTCGCGTTCCTGCTCGCGCTGCGCCAGCTCGGCCTCCTGTTCCCCGACCACATCGTGTGGCCGGTGATGCTCGCCGCGGCGGGCGTGGCGCTGATCTGGCGCCAGTGGGGCGGCCGCGGCCGCCCGGCCCCGCCACCCACCACCGCGCGGTCCGCGGCGACGCAGGCCGCCCCCGAGCCAGCCGTCAGCGACGAGCGCGCGGCGCTGCGCACGCTGTACCGCGGCGGCTTCGGCGTGGCCCTGATCGTCGGCGCCGGGCTGCTGTTCCTCTACGCCAACGGGGCCCTGTCGGGCCTCGGCGACGTCGCCCTGACCGCGCTCGTGGCCATCGTCGCCCTCGGCCTCATCCTCGCGCCGTTCTGGTGGCGCCTCGGCAACACGCTGGCCGCCGAGCGGGCCGAGCGCATCCGCTCCCAGGAGCGCGCCGAGGTCGCGGCCCACCTGCACGACTCTGTCCTGCAGACGCTGGCGCTGGTCCAGCAACGTGCCGACGATCCGAAGACGGTGGCCACGCTGGCTCGCCGCCAGGAGCGCGAGCTGCGCGACTGGCTGCGCGGCCGCCCGCCCACGGCCGAGCGCGAGTCGTTCTCCGCCGCCCTCGAGGCCGCCGCCGAGGAGGTCGAGGAGGCCCACGGCGTGCGCATCGACGTCGTAGCGGTGGGCGACCACCCGCTCGACGAGCGGGCCGAGGCGCTGGTCGCGGCGGCGCGTGAGGCGCTGACCAACGCGGCCAAGTTCGCCGGCGACGCCGGGCCGGTGTCGGCCTACGCCGAGGCCTCGCCCCGGCGCGTCCAGGTCTTCGTGCGCGACCGCGGGCCCGGCTTCGCGCTGGATGCGGTGCCGCCCGACCGCCGCGGCGTGCGCGAGTCGATCGTCGGCCGCATGGCCCGCCACGGCGGCACGGCGACCCTGCACACCGCGCCCGGCCAGGGGACCGAGGTCGAGCTCACGCTGGAGGACCGCGAGTGAACCCGAGCGTCGTCATCGTCGACGACCACGAGCTGTTCCGCGCCGGCGTGCGCTCCGAGCTCGCCGCCCACGTCGAGGTCGTCGGCGACGCCGACGGCGTCGAGAGCGCAGTGCCGGCGATCCTCGCCACCGAGCCCGACGTCGTCCTGCTCGACGTGCACATGCCGGGCGGCGGCGGGGTGGAGGTCATCCGCCAGGTGGCCAAGGTGCGGCCCGAGCAGCGCTTCCTCGCCCTCTCGGTCTCCGACGCCCCCGACGACGTCATCGCCGTCATCCGCGCGGGCGCACGCGGGTACGTGACCAAGTCGATCACCCCGGCCGAGCTCGCCGACGCCGTACGGCGCGTGGCCGACGGCGACGCCGTGTTCTCGCCCCGCCTTGCCGGCTTCGTGCTCGACGCCTTCGCCGGCGCGCTGCCCGCGAGCCAGGTCGACCCCGAGCTCGACCAGCTCACCGCCCGCGAGCGCGAGGTCCTCCAGCACATCGCGCGCGGGTACATGTACAAGGAGATCGCGCTGCGGCTCGGCATCAGCGCCAAGACGGTGGAGGCCCACGTCAGCGCCGTGCTGCGCAAGCTCCAGCTCTCCAACCGCCACGAGCTCAGCCGTTGGGCGGCCGAGCGCCGGCTCGTCGACTGATCGTCGTCGTCAGCCCGACGCCGAGGGCGGCGCACGCCGCCGCCGCCCAGAACCCGGCCGGGTAGCCGGCGAGTGCCGCTACCGCGCCGACGAGCGGGCCGCCCAGCCCGACGCCGATGTCGAAGAACGCGGTGAAGATGCCGACGGCGCCGCCGCGGCGGTCGTCGCCGGTGCGGTTGACGACGATCAACGCCAACGAGGGGAACAGGGTCGAGAAGCCCATGCCCATGACCACCGCGCCGGCCAGGGCGACGACCAGCGACCCGGCGGCGGCCAGCAGCGCCAGACCGGCCGCCTCCGCCACCCCGGCCGCGATCGCGGTCGTGCGCCCGCCGAAGCGGTCCGGCAGCCGCCCGAGCAGCAGTCGCGTGCCCACCACCGCGGCCGCGAAGGCGGTGAACACGCTGGCCCCGTGGCCGACGCCGAGGCGGTCGAGGTCGAGCACGATGAAGCCGGCCAACGCGCCGTAGCCCACGTTGGCCAGCGCCAGCGCGATGCCGGGGCGCAGCACCTCCGGCGGGACGAGCGGGCCGCGCGCCGGCGGCTCGGGCGCAGGGCCGCCGCCGGGCTGGCGCGCGGCGATCACGGCGCCGAGCAGCGGGGCGAGGGCCGCGAAGGCCCACACGAGCGAGTAGCCGCCGGCCTGGAACAGCCCCTCGCCGATCAGCGGCCCGGCCGACAGCGCGCCCCACACCGCGAGCCCGAACAGCCCGATGGCCTGCCCGCGCCGGGCCACCGGCGCGATGTCGACCACCCAGGTCGCGCCCGCGGTGAACACCGCGCCCTCGCCCGCGCCGAGCACCAGCCGCGCGACCAGCAGGCCGGGAACCCCGGCGGGAACGAAGTACAGCGCCCCGGCCGCGGCCACGAGCAGCGCGCCGCCCAGCACCACGATCCGCCGCCCGTGCCGGTCGGCCAGCCGGCCCGCCACCGGGCGTGCGACGACGGCCGTGAAGGCGAACGCGCCGGTGACCACGCCGACCCAAACGTCGCCCGCAGCGAGCGGCCCGTGCACGTAGCGCGGCAGCACCGGCAGCACGCACCCGACGCCCAGGAACGCGAGCAGCGCGGCGACGAACACGCCTGCGAACGCGACGAACGAGCGTGCCGGCGCACGCTCCGAAACCGCGGAGACCTCCACAGTGCACACGCTAGACTGGCCTCTCCGCGCCGGCTGGCGTAGTTGTCTGCTGCCGCCGGCCGATTGCCCACTACGACCCGGGATTCGCAAATGGCCCGCGGAGACGTCCGAATCGCCGTGACCCTCGCATGCGAGGAGTGCAAGCGGCGCAACTACCAGACGAACAAGTCCAAGCGGAACAACCCCGACCGGATCACCCTGCGCAAGTACTGCCCGTGGTGCCGCTGTCACCGGTCGCACCGGGAGACCCGCTAGGACCATGGCGCGCGACCGCAAGCGGGCCAAGCAGCGCCAACGGCGCGCTGCTTCGCGCGCGGGGTCATCGTCCTCGTCCCGTGGAGACGGTCAGCAGCAGCAGCAGCCCGAGCCCGAGTCCGAGCCCCGGATCGACCCCGATCAGACGATCCCCGACCTCGAGCACGGGTCGGCCAACGCCGACATCGCCAAGGCGGCCATCGCCGCCGGCGCCACCGCGCCCGAGGAGGTCTCCGAGGAGCTCGACGACGAGCTCGGCAGCGGGCAGCCGCGCGTCGGCGAGATCTACCCGGACGGGATCGAGGACGACGGCTACGACTCCGCGGAGGCCGAGAACGCCGTCGAGGGCCCCGACGGCGCCGCCGCGGCCGCGGCGGTCACCGCCCGCCCCGAACGCGACCGCGCCGTCCGCCGGCGCGAGCGCGGCGGCGGCAACCGGGTCGGCACCTTTCTCCGCAACAGCTGGGAGGAGCTCAAGCGCGTTCAGTGGCCCGACCGCCGCCAGGTCGCTCAGGCCACGGCCGTGGTGGCCATCTTCGTGATCATCATCGGCGCCTACCTGGGCCTCGCCGACTGGGTCTTCGGCAAGCTCGTCGACGCAATCCTCTGAGCGCCCCTACACTGCTCCGCCGCTAAGTCATGTTCCGCTGGTACGTCGTCAACACCTACTCGGGCCACGAGAAGAAGGTGAAACAGAACCTCGAGCACCGCGTTCACTCGCTGGGGCAAGAGCGTGCTGTCCGCCAAGTCGTCGTGCCCACCGAGACCGTGTCCGAGATGAAGGACAACCAGAAGGTCTCGGTCGAGAAGCGCACGATGCCCGGCTACGTGCTGGTCAACATGGAGCTCAACGAGGACTCCTGGGCGCTGGTCAAGGGGACGCCGGGCGTGACCGGTTTCGTCGGCGCCTCCCAGGAGCCCGTGCCGCTCACCCAGCCCGAGGTCGACCGCCTCCTGCACCGCGAGACCGCCGAGCGCCCGCGCACCCGCGCGCAGTACTCGATCGGCGAGTCGGTCAAGGTCATCAGCGGGCCGCTGAGCGACTTCAGCGGCGAGATCTCGGAGATCAACGAGGACGCTGCCAAGCTGAAGGTGCTGGTGTCGATCTTCGGCCGCGAGACCCCGGTCGAGGTCGGCTTCGACCAGGTGAAGAAGATCTAGCCATGGCCCGCAAGGTCCTCACCACGATCAAGCTCCAGGCCACCGGCGGCCAGGCCTCGCCGGCGCCGCCCGTCGGCCCTGCGCTGGGCCAGCACGGCGTGAACATCATGGAGTTCGTCAAGGCGTTCAACGCCCAGACGCAGAGCGACGCGGGCACGACGGTCCCGGTCGTGATCACGGTCTTCGAAGACCGCTCGTTCACGTTCGTGGTCAAGACGCCGCCGGCCGCCGTGCTCATCAAGCAGGCGGCCGGGCTCGAGAAGGGCTCGAGCGAGCCCAACCGCGACAAGGTCGGCCGCATCACCGACGCCCAGGTGCGCCAGATCGCCGAGCGCAAGCTTCCCGACCTCAACGCGCACGACGTAGAGCAGGCCGCGAAGATCATCGAGGGAACCGCCCGGTCGATGGGCGGGGAGGTGGGCCGAGGCATGGCCCAGTGACGTCGATACCGCGAGGCGCGCGAGAAGATCGACCGCGAGCACGAGTACGCGCCCGCGGAGGCCATCGAGCTGCTCAAGGAGCTGCCCTCGACGAAGTTCGACGAGTCGGTCGAGGTCCACATCCGCACCGGCCTGAACGTGCGGCATGCCGACGAGCAGCTGCGCGGCACGCTCTCGATGCCCAACGGCCTGGGTCGCGACGTGACCGTCGCCGTCTTCGCCAAGGGCGACAAGGCCCGCGAGGCCGAGGCCGCCGGCGCCGACGTGGTCGGCGCGGAGGACCTGGCCGAGCGCGTCCAGGAGGGCTTCACCGACTTCGACGTGGCCATCGCCACCCCGGACCTGATGCCGATCGTCGGCCGGCTCGGCCGCATCCTCGGCCCCCAGGGCAAGATGCCGAACCCCAAGGTCGGCACCGTGACCATGGACATCGGCAAGGCGGTCGAGGAGTCCAAGGCCGGCAAGGTCGAGTACCGCACCGACCGCCACGCCATCGTCCACCTGGTCATCGGCAAGACCGGGTTCGACGAGCACGCGCTGCTCGAGAACTACGCCGCGGTGATCGACGAGCTCATCCGGGCCAAGCCGTCGGCCGCGAAGGGGCGCTACCTGCGCTCGATCACGATGGCGTCGACCATGGGCCCCGGCATCAAGATCGACCCGTCCCGCACCCGCGACATCGTCGAGGAGGCTGCGCCCGCCGCTGCGTAGCCGCCCGCGACGCCACCGAAGACCGTCGGCAGTTGGGCTCCGCGCCCGGCAGAAGTCCGGCAGAGGAGGCCGATGAACAAGGACCAAAAAGCCGCGGTGGTCGACGAGATCGCCGCCCAGATCTCCGAAGCGCAGGCCGTCATCGCGGTCGACTACCGCGGGACGTCGGTGCCGCAGGCGGCCGAGCTGCGCGCCAAGCTGCGCGACGCGGACACCACGTTCCGCATCGTGAAGAACTCGCTGACCGAGCGGGCCGCCGCGAAGGCGGGCGCGGACACGCTGACGGGCCTCCTCGAGGGCCCGACCGCGTTCGCGTTCGTGCACGGCGATCCCGCCGCGGCGGCCAAGGCCCTCAACGACTTTACCCGCGAGCTGGACTCGTTCCAGTTCAAGGGCGGGGTCATGGACGGCACGCCGCTGTCGGTCGACGAGCTCAAGGTGATCGCCCGCCTGCCCACGCGCGAGGTGCTCGACGCCCAGCTCGTGGGCGTGGTCGCGTCGCCGCTGACCGGCCTCGTGCGCGGCCTGAACGGGCTGATCTCGGGCCTGGCCCTGCAGCTGGGTCAGATCGCCGAGCAGCGGGCCGCCGAAGCGCCGGAACCGAAGCCCGAGGAGGGCGTGCAGGTGCACGAGCCCGAGGCGTCCGACGCCCAAAGCCCAACGCCCGACGCCCCCGAACAACCTTCAACTGACGAGGACAAGGAGTAACGAATGGCAACCACCCAAGAATGGATCGACGAGCTCAAGGGCATCTCGGTGCTCGAGCTCTCCGAGCGCATCAAGGCGCTCGAGGAGGAGTTCGGCGTCTCGGCCACCGCGGCCGTGGCCGCCGCGCCCGCTGCGGGCGCTCCCGGTGACGGCGCCGCCGCCGAGGAGGAGTCCTCGACCGTCGACGTCATCCTCACCGGCCCCGGCGACAAGAAGATCCAGGTCATCAAGGTCGTTCGCGCGGCCACCGGCCTAGGCCTGAAGGAGGCCAAGGCGCTGGTCGACGAGGCCCCCAAGCCCGTCAAGGAGGGCATCGAGCGCGAGGAGGCCGACAAGCTCGTGGCCGACATCGAGGAGGCCGGGGGGACCGTCGAGCTCAAGTAGCCGGCGTCTCACCGTCAGCGAAGGCTTCAGCAAGCAAGGGCCGGCCCACTGTGGCCGGCCCTTGCGTTTTCCCCTACACTTCCGTCAGCCGACCAATAGTCGTAGCCGCCCAAAGGGTCCGTACGCCGCGCCACATACGCGGTACCGGGGGCGGGGTCCGTGAGCGTTGGCAGTCCTTCACAGGGGCATCATCTCCCTGTGCTATCTTTGCTGGTCGCGCTTCAGAGCCGCTTCAGGTTGTGAAGTGTCGCACCGCTCGCCTCCACCTCGTCCTCCAGGAGCCGCCGTCTTGGCCACCGTTGATGCCCCCCGGACGCGCCGAACCTTCGCGCGTCTCGAGAACACTGTCGACCTCCCGAACCTCATTGACATCCAGCGCAAGTCCTTCGCCTGGCTGTCGGACCCAGAGAAGGGAGGGCTGCGCGAGACGATCGACGACATCTCCCCGATCGAGGACTACACGGGGAACCTGGCGGTCCAGTTCGGTGAGTTCACGTTCGACGAGCCCGTTGCCTCGCTCGAGGAATGCCGTGAGAAGGACCTGACCTACGCGCGCCCGCTGACCGTCACGGTCGCGTTCGTCAACCGGGAGACGGGGGAGATCCGCGAGCAGTCCGTCTTCATGGGCGACTTCCCGTGGATGACCGACCGGGGCACGTTCATCATCAACGGGACCGAGCGCGTCGTGGTCACGCAGCTCGTCCGCTCCCCCGGTGCCTACCTGATGGAGCCGAAGGACCGGGAGAAGCAGGTCTTCATCGCCAACCTCATGCCCGCGCGCGGGTCCTGGCTCGAGCTCGAGATCGACAAGAAGGGGAAGGTCTTCGTCCGCATCGACCGCAAGCGCAAGCTTCCGGTCACCGTCCTCCTGCGCGCCATGGGCTACGCCGAGGACGAGGAGATCGCCAAGCTCTTCGACGACTCGATCTACATCCGCAACACGCTCGAGGCCGACACCGAGGTCACGCGCTCCGAGGAGGGCGCGCTGATCGAGCTGTTCAAGAAGCAGCGCCCGGGCGAGCCGCCGTCGGTCGACGCCGCCCGCAACCTCCTCAACCAGCTCTTCTTCGACCCGAAGCGCTACGACCTCTCGAGGGTCGGCCGCTACAAGCTGAACTCCCGCCTCGGGCTCGATCTCGACCTCGAGACCCGCGTCCTCACCCACGAGGACATCATCGCGCTCGTCCGCGAGCTGGTCTCGATGCCGAAGCTGCTCGGGATCCCCGAGGACGGCGAGGTCGAGATCAAGGACTACGCGGCCGAGGCCGCGTCGCTCCCGCGCGAGCCGGTCGCCGACCACCTCGACGAGTACGAGCACTTCGGCAACCGCCGCCTGCGCACCGTCGGCGAGCTCATCCAGGAGGCGTTCCGCGTCGGCCTGTACCGGATGGAGCGCGTCGTCCGCGAGCGGCTGACCACCGAGGACGCCGACACGATCACGCCGCAGACGATCGTGAACATCCGGCCCGTGGTCGCGGCACTGAAGGAGTTCTTCGGCTCCTCGCAGCTGTCGCAGTTCATGGACCAGACCAACTCGCTGGCCGGCCTGACGCACCGGCGGCGCCTGAACTCCCTGGGCGCCGGCGGCCTCACGCGTGAGCGCGCGCCCATCGAGGTGCGCGACGTCCACCCGACCCACTACGGCCGCATGTGCCCGATCGAGACCCCGGAGGGGCCGAACATCGGCCTCATCGGCTCGCTGTCGAGCTTCGCCGAGATCTCCGAGTTCGGGTTCGTCACCACGCCCTACCGCGTGGTCGACGACGGCAACGTGACGGACAAGATCGTCCACCTGGATGCCACCCAGGAGGAGGAGCGGATCATCGCGCAGGCCAGCGCGCCGGTCGACGACAAGACCGGCAAGTTGCGCGGGCCCGAGGTCCTGTGCCGGACGCAGGCGGGGCAGTACGTGACCGTCGCGCCCAAGGACGTCGACCTCATGGACGTCTCCCCGGACCAGATCTGGTCGGTGGCGACGGCGATGATCCCGTTCCTCGAGCACGACGACGCCAACCGCGCGCTCATGGGCTCGAACATGCAGCGCCAAGCGGTGCCGCTGCTCAAGACCGACGCCCCGCTCGTGGGCACCGGCATGGAGCGCCGCGCCGCCCTCGACACCGGTGACGTCGTCCTGGCCCGCAACGCCGGGACGGTCGCCTACGTCGACGCCGACCAGCTCGTGGTGGAGACGAAGGACGGCAAGGACACCTATGAGATGTCGAAGTTCCAGCGGTCCAACCAGGGCACGCTGATCCACCAGAAGCCCACCGTCTCGGTGGGCGCGAAGGTGCGCGAGGGCGAGCTCCTCGCGGACGGCGCCTCCACCGACAGCGGCGAGATGGCGCTGGGCAAGAACCTGCTCGTCGCCTTCATGTCCTGGGAGGGCTACAACTTCGAGGACGCGATCATCCTCAGCCGCCGGCTGGTCAAGGACGACGAGCTCTCCTCGATCCACATCGAGGAGTACGAGATCGACGCCCGCACCACCAAGCTGGGCGACGAGGAGATCACCCGCGACATCCCGAACCGCTCGGAGGAGTCGCTGCGCAACCTCGACGACCGCGGCATCGTCCGCATCGGCGCCGAGGTCGAGTCCGGCGACCTGCTCGTCGGCAAGGTCACGCCGAAGGGCGAGACCGAGCTGACGGCCGAGGAGAAGCTCATCCGCGCGATCTTCAAGGAGAAGGCGCGCGAGGTGCGCGACACCTCGCTCAAGGTCCCGCACGGCGAGGGCGGCGTCGTCATCGACGTCATGACCTTCTCGCGCGACAACGGCGACGACCTGCCGCCGGGCGTCAACGAGCTGGTCCGCGTGTTCGTGGCCACCAAGCGCAAGATCTCCGAGGGCGACAAGCTCGCCGGCCGCCACGGCAACAAGGGCGTGATTTCGAAGATCGTCGACGAGCAGGACATGCCGTTCCTCGAGGACGGCACGCCGGTCGACGTGATCCTCAACCCGCTCGGCGTCCCGAGCCGCATGAACCTCGGCCAGATCCTGGAGACGCACCTGGGCTGGGTCGCGGCCAACGGCTGGTACGACGACGGCACCGACGCCTACAAGGAGGCGCACAACGGCGGGAACGGGCGCGTGTACGTGTCCACCCCGGTGTTCGACGGCGCCACGGTCGAGGACGTCGACTCCGCGCTCGTCAAGTGGCAGGAGGCCCATACGGGCCGCATCGCCATGGACGTCGATACGAAGCGGCGGCCGGGCACCCAGGCCTCGGGCAAGCTCACGCTCTTCAACGGCCGCTCCGGCGAGCCGTTCGAGGAGCAGGTGACCGTCGGCCACATGTACATCCTCAAGCTGCTCCACCTGGTCGACGACAAGATCCACGCGCGTTCGACCGGCCCGTACTCGCTCGTCACCCAGCAGCCGCTGGGCGGCAAGGCGCAGTTCGGCGGCCAGCGCTTCGGCGAGATGGAGGTGTGGGCGCTGGAGGCCTACGGCGCCGCATACACCCTGCAGGAGATGCTCACGATCAAGTCCGACGACACCGTCGGGCGGGTGAAGGCCTACGAGGCCATCGTCAAGGGCGAGAACATCGCCGAGCCGAGCATCCCCGAGTCGTTCAAGGTCCTGCTCAAGGAGATGCAGTCGCTGGCGCTCGACGTCAACGTCGTCTCCGAGGAGGGCCAGCGGGCCGAGATGCGCGACGAGGACGACGACCTGCTCCGGGCCGCGGAAGAGCTCGGCATCGACCTCTCCGGTGTCCGCGCCACCGATGGCGGGGCCGACGAGCAGACCGAAGGCGAGGACGACACCGACGCCGGCGGCGACAGCGAGAGCGAGAGCAAGAGCAACGGCGCGGGTGAGGCCGAGGCGATCGACGCAGAAGCACTTGAAACCCCCGAAGCCGATGGCGACGGGGAGTAAGGAAACGCATGATCGACATCAATAATTTCGACGCGATCGAGATCGGGCTCGCGTCGTCCAAGCAGATCCGGAGCTGGTCGTCCGGCGAGGTGACCAAGCCGGAGACGATCAACTACCGGACGCTGAAGCCGGAAAAGGACGGGCTCTTCTGCGAGCGCATCTTCGGTCCCACGAAGGACTGGGAGTGCTACTGCGGCAAGTACAAGCGCGTCCGCTACAAGGGCATCGTGTGCGAGCGCTGCGGCGTCGAGGTCACGCGCTCGAAGGTTCGCCGTGAGCGCATGGGCCATATCGACCTGGCCGCGCCGGTCTCGCACATCTGGTTCTTCAAGGGCGTGCCGAGCCGGATCGGCTATCTGCTCGACATGGCCCCCAAGGAGCTGGAGAAGGTCCTCTACTTCGCCGCCTCGATCATCACCTGGGTCGACGATGAGGCGCGGGAGAAGGACCTGAGCCGGCTGGGTGAGGACGTCAACAAGGTCCTCGACTCGTACGCGGCCGAGAAGGAGGAGCGCACGCAGGAGCTGCGCGAGTCCCTCGAGCGCCGCAACGCCTACCTGGAGTCGGGCAAGCAGACCGGGTTCTCGGACGAGGACCACCTGTGGGCAGACGCCCTCGACGTCGACGTCAAGAAGCTGTCCGACGACGAGCGCGCCAAGCACCTGAAGGAGCTCAAGAAGACCTTCGACGCCGACATCCAGGACACCGAGGCCTACATCGAGGACGCCGCACAGCGCATGCGCGACGTCTGGGACCTGTTCCAGCAGATGGGCCCGAAGCAGGTCGTCAACGACGAGACGATCTTCCGCGAGCTCAAGGAGCGGTTCGGCTCCCCGTACGGCTTCGGCGAGTACTTCCGCGGCGGCATGGGCGCCGAGTCGGTGCGCGACCTGCTCGAGCAGGTCGACCTCGATGCCGAGCGCACGGAGCTCGAGGAGACGATCAAGACCTCCAAGGGCCAGAAGCAGTCGCGCGCGGTCAAGCGCCTGAAGGTCGTCTCGGCCTTCATCAACTCCGGCAACAAGCCGGACATGATGATCCTCGAGGCCGTGCCGGTGATCCCGCCGGAGCTGCGCCCGATGGTCCAGCTCGACGGCGGCCGCTTCGCCACCTCGGACCTCAACGACCTCTACCGGCGCGTCATCAACCGGAACAACCGCCTCAAGCGGCTGCTCGACCTCGGCGCGCCCGAGATCATCGTCAACAACGAGAAGCGGATGCTCCAGGAGGCCGTCGACGCCCTGTTCGACAACGGCCGCCGCGGGCGCCCCGT
>Ga0105245_10003774_pt1 | contig 13482 bp, 13 predicted proteins | sample KBSM54metaG_FD_81523 | JGI IMG/M metagenome (GOLD analysis project Ga0105245, IMG submission 81523) | Miscanthus rhizosphere microbial communities from Kellogg Biological Station, Michigan, USA - KBS M5-4 metaG | ecosystem: Host-associated > Plants > Roots > Rhizosphere > Soil | place... | reverse complement strand
ATCACCCCGGCCGGGGCGCTACCAGATCTGGGCACCCAGGGACGACGACCACGACCACGAAGCCGAGGCCACCACGATCGGCAAGTAGCGCAACCCGTGTGAGGGGCCTCACGCCGGGGTGACTCCGCCGGCCGGCGCCGGTACGGAGGGCATGAACCTCCCTCCGCGCTTGGCGCTCTTCCCCCTCGCCGCCCTGGCGATCCTGGCCTGCTCGTCGTACAGCTCGGCCGCTGCCTCCGGCGATCGCTGCGCCGCCAGGGGTGAGAGGCTTATCGCTCAGACCCCGACGGCCCGGCTCTACCGGGTCGGCGACCCGGCGGGCACGCGAGAGGTCCGCTACTTCATCCGCGGGCGCTCCAACGGCCACCGCTACCGCGTCGACGGCAACGACCCCGAGGACTACGTCAGCAAGCGGATTGCGACGAACGGCAACTACGTCCTATTCGCTGTGATCGGCCACGCCGGCGAGGACCTCGGCACGCTGCAGCCGACCGTCCTCAACGTCGACACCGGCCACAGGCGGGCCTACCACACGTCGGCCGAGGACTTCAGCACGCTCAAGCTCACGGCGCTCGCCGTCAACGCCCGGGGTGCGGCGGCGTGGGTGTACGAGCAGTTCCCTCTCGACGAGGGCGAGGGCATCCGCCAGCGCCAGGTCCAGAAGGGCGACGCCAACGGCTTCGCGGTGCTGGACGACAGCCTCGGCATCGACCCGGCCACGCTGGCGCTCCACGGCGACACGCTGACCTGGACCGACGGCGGCCAGCCAAAGGCGGCCACGCTGACGCCCTAGCGGCCGAGCATCGTTGCCATCAGCTCGAGCGCGCCCGCCTTGGACAGCGGCTCGTTGAGGTTGCCGCACTTGGGCGACTGCACGCACGAGGGGCAGCCGCTGCGGCACCGGCACTCGGCGATCAGGCGGTGGGCGTCGGTCACAAGGCGCTCGAACTCCTCGAAGCCGCGGCGCGAGATGCCGACCCCGCCCGGGTGGCCGTCGTAGATGAAGATCGTGGCGCGCCCGGTCTGGGGGTGGAAGTTCGTCGACAGGCCGCCGATGTCCCAGCGGTCGCACATGGCCAGCAGCGGCAGCACGGCGATCTGGCTGTGCTCCGCCGCATGCAGCGAGCCGAGCAGCGCGTCGAGCGGCAGGCCGGCGATGAGCTCGTCGGGCAGCTCGTACCACAGCGCCTGGGTGGTGAACGTGGTCTCCGGGAGGTCGAGCGGGTTGAAGTCGAGCACCTCGTGGTCGACCAGGCGCTTGCGCTGGTAGCCGATGACCTGCTCGGTCACCGCGACGGTGCCGAAGGACAGCGTCACGCCGAGCGCCTCGCGGCGGCCGAGCAGGCGCTCGATATCGGTGGCGCTCTCGCGCTTGGGCTGCGTGTAGTAGTTGCCCGAGAACGGGGCCACGAACGCCGCGCGGCCCTCCAGGTCGAGGCCCTCGACGGCGTAGGAGCGGCCGAGGTGCAGGTAGATCGCGCCTTCGTGGGCGGTCGAGAACGCGCGCGCGGCCTCGACCGTGCCCATGACCTCGCCCGACTCGGCCTCGACGATCGCGAACGCGTCGCCCGAGGCCGAGCGCAGCGACACGCGCGAAGCCGGGTAGTCCTCGGGATGGCGCAGCGCGAACGCGCCGCGGCGCCGGACGAGCTCGCCGCGCGACTCCAACAGCTCGGCGTAGCCGCGCCAGCGCGGGCCCAGGAACTCGGCGTCGGCCTCGTCCAGCGGTCCCTCATGGGCAGCGCAGAGCAGGTGCTGGAGGTGGATGTCCTGGGACTCGTGGTCGAGGATCGCCGCCTCCACGGGCCGGTCGAGGAACTCGTCCGGGTGGCGGCAGAAGAACTGGTCGAGCGCGTCCTCGCCGGCCACGTAGACCGCCAGGCCGCTGCCGCGCCGCCCCGCCCGCCCCCATTGCTGGCGCAGCGACGCGACCGTGCCGGGGAAGGTGACGGAGATGGCGGCGTCCAGCGCGCCGATGTCGATGCCGAGCTCGAGCGCGTCCGTCGCCACGACGCCGAGCAGGTCGCCGTCGACCAGGCGGCGCTCGAGCTCGCGCCGCTGGGCGGGCGTGTAGCCGGCGCGGTAGGGCGCCACGCGCTCGGCCAGCTCGGGCTCGCCCCCCTCGCGCAGGGCGGCAGCGGCGTCGCGGGCGATGAGCTCGACCGCCCGGCGCGACTTCATGAAGCAGATCGTGCGCGCGCCCTTGCGCACGAGCGCGACGAGCAGCTCGGAGGCCTCGCGCAGCGGCGAGCCGCGCACGCCCAGCGCCTCGTCGAGCAGCGGCGGGTTCCACATCGCGATGCGGCGCTCGGCCTGGGGCGAGCCGTCGCGGTCCACGAGCGCGAAGTCGTCGAGCCCGCTCAGCGCCTCGGCCAGCTGCACCGGGTTGGCCACCGTGGCCGAGGCAAGGAGGAAGCGCGGCGCTGTGCCGTAGACCGAGGCCAGTCGGCGCAGGCGCCGCAGCACGTTGGCGACGTGAGAGCCGAACACGCCGCGGTAGACGTGGGCCTCGTCGACCACGACCACGGCCAGGTTGGCGAGCACGTCGCCCCACGCCGGGTGGTTGGGCAGGATCCCGACGTGGAGCATGTCGGGGTTGGTGAGGATGACGTTGGCGCGCTTGCGGATCGCCGCCCGCTCGCCCCGCGGCGTGTCGCCGTCGTAGATCGCCGGGCGGATGCCGGGGAGCCCGAGCGCGTGCAGCGCCCGCGCCTGGTCCTGGGCCAGCGCCTTGGTCGGGTACAGGTACAGCGCCCGGGCGTGGCGGTCGCGGTGCAGCACGTCGAGCGTGGGCAGGTTGAAGCACAGCGACTTCCCCGAGGCGGTGCCGGTGGTGACGACGACCGGGCCGTCGGCCGAGCGCTCCCACGCCTCGGCCTGGTGCACGTACAGCGAGCGGATGCCGGCGGCGCCCTCCAGCGCATCGCGCACGGCGGGATGCAGGTCGTCCGGAAGCGGCGCGGTGGCGGCGGCCTGGGGTCGGCGCCGGGTCTCGTGCACGAGCCGCTCGTCGGTCCGTCCCGCCTCGAGCAGCTCGTCCCACCGCTCGGTTACCGGACCTACCGCCACTTCTTGCCATAGTAGGCGCGCATGACCCGGGCAGAGCAGTGGTACCGGCAGCGCACCTACCACCACCGCGACTACTCGCCCGAGCGGACAGCGGAGGCGAAGACGGACACGGTCACGGTGTGCGTGCCGGCGCGGGAGACGGCGGGAACGATCGGGGCCATCGTCGAGTCTCTGCTCGACCTGCGCGAGCGCAAGGTCATCGACGCCGTGATGGTCGTCGACGCAGGCTCGGCCGACGGCACCGCCGAGGTCGCCGCGCGCGCCGGCGCCGAGGTCCACCAGGAGGCCGCGCTCGTGCCCGAGTTCGGGCCGCCGCTGGGCAAGGGCGACGCGATGTGGCGGGCGCTCTCGGTGATCGACACCGGGGTCGTGGCGTTCGTGGATGCCGACACCGAGGAGTTCGGCGAGCACTTCGTCTCCGGCCTGCTGGGGGCGATGTTCTGCGAGCCCGACGTGGCCTTCGTCAAGGCCTTCTATCGCCGGCCGTTCAAGTCCGAGGGCGTGGCCATCGCCGAGGGCGGAGGGCGCGTGACGGAGCTCATGGCCCGCCCGCTGCTGTGCATGTACTGGCCCGATCTGGCCGGGTTCCAGCAGCCGCTGGCGGGCGAGATGGCCGGCCGTCGCGACCTGTTCGAGCGGATCCCGTGGGCCTGCGGCTACTCGATCGAGACCGCGCTGCTCATCGACGTCTACAACGACGTCGGCCTCGACGCGATGTGCCAGGTCGACCTCGACGTACGCCAGAACCGGCACCAGCCGCTGGGCAAGCTCGGCCCCATGGCGTACGCGGTCCTGGCGGCTGCGGCGACCCGGCTGGAGCGCGAGGACCGGCAGGTGCCGATCGACCGCGGCCCGTTCTTCCAGTTCGAGCAGGGCGCGATGGTCCACCGCGACGTGACCCTCGTCGAGCGCCCGCCGATGACCCAGGTCCGGTCCTCGGCGCAGCACCGCTAGGCCGCATTTGCTTCGCGCCCTCTACGTGGACCTCGACGGGACGCTCCTGGGGCGGGGCGCTTCGCTGTTCCACGACGGCGAGGGCGCGTTCACGCTGATCGGGGCGCGGGCGCTCGAGGCGTGTGCGCGGGCCGAGCTCGAGGTCGTGATCTACTCAGGGCGCCGGCAAGCGCAGGTGTTCGAGGACTCGCGCATCATCGGCACGCGCTCCTACATCTTCGAGGCGGGCGCCGGGCTCGTGCTGGACGGAGAGCTGCACTGGCTGACCGGCGCGCTCGTCCCCAACGAGCGCACGATCTTCGAGCAGATCACCGACTCCGGGGCGCCGGCCCTGCTGCTCGACCGCTACGCCGGGCGGCTGGAGTACCACGCGCCGTGGCACGTCGACCGCGAGGTCTCGCACCTGTTCCGGGGCATGGTCGACCCGGCTGAGGCCGAAGCGCTGCTCGCGGCCGAGGGCATCGAGGGCCTGCGCCTCGTCGACAACGGCACCATCCACCACCAGGCGACGCTCCCCGGCATCGAGCGCCCGCGGGCGTACCACCTCGTCCCCGCACAGGCGTCCAAGGCCCGGGCCGTGGCCACGCACATGCGGGCGCGCGGGTACGCCCGCGAGGAGGTCATCGCGGCCGGCGACTCGCGCGAGGACATGGGCGCGGCGCTGGCGGTGGGGACGTTCTGGCTCGTGCGCAACGCGGTCGAGCGCGACCCGTCGCTGACCGAGGACATCGCCCGGCACGACAACGTGCGCGTGGCGGAGGCCTCGCACGGCGCGGGCGTGTACGAGGCCGTGGTCACGACGCTGGCCGAGCGCCGCTGAGGAAGCGCTCGACGTCGGCGCGCTCGGCCGCGAAGCGGTCGTCGTCGACGTCCCAGTCGCCGACGACGACGCCATCCACGGCCGCGGTCGCGCGGATCATGCCGCCGCCCCGGTGCACGCGCCGGGCCAGGCGCTCGGGCACGGCGAAAGTGCGGTCCTTCCACCCGAGCAGGTAGGGGTCGAAGGCGGGCAGGAGGCGGGGCGGGACGGCCTCGGCCGTTGGCTCGGGCGGCGGAGCGTCGAGCGCCCGCAGGCCCGCGCGGGCGTCGCGCAGCGGCAGGCCCGCCCACGCGGCCAGGTCGCGGTCGGAGGCCGGGGCGTGGGCGGCGAGGTAGCGCCGCGCGAGCTCGGCCAGCGCGCGGTCGCGGTCGACCTCCGGGGCCGGGTCGGCGAGCGCGTAGCGCCGGCGCGCGTCCATGACCACGACGCCGCGCAGGGCGGCGAGCATGAGCAGGTGCGGCGTGGCCTGGCCCTCGGTGCGGATGCCTTGGGCGGCCATGCAGGCAGCCAGCTCGGAGCGGGTGAGCGGACCCGCCTCGGCGACGGCGGCGCGCACGATCGCCACGGCGCGGTCGGCGTCCTGCGGCGAGACGCCCTCCTGCCCCAGGCGCCGGCGGTTGTTCGCGAAGCGGGTCGGAGCCGTGAGCGCGAGCAGCCAGGGGTGGTCGTCGCGGTGGACGAGGTGCAGCGTGCCGCGGTTCAGCCACGCGACCACGAGCTCGTCGTCGCCCTCGATGGCGGCCGCGGTCAGGCCCTCGCTGCGCGCGCGCAGCGCCAGGGCGGCGGCGCGGCCGTCCTGGGCCTGGACGGCAAGCAGGCGGCGCACGAGCGCGGCCGGGTCCAGCCGCTCGCGGCGGTGCAGGAGCTGCGAGGCCGAGCGGGCGCGGGCTAGCGGGCGGTCCATCCGAGGATCAGCTCCGCCGCCTCGACGGGCACGTCGAGCTGGGGCGCATGGCCGACGCCGTCGAGCTCCGCCCAGTCGGCGTGCGGCAGCCACTCGGTGCGGAAGCGGGCCGCGGCCGAGGGCCAGGGCAGGAGGCGGTCCTCGGTGCCCCAGACGATGCGGACCGGGCAGGCGATGCTCTCGGCGTCCAGGGCGAAGCCGTCGCGCAGCCCGCGCTCGATCAGCTCAGGGCCGCCGCGGCAGGCGGCCACGCCGAGCAGGAGGTGGCGCAGCAGGTCGGTGGGGAGGTGCTCGGAGCGGACGACGAGGTCCTGGGTGGCGCGCCTGCGACCCGCGGGCGTGGCCAGCATGGCGTCGGCGTGCGGTGCGCTGACCTTGGCCTGCGCCAGCAACTCGCGCTGGTAGGCGAGCAGCTCGCGCCAGGAGCCGTCGTCGGGGGCCCAGCCCCCGGCGGGGGCGAAGGCGACCACGGAGCGCGCCCGGCCGCGCGCCGCCAGCTCGAGCGCCAGGAACCCGCCGGCCGAGTTGCCGGCGACGTGGGCGGTGGCGAAGCCCGCCACGTCCAGCGCGCGCTCGAGTGCGCCGGCCACGTCGCCGTCGAGCGGCGGGCCGCCCGCGTGGCCGGGCAGGGTGAGGGCGAGCACGTCGTGACGCCGCTCGAGCGCCGGGAGCACGAGCTCCCACGTGCGCCACGTGTCCATGAAGCCGTGCAGCAGCACGAGCGGCGGGCCGCTGCCGCCGCGGTGGGCGGGCGTGAACGGCACACTCACCGCGCCAGCGGCGGCAGCCGGTCGCCGAGCGCCAGGGCCGCGTCCTCGATCTCCTGCAGCGTGGTCGCCTCGGTCACGCCGTCGAGGTCGAGCAGGCGGCGGCCGAAGCGGTCGAGGTCGCTGCGCCCGACGATGGCCGAGCAGGGCACGCCGCGCTGGCGCGAGCGCGTGGCCACCTCGCCCACGACCTTGCCCTGGAGGGTCTGCTCGTCGATGCGGCCCTCGCCGGTGACCACCGCGCGGGCCGTGCGCAGGCGCTCGTCGAACGCGAGCGCGTCGAGCACGAACGGCGCGCCGGGCACGAGCTCGGCGCCGAGCTCTGCCCATAGGCCGCCGGCGAGGCCGCCCGCCGCGCCGGTCATCGGGCGCGTGCGCGGGTCGCGGACAAACCGGCCGGCGAGGCGGTGCAGGCGCTTTGTCAGCCGCTTGACCCCGGCCGGGTCGGCGCCCTTCTGGGGCCCGTAGACGGTGGCGGCGTGCTCGAACGGTGTGCGCACGTCGGAGAGGACGACGAGCTTGGCCTCGCGCAGGCCGCCGCCGTCCGCGATCGCTTGCAGCGCCCCGGTGCCGCCGTCGGTGGTCGCGCTGCCCCCGACGGAGACGAACACGACCTTCGCGCCCGCCTCCACCGCGCCGACGATGAGCTCGCCGGTGCCGTAGGTCGTCGCCTTCTCGGCATCGCGCTCGTCCTCGGCCACGAGCGACAGGCCGCTGGCGCTCGCCATCTCCACCACCGCGCCCTCGCCGTCGGCGAGCAGGCCGAAGCGGGCCTCGATGGGGCGCCCGAGCGGATCCTGTACCTCGCACGTGCGCGTCGCACCGCCGAGCGCGAGGAGCAGCACGTCGAGCGTGCCGTCGCCGCCGTCGGCGGCGGGCGCAAGGTCGGCGGGGAAGCCGGCGCGCTCGAGCCCGCGGCCGATCGCCTCGGCCACCTCGGGCGAGCGGAACGTGCCCTTGAACGAGTCCGGAGCGACGAGGACCGTCACAATGCGCCCCCAAGGTGGCGCGCTCCGAGCATGTGACGATCGAGGTGGCCGGGCATGAGGTCCGCCTCTCCAATCCGAAGAAGGTCTACTTCCCGCAGGCTGGATTCACGAAGCACGACCTCGTGAACTACTACCTTGCCGCGGCCGATGCCGTCCTCGTGCACGTGCGCGACCGGCCCACGGTGATGAAGCGCTTCGTCAACGGGATCGAGCACGAGCCGATCTGGCAGAAGCGCGTGCCCCAGAAGATCCCCGACTGGCTGCAGACCGCGACGGTGTCGTTCCCGTCCGGGCGTACGGCCGAGGAGCTGTGCGCCATGGACGCCGCCCACCTCGTGTGGGCCAACAACCTCGGCGTCATCGACTTCAACCCGTGGCCGGCGCGGCGGCAGGACATCGACCACCCCGACGAGCTGCGCGTCGACCTCGACCCCACGCCCGGCGTGGCGTGGGACGACGTGCGCCAGGTCGCGCTGGTGGTGCGCGACGTGCTGGCCGAGCACGAGCTGCGCGGCTACCCGAAGACGAGCGGGTCCAAGGGCATACACGTCAACGTCCGCATCGCGCCCGAGTGGACGTTCACCGAGGTGCGCCGGGCGGCGCTGGCGCTGGCGCGCGAGGTCGAGCGGCGCACGCCTCTGGCCACGAGCAAGTGGTGGAAGGAGGAGCGCCACGGCGTGTTCGTGGACTACAACCAGAACGCGCGCGACCGCACCGTGGCCTCGGCCTACTCGGTGCGCCCGACGCCGGACGCCCGCGTCTCCTGCCCGCTGGCCTGGGACGAGGTGGCCGACGTCGACGCGCGCGAGCTGCGCCTGGACACCGTGCCCGACCGCCTGGCTGCGGTCGGCGACCCGGCCGCCGACATCGACGCGCACGCCGGGCGGCTCGACGCGCTGCACGCGCTCGCCGACCGTGACGAGTCCGAAGGCCTGGGCGACGCGCCGTGGCCGCCGCACTTCGCCAAGCAGCGCGGCGAGCCCAAGCGCGTGCAGCCGAGCCGCGACCGCGACCGGCCCAAGCCGACGCAGCGTGGCCGCGCCGGCGATCCGCAGCCGGGCGGGCCGCCCGACCCGCAGTACCGGCGTCCGCCCGAGCCGGGCAAGCGCCGCCCGCCCCGCACGGGCCAGGGCTACGAGGAGGAGTTCGACGACGACTAGCTGGAGAGCTGGTCGACGGTGCAGTCCTTGGGGTCCTTGTCCTGGCGCCAGCGGTTGAGCTTGGACCCGTGGCGGATGCGCCCGGCGGAGACGTGGTCGAAGCTGACCTCGACCACGAGCTCGGGGCGCAGCTCGACCCACTCGAGGTCGCGCCCCTGGCTCCAGCGGCTGGGCTCGCCCGAGCCGCGCTGGCCGGTCTCGTAGGGCGCGAGCTCCTTGACCAGGTCGCGCTTCTCCTTGGCCTTCAGGCCGGAGCTGTGCCCGACCACGCGCAGGTGGCCGCCCTCGTCGTAGAGGCCGAGGATGAGCGCGCCGACCGTCCCCTCCTCCTTGCCCGGGCGCCAGCCGCACACGACCGCGTCGATCGTGCGCACGCGCTTGATCTTCACCATCCCCGTCCGCTCGCCGGGGCGGTAGGGGGCGGCGAGCTGCTTGGCGATGACGCCCTCGGCGCTGTGCAGCCAGGGCTCGGCCTCCTCGCGCTCGCGCGTACAGGGGGTCAGGTCGACCGGCTTCTCCACGAGGTCCTCGAGGATGGCGCGGCGCTCCTCGTACGGGACCTCGAGCAGGGTGTCGTCGTCGCGCGCGAGCACGTCGAACGCGACGAAGCGCGCGGGGGTCTCGCCGGCCAGGCGCTCGATGCGCGAGCGGGCGGGATGGATGCGCTGGCCCAGGGCGTCGAAGTCCTGGATGCCGCCTTCCCCGAACACGACGATCTCGCCGTCGAGGACGTAGCGCCCGGACGGGAAGTCGAGCTCGGGGAAGTAGCGGCCCAGGTCGCGGCCGTTGCGCGAATGCAGGGTGTCCAGCTCGCCGTCCACGAACGCGAGCGCGCGGAAGCCGTCCCACTTGGGTTCGTAGGCCCAGCCCTCGCCCTCGGGCAGCGCGGCCCGGGAGCGGGCGAGCTGGGGCGAGACGGGAGGCTTCAGGGGCAGCGCCACGAGGGCGCTGACGCTAGCGAATCGCCCAGCGCTCGCCGGTGCGCTCGGGGTGACGCTCGCTCATGCCGGGACGCTGCTCGGCGCCCCAGCGCTGCGACGCGAACGCCACGCCGACCACGGGGACGACGATGGCGATGAGTTCCAGAAGGGTGGTCATGGCAAGCACGATAGGGTGCCGTCGGTTCTAGCAGTAGCCTTGAGTTGTCTTCAGATCCGATAGGCAAAACCTTTGACGCTCCAGCAGCTCGCGTACTTCGTCGCTGCCGCCACCTACGGGTCGTTCTCGGCCGCTGCCGATGCGCTTCACCTCGCCCAGCCGTCGCTGTCCGAGCAGGTGCGACGGCTCGAGGACGAGCTCGGCGTGGAGCTGTTCGCGCGGACTACGCGTGGCTTGACCTTGACCGAGGCGGGGCGCACGCTGCAGCCCGAGGCCGAGGCGGCGCTGGCCGCGGTCGACCGCGCGCGCCAGTCCGTGCTCGGCGTGCGCGAGGTGCTGACCGGCACCGCGACCATCGGCATCTTCGGCCGGCCGCCGCGGCGGATGGTGATCCGGGTGGTCGAGCGGTTTCGGGCCGAGCACCCGGGCGTGCGGGTGCGCCTCGTGGGGCAGAACTCGGTCGACGTGGCCGCCGCGGTGCGCGACGGCGCCGCCGAGGCGGGGCTGGTGGCGCTGCCGATCGACGACGCCGGGCTGGACGTGCGCCCGATCGCCCGCGACGAGATCGTCTACGCGACCACGGACGAGCGGCGCGCGCGGCAGCCGGTGACCATCCAGCAGCTCGCCGAGGCCTCGCTCGTGCTCTACGACTCGCGCTACGGGACGGACGACCCCGTGCGGCGGCAGCTCGCCGAGCGCGCCCAGCGGGCCGGGCGCCGAATCGCGCCGGTCATCGAGGTCGAGGACTACGACGTGGCCCTGCGCGTCGTCGCCACCGGCCTGGCCGACACCGTGCTGGCCTCGCGGTTCGCCCGCGCGCCCGACTTCCCCAAGGGCGTTCGCACCGTTTCCCTGGCCGAGCCGATGTTCGACGTCTTTGCGTTCGTGACGCGCCGGGGCACGGTGCTCTCGCCCGCCACGCGGGTGCTCGTGCGCCTGCTCGAGGATGAAAAGGGGGCGTTGGGAGGCCCCTTGTAGGCTCCTTGGTATGACCGCCGACACCGTCACGGTCGCCGAGGAGGAGTACCTCCAGATCCTCTACTGGCTCCACGAGGCCGGACTCCCCATGACCGCCGCCAATGTCGCCCGCGCCATGCAGCTCTCGGCGCCCACCGTGCACGAGATGATCGGCCGCCTCGAGCGCGACGGCTACATCACGCGGGCCGCCGACAAGACCATCGCGTTCACGCCCAGCGGGCAGGACAACGCGGAGACCATCGTGTCCCGCCACCGGCTGATCGAGCGCTTCCTGACCGACGTCCTCGGGATCCCGTGGCACGAGGTCCACGAGGAGGCCGAGCGCCTCGAGCACGCCATGTCGCCGGTGCTGGAGGAGCGCATGCGCGCCGCGATCGGCAGCGCCAAGACCTGTCCCCACGGCCACCCGATCCAGGCCGGGGCGCGGGTCGAGGGCGTGCCGCTGGCCGACGTCGAGATCGGCGCAGAGGTCCAGGTGCTGCGCTTCGAGAACGAGGCCGAGGACCTGCTCATCTACCTGCGCGAGGCCGGGCTCGACCCGGGCCAGGAGGGCGTCGTGGTCACCAACGACGACGAGGAAGTCGCCTTCGAGGCCGCCGGCGAGCGCCACGCGGTGACGAAGAGCGTCGCCGAGACGGTCTCGGTCCTCGCCGACCCCTCACCGCCGCCGCGGACCGCGCTCCCCGAGCAACTGGTGCTCGGGAAGGACCGGTACGGGCGCTGAGCGAGGAGCTCGAGCGCGAGAAGGAGGCCGCCGCCCGCGCCGCCGCGGCGCTGGTCGCGGACGGCCAGCGCGTCGGGCTGGGCACGGGGTCGACGGTGGCGCACCTGCTGCCGGCGCTGGCCGAGCGCGGGCTGCGCGATCTGCACTGTGTAGCCACCTCGCCGGCGACGGCCGCGCGGGCGCGCGAGCTCGGGCTGCCGGTGGAGGAGTTCGAGCGGCTCGACCGCCTCGACGTGGCCATCGACGGGGCCGACCAGGTCGATTCCGACGGCTGGCTGGTCAAGGGCGGGGGAGGAGCGCACACGCGCGAGAAGATCGTGGCGGCGGCGGCCGACCGCTTCGTGGTGATCGTGGACCACACGAAGGTGGTGGAGCGGCTGGTGGCGCCCATCCCGCTGGAGCTCCTGGCCTTCGGGCTGCCCTCGACGCTGCGGGCGGTCGCTCCGACGAGACTGCGCGACGTGCCCCCCAGCCCCGACGGGGGCCTGATCGCGGACTACCAGGGCGAGGTCGGGGATCCGGACGCGCTCGCCAGTAGGTTCGAGATCGTGCCGGGCGTGGTCGACCACGGGCTGTTCCCGCCGCAACTGACGAGCGACGTGCTCGTCGCGCGGGGGGCGGAGGTGGAGCACCGGCGGGTGTAGGGCCGGGTGGAGTTCAATCACGAGAGCCGCCCGCTCACCCACCCCTCGTCGCTGCCGTTCCAGCGCGAGCGCAAACGCAGCGCGCACGGCGGCCGAGCGCCGCGCGGCCTACGAGGACGGCGGCGCCGGCGGCAGATCGATCGGCCCCATGTTCCGCTTGATCAGGCCCTTCGCCGCCGCCTGCTTCGTCCACGCCAGCAGCGTCTTGTACTCGGCGAGCGGCGTCCCGTCGATCGTGAACAGGCCCGTCGTGAACCCGCTCGTCGGCGCGAAGACGTTGTACTGGAGCATCTCGCGCACCCGTGGCTGGTCCGCCGCCAGCTGGAACTGCTGGGGCAGGTACTTGGCCCGCTTGGCCGGCGCCAGCCTGCGCTTGCCCGAGACGAAGTAGCCCGACTCGGTCAGGTAGATGTCCAGCGGCCTGCCCGACGGCGTCGACAGGGCGCCGGCGCCGGCGAGCTTGTCCAGCGCCTTGCGCAGGTTCCCCAGCGTCTCGATCGGCGCGTTGTCGGCGCCGGGGAACTTCTTCGTGTTCGGCGGCGTCGCGTCGCCCCCGAACTCGAGGTCGTAGGGATGGTGGGCGTAGCCGTCGGCGTGCAGCGGTGTGCAGCCGTTGATGCGCTTGTAGCGCGCGTTGACGCACGCGACCGCGCGCAGCCACTTCAGCGGCGCGGTCGCGAGCCCGAGCCGCTTGCCCCGCGAGACCGTCTTGCCGTCCTTGCCCTTCGTCTTGATGACGACCTTGCCGCCGTAGGGCACGGTCTCGCCGATCAGCACCTGCGCGCTCGGGTCGACCGACTTGATCGCGTTGTAGCCGGCCTCGTACAGCGCCCGGTAGAGCTGCGGCGATTGGCTCTGGGGCTCGAGCCAGGACGGGTAGTTGGGCTCGTTCCAGATCGAGTAGCGGTCGACGCGGCCCTGGAAGTGCGTGGCGGCGGCGCGGGCGAAGTCGGCGTAGCGCGCGGGGTCGGGGCTCCAGACCGGGATCGAGACCCGGCCGTTGCCCGAGGCGTAGGCCGGCGCAGGTCCGGCCAGCGCCAGCTGGGTGCGCATGCCGTGCGCCGCCGCCGTGTCGACTGCGCGATCGATCGGCCCCCAGTCGTAGTCGGGGTCGAGCGACGGCGTCGGGTCGTCGGCGTCGCTGACCCGCGACCACTCGACGAGGATGCGCATCCGGGTCGCATTGAGCGCCTGCGCGGTCTGGTAGGCCAGCGCGGTGTCGCCCTTGCCGTTGACCATCGCGTCCTCGTCGGAGATCGCGACCTCCATGCCGCGCGCCGCGTGCGCGGGGGCGACGCGCCCCAGCATGAGCGCGGCGACCAGCAGGGCGGCAAGCGCCCAGGGGACGAGGGAGCGTACGGTCATGAAGAGCCCT
>Ga0105245_10003770_pt1 | contig 13494 bp, 12 predicted proteins | sample KBSM54metaG_FD_81523 | JGI IMG/M metagenome (GOLD analysis project Ga0105245, IMG submission 81523) | Miscanthus rhizosphere microbial communities from Kellogg Biological Station, Michigan, USA - KBS M5-4 metaG | ecosystem: Host-associated > Plants > Roots > Rhizosphere > Soil | place... | reverse complement strand
CGTTGTGGGTTACTTCCGGACCCAGTCGGAGGATAACTTGCACCTTCGAGACGAAGAGATCACTTTCGTCGGGAAACACTTCCGCGATCCCGCTAATGTAGTCCTGCTAATCTACAACTCCCCCGAGCTACACACTGCGGGATTCTTCTTCTGGATGCAGAAGGGTATCTTTGCTCCCGTGTCGTTCATGGATTTTCCTCTCGATACGGAACTGTTGGCGCAACAAGCCGAATCCACTTCGATTGATCCCCGAGTGACTCAGTCGGCCGAGAAAGTCGAGACGGCGATGCCGTTGCCAGCCAAGACCCGCGCAGGTGAGGAGCCGATCAGCCAGCGATTGAGATCTTACCTGGGGCGGCTGCGGACACGCTCCTTGATTTCCATTGTTGCCGAACTCAGCCAAACCGAACCCGTAGACGTAAACCCGCCGCGGACCGACGCGACCTCGAAGACTACAGGAGGCGTCTCCCGAAGGATGCTCGTAACTAGCAGTGTGGTGTTGGGGGGGCTGATACTTGCCAGTCTGCTCGCGCTCTTGTTCCGAGACTCCTCATCCGCATCAACCCGGAAGACTCCGGCGACAGCATCGGTATCTCCACTTCAATTGGATGTGGAAGCAAACGGCAACGGCCTCAATATTCGGTGGAATCCCCAAAGTGCTGTGGTAACCCACGCACGCGAAGGCCGCCTGGTGATTCTAGAGGGTGACCGAAAACCGCTGACTATACCGCTCGATCAACAACTTCTAACGACTGGGCACGTGTACTATCGGTCTTCAGCAGAGCGGCTCCAATTCCAGCTGGAAATTGTCGACAACTCCGGTAGGATTTCCAAAGAGTCGGTCCTGGCGTTGTCCTCAAAGCCGTAGCACGCCGCTTAGCCTAACAGTACAGTCATCTGTGTCCACCCATAAGGACGCTAACTAAAGCGTCGCCGTCAGTAACGTTTCTTTTTTCCCGGCCGATAGGAAACCTATAAAAGAAGAACACAAGAGCCCGACTCAAAGTAAAATGACCAACGAAGCTGATCGTGTTAGGCATCGGAGCGACTTCAGCTAACCGCAACGTGCGTACCGGATACCTCGCGTAATTGCCTGCAATTGCACGACAGATCACTGATGGAGATCGCAGGACACACCAGCAGGGTGCTGCAGCTTGCTGGTATGGCGCTGAACCTTAGGAATCCGGTTATTGTTTGAAAAAAGTACGAGCTAAAGGACCAAATCATGAAGAAAACATTTGCGGTGATGGCACTAGCCACTGCGTTAGCCGGAGCGGCGCTTGGATTCCAGACTATCCCGTTTCAGATCACTACGACATCTGTTTTGCCTAGCGCTGTGGTCGGTATGCCCTACAGCGTTACCCTTGCCGCCAATGGGGGTAAAGGCCCCTATCTATGGTTTCAGAGCAGCCCGGGCTTGCCGGCCGGCTTAAGCATGGAGGCAAGTACAGGTGCCATCACGGGGATCCCTGGAGCCCCTGGGGCCTACACGTTTGTGCTGTCTGTATTCGATTCTAGCGGGTCGCCGCTCGATGGCGGTTTTATTGCCGGCGCGGCACAGGTAGAACAGCAATTTACAATCAAAGTGCAGTAGAAAGACACGACGATGCGCACACAGGTACGGGCGCTCTAGAAATTCGATCCGTCTGCTGATCGTTCAGATTAGCGAATTGTTCGTTCGAAATTTCCTCGAATAGACCCTCCGAAGTGCTTCTGTTTCGTTAAGGCGCTGCGGAACTGGACGCCCGGTCACCGATCCCCAGCTTCTTCATTTTGTAGAGCAGAGCTTTATAATCCACGTTCAGCAATGCTGCCGCTTGCTTCCGATTCCACTGCCTGGCGTGGAGAGCTGCTAAAATGGCGTCTGTCTCAGCCTGCCTTCGGGCCTGGTCGACCCGGCCAAGTACCGATATCTCGGAGGCACTGCTTTGACGGTGCGTTGGTTCCGCGGGCCAACTCGAATCTTCGGGTTCTACGTAAAGCGTTCCGGCCCGCGGTGCCGGTGGGATCCCACCTTCACGGGATTCTCCCCCCGCACTTCGCCCCGCCAGAGTCTTCCGGCGTGCTGCCATCCGCCCCAGTTCCTCGACGATCATTTCGGGACGCCGCATTACGACATACCTTCGCATCACGTTCTCGAGCTCCCGTATATTTCCAGGCCAATCGTGAGCCAGCATTGCCTGTCTCAAGGAAGGCGTGATCTCAGGCGGAACCGCACCCACGGCCGCGTACTTCGTCAGAAAGAATTGGGAGAGCGGCAGTAGTTCCTCTTTACGGTCGCGTAGAGGCGGAACCTCGATGCGAATGACATTGAGTCGATAGTACAAATCCTCACGAAACCGGCCCTCATTGATCGCTAACTCGAGATCGCAGTGAGTGGCGGCAATTACCCTTACGTCGACGCGGCAAGTCTCCTTACTGCCCAGTCGCAGGAATTCGCCGTCCTGGAGGACCTGCAGCAGCTTAGCTTGGAGTTTGAAATCCATGTCTCCAATCTCATCAAGGAGGATGGTTCCGCCATGGGCGAGTTCGAATTTTCCGGGATTGTTGCGGAAGGCTCCGGTAAACGCCCCGCGATCATATCCGAAGAGTTCGCTTTCGATCAATTCCCCTGGAAGTGCCGCACAATTAAGCTTGAGGAAAGGCTTCGCCGACCGACAGGAGCTTGCGTGCAGCCTGCGGGCCAGCACTTCTTTGCCGACACCCGTCTCCCCCTGCAGCAAAACAGGAACTTCGGATGAACCTACTTGATTCAGGAAGAGTTCCAGTTTTTTGGTCCACGAATTGGATGCCGTGAAAGGTTCCGCGGTGGGTGCGGTGCTTTCCGCCGCCGGACTCGGACCGGCGTTAGAGCGAACCCGGAGCGCCTTTTGAATGGCCGCGCCCAAGTCGCCGTGACTTACGGGCTTAGCCAGAAAATCGTTGGCACCACTTTTGATCGCATCCACCACATTCAGAGGCGAAGTCGCACCCGAGAGCATAATGATCGGCAGACCGGTATCAAACTGACGTATCTCGCGAAGCGTCTCCAGCCCGTCCTTGCGCGGCATGATGATATCCAGCAGCAAGAGGCAGTAGTCGGAACCGCTTTCCTTTAAATAAGAAAGTGCTTCCTCGCCGTCCTGGGCAAAGTCAACCGGATAACCTAACGAGCGCAACGCGATTTCCAGGTAGTCGCGAACCTCGCGCTCGTCTTCAGCAACCATAATTCTGGGTGTACTGCTCATGCCTATATATTTCCGTCGGGCGGCTTAATCATGCCGGTACCTTCTTTGCGCTTGCTGCCACAGCTTGGCTATGCAGCCTCCTAGACGTGTTTGCCGTGCTCAGTGTTGAAAGTGGACCACCATATGGGAGAACCAAGGAGAAGGTTGTTCCCGTTGCACTAGACTCGGCCCAGACTTCACCATGATGCGCGTCGATGATCATGCGGGAGATCGCCAGACCGAGACCTCCCCCAGACCTGTCTTTGCCACCGGCATAGGATGTGTACTCTTCAAAAATAGAGCAGATATACTCAGCAGGAATCCCGCTCCCCGAGTCGCGGACGTCAATACGGTAGGCGTTCGAGGGAGGTGCGTCGGAGTCTGGACCAAAAGATCGAGCCATGCTCTGGGGACGGTCACCGACCTCGTATAGCACCGGGTACGCTGAAACCTCGATGGATCCATTCTTTGGCGTGAACTTGCATGAGTTCTCCAGGAGGTTTATCAGTACTTGTTCTATTTTCCCGGCATCGACTAGAAACTTCTGGCGAGGCTGGGTTACTGAAGCGCTGATGCGTATTTGCTTTTGCTGCGCGTACTGAGTGACCTCATGGATAGCTTGGCTGATCGAAGCTTCTACATCGGCCTCTTGAATATTAAGTTCTCGCTTCGATCGCCGCCCCACGCTCAACTCGAACATGGCATCGGCCAGGCGGGAGAGCCGCTTAATGCTGTGCTGCATTCGGCGCAGGAGATTGAGCTGATCCGGGCTAAGGGACCCCATCTGTTGTTCGACGAGGAGTCCACAATAGCCGTCGAGGGCGGTGAGCGGAGCGCGAAAATCGTGCACTGCGCGCGCAAGAAAGTTGGTTCGGGACTGATCATACTCCTGAAGCTTCAAATTGGCGTGGAGCACGGAATCGAGAAGGTCGTCCCGCTCATCACGGGACTCGCCGTCTGGAGTCATGCATTGTTCGCCCGGCATTGTCTGGCGCTGTCGGAACGCATGCTCAAGAAAAGGCCGGAGAGCGGCCGCTTGAACTGGCTTTAGCACAATAGACGCACGCAGTGTGCCCAGCGCCCTGCGAAATCGGTCTAACTGGCCCGGTTCGACCACGAACAGGATCCGCGAGACCATGTCCGGGCGTTCCACCGGGATGAAGGGATCGCCTGAGAAATCCCAGATATAGACATCCGCATCCGGGGCTTCCGAATAGCGTGCAGATCGGAAGAGCTCACACTCCTCCGGGACCGCCTCTCCGAGAATCCTCCGGCATTGATCCAATAATTCGGATTCAGTGCTAACTACACAACATTTCATGGTCTCCGCCGACTCAACGATTAGAGAGCCGCAGTTATACAATCACTCGGTCTCTTATATAAAACTGCACCGTCCACACTTCACGAATTACGATTGTTTCGAATCGACCCGCACGGCTTGCACGTGGCCTTCGGGTGAAAATTCGCTCCGAGAACTCCGACCTGCTCGACCCACTCCGCTGTACTTTTTTCCCCGACTTTAGGAACTAGTCTGGTTTGTTCGGATATGATCGTGGCCGATTATACCCACAGATTGGGAGATTCAGTGTCCTATCTTTCGGCTAAATTCGGCCTCAGAAGTGCAGGATGCAATGATTGCCCCAGTATTCATCTGTTGAGAGAGTGAGAACCGGGTAGTTCTATGGACCAGGAACGTAGACGGCGGTCACGACTCAGCCTCTGCTACCACCTCCAGCTCTGGAGGGTTGAAGGACAGCTTCCGCTCGAAGCTGAAACCGACAACATCAGCGGCAGCGGCTTCTATTGTATAGCGCAGGAGCCATGTGCACCAGGAGAGCATTTGGAATGCAGATTGGTCATTCCAAGCCATTCGCCCCCGCTCGTTCTCGAGAGGCAGGTCAGAGTAATTCGCCTGGAGATCAAGGGCCTCGATCCTGGATTCGGCATAGCCTGCGAGTTCACAGACCGGGAGGACGTGAATCTTGCTCTGGGTGCCGCGATCCATTAGACCAACGCAGGGGCGGTACGGCTAGTACCCTTGTGCCCCCAGCGATCGCCGCATCTCAGGAATCAGCTTCGCGGCGAAGTTGACCGCTTCAGCTTCGGCGCCAGGCACATCAGGCAGCATGACACGCACAATCGATCCGCCTTGGTTGCCGTGCACCAGCCCATCCCAGACTAGAAAGAACTTATTCTGATACTCGCTCGATCTTGATTACTCGATCTTGATTAAAGGAGAGCCCCAGGAATAATTGGTCTGATGACTGAAGCTTTTGGACTTTGCTCTAAACTTTATCAGGATTCCGGCGGGACTTGGGCCGGTGATGCTCGCAAGCTATTGAAAAAGCATATTGGTCCCCAAATTGCCTTACAAGCAACAAAATGTTGACAGGCAGGAAACAATCTCGCCCTATCGACGACTTCGAGGATCAAGGGGATGGTTCCTCGCAGGGCTGGCCCTCACGCTCGCTTGTTCGCATCCTATGGAAGCATAAGGTCCACGTCCTTGTGTCTTGGGCAGCGCTGAGCGCCGTGGTCATCGCAGTCGTGATGGCCTGGCCCGCTACTTACCGCGCCGAAACCCTGATCCTGGTGGACCAGCAAAAGATCCCCGAGAAATTCGTGAGCTCCACGGTCAACGCGGAGTTGCAGGATCGGCTGGCAACCCTCAGCCAAGAGATTCTGAGCCAAACGCGGCTGCAGAAGATCATCCAAACCCTTAACCTGTACGAGAACGAACGCAAAACCCGCACTCAGGAAGAAATCCTGGAGATGATGGCGGGTGACATCAGCGTTACGGCGGAAAAGGGCTGGATTCAAAACCGCCCTGGCGCCTTCCGGGTTGCTTATTCTGGGCGGAATCCCGCGACCGTCGCCGAAGTCGCGAACCAGCTCGGAAGTCTGTTCATCGAAGAGAACCTTCGCTCTCGCGAAAACATGGCGGCGGGTACTGCTGATTTCATGAAAACCCAGTTGGACCAGGCCAAGAAAGAGCTAGAGGCGCAGGAAGTCAAGCTGAGCCAGTTCAAGCAGGCTTTTAACGGCGAACTGCCGCAGCAGGAAGCCTCACTTGCTCAAGAGTTGAGCCAGCTACAACTGCAGTTACAAGGCAGCCAGGACGCGTTGAATCGCGCGAACCAGAATAAGACAGTAGTGGAAAGCGCCTTAAGCGTGGCGCAGTCGACCGAAGCTACGCTCCAGCGATTGATTGAAAACGCCAACCACCGCACTCCCGCTCAAGTGGTGGCACTAGCGGCGAAGAAGAAATCCGAAGAGCTGGAAACGCAGTTGGCGGAGATGAAGTTGCGCTATTCGCCCGCTCACCCGGACATCAAGGCGATGATGGCGGCGATCGAACAGGCGAAGGCAACCGAGGCCGCCGAATCCGTTGCGGCAAAAGCAGCGACTGAGGGCGCAGGATCGGGCACAGCGGACGAAGCGCAAGCAGCGCTCGCGCAATCCCCTGACGCGGTTCGTGCACTTTCAGCCGAGCGCGAGCGGGTGGCGCTGATGAACGCGCAACTTGCATCCCTCAATACGGAATTAAAGACGCGGCAGGCCGATCAGCAGCAGCTTCTTCGTCGGATTGATTCGCTGCAGGCCCGGATCCAGCGCCTGCCGCTGCGGGAACAGGAAATGACGGGAGTCACGCGGGATTATGAAGTCTCGAAATTAAACTACAAATCTTTGCAGGACAAAATCTTCGCCGCCAACATGGCCACGGATATGGAGCGCCGCCAGAAATCCGAGCGTTTCACCATCCTCGATCCGGCTCGTACTCCGGAAAAAGCAATTAGCCCGAACCGTCCTCTTTTGGCGGGCGCAGGTGGCGGGCTGGCACTGTTCCTCAGCGCTGGCTTCTGGCTCCTGCTCGAGATGCGGAAGAACAAGTTTCTGGGCGAGTGGGAACTCCCCGAGGGCATCGTGGTGCTGGGTCGCGTGCAAAATATTTTCGCATTGGAGAACGGCGGAGGGTTCTCTCGCCGCAAGGCTACTGTGGTTTCCTTGCTTGTCGCCTTCGCCATAGCCGGCACCTTGGCGGCTTATGTGATTGGGTTTAGGAGCTGACGGGCAGGCTATGTACGAACAATTCTACGGACTCGAAAAGCCTCCTTTTTCGCTGACACCCGATCCGCGTTTCCTCTACATGACCGAGGCTCATCAAAACGCCCGGGCCGGCCTGATGTACTCGATCCTTTCGAAGAAGGGGTTCACGGTGCTCACCGGCGATGCCGGGACCGGTAAGACTACGCTGCTGCGCGCCGTCATTAATTCCTTTCCGCGGGATCGGATCTACTTTAGTTTTTTGCTGAATCCCGCCCTCACCCCCGATGACTTTTTCGAGGCAACCGTGAGAGATTTTGGCCTCCCCAGAGGCGAGGGGAAAGCCGATCGCTTGTGGAGTCTGGAAGACTTTCTGCTGCGCGCTCAGGCCGAAGGAAAGACCAGCGTGCTGTTTGTCGATGAGGCTCACCGGCTCAGTATTGAAACGCTGGAAGAAATCCGTTTGCTTTCTAATTTCGAGACGGAACGCGAAAAACTGCTTCAGATCGTTCTAGTGGGACAGGATGAACTGGACGAAATACTCGATCGGCGAGAGTTAAGGCAGTTGAAACAACGCGTGGGAGTCCGTCTGCATGTTGGGCCTTTGTCGATGAACGCCGTGGGAAGCTACATCGCCCATCGCTGGAAGTGTGTTAGTCAGGCGACGTCCCCGTTTTCCGAAGACGCGATTCGCTCTGTCTGTCAGTTTTCCGCCGGAATCCCGCGCGTGATCAATTCCATTTGTGACAACGCTCTTCTAATTGCGTACGCCGAGGGCTCCAGAGTCGTGACCAAAGAGCACGTTGACGAAGTCAGCCGCGACCTTCGATTGGGGAGAGCGGAAGTCAAACGACAGGCGGAGAAGATCGAGATTCGGCGCGTCATCAGTGATGATCTGCGGGTACCCCGGCCCGTTTCCCGCCAGTCGGAGGAGCATCCGCTTCCGGAACTGGTAAGAAATAAGCCCAGGAATGCTTGGTGGCCGCGTTTCGTCAAGGCCGCGAAAGGGTGAGCCAGCAGCTATGAGCAAAATGTACGAAGCGCTTAGGAAAGCACAACATGATGGCAGCGGCTTCCCTATGCCCCTGGAGTCCACGCCGTACGCAACCCCAGAGGCTGAAGAACACGAACTCTTGAGCGCTGAGGAAAAGGTACACCCCAACGGAAATCACAACGGCGCCGACATGCGTCGGTTACCGATCCGGGTTGAGACCAACTCCGCTGTAATCCTGGCACGCGGACTGGACCATCGCGTCAGTGAGCAATACCGTCTGATTCGAACCAAGATCGTACAACATCCGGCACATCCCAAGATGCTGATCATCACGAGCCCTGGCCCCGGGGATGGCAAGACCGTCAGCTCCCTTAATATCGCTGGGATTCTCGCCCTACGCGACGACGCCAATGTTCTCTTGATTGAAGCGGATTTCCGCAGACCCACCGTTTCGAGTACGCTGGGGCTCCCAAGTGAACCCGGCCTAGCTAACTGCCTACGAGGATCCTGCACGCTGCAGGATGCGATTGTGCGCGTCGAGCAATTTCCGAATCTGTACGTCCTGCCGGTAGGCAAAAGCGAAGTCAATCCAGCGGAGTTGCTGGATACCGAACGGTGGCAGTCGGTGTGCGCGACCGTGCGCCGGCATTTCGATTATGTGATCGTGGATACACCGCCGATTGGTAGTGTTGCCGATTACGATCTGATCGAGGCTAAGTGCGATGGTGTCATCGTCGTGGTTCGCCCGGATCACACAGATCGAAGTCTATGCAGGGCGGCTTTCGAACAAATTCCGATCGACAAGAGGTTGGGTGTGGTGATGAACTGCGCCGAAGAATGGTTTTTGTGGAGAACGAACGAGTCTTATTATTACGGCTCGCGGGCTAGTTAGGTTTTTTAAACCTTGCGTTTTTAACATTTTGTGACAACCGCTGTAAGTGAAAGGGCGGAGCTTCGTCTAATGCAACTTGAGCCCGGAACACTTTCGATGCCCATTTTGGAAGGTGCGATCGCGGCGCACTGGTATGCTGTCCAGACCCGTTCCCGCTTCGAGCAGGTAGTTCGAGCGGAACTATCGGTCAAGGGCGTCGAGAATTACTTTGCCACTTATCAGGAGCTCCATCAATGGAAGGACCGTAAGAAGCTGGTGGAGGTTCCGCTGTTTTCGGGTTACGTTTTCGTGCGCTTTCAAGATGAAGATGAAGCGCTTCTGCAAGTCCTGCGGACCACTGGAGTTGTTCGAATCCTCGGAGCTAGTGGCGCCATCGAGCCTATTCCGGACGAGGAGATAGACTCGATACGGCGGTTGCTCCGGAGCGGTGATCGATGCTTCCCTCATCCCTTCATTCGTGAGGGGGCTTGGGTAAGAGTGCGGCGTGGGGTGTTGGCAGGCATTGAAGGGCGTCTGGTTCGGGTGAAAAGCCAAGCGCGGCTGGTGCTTTCGGTCGAATTGCTATCACAGTCGGTAGCCACAGAAGTCGATGCGCGGGACGTTGAACCCGCGTGTGAACCGCAACTTAGGAAGCCCGTTGAACATGGGGGAGGATCACTAAAGCGATCATGTACCCGAATTTAAGAATTCAGCTTTGGAAATCAGGAATTCGTCAAAACCGCCTGGCCAAGATGCTCGAGATGGACGAGACCTTGCTGAGCCGAATCGTGAACGGTTTCCGGCAGCCTAGTCCGGAGTTCCGCAAAAAGATTTCGGCGCTCCTGAAGAGCGATGAGGTGTGGCTTTTTCAAGTCGCGGAGAGCGCTCCTCTGGACCAATCCGAGCTTCCCAGCACGAAGACTGCGGGCCAGGAATCATAAACGCGGTTTTTCGTTTATTTCTGCTCTTGAACGGCTGATCCGCGTCTTCGTAACTCCATTGCGAAGACAACGAGTTAAGTCCCGATCGTCCCAAACCAGTGCACTTACCCGTGGCAGCCCTTTCCCGGGGCTAATACGCTCTTTGGACTGAACGAATAATTGAGGAACAAAACCGTGACAAGCCTACCACGATTCGGCTTACTGCTAAACCGGTCTAACGAACTCGCGCACGATGCCCAAACCTCGGTCCCTCAGGAATATTATTGGTGGTTCCTTTCCCAAGAGCTTTTCGCTCGCACGCTGTATCTCGAACAAAAACGGACCGAACGGTCCGGCAGGGGATTCGTTCTTGTGCTCCTAGAATCTACTGTGCTCTTGAAACCCCAGGGTGACCACCAGGCGCTTGAAGACGTGCTGCGCGCGCTGTCCGCATGCAGCCGCGAAACAGACAGCATTGGGTGGCACAAGGAGGGGTCCACTATTGGCGTCATTTTCACGGAACTCGGTGGCGATGGGGACCTGCAGTCCGCCGCAAAGATTGTCCGCACCAAGGTCACCAACGCGGTTACCACCACTTTGACGGTCAGTCAGATCAACGAGATCAGGCTGGCGTTCCACGCGTTTCCCGAAGACTGGGACGAGCGCAGCCGCGCCGACGACACCGAATCGGTCTTCCACGTGCCGTTGCACGAAAATAAGCCAAAGCGGCCGTCCCTTCTGGTCAAAAGGGCAATGGATATCTCTGGTAGCATCCTGGCTTTGCTCGTCGGCCTGCCCCTGTTCATCGGCATTGCGATTGCCATCAAGCTGACGTCCCCAGGGCCCGTCCTCTTCTGTCAGCAAAGGATGGGGCGCTACGGCGGAAAGTTCAACTTCTTAAAGTTCCGGTCCATGTACGTCAACAACGACGCAGCCATCCACCGAGAATTTGTGCAGGCCCTTATAGCCAACGGGAACGGCTGCAGGCAGACGCTGGGGGACCCCTCGCCCTACAAGCTTACCGCTGACCCGCGCGTCACCCCCCTTGGGCAATTCCTACGCAAAACCAGTCTCGATGAGCTGCCGCAGTTTCTGAATGTCTTGAAGGGGGACATGTCACTTGTCGGCCCGCGACCGCCGATCCCCTACGAAGTTGAGCGCTACCGCGCGTGGCATCGCAGGCGTCTCCTGGCTGCGAAACCTGGGATCACCGGCTTGTGGCAGGTCGCCGGTCGAAGCCGTGTGAAGTTCGACGATATGGTTCGCATGGACCTGCGGTATGCGGCTTCGTGGTCCCTGTGGCTGGACATCAAAATTCTTTTGAAAACGCCGCTTGCCGTCTTTTCAACAAACGGTGCGCATTAAAAAGGCCGTGCAGTTCTAAGGAAGAAACATGATTCGAGTCGGAATTATCGGTTATGGGTACTGGGGCCCCGTTGTGGCCCGGAACTTCCAGGCCACTGACGGCTGTCAACTTGTTGCCATCTGTGATGCGAATTCCCGTGCGCAGGAACGCGCCACGAAAGATCATCCAGGCGTACAAGTGATCAGCGACGCTTCCGGGATCACTCGTTCTCCCCACATCGATGTAGTCGCGGTAATCACCCCCGTTTGGACCCACTTCGAGCTCACCAAGGCAGCACTCGAAAACGGTAAACACGTTTTTGTCGAGAAACCCTTCACTTCGTCCTCGTCGGAGGCCTTGGAACTTATTGATCTCGCAGCCGCGAAAAACCTGCAGATCATGGTCGATCACACGTTCCTTTTCACTGGCGCCGTCCGGAAAATTCGTCAACTGATCGACGAGGGCGTCCTGGGAAAGCTCTACTATTACGACTCCGCGCGCGTCAACCTAGGCCTCTTCCAACACGATGTCAACGTGATTTGGGACCTGGCGCCGCACGATCTGTCTATCATGAACCACTTGCTCGATGCGGAGCCGGATAGCGTCAGTGCCACTGGCCAGTGCCACCTCAACGGTTTCGAGGACATGGCGTACATCACCGTATACTTCTCCCGCATGCTGGCCCACATCAACGTAAACTGGCTCTCCCCGGTGAAGGTGCGAACCACTTTGATCGGCGGCGACAAAAAAATGGTGGTCTGGAACGACTTGGAGGCCGACGAGAAGGTCAAGGTGTATGACAAAGGCGCTGCAATCGTCAACGGTCAGGGGGTTCGCGATCTCCTGGTCAGTTATCGCTCGGGAGACATGTGGTCGCCCAAGGTCGATCAAAGCGAGGCTTTGAAGCTCGAGGCGAAATACTTCCTCGAATGCATTGATAAAAACCAGGCACCTTTCAATGACGGCAGTGCGGGTCTGCGGGTAGTGCGGCTGCTCGAAGCCGCTGCACAGTCTCTGAAGCAGCGCGGAAGGCCGGTCCAATTATGAGCGATTACGTTTGCATCGCACCCGACGTCAAGTTGGGCGAGAATGTCAAGCTCTCGAAGTTCATCAATCTCTACGGATGCGAGATCGGCGATAACACCAAAATCGGCGCGTTTGTCGAGGTCCAGAAGAACGCCCGGATCGGACGCAACTGTAAGATCTCCAGCCACACGTTTATCTGCGAAGGCGTGACCATTGAGGACAACGTCTTCGTAGGACACAATGTAACGTTCATCAACGATATTTACCCCCGCGCTACGGCCGTTGATGGCGCTCTACAAACGGAAGCGGACTGGAAAGTCGAACCCACCCTGATTGAGCGCGGAGCTTCGATCGGCTCCGGCGCCACCATCCTGGCCAACCTTACGGTCGGCGAGAATGCCATCGTTGGAGCCGGGAGCGTAGTCACCCGCAGTGTCCCCGCGAATTCGATCGTGGCCGGGAATCCCGCGCGTGTATTCAGAAGTACAAATACTGCGGGTGCATAAAGGTAAGAGGAGGGGCATCGGGCAATCCGATGCCGAAGAAATGTATGTCTGCAAATACAAGTAAGATTCCGTTCCTGGACCTGGTTTCGCTCCATGAGGGCCTGAAGGAGGAGCTGTTGAGCGTCTTCCGGAGGGCGTTGGAATCGGCTGCCTTCATCGGTGGCCCGATGGTCGAGGAGTTCGAGCGTGACTTCGCAGCCTTCTGCACCACTCAGCATTGCGTCGGGGTGGGAAGCGGAACGGACGCGCTGCGATTCGCTCTGATAGCGGCTGGCATCGGTGCCGGCGACATCGTATTGACGGTCCCGAACACGTTCATCGCGACCACGGAGGCGATCTCGCAGGCCGGCGCCCGACCCGATTTCATCGACATCGATGAGCGGACCTACAACATGGATCCGCGCAAGCTCGCCGAGTACCTCGAGACGGAATGCCTGGTCGATGACAACTGCGGCGAACTGGTCCACCGCAGGCTCGGAATGCGGGTAAAAGCCGCCGTGCCCGCTCCTATCTACGGCCAGACCGCAGACATGGACCCCATCATCGAACTTGCCGAGCGCTACCGCCTGGTGGTGACTGAGG
>Ga0105245_10003766_pt1 | contig 13499 bp, 13 predicted proteins | sample KBSM54metaG_FD_81523 | JGI IMG/M metagenome (GOLD analysis project Ga0105245, IMG submission 81523) | Miscanthus rhizosphere microbial communities from Kellogg Biological Station, Michigan, USA - KBS M5-4 metaG | ecosystem: Host-associated > Plants > Roots > Rhizosphere > Soil | place... | reverse complement strand
GGCAAGCGCGTGCTGTTCGTCGGCACGAAGCGCCAGGCGCAGGATGCCATTCTCGAGGAAGCCAACCGCTGCGGGATGTTCTATGTGAACAACCGGTGGCTCGGTGGCACGCTCACCAATTTCATGACGGTGCGCAAGTCGATCGAACGTCTCAAGGAAATCGAAGCCATTCTCGGCGACGCCGAGAAAGAGATGTCGAAGAAAGAGCGCGCATCGCTCGACCACGAGCGTGAGAAGCTGCAGAAGAACCTGATCGGAATCCGCGAGATGGACGGCCTTCCGGATGCGCTCTTTGTGATCGATCCGAAGAAGGAATACATCGCGGTCAAAGAAGCGAAGAAGCTCGGCATTCCTGTCGTCGCCATCGTCGACACGAACTGCGACCCGGAAGACATCGACTACGTCATCCCGGGCAACGACGACGCCATTCGCGCCATCCGACTGTTCACTCAGAAGATCGCTGACGCGGTCCTCGAGGGCTACAACCTCGCCGAGGAGCGTTACATCGGAACCGAAGACAAGGGTGAGCCGCCTGCGGAAGCAGCGGTGCCGCCTGAAGCCACGGCTCCGGAGATGACGGCCGCTCCGGCGGTGTAGTTCAACACCACGAACTCACACCTTCGGGCCGGCTCGATCAAACGGGCCGGCCCGTTTCATTTCAATCGAAGAGAGGCAACACAAATGACGCAAATCACTGGAGCGATGGTCAAAGACCTTCGCGAGCGCACCGGCGCCGGCATGATGGACGTGAAGAACGCGCTCACCGAAGCGAACGGTGACATGGATGAAGCGACGAAGATCCTTCGCAAGAAGGGACTCGCCGCCGCAGGAAAGAAAGCGGGACGCGTGACCGCCGAAGGCGCCGTCGTCGCGCACGTGGACGGCAACGTCGGCGTGCTCGTCGAAGTGAACTGCGAGACCGACTTCGTCGGACGCAACGAGAACTTCCAGAACTTCGCGCGCGAAGTGGCGAAAGTCGTCGCGCAGTCGAAAGTCGATTCCGTCGACGCGCTTCTGAACGAGAAGTGGCCCGGCGACGCCGAAGGCCTCACCGTCGGACAGAAAGTCGCGGAGACGATCGGCTCGATCAAGGAGAACATCTCCGTCCGCCGCTTCGTCCGCTACGAAGTGGCGTCGAACGCCGCGGTCGGAACGTACATTCACGCCGGCGGCAAGATCGGCGTGATCACCGAAGTCGTGGCCGAGAAGGGTGACAAGTCGGAGAAGGCGAACGAGCTCGCGCGCGAGCTGTCGATGCACGTCGCCGCCGCCGAGCCGCGCTTCCTCCGCCGCGAAGACGTGACGGAGAAGGACCTCGACACCGAGCGCGAGATCGCGCGCGAGCAGGCCGCGAAATCGGGCAAGCCGGAGAACATCGTCGAGAAGATGGTGTCCGGCAAGATGGAGAAGTTCTACGGCGAAGCGTGTCTGCTCGAGCAGCCGTACATCCGCGACGACAAGTCGACGGTGTCGCAGTACGTCGCCAAACAGGCGAAAGAGCACGGATGCGCGTACGTCGTGACGCGCTTCACGCGCTACAAGCTCGGCGAAGGCATCGAGAAGCGCGGCGATGATTTCGCCGCCGAAGTCGCTTCCTACATGAAGTAAAGACCAGGACTGAGGACTGAGGTCTGAGGACTGAGTGAAATGCTCAGTCCTCAGTCCTCAGTCCTCAGTCCTTTCTGATATAACCCGCCCTCGTGAACACGCGCTACAAACGCGTCCTCCTCAAGCTCTCCGGCGAAGCCCTCATGGGCGATCGCAGATACGGAATCGATCCTGAAACGCTGGCGCGCATGGCCGACGAAATCGTCGAAGTGCAGGCTGCCGGCGTGCAGATCGCCATGGTCATCGGCGGCGGCAACATCTTTCGCGGCGTGAGCGGCGCGACTCAGGGCATCGATCGCGTGGCCGGCGATCACATGGGCATGCTCGCCACCGTCATCAACTCGCTCGCGTTGCAGGATGCGCTCGAGCGCCGCGGCGCGCACACGCGCGTCAACTCCGCGATCACGATGGCCGAAGTCGCCGAGCCGTTCATCCGCCGCCGCGCCATTCGCCATCTCGAGAAAGGCCGCATCGTCATCTGCGCGGCCGGCACGGGCAATCCGTTCTTCACCATCGACTCTGCCGCCGCGCTTCGCGCGAGCGAGTTGAAATGCGAGATCATTTTCAAGGCGACGAAGGTCGACGGCATCTACACGTCGGATCCCGAAAAGGATCCTTCCGCGCAGAAGATCCCGCATGCGACGTATCAGCGCGTGCTCGCCGATCGGCTGCAGGTTATGGACGCCGCGGCCATCGATCTCGCGCGCAGCAGTTCCATTCCGATCTATATTTTCTCGCTGCGCGAGCACGGCAACATCCGCCGCGCGCTGCTTGGCGAATCCATCGGCTCGATCGTCTCCGACGACGCCGCGTGAGAGGTTGCGATGACGACAGGTGAAGTCTTCAAAGAAGTCGAAATCCACATGAAGCACTCGCTCGACCATTTCGGACACGAGCTGTCGCATTTGCGCACCGGGCGCGCGAACATCGCCATGCTCGAAGGCGTTACGGTCGAGTATTACGGCACGCCGATGCCGCTCAACCAGGTGGCAAATCTCAGCGTCGCCGACGCCTCGCTCATCGTCGTCCAGCCGTACGACAAGTCGATGGCGAGCGCGATCGAGAAAGCGATCCGCACTTCCGATCGCGGATTCAACCCTGCCAGCGACGGCACCGTCATCCGCGTTCCCGTTCCATCGCTCACCGAGGAGCGGCGCAAGGAGATCGTGAAGAAGGCGCACGATCTCGCGGAAGTCGCGCGCAACGCCGTGCGCCAGGCGCGCCGCGAAGGCAACGAGAAATTGAAGAAGATGGAAAAGAGCCACGAGATCTCGCAGGACGACGAGCGCAAGGGACTTGACGAAGTCCAGAAGGTGCACGATCGCTACATCGGCGAGATCAACAAGGCGCTCGAGAAGAAAGAAAAGGACATCATGGAGGTGTGAGCGAGCCGCGCGTCATCGTCATCATCCCCGCCGCCGGATCAGGCTCGCGCTTCGGCGGCGATGTCCCCAAGCAATTCCGCACCATCGGCGGAAAACCCATCTTGCAACACGTCGTGGAGCGGTTCCTTTTCGATGAGCGCGTCGAGCGAGTCATCGTTCCCGTTCACGAAATGCTGTTGTCGACGATCACTCCGGCGCCCGGCGAGAAAATCCAGTTCGTCGCCGGCGGCGCGACGCGGCAGGAATCCGTGACGCGCGGGCTCGAAGCAGCCGGCGACGTCGAAGGCGTCATCGCCGTGCACGACGCGGTGCGCCCGTTCTTCAGCTACGAAGTCTTTCACGCCGTCATCGACGCCGCCCGTGAGTTCGGCGCCGCGTTTCCCGCGCTTCCGCTTGCGGACACGATTCATGTCGTCGACGACAATCAGATCGTCGGCACGCCCGATCGCAGCACGCTCGTCGCCGCGCAGACGCCGCAGTGTTTTCGCGTCGACGTCCTGCGCGACGTTCTTTCGCGCGCCTGCGATGATGCGACCGACGAAGCGGGACTCGCCGCGAAATACGGCTACGTCGTGAAGGCCGTCTCCGGCGATTCGCTCAATTTCAAGATCACGCGCCCGGAAGATCTCGTGATGGCCGAGCGCATTTACGCGGAGTGGGGCGCAGATGATTCGAATCGGTCAGGGCATTGACGTTCACGCGTTTGACGATTCGCGTCCGCTCATCCTCGGCGGCGTTCACATCAGCGACACCGGCGGACTGGCCGGCCACTCCGACGCCGACGCCGTTCTTCACGCCGTCACCGACGCGCTCCTCGGCGCCGCCGGCGCGGGCGACATCGGTCATTACTTCCCGTCGACCGACGACCGCTGGCGCAACGCGGAGTCTTCGCGTTTCGTTGCCGAGGCGAGACGCATCCTGATCGAGATGGACGCGGAGATCTCCAACGTCGACATCACGATCATCGCGCAGAAGCCGAAGCTCGCCGCGCATCGCGACGCCATCCAGGCGAAGGTCGCGCATCTGCTCGACATCCCGAACGGCCACGTCAACGTGAAAGCGACGACGACCGATCACCTTGGATTCATCGGGCGCGAAGAGGGGATTTGCGCGATGGCGATTGTCGCGATTAACGTGCAACCGTGACCGTTCGCGTTCGCTTCGCCCCATCTCCCACAGGCCATCTGCACGTCGGCGGCGCGCGCACGGCGATCTTCAACTGGCTCTTCGCCAAGCGCCACGGCGGCACATTCATCATTCGCGTCGAAGACACCGATCAGGCGCGATCGACGCGCGAGTCGGAAGCGATGGTGCTCGACGACCTGCGCTGGCTCGGACTCGATTGGGATGAAGGCCCGGACAAAGACGGCCCGCATTCGCCGTACCGGCAATCGGAGCGCGTCGACGTCTACAGCGCCGCCGCGCAGCAACTCCTCGGCTCGGGCGTTGCGTATCGATGCTTCTGCACCGAGGAGGAGTTGGAGGCGAAGCGAAAACAGGCAGAGGCGGAATCGCGTCCGCCGCATTACGACCTCACGTGCTTTCGACTCTCGGCGCAGCAAGTCTCGTCGAAGCTGGCGATGTGGACGCCGTTCGCATTGCGCTTTCATGTTCCCGAGGACGGCGACGTCACGATCAACGATCTCATTCGCGGCGAGGTGACGTGGAGGAGGGAGTCGCTCGGCGATTTCATCCTCGTGCGCTCCGATGGTTTGCCGACGTACAACTTTTGTGTCGTGGTCGACGATCACGACATGGAGATCACGCACGTCATTCGCGCCGAGGAGCATCTGACGAACACGCATCGACAGGCGCTGATCTATCGCGCGTTGCAGTGGAGCGTGCCGGAGTTCGCGCACGTCTCGCTGATTCTCGGACCCGATCGCAGCAAGTTGTCGAAGCGGCACGGCGCGACGTCGGTGTCGGCGTACGAGGAAGAAGGATTCCTTCCCGATGCGATGGTCAACTACCTCACGCTCCTCGGCTGGTCGACGCCTGACTCGCGCGAGATTTTCACGCGACAGTACGCGTACGAGAACTTCGCGCTCGATCGCGTGAACGCGGCGCCGGCGGTCTTCGATCGCACGAAGCTCGAGTGGATGAACGGCCAGTACATTCACGCGATGAGTGCCGCGGAGCTGCGTCCGCTCGTCGCGCGCTTCTTCGACGCGCCGTGGCTCGAGGAAGGGATCGACGTCTTGAAGACGAGCGTGCATCGATTGACGGAGTTCGAATCGGCGCTGCGATTCGTGCTCGACTACGCGCCGCCGGAAGTCGATCGCGAATTCGCAACGAAGCTCGCCGATGATCTGCGCACGAACGGCGCGCCGACGGATGAAGCGTCGTACAAAGCGTTGGTGGAGCGATTGAAAGTGGCGACGGGACTGAAAGGGAAATCGCTCTTCATGCCGCTGCGTCTCGCCATCACTGGCAGCGATCACGGGCCGGAGCTCGTGCGCGCGATCCCGCTGCTCGAGCGCGCGAGCGAGAGCGACGCGCGCGTGTTGTCGCCTCTGGCGCGAGTGGAGCGATGTATCGGCTGATTCGCGATCTCCTCTTTCGCATGGACGCGGAAGAGGCGCACGAATTCACGGCGCGACAGATGATCGCGCTGCAGCAGATCCCGATCTTGTTGCGCGCGATCGATCGCTTTTGTGCGCCTCCGACCACCGCCGCGCGCGAGCTCCTCGGCATCAAGTTCCGTTCGCCAATCGGCATCGCCGCCGGATTCGACAAGAACGCGCTGATGATGCCGATGCTCGCCGCGCTCGGGTTCGGATTCGTCGAAGTGGGAACGGTGACGCTGCATCCGCAGTCCGGCAATCCGCGTCCGCGCTTGTTCCGGCATCCGGCGTCGCGCGCGCTCGTGAATCGGATGGGCTTCAACAACGACGGCGCAGACGTCATCGCCGAGCGCATCGCGTCAGCACCGCGAACCGTTCCGCTCTTCATCAACATCGGAAAAAATCGCGACGTCCCGCTCGAAGGCGCGCCCGAAGCCTACGCACGCTGCCACGAGAAGCTCGCGCCGCACGCCGACGCGATCGTCATCAACGTCTCGTCGCCGAACACGCCTTCGCTGCGCGAGCTGCAGAAACCGGAGCACCTCGCGAACATCCTCGATGCGGTGAACGCGACGAAGCCGCTCTTCGTGAAGATCGCGCCCGACGTCGACGACGAATTGCTCGCCGAGATCTGCGACCTCTGCCTGAAGCGCGCGAGCGGCATGATCTGCACGAACACGATGGCGCATGAAAGCGGCGGACTCTCCGGCGCACCGCTGATGGAGAAATCGACGCGCGTGCTCGCGCGCGTGCGGCAACACGTCGGTCCCGGCTATCCGCTCATCGGCGTCGGCGGCGTCTTCACTGCGGATGACGTTCGCGCGAAGCTCGAAGCCGGCGCGGATCTCGTGCAGCTCTACACCGGATTCATTTACGGCGGCCCGCTGCTGCCGCGGCGGCTGGCGCGATGAGTAACGCGAAGATTGCGATCATCGAAACAAACGCGGACGCGTTGAGCACGGTATTGCTGTAGCGCAACGTCACCCGATGCCGTCCGCGCTCGACGACGACGCCTTGAAACGCGAGGTTGGTCGGAACGATCGTTGTCGCCTGTCCGTCGATCGCCGCAGTCCAATACCGATGCGCGGTCACCGCGATCGCGAGGAACGAACGGCCGCCGCTGTCGACGTCCGCGGTGATCGTGTTCGCCGTTTGCGAAAACGAAAGGATCGTTCCAGCCGCCGGAGCGAACGGAGTGCCGCCGATGAATGCAACGTCGCGCTGAAACGGAGTCACGGTCTTCAGCAGCGCGTACATCGAGTCGAGATCGGGCGCCGCGACGAGTTGCGTCGCGAAGTAAGCGCGCGGCGCGCCGATCGGAATCGGCGTCACCGGTTGCGCGTCGCGAAAATCGTTCGCGGCCGGATCGACGACGCGTTCGGCGGCGACGTGCGTGACGCCGGCGAGATGAAGCAGCAACGCCGTGCGGTCGCTGCGTCCCGTTCTGCGCATCTCGCCGAAGAGATTCGTGAAGTCCTTCGATCGCCGCAGAAACGTCTCGGGTATGTCGGGCTCGATCATTCCTTCGAATCCCCACGTCGACGCGCTCATCGGCATCAGGCCGTTCCGGACGCTCCACACTTTTCCCTCGAACGGCAACGGCGGCTGCTTCGAACGCTCGAGTTGCATGAGCCACTCTTTGTCGTTGTAGATCCGCACCGGCATTTGCGTGGCGGCGAGTTGTCGCGCCAGCGGCGGCGGCGTCAGGTAGTCCGCATCGATGCGTTGCGCAGTTCCGCCGGCGCGCGTCAGCAAGTCGGCCACGATGAAAAACGAAAGCGCGGTTATGAACGGAATCGGCCGCCGCACGAGCGCGAGAATCAGAGTCAGCGCAATCGCGATGAGAGCCGCGCGAGCCCATCCAAGACGCGCGTCGGCCAACGGTGCGGTGCCGTGTCGAAAGATCGCGTCGAAGGCGATTCTGCCGATTTCTGTAAACGTCAGCGCCCAGACGATCGCGGCAACTGCTGCGATGATGGCGCTGACGATGGTTGCGGTCTTCCGCAGAGCTTCGTCTTCGACGACCTGACCTGCGATCGTGCCGGCGAAACCGGTGAGGACGAAGATCGCCGCCGTGAAGAACTTCTCGGGAAACCGCAGTGAGTGCATCCCGGCCGCGTAGAGCAACGGGAACACCGGACCGTGGGCGCCGAGGGCGGTGAGGTAGGACGCGGCGGCGATGACGGACACAAACATCCAACCGCGCGCTCGTCGTGCGAGCCCCGCGATGATGAACACCGCGGCCGCGAGTCCCGCGTAAATATTAAAGATGAACGGAAGCGCGAGCCACGGGAAGAATCGGTCGCCCCAGAAACGCAACTCCATGGGTGCGAGGCGGCCGAAGAGATCGGGGAAGATCAACTCGAGCGGCCGTCCCGCGGGCATACTCCACAGCGTCGTCATCGCGTACGGCAATCCGTCGCCGCGCGCTGTGTCGCGCTGAAAGTCGAAGGCCGGAACGATCTGAATCGCCGCGACGCCGATCGCGCAGACGATGACGAGCGTGGTGAGACGCAGCGGCGTCACGATGCCGCGCGTGCGCGCGAACGCGCAGGCAGCGAGCAATGCCCCGGCCTGAAAGACCATGCTCTGTTCGCCGATGAGCAGATACGCGCCGAGCGCGAGAACGGCGACGACGAACGTGTTCGCGCGTCTCGAATCGATGAACCGGCAGAACGACAGCACGACCCACGGCAACAGCGCCGCCGAATAGAGAAACGGCACGAGGTTCGAGTACGACGTCAGCATCCCGCCGAACGCATACGCGACCGCGCCGAACATCGCGCCGAACCGCGACGTCTCGAAGAAGCGGAGAAGCGCGAACATCCCCGATGCGGCGATGAAGTACTGAACGACGATCTGCAGCAGGAACGCGCGCGCGAACGGCGCGAGGAATAGCAGCAGATGAATCGGATAGAACGCGTTGAATCCTGGATCCGCGGCGAGCGGTTGCCCGCCATCCCATCGCGGGTTCCACGCCGGCAACTCGCCGCCCGCGACGACGTCGTGAAGAACGCGATCCCCGGGAACGTACAAACGCGGGACGTCGCGCAGAAAGAATGCGGAACCGAGGAAGAGGACGTCGGCGAAAACGGCGGCGACGAGCAGGCCGAGCACGAGGTGGGAATGCCATTCGCGAGCGTGCCGCGTCACGATCGTCATCGTATCAGCGCGCGGTAGACTCGCCGTGGCGATGATCATCTACGGCATGAATCCAGTGATCGAATCGATCCGCTCGCATCCCGATCGCGTGCGCTACGTCGGCATCGCGCGCGAGCAATCGTCGCGGCATCAGAAGCTGATCGCCGAGGCGAAGAAGAGCGGCGTGAGCGTGCGGACGATGACGAGCGAGCAGATCGACCGTCTCGCGTCGCGCGGCGTGCACAATGGCGTCATCGCGGAAGTGTCGGAGTCGGCGTACGCCGATTTCGACGACGCGATCGAGTCCGCGAAGTTCGTCCTCATCCTCGACGGCATCACCGATCCGCAGAACTTCGGCGCGATCCTTCGCGTCGCCGACGGATTCGGCGTGAACGTCGTCGTCATTCCGCAGCATGAATCGGTTGGGCTCACGCCGGCCGCGGTGAAGGCGAGTGCAGGCGCGAGCGAATGGGTGCCGGTCGCACAGGTGACGAACCTCGCGCGCGCGATCGAGTCGCTGCAAAAAGCTGATTTCTGGGTATACGGAGCCGCAGCAAGCGGCGATGCGCCCGCAACCATCGACTTCACCGGCAAAGTCGCCCTCGTCCTCGGCAACGAAGGCAAAGGAATCCGCCGCAACGTGCTCGAGCACTGCGATCGCGTCGTGACGATTCCGATGAGCGGCCACGTCGACTCGTTCAATGTCGCCACCGCCGCGGCGATTCTTTGCTACGAAGTGGCGCGGCAGAATCGATGATCGAGAGTGTGCTCGCCGCGCTCGCGCCCGCGGCGATGTTGTTGGTCGCGGTGCGATTCGCGGGAGAAGACTTGCGGCGCGCGTCGCTTCGGTGGTTCATCCCCGTCACGCTTCTGATGTTCGCGCCGTACTGGATGACCGATCGGATTCCCGCGCCGCTCGACTTTCTCGCGGCGCACATTGTGCCGTGGATGCGGCCTGGCGTCGCGGTGCAGAACGCGCTGCAGAGCGACGTTGTCACGCAGATGCTGCCGTGGCGCGAAGTCGTCGCGCAGTTCTGGCGGCACGGGGAGTGGCCGTTCGTGAATCCGTACGCGGGCTCCGGAACGACGCTGTGGAGCAATCCGTCTGCAGCGGTCCTTCAGCCGCTCACGCTTCTCGGACTGCCGTTTTCGACGTTTGCGTGGGCGAACTTCGTCGCCGTCGCGCGCATGCTCATCGCGCTCACTGGCATGTTCGTGTTCCTGCGCGACGAGGGACGTTCGGAGCGAGCAGCGATCTTCGGCGCGATCGCGTACGCGTTTTCGGCGCTGAACATCGCGTTCCTGCTGTTCCCGGTCACGAACGTCACGACGATGCTCCCGTGGATGCTCGTGGCGATTTGCCGGCAGAACGCGATCGCCTGCGCGATCGTCACCGCGCTCCTGCTCCTCGGCGGTCATCACGAATCGGTCGTGCATGTGGCGATGCTCGCGATTCCGTACGCGCTCTTCGTCGCGCGTGGAAGCGTGTTGCGATACGCGCTCGCGGCGATCGCGGGACTGTTGCTTGCTGCGCCGGTCGTCGTTCCGTTCGCGATGGCGCTGCCGGGGATCGAGCGTGTCGCGCATCCGATTGTGACGACGCCGTTCGAGCTCGCGCAGCTGTTGCCGTTCGTGTTTCCGGCGCGCTTCGCGTACACGCCGTTCGCGGTGACCGGCGCGAACTTCAACGAAGTGGCGACGCAATACGCCGGGTTCGCCGCGTTCGTGCTGTGCGCTTACGCGATCGTGCGCAAGCCGCGCGAACTGCGCTTCTGGATCGTGATGCTCACTGTGTTGACGCTCGCCGCGTTCGTTCCGGGCGTCTTCGTGCAGATGGCGCGCGTGAGGTTCGTGATCGCGTTCGTCGTGGCGACGCTCGCTGCGTACGGACTCGATCTCGATCGCGATCGCCGCCTGATGATGTTGACGCTCATCGCGATCGCTGTCGTCATCATCAGCGCGATGGCGTTCTGGCCTCACGCCGTGGAGTTGCAACTGTCGACGACGGTCGTCGCGACGGTTGCGGCGGCGATCGTGAGCGCGATCGTGCTTCTCATCGCGCCGCGGTTGATCACAGTTGCGCTGTGTGTCGACTTGGCGTTGCTGTTGTGGACGTCGATTCCGCCGCACGGCCGTGCCGAGTTCTATCCGGAGACCGGCGCGATTCGTTTTCTTCGCGCGCAGCCGGGGCGATTTCGGATCGCCGGCGTAGGCGGCTCGCTCTTTCCGAATGTCTCCACAATGTTCCGCATCGCCGACATTCGCGTGCACGATCCGATGGCGTCGGAGGAGTACATGCGAGAGCTCGAGCGCGCCGGACTCGACCGCCGTTCGTACTTTGAGCTCTTTCACGGATTCCCTTCGCCGGCGGCTGCGAATGCGCTCGGTGTGCGCTACTTCATCGCGCCGCCGGGCGTGCGGAGCTCGCTGCCGTCGCCGTATCGCGGTGAGGACGCCGTCATCTTCCTCAACAGCCGCGCTCGCGACGTGCCGGACGTTCCGGTCTCGAAGCCGAGAGGATGGATGCTCGGATGGCTGCTTGCTCTCGCGGGCGTCCTCTCGTTGGCTGCCTTGAAGCGTCGGAATAACGCCGCGCTTGCGCCCCGTTAGGCCCTTTTGCTATAACCCGCAGTTCCTCGGCCTCCGCCGCGCGCATGCTCCATCTCTGCATCGACGGTCAACGGCTGGATGTGTCTTTGAAAAGTAGCAGTTGCTGGCATAGCTCAGTTGGTAGAGCAGCTGATTTGTAATCAGCAGGTCGCGGGTTCGAGTCCCGTCGCCAGCTCCAGAAAGTAACGCGGAGAGTTGGCTGAGCGGTCAAAAGCAGCAGACTGTAAATCTGCCGGGCCTTGCCCTACGGAGGTTCGAATCCTCCACTCTCCACCATTCAAGGCAGAAGTCTGAGGGCAGAAGGCAGAAGTGAAGCGGCGCAACTGTTAAATGAAAACGAGGTAGTAGCCACTCGGCAGAGATCACTTCTGACCTCTGCCTTCTGACTTCTGCCTTCAAAAGCGGGAGTAACTCAGTTGGTAGAGTCACAGCCTTCCAAGCTGTTGGTCGCGGGTTCGAGCCCCGTCTCCCGCTCCAAACATCGGAAGTGAAAAGAAGCGAACAACCCGCCCTCGTAGCTCAGGGGTAGAGCACGTCCTTGGTAAGGACGGGGTCACGAGTTCAAATCTCGTCGAGGGCTCCAGAGTTCAGGAAGAGATCAGATGGCACGCGCAGGCAGAGAAATCATCACGCTCCAGTGCACCGAGTGCAAACGTCGGAATTACTCGACGACCAAGAACAAGAAGACGATGACGGAGAAGTTGGAGCTCAAGAAGTTCTGCCGTCACGATCGGAAGCACACGGTTCACCGGGAATCCAAGTAAACGGCCAAGGGAATAACAGCACAAAGGCTTGCTTTTGCATGCTTTTGCGCCATTCAGGCCAATAGCTCAATTGGTAGAGCAGCGGTCTCCAAAACCGCAGGTTGGGGGTTCGAGCCCCTCTTGGCCTGCCAGAACGAAAGGCACATCGCGATCAGCGAGCAATGCTCGTCTGATCGTTTTCTGCTGAAGATCAAAGAATCCGGATGGAATCTATGTCGGAAAACGCAATCGTAGCCAAGCCTCGCGAGTGGTGGTTCACCACGCGCGACTTCTTCCGCGACACCAACTCGGAGATGCGGAAGGTCACCTGGCCGAGCCGCAACGAAGTCGTCGGCACGACGGTCGTCGTGATCATCGCGACGGTGATCTTCGCTGTCTACCTGTGGGGCTGCGATCAAGTCTTCTTCTACGGCACGCAGTGGTTGTTCAAGAGGTTTGGAGTGAGCACATAGTCATGGCAGAAACGGCGACACACGCCAGGCAGTGGTACATCGTCCACACCTACTCCGGATTCGAGGAGCGGGTGAAGGAGAACCTCACCCAGCGCATCGACGCTCTCGGCATGCGCGAGAAATTCGGCGAGATCAAGATCCCGACCGAAACGCTCGTGGAGATGAAGGGCGGGAAGAAGAAGGAAGTGCAGCGCAAGTTCTTCCCCGGCTACATCCTCGTCGAGATGGAGATGTCCGACGACGCCTGGCACCTCGTCAAGAACACGCCGAAGGTCACCGGCTTCGTCGGCACCGGCAAGAAGCCGACGCCGCTGACGCCGGAGGAAGTCGACCAGATCCTGACGCAGGTCGTGACGACGAAAGAGAAGCCGAAACCGAAGCACGTCTACGAGCACGGCGAGCACGTGCGCATCATCGACGGTCCGTTCACGAACTTCACCGGCGTGGTCGAGGAAGTGAACCTCGACCGCAACACGCTCAAGGTCATGGTCACGATCTTCGGGCGCTCGACGCCCGTGGAGCTCGACTTCCTGCAGGTCACGCGTTACGACGCCACCGACGAACAGGGCGGGGCGGCGGGTGGGGGAGCGCCGAAAAGGTAACGAGAAATGTTGAATGGGAAATGTTGAATGTTAAGTGGATGACAATTCAACACTCAACATTGAACATTTAACATTCAACATTAGAGAAGAGTAAATCATGGCGAAGAAAATCACAGGCTATATCAAACTCCAAATCCCCGCCGGTGCCGCAACCCCGGCCCCTCCCGTCGGTCCGGCCCTCGGCCAGCACGGCGTGAACATCATGGAGTTCTGCAAGACGTTCAACGCGCGCACGCAGAAAGACCAGGGACTGATCATTCCGGTGGTCATCACGGTCTTCAGCGATCGCACGTTCACGTTCGTGACGAAGACGCCGCCGGCGTCGATCCTTCTCCTCAAGGCCGCCGGCCTGCAGAAGGGATCGGGCGTGCCG
>Ga0105245_10003765_pt1 | contig 13499 bp, 12 predicted proteins | sample KBSM54metaG_FD_81523 | JGI IMG/M metagenome (GOLD analysis project Ga0105245, IMG submission 81523) | Miscanthus rhizosphere microbial communities from Kellogg Biological Station, Michigan, USA - KBS M5-4 metaG | ecosystem: Host-associated > Plants > Roots > Rhizosphere > Soil | place... | reverse complement strand
GCGCGTGCCGCACGACGGATGTGCACGGGATCGCACACGCCGCCGCAGCTGGTTTCGCTTGCAATTAGCTAGAGTGCAGCTAGCACCACCAACGCACCGACCAAGGAGACACCCATGGCCACTCCCCGCACCCGTACGAACCCGGCAAGCCTCCCGTGGGGGGATCCGACGGCGCTGTACAAGCAGTCGGCCCGCCTCGGCTTCGAGGTTGTCGAGGCCGCCGCGCAGTCGTTCATCAACCACCAGGTGGAGATCGCCAACCTCAAGCGGGGCCTCACGAGCGCCTGGTTCTCCGCCGCGCGCGCCACCCTCCGCTGACGCGCGCCGTGGACGTCATCGACGAGCTGGTCGGCAACAACCGCGCGTTCGCGGACGCGCTGCCGAGCCACCACCTGGACGTCCGTCCCCGCCGCCGGCTGGCCGTCGTCACCTGCATGGACTCGCGCCTGGACGTGTTCGCCGCGCTCGGCCTCCAGGACGGCGAGGCGCACGTGCTGCGCAACGCGGGCGGCGTGATCACGGACGACGTGATCCGCTCGCTCGCGGTCTCGCAGCGCCGGCTCGGCACGCGCGCGGTGATGCTCATCCACCACACCGACTGCGGCATGCAGGCGCTCACCGACGACGGCTTCCGCGCCGAGCTGCAGGAGGCGACGGGGGTCGCACCGGCGTTCGCGATCGAGTCGTTCACGGACGTCGAGGCCGACGTCCGCCAGTCCGTGCGGCGCGTCCGCCGCTCGCCGTTCCTGCTCCACACCGACCTCGTGCGCGGCTTCGTCTACGACGTCGACAGCCACCGGCTGCGCGAGGTCGAGGTCGCGGACTGAGAGCGGCGCCGCCCTCAGGCGCCCCAGCCGACCTCGTCGTGGCTCTCGAGCTTGCGCCAGAACGTCGGCTGCGGCATCTCGGTGACGCCGACCTCACGCATCAACGGCTCGATCTGCGAGCCCATCTCCGCGAAGAAGGCCTGGGAGCTCTCCGGGTCGGGCCATTCGTCGAGGACCAGGATCTCGTCGTCCGTCCCGTAGAAGCGATGGGCGATCAGCCCGAACTCCTTGGCTCGGTCGCTGAGGGCCCGGATCGCCTCGGGGTTGCCCGCGGCGCGCCGCTCGAGCTCCGCGCCGTCGCCTCGGACGCGCAGGGTCATGATCACCGACATCAAGGCCTCCTCTTGGTCGCCTTTCCGGTGCGATCAGAGCAGGAACGGCGACGGCGGGCAAGCCCCGCCGCTACCCGGCCTTCGCGAGCAGCCAGGGCGTGAGCCGCTCAGCGGGAACGGGCACGCTGATGACGTGGCCCATCGCGCGGTCGCAGCCGCTGCCGCGCAGCAGCGTGAGCTGCTCGGCGGTCTCCACGCACCCCGCGATCGCTTCCAGCCCGAACGAGTGCGCCAGGCCGATGAGGCCGACCGCCATGCGCGGCTCCTGCGGCAGCTCGCGCACGAAGCGGCCGTGGATCTTCAGCGCGTCGGCCGGGAAGGTCCGCAGCCGCTCGAGCTCGGAGCGCCCCCGGCCGAAGCGGTCGAGCACGATCCGGGTGCCGTGCTCGCGCAGCCTGCGCAGCACCTGCTCGCCCAGGGCGTCGTCGTCCTCCAGCAGGCGCTCCGCGAACTCCAGCTCGAGCCGGTCGGCGGGCAGCCCGGTCTCCGCCAGCCGCCGGGCGATCGTGTCGTCGAGCCCCGCGCCGCGGTTGTGGACCGCGCTGAGGTTGACGGCGATGCGAAAGGGCGGGAGCCCTTCGGCGTCCCACGCGATGCCCTGCGCGCAGGCCGCGCGCACGACCCAGTCGTCGATGGCGTGCGCGAGCCCCTGGCGCTCGGCGGCGGCCATGAACGCCGCGGGCTGGAGGAGCCCCCGCTCGGGATGGCGCCAGCGCACGAGCGCCTCGACGGCGACCACCGCCCCGGTGGCCAGGTCGAGCTCGGGCTGGTAGTGGATGGTGAGCTGGTCCTTCTCGAGCGCGTGGGCGAGCGCGCGGCCGGCCTCGCGCCAGCTGCCGGCGCGCCGGTCGCTCGCCGCGTTGAAGAACTGGAAGCGGTTGCCGCCGAGGCCCTTGGCGCGGTACATCGCGGCGTCCGCCGCCTTGAGGAGCTGGGCGCCCGTCTCGTCGGCGCTGGCCTGGATCGCGATGCCGACGCTCGCCGTCACCGTGACCCGGTGGTCGCCGTCGACCTGCAGCGGCTCCGCGATCGCGCGCAGGATGCGGTCGGCCGCCGCGGCGACCTCCGATTCGTTGTGGATCGCGTCGAGCAGGACGGCGAACTCGTCGCCGCTGAGGCGCGCGACCGTGTCGACCTCGCGGACCGTGTGCGAGAGGCGGGCGGCCACGGTGCGCAGCAGCTCGTCGCCGGGCTCGTGGCCGCGCGTGTCGTTGACCGCCTTGAGCCCGTCGAGGTCGAGGAAGAGGAGCGCCGAGCGCACGGGACTGCGGCTCGCGCGCCGCAGCGCCTTGTCGGCCAGCTCGTGGAACGCCGCCCGGTTGGTCAGCCCGGTCAGCTCGTCGTAGTGGGCGAGGCGGTCGAGCCGCTCCGTGCGGTGCCGGCTCTGCGTGACGTCCTCCGCCACGGCAAGGCCCGCCTGCACGGCGCCCTGGTCGTCGCGCACGGGGCCGATCGTCAGGCGGTGGACGCGGCCGTCGCCCGTCTCGACGTCGAGCTCCCGGCGCTCGCCGCGCAGCGCGCGGCGCGCCGGCTCGGCGAGGCTCTCCCAGGCCGAGGCGGGCAGCACGTCACGCAGCCGGCGCCCGCTCAGGGCGTCGTGCTCGAGCGTGGTCTGGGGGAGCGGCTCGCCCTCGGCCATGAGCAGCCGCAGCTCATGGTCGAAGAGCATCACGGTCGCGTTGGGCAGGTTGCGGGCGAGGCTGCGGTAGAGCTCCTCGCCCAGCCGCAGCGCCTCCTCGGCGGGGCTGCGCACGACGAGCGGCTTGAACGTGAGCACCGCGCCGGCGCTCTCGTCCTCCTCCGTCGCCGGCCGCAACGCGAAGCGCACCCCGAGCGGGGCGCCGTCCTTGCGCCAGAAGACGTCGATCCCGCTCGTGGCGCGGCGATCGGCGAGGGACCCCTGGATCGGCGACGCCTCGGGCGGGTAGCGGCGGCCGTTCGGATAGGAATGGTGCACCAGGTCGTGCAGCGGGCGCCCGACCGCCTCCTCCGGGCTCCAGCCCAGCAGCCGCACGGCGGCCGAGTTCATGGAGTGGATCGTGCCGTCGGGCAGCAGGCCGACGAGGGCCTCGTCGCTCGACACGGGCGGCGGCTCGCTGTGCCACGCCTGCAGCTGGCGCGCCGGCGGGCTGCGCACGAAGCGCGGCGCCGCCCGGCCGTCCTCCACGTACTCGCGGATCGCGCGCACGAGCGCGTCCACCACCTCGGGATCGAACTGCGTGCCCGCGTGCGCCTGGAGCTCCGCGATCGCGCGCCGCGGCGAGCGCGCCGTGCGGTAGGAGCGATCGGTGGTCATCGCGTGGAAGGCGTCGCAGCAGAACACGATGCGCGCGGCGAGCGGGATCGCCTCCCCCGCGAGGCCGTCCGGATAGCCCGTCCCGTCCCAGCGCTCGTGACACGAGCGCACGATGACGCCCACGCGACCGAGCAGGCCGCCGATCTCGGCCAGCATGCGGTGGCCCTCGATCGTGTGGGTCTTGATGACGGTGAACTCCTCCTGCGTCAGCGGACCGCGCTTGTTGATGATCTCGTTGTCGACCGCGACCTTGCCCACGTCGTGCAGCAGGGCGGCGAACTCGAGCTCGATCCGGTCCTGGCCCTCGACCCCGAGCTCGTCGCCCACGCGCAGCGCGAGGTTGACCACGCCGCGGCCGTGCTCGCCCGTCAGCCGGTTGTCCGAGGCGACGACGCGGTCGAGCAGCAGCGCCGAGCCGCGGTAGGCGCGGTGCAGCTCGTCGCCCTGCTCGATCCGCAGCCGCCGGTCGCGGGCCGAGACGGCGAGCATGGCCAGCAGGGGCAGCTCGAGCATGTACGCGTACGGCTGGTCCACGGTGGCCAGGGCGGCGAGCAGGCCGACCGCGGCGAGCAGCGCATCCGCGAGGCAGATCCAGCCGAGCTCCGCCAGGGCGAGGCGCGGCGGCACGCCGAACCCGAGCCACGAGCGCGCGGTCGAGCAGCCGGTGTCGATCGCGAACTGGGCGGCGAGCGCGGCCACGTAGACGGGCCAGTCGCCGAGCGACGGCAGGTCCGCCCCGGCCGCGGACAGCACCACGACGGGGCCGATGCTGTAGAGGGCGTCGCCGAGCTCGACCAGGGCGCGGTCGGGCGGAGTCCGCCCACGGACATAGCGGGGCAGCCTCCCGAGCAGCAGGCCCGCGGCCACGAACAGCGGCACCGCGGCGAGCGGGAGGAAGAACAGCATCGGCACGAACGCGAGTTGCGTCGGCACGGTCGAGCCGGCCCCCGTGGCGAACTCGACCCGCGAGGCGATCGCGTAGAGGAACGTGAGCGCGACGGCGTCGGCGACGTCGAGCGGCCGAGAAGTCGGCAGGAGCAGCAACAATCCCGCCGCGATGACCACGAACGCGGCGGCGAAGGCGAGCTCCACGCGCAGCTCGCGGCCGGACAGGGGCCGTTGAGGCCGCTCACGCGCCTCTTCGAGCAGGTCCTGCAGCGCCGCCTCGACCTGAGGCGGTGATCCCGTCCAGAGTGCTCTCAACGGCCTCTGCCTGAGCGTAGCCTGACAGTCGGACTTTGCGGGTACTGTGACGGACCGACGGAGCGCCCCGGGGCTCGCCGTTCACAACGCACCGTCATCCCGTTCCCCCCCGCCAGGAGTACGCCGATGCACGTCCGCACGCCCGCTGGGATCCGTCCCGTGCGCCTCGTGGCCTTCGCCGCCGCCCTGCTCGTCCCGCTGCTGGCGCTCGCCGCGCCGGCGGCGCATGCCGGCCCGCTCGTGGCGAGTGCGCCGGACTGCGATGCGCAGCAGCTCGAGACGCCGTTCACCCGCTGGGGCGACGTCGCCAGCTACACGCTCGCACCCAACGGCGTGGCAGAGAACCGGGCCGACTGGGCGCTCCAGGACGGCGCCGACGTCGAGCCGGGCAACGAGACCTTCTACATCCACAACCAGCGCGACCGCGCCTCGCTGGCGCTGCCGGCGGGATCGTCGGCGACCACGGACACCATGTGCGTCGGGATCGAGCACCCGACCCTCCGGCTCGTCGCCCGCAACACCGGCTCGCTCGCCTCGCTGCTGCTCGTGCAGGTGCTGTTCGAGGACGCCGCGGGCAACGTCCGCTCGCTGCCGATCGGCGCCGTCGTCGCCGGGTCGAGCTGGCAGCCGTCGCTGCCGATGCCGGTGATCGCGAACCTGCTGCCCCTCCTCCCCGGCTCGCACACCGCGGTCGCCTTCCGCTTCACGCCCTACGGCAGCGGCGGCGACTGGACGATCGACGACGTCTACGTCGACCCCTGGCGCCACGGGTGAGCCGAGGCGGCGACGCGTCAGAGCCAGCCCGCGCGCTTGAGCGAACGGTGCAACACCAGCCCGGTGAGGACCATGAAGGCGACCACCAACGGATAGGAGCCCCGCCAGGCGAGCTCCGGCATGTGGCGGAAGTTCATGCCGTAGAACGACGCGATGAAGGTCGGCACGGTGATGATCGCCGCCCAGCCGGAGATCTTGCGCACGATGTCGTTCTGGTTGACGGAGACCACGGCCATGTTGGCCTGCAGGATCGTGGTGAGGAGGTCGCGCTGGGCCGCGACCTCCTCGTTGATCAGCTCGAGATGGTCGTTGACGTCGCGGAAGTACTGGCGCAGCGAGTCGCCGACGTCGAGCACGGTGCCGCGCGCCAGCCCGGAGACGGGCGCGAGCAGCGGGTGCACGGCGCGGTAGAAGTCGCTCACCTCGCGCCGGAGCAGGTAGATGCGGGAGATCGGCGCCTCGGCGCCCGAGAAGACGATCTGCTCGAGCTCCTCGATGTCGCGCTCGAGCTCCTCCACCACGGGCGCGTAGTCGTCGACCACCTTGTCGACGATCGCCCACAGCCCCGCGACCGGCCCTTCGCGCAGCAGGTTGGGCCGCGCCTCGAGCCGCAGCCGCGAGGCGTGGAGATCGCTCGCCGCGCCCTGGCGCACGGTGATGAGGAAGGAGGGCCCGATGAAGACGGAGATCTCGCCGAACTCGACCTCCTCCTCCCCCGGGACGTAGCGCGCGGTGCGCAGGACGACGAAGACGATGCCCTCCTCGTACTGCTCCACCTTGGGGCGCAGGTGGAAGCTCTGGGCGTCCTCCACGGCGAGCTCGTGGAGGCCGAAGACCCGCTGCAGGCGCTCCAGCTCCTCGGCCGAGGGCTCGACCACGCCGAGCCACACGAAGCCCGGGTCGCGCCGGCAGATGACCGCCGCATCCTCCGGCCGCATGGGCCCGTCGTGCTGCCGGTGCCCCTCCCGATAGTGCGCGCAGTCGACGATCATGCGCGTCATGGTGGCGCGCCGGGCGGCGAATGGCCAATCTCAGCCTCCTCTCAGCGTCTGCTCATCGCCCACCGAGGGAGCGCGCCGACGGTGGCGGCATGACGCCGCACCTCACCGTGCCCCTCGGGCCGCGCTTCCGGAGCCGCGACGCGCTGGCCGCGACGGCGCTCGACGCGCTCGGGGAAGCCGTGGCCGTCGTGGACCGCGGGGAGGTCGCGCTCGCCACGGCGGCGTTCCGCCGCAAGGCCGGCGAGGAGGGCGTGCCGGCGCCGGCGGAGCGCCTGATCGCCGCCGGCGGCGGCCTCGAGGACGGCGGGCCGGAGGGCACCGTCGTGGAGGTGCGCCCCTGTCCGCTGCCGTCCGGGCGGACCGGCTGGGTGGTGCGCCTGCGCGAGCCCGCGGAAGGGCTCGCGCTGCTCGATCCGCTCACCGGCCTGCCGAATCGCCGGGCGTTCGACGCCCGGCTCGGCGAGGAGGTCGCGCGCGCGGCCCGCACCGGGCGGCCCCTGAGCCTCGTGCTGCTGGACCTCGACCACTTCAAGCGCGTCAACGACGAGCACGGTCACCCGGCCGGCGACGCCGTGCTCGTCGAGGCGAGCCGGCGGCTGACGACCGCCGCCCGGCCCGGCGATGCCCTCGCCCGCGTCGGCGGCGAGGAGTTCGCCTGGCTGCTGCCCGAGGCCGGGGCCGAGGAGGCCGTCGCCGCCGCCGACCGGGCGCGGTCAGCGGTGTCCGAGCGCGCGTTCGCGGAGGACCTGCACGTGACCGCCTCCGCCGGCGTGTGCGAGCTCGAGGCGGCGGGCGGGTGCGGGTCCGCGCTCTACCGCCTGGCCGACGAGGCGCTCTACTCGGCGAAGGCCTACGGGCGCGACATGGCGCTGGCCTGGCGCCCGCCGGCGGCGGAGGCGGCAGAGCCGGCGGACGGCGAGCCCGGCCCCCACGCCTGGGTCCGGCTGCAGCGCGACGCCGACGAGGTCGACCGCATGCTGGGAGACCCCGGCCACGCGGCGAAGGTCGCGCGCCTCGCCGTCGCGCTCGCCGTCGCGCTCGACTGGCCGGCGCACCTCCAGGCGCAGCTGCACCGCGCGGCGACGCTGCACGACGTCGGCAAGCGGCCGCTGCTGCCCGCGCTGCTCCGCCGCCGCGCGCCGCTCACCCCGGCCCAGCGGGCGCACGTCGGGCAGCATCCCCGGATCGGCGCGGCGATGGCCGCCGGCGAGCTCGCCCCGGAGGCGTGCGGGTGGATCCGCCACCACCACGAGCGCTGGGACGGCGGCGGGCATCCCGACGGGCTGCGCGCGGACGCCATCCCCGCGGGCGCCCAGCTGCTCGCGATCGCCGACGCCTACGACGCGATGCGCAGCCCACGGCCGTACCGCGACGCGCTCACGGAGGAGGCCGCGCTCGCGGAGGTCGACGGCGGGGCCGGCACGCAGTTCCGGCCCGACGCGGGCGTGCTGCTGCGCCACGCGCTGGGCTGGCTCGCCGGCGCCTGAGCACCCCGGTCCGGGCCCGACGCGGCCGCCCGCCGGCGTGCCCGGTTTGCGGCGGCGGCCACGGAGTCCTTACGATTGCGCCGGGCCCGCGGAAGGAATCCGCCGCGGGCGCCGCCAACGCGCCATGACCTCACTCCATCCTCTCCGGCCCGCGCACGCGCGGCCGCCGCTCGCGCCCGGGATCGCCACCGATGGCCGCTGAGCAGACGTTCGTCATCGTCGGCGGCGGCATGGCCGGCGCCAAGGCCGCGGAGACGCTCCGCGAGGAGGGCTTCGACGGCCGCATCGTGCTGATCGGGGCCGAGTCCCTGCGCCCGTACGAGCGCCCGCCGCTCTCGAAGGACTACCTGCGCGGCGAGACCGAGCAGGAGAAGGTGCACGTCCACAGCGAGGCGTACTACGGCGAGCACGACATCGACCTGCGGCTCGGCCGGGAGGTGTCCCGCCTCGACACCGGCAGCCGCGAGGTCACGCTCGACGACGGAGAGACCCTGCGCTACGACCGGCTGCTGCTGGCCACGGGCGCCGAGCCCCGCCGGCTGCCCATCCCGGGCGCCGACCTCGACGGCGTGCTCTACCTCCGCACCGTGCCGGACTCCGACCGGATCCGCGAGCGGCTGGACCGCGGCGGCTCGCTCGTCGTCGTCGGGGCGGGCTGGATCGGCGCCGAGGTCGCCGCGTCCGCGCGCCAGCGCGGCATGGAGGTGACGATCGTCGAGCCGATGTCGGTGCCGCTCGAGCGCGTGCTCGGGCCGGAGATGGGCGCGTTCTACCGCGACGTCCACGCGGACCAGGGCGTGCGGCTGCTGCTCGGCACCGGGGTCGAGGGCTTCGAGGGCGGCACGGCCGTGGAACGGGTGCGCACGAACGACGGGCAGACGCTCGACTGCGACGCCGTCGTGGTGGGCGTCGGCGTGAAGCCCAGGACGGCGCTGGCCGAGGCCGCCGGCCTCGCCATGGGCGACGGTGTGCTCGCCGACGAGCTGCTGCAGACGAGCGCCGAGGGCGTGTTCGCGGCGGGCGACGTGGTCTCGGCACAGCACCCGTTCTACGGGCAGCGCATCCGGGTGGAGCACTGGGCCAACGCGCTCGAGCAGGGCCCGGCGGCCGCGCGCAACATGCTCGGCGCGGGCGCACCGTACGACAAGCTGCCGTACTTCTTCTCCGACCAGTACGACGTCGGCATGGAGTACGCCGGCTACGCCACGAGCTGGGACCGCGTGGTGGTGCGCGGCGATCTCGCCGGCCGCGAGTTCATCGCCTTCTGGCTCGCGGGCGACCGCGTGCTGGCCGGCATGAACGTCAACGTCTGGGACGTCACGGACACCATCCAGCGGCTGATCCGGGAGCGCGTGGCGATCGACGACCGCCGGCTCGCCGACCCGGACGTCCCGCTCGACGAGCTCGCCGGCGCGGGCAGCGACTGAACGGACGAGGGGTAAGAACTCGCGCGCGTTCCGCGCGAATCGGACAGGCCGCCCGCATCGGCGCGGGCGGCGCACCGATCAAGGAGTGCGTACCCATGGCCACCTCGACCCGCACCGCCCCGCGGGCCACCATCGAGCGCGTGTCGCCTGCCACGGCGGGCGAGGCCACGGTCGCCGCGGCCGACCGGCACGACCCGCGCTATCAGGCGTTCCTGCTGCTGCGAATCGCGTTCACCGTCGCCCCGATCGCCTTCGGCCTCGACAAGTTCTTCAACGTGCTGGTCGACTGGCCCACGTACCTGGCCCCCTGGATCGACGACATCGCCCCCGGGTCCGCGCAGGACTTCATGTACTTCGTGGGCATCGTCGAGATCGTCGCCGGCGTCCTGGTCGCGCTGAAGCCCCGCTACGCCGCCTACGTGGTCGCGGCCTGGCTCGCCGGGATCATCTTCAACCTGCTCACCTACTCCGGCTACTACGACGTCGCGCTGCGCGACTTCGGCCTCATGCTCGGCGCGCTCACCCTCGCCCGGCTGGCGAGCGTGTACGACCCGCCGCTCGGCCGCGGCCGCCGCTGACAAGCCGCGATCGCAGGGCGGCGGGCGCCGCGTTCACGGGTTGATCGCCAGGAACAGGAACGCGCCGAAGAGCACGAGGTGCACGCCGCCCTGCTGGAGGGTCGCCCGGCCCGGCACGACGGTGAGCGTGCCCACCGCCACGGTGATGGCCAGCAGCACGATCTGCGTGGCGCCGAGGCCGAGCTCCAGCGGGCCCTCGAGCCAGATCGAGGCGACGGCGATCGCCGGGATCGTGAGGCCGATGCTCGCCATCGCCGAGCCCAGCCCGAGGTTGAGGCTCGTCTGGACCCGGCCGCGCCGCGCCGCGCGCACCGCGGCCAGCGTCTCCGGCAGCAGCACGAGCAGGGCGATGATCACGCCGACCGCCGACGCGGGGAAGCCGGCGGCCTTCACGCCGTCCTCGATCGGCTTGGACTCGATCTTCGCGAGCCCCACGACGGCGACGAGGGCGACGAGCAGGAGGCCGAGGCTCCACAGTGCCACCCGGTCGGACGGCGGGTCGGCGTGCTCGTCGTCGTGCTCGGGCACGCCGGGGTGGGCGACGGGCAGGAAGTAGTCGCGATGCCGGACGGTCTGGATGAGCACGAACAGGCCGTACAGCGCGACCGACGCCACGGCGGCGAACGCGAGCTGCGGGCCGGAGAACGAGGCGCCCGGACTGCTCGTGGTGAAGGTCGGGAGCACGAGGCAGAGCGCCGCGAGCGTGGACACCGTGGCCAGCGCGGTGCCCGTGCCCTCCGCGTTGAACACCGCCACACGGCCGTGCAGCGCGCCGAGCAGGAGGGAGAGGCCGACGATCCCGTTGCACGTGATCATCACCGCGGCGAACACCGTGTCGCGCGCGAGCGAGGCGGTGTCGGACGCGCTCGACACCATCAGGGTGACGATCAGCGCGACCTCGATGACCGTCACGGCGACGGCGAGCACGAGCGAGCCGAACGGCTCGCCCACCCGGTGCGCGACGACCTCGGCGTGGTGCACGGCGGCCAGCACGGCCCCGGCGAGGCACGCGCCGACCAGCACGATGAGCACCGCGCCGGCGTGGCGGCCCCAGGTCACGGCGAGGACCAGCAGGGCGGCGACCGGGACGACGGTCGTCCACGGCACGGAGCGGCGTCCCGTTCTCGCGGCCATCGTCGAAGGATGGCGTACCCCCGGCGGCCGGCGCCGCGCGGCGCCCGTCCCGGGGCGGCCCGTGCCCGCGCCGCCGCCGGCGCGGACACGGGCCCGGGAGGGGCTTATGGAGCCTGTCTCAAGAGTCCCGCACGGGCGTGTGTTGAGACAGGCTCTCGTCAGATCACTTCGAGCTCGATGCCGGTGAGCTCGCAGAAGATGCGCCAGCGGTCCAGGTGGCGGCCGAGGTGCATGACCTGGTGGTGGGGGCCGCCCAGCCGCAGCCACGCGTCGAGGCACGCGCGCACGCCGGTGTCGGGGCGGAAGTGGCCGTAGGGCATCTCGAGGCTCGGCAGCTCCTCCGTGTCGAGCACCTCGCCCTCGGAGACCAGCATCCGGAAGCGGTCGCCGCCGAGCGAGAACACCGTCGCGAGCGTGGCCGGCCCCGGCTGGTACTGGAAGAGGATCGTCGGCGGGTCGGCGAGCCCGCCGATGCCGAGCGGCCGCTTGATCAGCCGCGGCTTGCGGTCCGTGCGCGCGACGCGCCAGTTCCCCTCCCCCATGTGGCTCATGAGGATCGAGTCGGTCGGGAAGTCCATCGCGTACATCTCGGTGAAGTGCGCGTCGGGAAGGAGCTTGTGGCCCGCGGCGACCAGGGCCGCGGTGAGCGCGTCGCCCTCCCCCGCGAAGCCGAAGCCGCGCGCCATCAGCGTCGAGGCGGCGGCCATCGGCAGCCGCGCGAAGCGGCCGTCGTCGGCGATCGCGTCGAAGTGCGTCGAGTAGGCACCGTAGCCGCGCTCGCGCAGGATCTTCTCGAGCGCGATCTGCATCCGGATGTGGTCCTCGCGCTCCTCCGTGCTCAGCGCGGGATCGATCTCGAAGCGCTCGTCCTCCTCCGCGATCTCCGCGTCGATCGCGTCGCGGGAGACGGCCTGGACCTCGCGGTAGAGCAGACCGGGTGCCACGTAGTGCACCTGCGGGCCGAGCGTGCGCAGCAGCGCGGTCTCGTCGACCTTGATGTCGCCCATCTCGTTCATGCCGTAGCCGAAGACGGCCACCTTGAGCGACCGCCACGCGGTGACGGCACGGGCCGCCGAGGCCCAGCGCTCGACCGCCTCGCGGAAGGAGTCGGCCTGCCAGTCGTCCGTGATGACGTGGAACCGCACGCCCGCGCGGACCATCGCGTTGGCGGTGTCCTGCGCGCCGTGGACGCCCTGGTTGTAGGTCAGGTCCGCCATGTCCCAGGCGTCGGTGACCTGCGGGACGGGCTGGATGTTGGCGAGGCAGACCGGCAGCCGCGTCCCACCCAGCGCCCGCGCGACGCGCATGCCGGGGCCGTAGGTGAGCATGACCACGAGCAGGCCGTCGACGCCCGCCGCCTCGAACTCGGCCACCCGCTGCTCGACGTCCGCGCGGTTGCGCGCGGGCTCGGCGACCTGCACGTCCACCGTGGCGCTCAGCGCCTCGCCCACGTCGCGCGCGTAGCCGGCCTGGCGCTCCGTGATGCCCGGGAGCATCTCGTCGTAGAGCTCCTGCATGATCCCGAGCAGGCCGATCCGCGGCCGTCCGGGGGCGCCCCCGCCGGAGGCGGCGTCAGCGCTGGCCGTAGACGTTCTGATACCGGTCATAGAGGGCATCGATCTCCTCTTCGCGGAGCGGGATGGGCGTGCCCAGCGTGCGGGCGAGGTGCACGGTGCGGGCGACGTCCTCGCACATCACTGCAGCCTTGATGGCGGCGCGCGCGGTGGCGCCGATGGTGAACACGCCGTGGCTGCGCATGAGCACGGCGGGGGAGCGGTGCGAGGCGAGCGTCTCGACGATGCCGTGGCCGATCTCCTCGCCGCCGATCAGCGCGAACGGGCCGACGGGGATCGGGCCGCCGAACTCGTCGGCCATGGCGGTGAGCACGCAGGGGATCTCCTCCCCGCACGCGGCCCAGGCCGTCGCGTAGCCGCTGTGGGTGTGGACGATGCCGCCCACGTGCGCGAGCTCGCGGTACACGTAGGCGTGCGTGAACGTGTCGCTGGAGGGCGAGAGGTCGCCCTCCATGACGGTGCCGTGGAGGTCGCACACCACCATCGCCTCCGGCGTGAGCTCGTCGAACGAGATGCCGCTGGCCTTGATGACCATGAGCTCCTCGCCCGGCACGCGGGCCGAGACGTTGCCGCTCGTCCAGGCCACCAGGTTGTTGCGCACGAGCTCGGCGTGCAGGTCGCACACCTCCTCGCGGACGCGGCCGATGTCGTCGCTCACCCTCGTTCCCTCCTGCGCATGCTCATGCGCGGCTCTGCCGGCGGATGCCCCGGAGCCGGTGCATCACGTCGTTGGCGCCGCGGCCGAAGTAGTCGTGGAGCGTCGCGTACTCCGCGTACAGCGCGTCGTACGCCTCCGACGCCGCCGGATCGGGCGTGTACGCCGCCCGCCGCACCTTGCCCATCGCCGCCGTGGCCGCCTCGATGTC
>Ga0105245_10003764_pt1 | contig 13505 bp, 13 predicted proteins | sample KBSM54metaG_FD_81523 | JGI IMG/M metagenome (GOLD analysis project Ga0105245, IMG submission 81523) | Miscanthus rhizosphere microbial communities from Kellogg Biological Station, Michigan, USA - KBS M5-4 metaG | ecosystem: Host-associated > Plants > Roots > Rhizosphere > Soil | place... | reverse complement strand
CCTGGAATTCACTGATGGCTTTGCCGAACTGGCGTCGCTGCTTGGAATACTTCAGCGCGGCTTCATATGCACCCTGCGCCATTCCCAGCCCGAGTGCGGCAATGGAGATGCGGCCGCCATCGAGCACGCGCATGGAATCGACAAAACCCTGGCCTTCTACGCCGAGCAGCGCATCTTCCGGAATGTGGCAGTCTTCAAAGATCAATTCAGACGTATCACTGGCACGCAGGCCCAGTTTGTTTTCTTTTTTGCCGGGACGAAAACCTTTGGTGCCTCTTTCCACGATGAACGCCGAGAGGCCGTGGGTGTGCGCGGTCTTGTCGGTAACGGCAATTACCACGGCGACGTCGGCATGATGGCCGTTGGTGATAAAAGTTTTGGTGCCGTTCAGCACCCATCCGCCCTTTTTGCCTTTGCGCACGGCGCTCATGCGTGCACCGCCTGCGTCAGAACCGGAGCCGGGTTCAGTGAGTCCCCACGCGCCCAACCACTCTCCGGTGGCCAGCTTGGGAATGTATTTCTTGCGCTGCTCTTCATTGCCGGCAAGATAAATATGGTTGGAACAGAGCGAATTGTGCGCGGCCACGATGATGCCGACTGAGCCGTCGATGCGCGAAAGCTCTTCAATGGCGATCACGTATTCCACGTAGCCCAGGCCGGCGCCGCCGTATTCAGCAGGAAAGATGATGCCCAGCACGCCCATGCGGCCGAGTTCCTTGATGGTTTCCATGGGGAAGTGGTTGGCTTCATCCCACTTCATCACGTTAGGCAGGATTTCGCGTTCGGCGAATTCGCGCAGGGATTTCTTTAGTTGTAGTTGTTCGTCAGTAAGTTGAAAGTCCATAAATTATGTCGCTTCGCTCCAAACCGCTTCTGCAGAGCCGATCGTGTAAACCGTGTTCTGCCTTGATGCAGGCGGCTCGGCGATCCGGGCCTCGCCGCCCATGTGTCATTCAATACTCTCGCTGCGCCAACGTGTTGTGCTGTCTCAATCCGGCGAAGCAGATGTTCTGCGTGCCGGCCAGCGAGCCGACCGCCGGCACAGGCAAGGGTGCCTGTGCCACATATTTCTTTGATGCCTTTGGGCAAAACAGATGATTATTTCACATGGAGAGGCTGGCGGGAAATGAGACGTTGGCCACTTGAATTATTGAAGACTTACACAATCATAACTACTGCGTGTTGTCCTTTACCGTGTAATCCGCAGGCACCTGGAAGAGCTGTGGATCGGGATCGCCGGCGTGGATATTGACCAGCTTGTATGTAGTCTCGCCGATTTGCGGGTGCTTCATTACGGTGAGCAGATAGATTTGCAGATCGTTTGAAAACCATGTCTCGAAGCTGGAAACAATAGGCTGGTCATTGCCCTCGGCGCCTGCAGGCGTGGTGTTCGTCCGGCGAGTGCCGGTCACAGTGAAGCCCTCAATCAGCTTCGTTCCTAATTGCTCAACTTCGATCTTTGGCGCTCCAAATTTGCCAGCGGCCACGCCATGAACAGAACGCGTACGCACGTTCGGGTTGGCAAGGACGGGAGGCGCCATGGCCTGTGGACTGGCATTGCCAGCGGACGCCGCTGTAGGTACCGGGGTCCCGACGCCGAGCGGCCCATAGGCGTAAAGCGTGGCAATTTTGTTTTCTGGCTCCAGGTGGACATAAATCCCGGCTATAGGATCCAGAATCGTGATTGCATCCTGCCGCGAGCCATCCGGAGCCGCCCTAAGCTCCATTTCATGGCGTGTGCGTCCTTCCGCGTCGCGGAAAACCTTGCCATGCACTTCACGATGGTGGTTGCCGTCAGCCAGGGACTGGTCAGCCTCGTTGATGATGTCGGCGGAAAAAGGCCGGCCCTTGATTCCGGTAACGATGCCGCCGCCGTCAAGCACGGGGCCGGTCGCCCCAATAGCGGCGCTCACGCCATGTCTGTTGCCAGCTTGAGCCGACGGAGCTGTGTCACCTTGCGCGAGCGCACCGGTTGCGAACACCAAGACTGTGCATGCAACGAAGATTACGGACTGTTTCAGCATGGCTTACCTTCCTGTGACTCAGGAACAAGGCTATTGTGCGCCTGTGCCGCCGACGAGAGCAACCAGAGACAGTGATCGGTAGTATCTCCGCGCCGCTATTTCAAAACTGCACCTTGGCCAGCGCCTGGAAGGCATCCGTTCCGCGATGTGGCCAGGTTGGAAAACCGCAGAAAAATCGCGCCACAGCTACCTAGAAATACGGGTCCGGGCCGGGTGGCATACCCAGACCAGAGAAGCGCATCCAAGAAAGTCGATGAACAGGATAAACAAACAGTCCTTATATATTGTGGTCTTTTGGGTAAGCAGTTTTCTTGCGCCGGTTTTTTGTGCGTCGAGCCAGGCCCTTGCGCAAACAACCGGCGGCGGTCTGCCGGACAATCCTGCGCAGTCGACGCGCCCTGAAAGAGACAGCAGCACTTCACCGGCGGCGCGTGAAGTCACATGGAAGAGCCTGCCCAAGGATTTTCTTCGCGATCAAAAGAATATATGGACTTTTCCCGCGCAATTGGCCAAAGGCCATCACTGGCTGCCCACGCTGACGATCAGCGGCGTGACAGCGGGGCTGATTGTGGCCGATCCGCATGTAATGCCGTATTTCCAGGATCATGCGCGGAACCTTGACCATTTGAACGACACTTTCGATAGCACGATTACGACCGCTGAGGTGATTGCCATCCCCACGTCTCTCCTAATTGCGGGTTACGCGCGGCAGGACCGCTACCAGGTAAGCACCGCGATACTGGCCGGCGAGGCTTACGGCAATGCCGCAGTGGTTGACCTTGCAGTGAAGGCGATCACGCGCAGGAAGCGGCCCAGCGACGTTCCGCCGGGAGGCGATTTTCACAACACGTTTTTTGCTGGCGGTAAGTCACCGTTTAAGGGCAGCAGCTTTCCTTCAGGACACGCTGCCGGGGCATTTTCAGTGGCCACGGTGATTGCCAGCCGCTATCACAACCATCGCTGGGTGCCCTGGGTGATGTACGGCATGGCCACGGCAATCAGCTTCTCACGCGTGACAACCAGCTCGCACTTTCCGTCCGATGTATTCCTTGGCGCTGCGCTGGGCTACACCGTTACGCGCTACGCTGTGTTGACGCCACGCTGAGCTGAAGATCTGTCTTCGACGCGAGGGACGAAACGCACAATCACAATACGGCAATGATTTTGATCTGACATTTTTCCGCCAGATGCGGGACAATAAGTCCCTTCATGCACTCGTCTTTAAAATCACTAGAATTTGCGACGCCTTCCAGCTTAGCGAAACCCGGCACCCGCCTGCTGTCCATTGATGCGCTTCGCGGGCTGGTGATGGTGATTATGGCGCTGGACCACGTGCGCGATTTCTTCCACGCCGACGCCATGGTATTTTCCCCGACCGATCTCACGCGGACCACGCCCGTCCTTTTCTTTACGCGCTGGATCACACATTATTGTCTTCCGGTGTTCATGTTTGCCGCGGGTATGGGCGTGTATCTCTACGGACGCAGCCGGACGAAGGGGGAACTCTCGCGCTTTTTGTGGACGCGCGGGCTCTGGTTCATTGTGCTTGAACTCACAGTGATGCGGTTTGCTTATAACTTCAATTTTTCTCTGCGCTTTTTTATCCTGCTTTTGATTCTCTGGATCTTCGGCATCTGCCTGCTTGCCATGGCGGCTCTGGTTTATGTCCCGATGCGCTGGCTGGCCGTGCTGAGCGTGGCCGTGATCGTGCTGCACAATTGTTTGGATGGAATTCGGGCGCAGCAGTTCGGCTCTGGCGCGTGGGCGTGGAACCTGCTGCATCAGCCGGGCGTTATTCCGGTGGCGGGCAAGATGACGCTGGTTACATATACATTTCTCCCGTGGATAGCGGTGATGGCGGCTGGCTTCTGTTTTGGCCGTATGTTCCAACTGGAACCCGACGCTCGCCGCCGAATCATGCTGAGGCTTGGCCTAGCCATGACGACCGCCTTTATCGCACTACGGGCGTGGAACCACTATGGCGACCCCGCGCCGTGGGTGCACCAGAAGTCAGCGTTGTTGACTGCGCTCTCATTTCTCAATTGCACCAAATATCCGGGCTCGCTCGACTTTCTGCTGATGACGCTGGGGCCCGCGTTGCTGGTGCTGGCCTGGTTTGATCGGCTCGCGTTTAAGCCGGCCAATCCGCTGGTGGTCTTTGGCCGGGTACCGATGTTTTATTTCATTCTGCATTTTTATTTGATTCATCTGCTGGCAGTTCTAGGCGCGTGGCTGCGCTATGGCAGATCGGCTGCGCGCTTTGTCTTCAATCCGCTGCCTTCCATGGGCGGGCCGCGCGAGCTGTTTCCAGCGAACTTTGGTTACAGCTTGTGGGCAGTGTATGGCGTGTGGTTGCTGGTGGTGGTGTTGCTGTATCCGGTGTGCCGCTGGTTTGCCAACGTGAAAGCCACAAGGCGGGATTGGTGGCTGAGCTATTTGTAGCCTTCGGCGCTCAGGATGAAGCGGATTTAACCACAAAGGACACGAAGGAACACAAAGGAAGAACATTAACCACAAAGGGCACAGAGAAACACAGAGAGGTTATTCAAAGAGAGGCTCCTCAAGAAAACTAAATCTACCTTGAAAACGGTGGGTGGAAGGCCCCGACTGCGCGCTCGCTTCACGGCCATAGGGCTGACGAATTTTGAAAAGAGCCTATGCTAATGCTAAACCGCTTAAGGCACCGTGGAGAGGCAGCGGCTACTTCGCCCGCATTACCATCACGTCCGTCGATTTCACTAGCGCGGCGGCGATCTGGCCTTTTTCCAGGCGCATCTCGCGCACTGCGTCTGCGGTGATGATGGCGGTCAGACGCTGGCCGGCGATGGAAAGCGTGACCTGCGCCATAAGACCTTCAATCTTTAACTCGACGACGCGGCCCACAAGTTGATTGCGTCCGCTGATGCTACGGAAACTTTCTCTGCGCGTTTGCACTGTGCCGCGCTGCGGAACGGCGGGCAGAAGTCGGTCGATTTCCGACTCTGGAATGCGATGATGGCCGCCAGGAGTTTTTACGGTCTTGATCTTGCCTTTGTATATCCACTGCTTGAGCGCGGGATAGCTCACGCCCAGGACTTTGCAGGCGTCGCGCAGGGGATAGAGTTTTTTTGGCGATTCAGATCGCATGTGTTTACTCCTTTACTCTCTCACTCCTGACAGAATGGTTGGATGAGGGTGCAATGTGCTCAGCCGAGGGCCGCTCCACCCCAGCGCGCGCAAAAGCGGCGCGTGCCGGGGACCCCGGCGGCTGCGGTCCACAGTGTCGTTTATTTTCATAGTGGCGCCAGCAACGATCCCAGCAGCGGTGTTGCGGGCGATTTACGCAGCTCACACCAACTGCCGCTCTGCACGATTTTTCCTTGCTCAATCACTACGGCCTGTTGCGGACACAGACGCTGAAGCACTTCAGCCTGATGGTCGACGGCGATCATGCTGAAGCCGATCTGCCGGCTCCAGAAGATGAGATCATCTATCAACTCGCGGACAAGCTGGCGGTCGAGCCCGGCAAAAGGTTCGTCGAGCAGGACGAGCGGCGGCTTGCGTGCGAGCATGCGGGCCAGAGCGACGCGGCGCGCCTGTCCGCCGGAGATGAGCGCGGCGGGTGCGTGCCAGAGCGGGCCAAGCTGCAGGCGATCACGCAATGTGGCAATCCATTGTTGTTGCTGCGCGGTGGCGGCCAGGGTTTTTGAAATTCCAAAATGAATATTTTCACTCACGCTCAGGTGAGGGAAGAGGCCGGGCTCCTGCGTCATATAGCCGAGTGCGCGGCGATGCAGCGGCAGCGATGGCGGAAAAAGTTGCTGGCCGTTAAGTTGGACAAATCCGTCATCGGGCTGTTCAATGCCGGCGATGCACGCCAGAACCGTGCTCTTGCCCGCGCCAGACGCGCCGAATAGTCCGACCGCGCTGCCGGGTTCAAGTTCCAGCGTGACGTCGATCTGGAGATCGCGGCGCTTTTTGATGATGTGCGCTTTAAGCATGGCGTTTTCTCTGGGCCAACACATGCACCAGCCACGGCAGAGGCAGAGCCACGGCCAGAAAAACCACGAGCAGCGGCATAACGGCGGGCAATCCAAAGCTTTGCAGGTTAACCCAAAGTTGCACCGGCATGCCGGAAGGATAATAAGCCGTGACGACGACGGCGCCGAATTCTCCGATGGCGCGTACCCACGCAATGCTGAGCGCGACGGCGAGCCCCAGACGCGAGAGCGGCAGCGTGACGCGCAGAAAAACTTTTAGTGGCGGAAGGCCAAGCAGCGCAGCCTGCTTTTGCAGGATGGCGGGAACAGAGTCGAACGCCGCGATTGCGCCGAGAACGTAATAGCCCATGCCGACATAAACCTGCGTGACAATAAAAGCAGCGGCGCTGTTGGTTAGGCGCAGATCAAGATGCTCAAGCATCGCGCCGAGCGCGCCGTAGGGACCGAAGGCCAGAGTGAGCAAGATGCCGAGCGCCAGCGGCGGAAGCAAAATTGGAACAAGCAAAATGGCTTGCCACCATAGACGTTCTCGTGTGGAGCAGCGCGCAATGTATGCAGCGACCGGCGTGCCTACCGCGATGATGATCAGCATCGCAACGCCCGTGAGCAGCAGCGAGACGCGGACAGACGCAAGCGCGGGGCCGCGAACATCGGCGCCCCACTGCCATGGTCCGATGCGAGCGAGCAGTGCGGTGAACGGATATAGCAACGCCAGCGCAAACAGCGCTGCGAAGCAGCGGGCGATCCAATGGCGTGGAATCATGCGTGTAGTCCGGCGGCCGAGCCCGGCGGATCATAGTTATAGCCGCGGAAGATAGCTTGGGCTTCCGCGTCGATGAGCCATTGGGCGAAAGCTGCTGCGCCTATTTTGTTGGGCGCGTCGTTGAGTGCGGCGACGTAATAGATCAACGGCTCAGGCTGGTACGTTTTGCCGTTGACAGTCAGGCTGATTTCTGGATGATCAGTGTGAACGCGCTCTCCTCTGAGATTAATTTCTGGTTGCAGAGCGACATAAGGCAGGTTGAAAGGGCCGGGCTGGATTTTATATGCGGACGCTGCATCCAGTTCGCCGCTTTGCAGACGCGCCATTACCGTGGGCTCGGTAAAGATCTGCTGCGGGTTGATGGTGGGGCCAAGAATCTTTGCGGCAATGCCGGGAAGGTTTAAGAGCTTCTCAGCCAGTATCAGAGTAAAGATAATGTTGCGTCCTTGAGGATCGGTGACGGGATCGGTGCGACCGAAGCGCAAGCCGGGTTCCAGCAAAATCTTCCACAAATCTTCCTTGCGTTTGGCAGCGGCGTCAAAGCGTGAAGCAAAGCGGCTCTTGGGACTATAGGCAATCACCATTTCTGTCCGCGCGATGGGCTGCGCGGAATCAGCCTTGCTCGCGCGCAAGATGGTGAGCGCCGGCCCGGGCGTGACCGGGATGAATACGTCGGGACGAATGCTGCCGCCGACAATCAGTTGCGCCAGCGCGCTGGATCCCTGGGCCCGGCCATGGAAGCCAAGTTTCAGCGTGTGTGCCGCGGCGGATTTTATTGGGCCTTCCATCATTGAGCCCATGGAGCCCGCGTAAGCGACGTCGAGTGGGGCAAGTTCGTCGGCGAGCAGATGCATCGGCAAGCCGACGAAGGCGGAGGCTGCGGCGATGGTAAAACCGCGGGCGAGCGCTTCACGTCGCGTAAGTAGCCTTGCGGATTTCACTGATGAAATTCCTCTTTCATGTTGGAGTAGACCATCAAATGTTGGTTAATGATTTAATACGATTCAATCCGTTACTGTCAAATTCATTTAGGCGATCAATGGCCACTGCTTACTCTTGGTCGCTGCGCGCAAACTTACTTTTAACTCTTCTTTACGAAACTTCCTCGCACCTGGCCGGGTTAAAACTGCCAAGGAAGTCAAAATGGTTCTGTGGGAGGACACGGGCACATGAAGCGAGCATTCATAAAACGAAGTTTGGCAGGGTTGATGTTTCTGGTTTTTGCGGGCGCGGGCAGCATGATGGCGCAAAACGACTACGGCTACTACCATCGCGACCGCGATTTGCGCGGTGACTACGCCGACCGGCGCGCCGACATTCGCGACATTCGCCGCGACGAAGCCAAGATCGCCCATGATCGCTGGGAGTTGCGCCGCGATCTGTATCGGGGCGACTACCGCGCTGCCGCGCATGAGCGGGAAGAGCTGCGCCGTGAATATCGCGACATAAACCGCGACCGCGCTGATGTGTATCGCGACACGCGTGACATTCGTCGTGACGAGCGTGAGCGGTATTGGTACGGCCGCTAGAACCCACGCTGCGACGCAATCACGGTCGCTAAGCGAATTTTGAGCAGACATGAGAGGGCAGCGGCGCGCTGCCCTTATTTTCTGCCGCCGCGCGGAGGCTAGGGCAAACACACTCTGCCGCCGCAAACATGCTTCATCCATTCGCCTTTCGCATTCGCAAACACACTTCATTCTGCCTTGCGCAGCGCAAACACATTCTGCCGATCGCAGTCTCAACTGCTTCATCCTTTCTGCCGCCTTGCGATACACTTACTGCCGCCAAGGAGCGTCATGTGAATCCTTCGTCTTTGCCTCCGGGAGTGCCAGTGCCGCGCAAGGCCCGTCATGGATGCCTCGTGCAAGTGCTCGCGGCGCTTGTGTTCGGCGTGGTGGTGGTGCTGGGCATCCAGGCGGTTTTCACGCCATGGGGTTTTTACATGGGCGGCCATTTCCATCTCATTCCCAACTGGACCGGCTGGGGCCAGCTGCATTCCAACACCGCCGGCGACTACGCCCTGCTGGTCAGCTTTTCTCCCAAGACCGGCAGAGGCCTTGGACTGACGCATGTTACCGGCACCGCCGTGATCTGCACTCCGCGCGGAGAGCAATACAAGCTCCGCCTCGCCGGCGACTTTCAAAACCCTCACGGCACTGATCTCCAGGGCAAGACGGCGCATCTTTACGCCAACAATTACTCCACCTTCAGCGGCCGCACAGATCCGTCACTTGATTTCCGGGGCAAGTGGAACAACCCTGACCTTGTGCTTGACGATCATGGCTCGCTCAACCGCGCTTTCGATCCCGGCGGCGCTCTGGTCACCAACCACCATATGCGTCCTTACACACAGGAGGTGGTGCCAGTGACCCTGCATGAAGGCAGCAAGTCAGAGTTCAACGCCGCCTGCGCCGCGCTGAAAGCCAAATAAGGGCACTCGATGAGGCGCGTGAAACGGGCGGATTAGGTGCGCGAATTGGCGGCGATCAGTTTGACCGATGTAAAACGTTATCAGACGCTAAATAGATGAATCTAAAGAAGAAAACTGTTGACTTGTTCGTGGTAAGTTCGCTATAGTAAGCAAAGCTAGCCGGGAGCGGCGCCGGCGAAACCTCCGGAACATTGGAGGACCGTGAAAAGCGGAAAAAGGCCTGCAACTCTGCGGTCAGTGGGCCACCGTTTCGTCCACAAGTTACCGCGGCCCCGAGGATCTTGGAGTGTGCCAGTTGCATGGGCACGCTTGGCTGCGACGGCCATCCTGGTTGGGGGCCGTGGTGTGGGAAAAACAGCCGCTAGCTCTTAGCCTTTAGCCATTAGCTCTTGTGTTTAAGCTGCATTCGTCGATCTGCCCCCATTAGAGATTTACAGAGATTGAACACGCAGGCGAGGGTGCCTGCGGCCCACAACGTCCCGACTAAGGCACTTCCCCAAGTAAACCTCGGACTTAAGCTTTCACCGGCAAGAGTGCCGGTGCCACTGAACCGAAAAAAAATTTGAAATCGGGCCACCCCAAAATGGGTGGCCTTTCTTATTGGAGGCAAACATGCATAAACGAGATGAAATTATTGCGGCGATCAAGAAATGCGCGGAGAGGCTGGGCCGCGCGCCAAGCCAGGCGGAGTTTCGGCGGGCGACGAAGATCAGCTGGTATCAGGTGTACAAACATTTTCGCGGGATGAGGCAGGCAGTCCGGGCGGCAGGGCTTGAGCCGGGACCGAGAGGCAGCGCGCTGGACATAAATGCGCTCACGCTGGACTGGGCCGGAGTGGTGCGCAAGCTGGGTCGGCTGCCCAGCCGCGCGGAGTATTCCGAATATGGAGTGCATCATGCGGGCACGCTGCACGCACGGATTGTCTGGAGCCAGATGGCGCACAAGTTTGTGCTACTGGTAAGGGAATTTCATCTGGAGCGGGAATGGGCGGACGTGGTGAAGATTGTGGTGGGGAAATTTCCCCTCTTGGAGCAGCAGGCGACGAGCAATTGGCAAAAACCTTTCACCGCAAAGGACGCAGAGGGCGCAAAGGAAGAAGAAAGAAACACCTACCACAGAGACACTGAGACACGGAGAACAGCGGACGCTCGGGAAATGGAAGGCGATTTGGGGCCTTCACTCGCGGTGAAAGCGCCGCGCGACTTTGATCGGAGTGGAATGAAATTGGGGAAGGTTGTCGCGGCGGCGCTGGCGATCGAAATATTAATGGCAGCACAAAGAACGCACATCGACGCGAATCGAGAGCTTGATCCACAGGGGGCAGCCGTTCGAGTCCCACCGGACGATGCAGCGTCGTTCAGGGCAGGCTACAGAACACAGAGGAAATGCACGAGCTGGTGGATACAGATGGAGAATATGGCGGGCAAGCACCGTGTGCGCGTCCGGTGGCCTATGGCGAACCGCTGGGGCTGGCGGCGATGGCGCACGCGCCGACGAATGAGCTAGGAGTGCTGTTTCTGTTTGGGATTATGGCGGCGGAGCTTGGGTTTCGGGTGGAACGGTTGCAAGCGGCGTTTCCTGATTGCGAGGCCAAGCGAGAGGTTGCGCCGGGAAAGTGGGAGCTGGTGTTCATTGAGCTGGAAATCTATAGCAGGAATTTCAAATTGCATCGGCATAATCCCCGGGGATGCCATGCGATTGTGTGCTGGAAACATAATTGGCCGGATTGTCCGGAGTGGCTGGAGGTAATTGAGTTGAGCAAGCTGGTGAAAAAATTGGGCGATCGCACGTGACCCGAAGGGCAGAAGTGCACCGCGGAGAAGAGCGGGGTGCGAAGACACGGAGAGAAGAGTAGGAGAGTTGCAAAAGAAAAGGCATCCCTGGGATCGGCCGACAGCCATGGTTGAGCAGAGTTTGCCTGCTTAGTCGGTCAGCAGAAAGCGCTGCAACTTCCGCAGCAGCTTGTTTGTAGAATTAAGTTCACATTCCCAAACCACGAGGATGCGCCAGCCCATGCGCCGTAGCTTTCCTCTGTTCCGCTCGTCTCGCTTCGAGTTATTCGCTAGTTTGGTTGCCCAGTAAGATACGTTCGATTTTGGCGATCGAGCAATCCCGCAGGCTCGATTTTTATGTTTGTGCCAGAAACAGCCATGCACAAATATAACCTTACGATCTCGAGCAAACACGATATCTGGCCGCCCCGGCAAGCCCGTTGAATGGATTCTGTATCTTCTACCAAGACCGAATACGATTTTTCTGACTTGAATTTCGGGGGCTGTGTTCTTGCCCCGGATCCGGCGCATATTTTCACTGCGCCGCTCTGCACTAATCTTATCCAAGATTCACCTATACTGCTGTACACAAGTCCATAAAACTATCTAAGAATTCTTCATTAACGCTATTCTTAGAAAGGTTGCGCCGTTGGCATAATGCATAAAGCTCCTCCACGGCGGAATAAGGAAAAAACCGAGGTTTCATTGCCTGAAAAATTGGCTTGTTGGCTTCTTGCAGTACTTTTTCTCTATCTTCGTCTGGGGCGGCAACAACCCATCTTGTTGGAAATTGTGGGATTAAATCATAAAGACTTTTCATGCGCTCCAAGCCGCTGGTGATGCCAGTTGTGTGTTCGATCTCGATAACGGCGGGCATGAATCGGCTATTCCTAAACCAAATACAGTCTATAAACAGCGCGGCCCTGAGTGCGCCTTGATGAGGGGCAATTAAAGCTTCGTCGTCGAGGGCCATAATCACGCCCTCCATCTCCCCGAGCCGCTGATTGTTATAGACTATAGCGCGGTCATTGCGAGCTACCCACGTCCTGTAGCCGAGCTGTCTGCCAATCATCAGCAGCGCAATCTGAATCTGGGCATGGCGACGAGCTACTTCGATATCCAAACCCTGCTTCTTCATCAATTCTGAGGGTAGCTCAAGCGCTTCGTAAACCGCATCGGCTCCTGGAATTTCTGAAATTACGATGTCGGTGCTCTTCTTCTGGAGGAGACCTAGTTTGTGCGGATCGTCCGGACACCACAACAGCGCCTTATGTCCGGGCTTAATTGCTGTTGTGGAACTAGTGATCTCAATACGGCCTGGCCGACACATGTAGAATTCCGGTGTGTGTGCTAGAAGTGCCTCGAAGGCGGACCGAGTATTGTAGCTACCGCCCAGTATGCGTTCGATATTGATCGGCTGTTTCTCGCGAATCGCATTTGCCACCCGCGAGATCATGTTAACGGAAATATGGGCACGTGTTGATGCGTTCCGACCCTTGCCCTTGCCGGGATCATAACGGTTTAAAACAATTGGCCCTTCGGGCCTCTGAACCTCTACAATTTCAATTTTCGTAGTTGTCTTGCTATCAAGATAGTTGTAAGCGCGATTGGTAGGCAATTTGCCTATTGCGTGAATGATGTCCGATGGTGTCAGCTTCATAGGGTTTGCGAATGAAGCTCATTATAGAACGCGCCAGGGTTCTTGAGGCCAAATAAGGTACACCGTTGCCAACAGTTTTAAACATACTGCTCAGGCTCATTGTAGGTGGCAACTCAAATTCACGAGGAAGCGATTGAATGGCGAGCGCTTCGGCAACAGAAATCCTGCGGGCCTTGTAGGGGTGTAAATGAACCTCATTGTTGCCGTAACAGGCGGTTGGCGAGTACCGCCACCGATGTAATCGTTTGAAGGACTTTTTGCTGTCATCCCCTTCGTCAACGCTTTTAAAACGGCTTAAGCCGGCCCTTGGCATAAAACAATGCAGAGAATTGGGGTGCTCTAGGACTTCATTCTTATGAAACCAAAACTCGACGGTTAGATCAGTCGGGATGTCAGGTGGGCAAGGGACTATGGAGTCTTGTTCAAAAGGCGCAGCCTTCGGCCACAAATGCTCGAATGCAGATCTGCCTGGATACACTGCGTATTTGAGCCAAGGAAAATCAATAGGATCAAGAGTATGCTGAAAATTGAAAGTACTGCGATGGAATCCCAGCAAGATAATTCTTTCACGGTCTTGCGGAACGCCAAACTCAACGGCATTGATAAGTCTGTCCGAAACACGATAGCCTGCTGAAGAAATGGAAGCAATCATCTCGTCGTAAAACCGCCGATGACGTTTCGTGCACCACAGGCCCTTAACATTTTCAAACAGAAAAAAGTCCGGCTTTAGCTGGCAGATTAAGTCCACATACGTTTGGGATAACTTGCCGTTTTCTCCATGTCTGCCCCGGTTTTTCCCCCCCACTGAGAAGTCTGGGCAAGGCGGGCCGCCAATGAAACCAACAAGAGATCCATCCTTTCGGGCATCAGCT
>Ga0105245_10003759_pt1 | contig 13512 bp, 15 predicted proteins | sample KBSM54metaG_FD_81523 | JGI IMG/M metagenome (GOLD analysis project Ga0105245, IMG submission 81523) | Miscanthus rhizosphere microbial communities from Kellogg Biological Station, Michigan, USA - KBS M5-4 metaG | ecosystem: Host-associated > Plants > Roots > Rhizosphere > Soil | place... | reverse complement strand
TTCCACCATGGCGGAATTAGGATTCGGCTCAAATTCATGGAAACCGTTTACCGTCATGCGGCGCGCCTTGAGCGAGCGCGCTGCTTCCCCGGCGTAACCGGCCTTCACGATGCCGGGGTCGGCCACCAGCAGGCAGCGCGTGCCCCCCAGGTCCCGAGCTACTTCGCCCAGCCGCGCGAACTCGCCTGCGCCGAAGACTACCCGGGTACGGGGTCGAAAGTCGAAGGGAGTCACTTAGAGTTCAGGATACTGCACTACGAGCGATTGCTCTGGCCCCATCGACGCACAAAGCCGCCGCGTGCTTCGAAGCCGGCTCCAGCCCGCCTAGCGCTTCGTCGATAATCTCCGCTTTTAAATTCAGGAGTTCTGCGCGCGATTTCCCCGTCATCCAGTCTGTGAGCGCCGAGCCCGCCGCGATCGATGCCGTGCAGCCGCGAACCTGGTAGCGGGCTTCCGACACGCGTCCATCCTCGAAGCGTGCGGACAAGCGCAGCATGTCGCCGCAAGCCGGATTGCTCACGTCCACGATGATCGCGGGCGGTTCCAGTTGGCCCACGTTGCGGGGATTGCGGAAATGCTCCAGCAGCGTTTCAGAATGCACGGCTACTTCGAATTATCTCAGGTGGTTGGCCAACCCGACCTGGGCCCCCTTGCGTTAAGCTCCCGATTTGCGAGACACTAGCAAGTTTTCCCGGACTATAAATATTAATGCGCGCGCGGATTCTCTATCACGATCATTGTTTCGACGGAGCGGCCTCGGCGGCGTTCTTCACGCGGTTCGTGGAATCCAAGTTCTATCCCGATGCCCAGTTCGAATTCACCGGCCTGGCCCATAAGGCCTCGCAGCTGTTCGAGCCCAGCCTGTTTGACGGCGACGTGAACGCCATCGTGGACTTCAAGTACTCCACCGATCCGCGCCTCACCTGGTGGTTCGACCATCATCAGAGCGCCTTCCTCACGCCCGAAGACGCCGAACATTTCCGCCGGGACACCAGCGGCCGCAAGATGTACGATCCCGGTTTTCGCTCCTGCACCAAGTACATCGCCACCGTGGCAAGGGAACGCTTCGGCTTCGAAGCGCCCGACCTGGCCGACCTGGTGGCCTGGGCGGACATCATCGACGGCGCGCAATACGCCAACGCCAAGGAAGCGGTGGAGCTGGGCGAACCCGCCATGCGCCTTACACTGCTCATCGAGGGTAGCCACGGATCGGAAACCGTGCAGAAGATCATCCGCATGATGCGGCACCAGCCGCTGGCCGCGATCGCCGCCGATTCCGCGATTCAGTCGGCCTATCAGCCCCTGTACCAGCGTCACCTGGAGTCGCTCGAAATCATTCGGAGAGAAGCGCGCTGCGACGACGGTGTGGTGTTCTTCGATCTGATCAAGGACGGCGTAGAGGGGTACAACAAATTCATTCCGTATTACCTGTTCCCGCAATCGATCTACACGGTGTCGGTGAGCACCTCCAGCTTCCGGACCAAGGTTTCCGTCGGATCGAATCCCTGGGCGATCAAGCCGGTGCAGCACAACCTGGCGACCATTTGCGAGCGCTACGGCGGCGGCGGACACCCCGGCGTGGGAGCTATCAGCTTCGAAGTCGGGGCCATCGAGCAGGCACGCAAAGCCGCGGAAGAGATCGCAGAAGAGTTGAAAAGCTGAAGACAGGTCTCGTCAACAGTTATAAGGTTCGGAGCGCACGCGGCGTCTCTGCCGCGTCCGTTGTGCGCGTTAATACGATGGGAGCGCACAGGCGCGGCGTCTCTGCCGCGTCCGTTGTGCGCGTTAATACGATGGGAGCGCACAGGCGCGGCGTCTCTGCCGCGTCCGTTGTGCGCGTTAGACGATCGGAGCGCACAGGCGCGGCGTCTCTGCCGCGTCCGTTGTGCGCGTGAATACGATGGGAGCGCACAGGCGCGGCGTCTGCGCCGCGTCCGTTGTGCGCGTTAATACGGTGGGAGCGCACAGGCGCGGCGTCTGCGCCGCGTCTGTTGTGCGCGTTAGACGATCGGAGCGCACAGGCGCGGCGTCTCTGCCGCGTCCGTTGTGCGCGTTTAGACTACTGGTTCCATCCCGAAGCGGCGTAGTAAGAGAAACTCCGAGAGATTGTCCGCCGTAAGCAGACCCACCAGGTGAGTGCCTTCCTGGACCAACGCGCACCGGCCTGAGCGAGCCATCAAGGGCAGAGTCTCCGCCAGTTCATCCTCAGGCTCGAGCGCCAGGTAATCGCGATCCATCACGCCGGCGACGTAGGCGTCGGGACCCTCCGCGGCCAGAGCCCGCAGCAGACGATTGCGGTCCAGCAGACCGATCACTTCATCGCCATGCATCACCGGGAAATCCTGCTGCGAAGTCGAAAGCAGCAGATTGGCGGCATCGCGCACCGTATCGCCGTGTTCCAGGTGATGAAATTCAGTGATCATGGCCGCGCGCACCGGGATCCCGTTGGTCAAGGTCCGTCCCATCGCGGCGGCGCTTTCTTGTGCGGCGCCCAGCCAGATGAAGAACGCGAAGAACACTAGCATGAACTCGCCCTGCACCAGGCCGTAGAGAATCAGGCTGAAGGCGATGACGCGTCCCAGCCAGGCCGCGATACGAGTAGCTTCATCTTCCGGGCGAATGAAACTCAAGAGCGCACGCAACAGGCGTCCTCCGTCCATCGGAAACGCCGGGACCAGATTGAATCCGGCCAGCAGGAGATTGGCGAAACCCAGCAGCGCGAGCAGCTTCCCATCGGTAGGATGCAGCAGATCCGACGGCTGAATGCTGATGGTCTGCTTGGTGTGCGCCACATACATGAAAATCCCGACGGCCACCAGCAGATTCGCTAAAGGACCTGCCAGGGAGATCCATAATTCCTCGGCCGGCCGCAGCCTCCGATCCATCCGCGACAAGCCGCCGATGGGGAACATCACGATCTCCACTGTGCGGATCTTGAAGGCCGAGGCCAGCGCGGCATGCGCAGCTTCATGCAGTAATACGCTGGCGAAGAGACCTAGAATAAACGTTGCGAAGACCGGCGTGGAGTCGTATCCCAGGGCTGTAACAATCAGAAATAGCAGCAGCAGGACAAAAGTGAAGTGGAGCCGGATGGGCACGCCCATGAACTGAAACGCCCTGACGGTTCCGGGCGTTCCGCCCTGTTCGCCCGCGATGGAAAAACTCTTCACAGGCCCACCATAACAGAGGCTGGCATCCATTACGCTCAGCAAAACACCGGGTCAGGTGGACAGGGAAACTACCTAGAAGCCCGCACAGGGCCGGCGCGGCCTTACTAGAATTGAAGGACTTGACCTCAAGCCGCGCCAAGCTCCGTTGTGCGGGCGGATCCCTTAGAAGAATAGGTCAAAAGTAACGATGCCGATTATGGGAAGCGGCGCGTTTGACCCTGGGTCTTGCGGCTGGGAAGCGGTCCGCCCCCGTCTCCAGCGGAGTAGCGCTGTGGCAGATTCGTAAAGTTGAGCTCGGCGTCATCATAGGTGAGCTGGCGATCCAGGACCATCTCGACCGTAGTGCCCTTGGCCAGCACGGCATCCGGACCGCGCGTCACCAGGACGGCGATGATCGCGGCGGTTGCTCCCGCAGCTGCTCCGATTCCTACTCCCAGGCCCGGTGCCCGTCCGATGCCTGCCAGGCCCCCTACCGCGGCTCCGGTGGTCGCCGTTTCGCCGATCACGCGGGCGTCTCCGGATTTGTTGCCTTCGCTGCGGATAGTCCCTTCCTTCTTATCCAGATCCTCCGTAGCGCGGCCATCCAGGCCGGCCACCTGCGCGCGAAAATCGCGAGTAACGCCGTTCGGAAGCATTAAGGAATCGAAGCGCAGGCGAAACTCCCCGCGGCCCTTTACCTTGCCGGGACGCTTCGACGCCATCACCGTGCCCAGCACGTAACTTCCCGCGGGAATCACGATCTTGCCCTTTACCGCTATGGGAAAGGAGGTTTCCAGATACACCCGGTCGCCTTCCCCGCTGGTCTTCGTGCTGACGCTGTTCACCATGCTCAGTGGAATACGAGTGCCATTCTCTACCACAAAGGTTTTATGTTCGGGCTCGCTCGCCTGAACCGCGTCCTGAGCCGGCAAAGCCGCGGCAACGGCTACCATCGCCAGTAATGCGCGAACCAGCATAGACAAGACTCCTCCTTATGATTTTACCTTACTCATCGTCAGACGTATGCCGTTCGATCAGGTTACCGGCGCGTTACTTTAGGAGCAAAACACTGCCCGGCAGGCTCATCCCCTCCGGAAAACCGCAGCGAATCTCCGGATCCGAGGGAGCATCCTCGGGCACCCGCAGATTAATCTGGAACAATCCTGCATAGGGTGGGCTGATGCCGGCGTAGAGTATGCGCCCGGCAGGTACCGGCTCCCCGTTCAGCCAGACCTCGAAATCGGCCAGGCGGGCAATGGAGGCCGCGCTCTCGGGCAATCGATTGGGGATCGCCGGAGGAGTGGTAGCCCCCAGACCCGTCGCGTAGATCACCACAACTTCGCCGCGTTGCGCCGGGGCGTTCGCACCGATCACGGTTCCGTCCAGGTGCGCAGCCAGCACCACGTTTCCCGTCAACTGGAACATGGCCGGAGCAATCGGATCCAGCACGATATGGATCTCCGGCCCGGCCAGTCCGTTATTCACCAGCTGAATGCTCGCGGGGCCAGTGGTCAACGAGCCCGGCACCAGCACGTTCACCTGCGTGGGCGATACGTAATAGATGTTGGCAGGAATATGATTGATCAGCACCTGCACGCCTGTGCCGATCAGAACCGTCGGCAGCATCCCTGCGCGCAGATCGTCCGGGCTCATGGCGCGCGTGACGTACGACAATCTTTCCCCGTAAATCGTGATGAAGCTGTTGGGCGCGTACATCCCGGCGACCGCTGCCACAGGATTCACCACGGAATTCGCGCTGTACAGGGGAGCGCCCAGGTCGGCGGCCAGCAGCGCGAACAACACCGGAAAAGGCAGCACGATACTTGGTGCCGGTTCGAGGCTGGTTTTCTCTAAAATCGACTAGAGAAATTTCGCCAACATATCCGGAATCTCAAACACCGCGCGATTGTGGATCTGCTTCACGGCCGCCTGATACCGCGGCAGATCCCGCAACAACTGCTCCACCGCCCCGCCGATCCCGCGGAAATTCGGCAGCACCAAACCCGCGTTGCGCTCGATGACCCAATCGGCGTTGTAGCGCTCCTGCGGCAGCGTCCAGATATTGCGCTCGACGATCACCGGCAGCCCCATCGCCACCGCCTCGCTGATGCTTCCGGGACCCGGCTTGCCGATAAAGAAATCGGCCAGGCTCATGTAGTAGGGAATCTCTGACGTAAAGCCTTCGATGAATCGAGGCGCGGCCGCGGGCATCGATTTGAGTTTTTCCGCCAGCCCCGGGTTTTTGCCGCAGATCAGGATGAGCTGCGTGTCCGGCAGTCTCTCGGCGATCTCCAGCATCACTTTCGAGCCTTGCCCGCCAAACAGAACCAGCCCCGCGGGACGCTCTGGATCCAGGCCCAGCTTGCGGCGCTCCGCCGCGCGATCGGCCGTGACCGGCTGATAAAAACCCGGCCGCAGAATCATGCCCGACGCGCGAAAGATTCGATCGTCCGTAAATCCCAGAGCCCGCGCCTGCGCTACCGCCTTGTCACTGCCGCAGATCAGATATTGCTCCTGCTTCTCCATCCAGAAATGTGGCGGATAGTCGGCCAGGTCGGTCAGGATCGTCACATAGGGGACACTCGGGAGCGCCCGGTGGGCGCTTTCAAACAAAGCCCGGTTGAAATTGGGCACCAGCGAAACCACCAGGTCGGGACGCGCCGTCTTCCAATACTTCTCGAGCATCCGCACGGCCGGACGATGATACATCCGAATCACCCCGTGCATGAACTTCAACCCTTGCGCGGATCCCAGCGTCCAGCCCCGGGCCAGCATCTGGTTGTAGATCTCCTGCAACTCCAGGCCTGTTACTTTCCGAAACACATCCAGCGGCCCGAGGATCCCTTGTAAGTTGACGAGCCGTATGTCCCAGGGGCGCTTTTGTTCATCGATTACCGCTTTGAGGGCGGTGGCGGCGGCGCGGTGTCCTCCACCGGCATCGAAATAGATGAAATCAATTCTTGTCACGAATGTTTTTTGTTAGCGTCACCGGCCTGTAACGCCGTCCGGATATGACTGTATTATGGCGGTTCTTCAGATCACTCTGTCCTGGGTCGCCTCGCGAGATCAGCAGCTAATGGTCCGCGTGAACCACTGGCGCCCTCCCCAATGGCTGCGGATGTGGATGCTGGCGGCCACGCGCGGCGGCGACGGCGGGCTGTGGTATGCCCTCGGCCTGGCGGTGGCGCTCTACGGCGGACCCTTACGATTTCATGCTCTCCTGGCTTCAACTCTGGCAGTAGCAGCCGGCGTCGGTTTATTCCTCGAACTCAAGCGGCTCTTTCGGCGAAAACGGCCCTGTGCACTCGAACCCCACTGCTGGTCGGAGTTGCTGCCGCCCGATCAGTTCTCGTTTCCTTCCGGCCACACCATCACGGCCTTCGCCGTGGCAGTCTCACTGGGGGGATTCTATCCCGAGTTAATCCCGGGCTTAGTCTTCTGTGCGGTCAGTATCGCTGCTTCGCGCGTGGTATTGGGGATGCACTTCCTGAGCGACGTTCTGGCCGGCGCAGCCTTGGGATCGGCTCTGGGCGCGATTTCTACGGCGATGATGCGCTAATTCCCGCCCAGCTTCTGCAACGTTTCTTCCAGAACTTCGGCGAAGTTCGCGCCGCTTTCCGACCATAGCTGCCGCCGTTCCAAGGGCAGAGCCTTCTCGATTTGCGATCCCAGATACAGCAGGCTCCTAAGATTGGATTGCTGAATCCTTACAGATCCTTCGATCTCCGGCGACGGCAAAAACTTCGCGTCCAATCCGAAATCGATGCGCAGATGATCATCCGACTCGCTTTCGAATCCGGACCCGTAGCACGAAATCGTAACCGGCGCCGGAAGCACCTTCCAATCCCCTTCGTACTGCCACAAATCCCAGGCTGTGTCGAGTTCCACACAACAATCCGGTTGGACGAAATCCCGCGCGGCGGCGATCATGTTCCCGACGTCCGCGCCCGGATCAAACGGACGCTCCAGCAGCGGCGGCTCGGCGTAATTCAGCGCATACACACGCACGGTCGGGCCGCGCTGTGCCAGCTTTGAGAACGGAAAAACCTCCAGCATCTTCCCCAAATGGCGCAGCATATGGGAATCCGAAAAGCCCTGCACCCAGCAGGAAAGATACAAACGGTCGCTCATACCAATTTGATTGTAGGCGATCATAGTTAAAGTGATTACAGATTTGGTCCAGATCAGCCGCCTGGGTGAAAAGAAGCGCGGTGAGAATGAGAAGTTCCGTCGCTGGATCAAATCCCATAATTTTGTCGAGCGCCAGTTCCGCAGCGCCGCCAAAGAAGTTCACGCCGCCATCGATTGCCGCGAGTGCGCCGAGTGCTGCCGCGTCACTGAGGCCGAGATCTACGAAAAGGACATCGAAAGCCTGTCGAAAAACCTGGGTATCTCACGCAAGCAGTTCCTGGAACAGTACACCCAAACCGGAACCGATGGCGAGTTGATCCTGAAACGCACCGACAAATCAGGCTGCGTCTTCCTCGACGGAAATGACTGTAGGATCTACGAATTTCGTCCCAAGACGTGCGAAGGCTTTCCGCACTTGCTGAAAGGCATGGGGTCGATCCAGCACAAGATGTGGGCGTATGTCGATCGCGCCACCTACTGCCCCATCGTCTACAACTGGATGGAGCAGATCAAGGGATTGACGAACTTCAAAAAGTAGGGGCGACGCATGCGTCGCCCGCTTTATCCGGCGTTCGCCACGCTCGTGACGGATTCGATCCGCACATCCGGTCTGAACGCGATCACGCTGGTGCCGCTCATGCGCGGCTGGCCGTCAGGTCCAATCGCAATCCAATCCGAAAGCACGGTTCCTTGGCAGTGCCGGACGTCGCCTTTCCGCTCCAGGCGGAACCCGGGCATGAACCGATGCGACGCGCCGATGTGCGACGTCAAGTCATCGATACCGTTCAGCAAACTGAAGCGGTCACGGAACTGGATGCCCGGAGTGACGATCTTCGCCAGAGCCTCCCTGCGCGCCTGCTCATCGGAAATGATCCAGGCGGCGTACCAGTCGTCCACCACGTTCGCCGCGTTGGCGAAGGCTTCGTTCGCCACCACATTGCTGAACAGCGACAGCTGAAAGCGCCAGCCCTGGATGTGCTCATCGCGCGGAGCGGCTTCAGGAAACTCATGCTGCAGTTGCAGGCGCGTGCCGCTGGCAACGGATTCCAGACGAATCGTCACGCGGGAGCTGCCCGGCGGTATGGGCTTGCCAGTTGCGAAGCCGTACGTGAACACGATTCGCTCCGGTGGACTGATCTCCACCACTTCACCCGAAACCTCTACTGCGCCGGGGTGCAGGATGTAGACTTTCCCGCCCGGGCGCGGATCGATAGTGGAACCCGCGCCCCACCACTTGGCCCAGCGCGCGCTGTCGGTGAAGAATCGAAATACGGTTTCAGGAGCCGCATGAATCACCACCGTGCGGTCCATTTTGTAAGGCAAGTGCTCAGGTAAATTCGTCATTTCTTCTTCCTCTTTGTCTTCTTAGTGGTTTTCCTGCTGGGCCGCGGCCCCCGCCGGGTCTCCTCCAGCTCCGCGGCAACTTTCAATTTCCAAAGTGCGTCGTCCCACATTCGTTCCAGCATCTTTCCCATCTCTCCCAGTGCTTCTGGACGAGCCTTGTAGTAACGATTGCGCCTATCGCTCTTCGCCACGCGCGCTTCGATCAATCCGGCTTCAAGCAGCGCCTTCAACTGCAGGGAAACCGCCCCGAAGGTCACATCCGGCATCGCCTGGTGGATCGCGCCCGCGGTCCGCTCCTCGCGCCAGGTCAGCCGCAGGATTTCCTGACGTCGCGGCGACGCCAGCGCGCTCAGAAGTGCAGCGTCCAGGGCCATGGACAGTAGTTTAGTTATAACTAAATCATCTGTCAAGGGGAAATTCGCGATCGATGGGAGATCGATAGGAAATGATCGGTATGATATGCTTTGCCCTGGAAAGGATTTCTTCACCCCATGGAACCAAATCTGGAACGTAAAAAGGCGTCCGACTACCCGCAGGAGCTGCTCAATCTCTTCGACAAGTACGTTCACGGCGATATCGACCGCCGTGCGTTTCTGGATGGCGCGCAGAAGTTTGCTGTCGGCGGTCTGACCGCCACCATGATCTGGGAAAGCCTCCGCCCCAACTACGCTTGGGCGCAGCAGGTTCCCAAGGACGACAAGCGCATCAAAGCCGAGTACCTGACGGTCCCCTCGCCGCAGGGCAACGGCAGCATCAAGGGATACTTCGTTCGTCCCGCCAACGCCACCGGAAAGCTTCCCGGCGTGCTGGTAGTGCATGAGAACCGAGGCCTGAACCCCTACATCGAAGACGTGGCCCGGCGCCTGGGTGCGGCCAACTTCATGGCGTTCGCTCCGGACGGTCTTACCAGTGTCGGCGGCTATCCGGGCGACGAAGAGAAGGGCGCGGCCAACTTCCGCACTGTGGACACCCAGAAGATGGGCGAGGATTTCCATGCCTCAGCCCGCTGGCTGAAGGCGCGCGCGGATTGTACGGGCAAGGTTGGCGCAGTTGGATTCTGCTTCGGCGGCGGCGTGGTCAACACCCTTGCCGTAAAGATGGGTGCGGACCTGGCCGCGGGCGTTCCATTCTACGGCGCACAGCCGATGGCTGCCGATGCGGCCAAGATCAAGGCTCCTCTATTGCTCAACTATGCCGCCATGGACGACCGGATCGATGCCGGAATCCCTGCCTATGAAGCCGCATTGAAGGCTGCTGGCGTGCCGTACACCGTCTACATCTATCCAGGCACCCAGCACGGGTTTCATAACGACACCACGCCGCGCTACGACAAGGCTGCGGCTGAGCTCGCCTGGCAGCGCACGCTCGAACACTTCAACAAGTATCTGCGAGCTTAAATCTTTATTAAGCCCAGACGAATCCCCCGGGTGACGGCCTCCGTGCGTGTGCCCGCGTTCAACTTCGCCAGGATCGAGTTCACGTGAAACTTGGCGGTGTGATCGGAAATCGATAAGCGATGCGCGATCATCTTGTTGCTTAAGCCTTCGGCCAGCATCTCGATCACATCCATTTCGCGCGCGGTCAACGCCTCCGCCATCGGCTCGCCCCGTGAAGAGCCAGCGGACTGCGGAAGCGCGGCACTTTCTTCAGCGGGCATGACCACCAGGCCCGCGGCAGCGACATATACTGCCGCTCCAATCTGTGCGGGAGTGAGTTCGCGCGTGGGAGCACCGCGTTCCCCCACCACTACGTCTGCGTCAGAAGGATCCTGAACAATTTCGATAGACGGATCGACCGATAGCATCGAGTCCAATCCGCTGCGCGTGATCGCCGAATCGGCATCGATATAGACGCGGATCACGCGGCCTCAGCCCCTCTGCGGACGCTCGGCGATGGTGATTTCGATGTCAATCGTACTCCCGCCCCGCAGAATATGCGCCCCGATCTTCTTCCCCACCGGCTCCGAACTCAGCACTTCCTGAACGTTCTTGGTCCTCTGCATCGGGTGTCCGCCCAATTCGAGCAGCACGTCGCCGATCGACATCCCCGCGCGCCCCGCCGGACCTTCATGGTCGACCGTAATCGCAATGAGTCCCGTGGAGGCTTCGAGCTTCAGCTTGGTCTTTAGATGTTCCGGAATCGCAATCGGTTGTAGGCCGACCCCGAGATACCCTCGCGGAACGCGCCCATGCGCCAGCAGGCTTTCGGCCACGCGCGCCACGGTAGATAACGGAATCGCGAACACGGAAACTCTTGACAACGCCGGGGTTGCGATCCCCAGCAGCTTCCCGGAGACGCCCACCACCGCGCCGCCGGCTCCGGCCGGATGCAAGGAAAGGTCGAGCCTTACCACCTGGTCCAGCCGGCCTCCGCGCCAGGTCTGCGACGGACCCGAGAGATTACTGATAAGACCGAATGCCGCGACCGCGCTCTCCTTAGTTCGCCCGACGGCCAGCACGATGCTGCCCGGACTTGTCACGGGGTGTTCCTCTTTGGATGCCACCGGTATGCCCAGCCCCTTGACGCGCAACACCGCCAGGTCTGTACTTGCATCGCGTCCTATAATCTCAGCGGCCAGACTCGAACCATCTGGAGCCGTCACGCGGATTCCCTCATCGCGCCGAAGAGCATGATCGGCCGTAACCACGATCTCCGGGCTCCAGTGAACTCCGCTTGAGTCGAACCTCGGGCGCGCGTGCACCGACACGATCGATCGGGCGGCCTGTTCCACGGTCGAAGCGATTTCCTCAGAAAGCGCGAGTAATGAATTTGCCAATGTCGTTTCTCCCTGCCCCCAGCATGCGTCCTCGAAGTTGCTGCGTGCACCGGACAATCGGGCAGGTTCCACCTGGTCAAGCAGGCAGGGTAATATTGCATCGTGCAGGAGAAATTGACTCGGCGTGAAATGGGCGCACTCATGGCCGGAGCACTGGCGGCCGCGGCGTCTTCCGCCGATGCGCAAGTGCCCGGACCGGTCCTCGACATCGCCGAGTGGTCCTACCACTGGTATGGCGTCGAGCACGCTCTGCTCGCTCGCGGCACGGTCTGCAACGGCATGCAGATGTATGTCGAGCGCTGGATCCCACGCGACGTTCGCCATCCCTATCCGGTCGTCCTGATTCATGGCGGATTCGGGCAGGGTTCTGACTGGTTCAGCACCATCGATGGCCGCCGCGGCTGGGTCTCACGGTTTCTCGAGCAAGGCTATAAGGTCTACGTGCTCGACCGGCCGGGCCAGGGCCGCAATCCTTATCAGCCGTTCGTGCACGGAGCGTTTGCTGCGCAGGCTCCTACATTCGAGGCAAACGGAGGGAATCCCCAGGTCGTCGCGTCCATGAATCAGCCGATGCCCAACAACGCGCAGACCCAGAGCGTCTGGCGGTCGCGCGGTGCGATGCTGCTGGACGACATCGGCCCATCCATCCTGGTGACGGATGGCGACGGCGCGACGTTCGCACGAGTGGTTGCGGAAGAACGTCCGGCTCTGGTCAAGGGAGTCGTCACGGTCGCCCCACCCGCGGGCACTGCCTTCAAGGTGTCCACGACTACGGCCAGCAGCCGGGAACCAGAATCCTTGCCCGCGGTTTTGGCGTGGCTGGATCGCACGTTCCCCGAAACTACCGTCGTTGCCGCAGCCGATCCGCATCCCAATCGCGAATCGACGGCTCTGAAACTGGCTGACCAGGGGTGCTTTTGGGTAGGCGTCCAGCGCAAACAAATGCCTTACGGGACAATCGCTCAGGGGCAAATGTTCGTCCAGTACATGATTCCAGCCGAGAAGCGCCACCCGCTGCCGGTTGTGATGGTTCACGGGGGCGGCGGACAAGGCACGCACATGATGGGCATCGGCGGGCGGCCTGGCTGGGTCCACTACTTCGTCCAAGCCGGCTACAGCGTCTACTGGGTGGATCGCCCCAGCTACGGCCGGTCTCCGTATCATCCCGATGCGCTGGGTCCCAGCCACCTGCCCAACGTCCCGGCGTACGAAGGACTCATCGGCAGCACGGCCGTCTTCAACACCGCCCAGTGGCCGGGACCGGGCGGCATGAATGACCCGCTCATCGACCAGTTCATGGCCTGCGAACAGGGCAACGTCAGCGACGAGGCGTTCCATAGCGACCTGGTGTGGCCCGGCGGCGCGGAGTTGCTCGACCGCATCGGACCATCCATCTTGTTCGTACACGCGTTCGGCGGATTCTTCGCCTGGGGCGTGGCCGATCGCCGCCCGAACCTGGTGAAGGCGATTGTCGCGATGGAGATCAACGGGAATCCGTTCGCCGCGCAGTTGCGCTGGGGATTGACCGCCAGCCCGATGACCTACGATCCACCGGTGACCGATCTTTCCCAATTCAAGCTGGTGGACCAGACTGCCCCGCCCGATTCGCCGCGGCCGGTGGTTTCGCCGTTCAAGCTGCAGGCCGAGCCCGCGCACCAATGGAAGAACCTCAAAGGCATTCCGATCAGCTGGGTGACCAGCGAATTCGGCGGAGGCGGGTCGCCGATCTCAAACGTCGCCTTCCTGAAGCAGGCAGGATGCACAGCCGAGATGTTGCGGCTGCGCGACCATGGCATCTACGGCAACGGCAACCTGATGCTGCTGGAGAAGAACAACCACGAAGTGTTCGGCGTGGTTCAGGACTGGCTTAAGGCGTTGTAAGCGTGCGCCGCCAGCGTGTCTTGGTGAAGAAGTGCAGCGCCACATCTTCCAGGTGCTGGATGTTCCAGGTTTCGAAGTCTTTGGTGGACCCGTCGTAGGACCAATAAATCACCAGCGGCTTGCCGACGATGTAATCGCGCGGCACGAATCCCCAATAGCGGCTATCGAGAGAATTGTCGCGGTTGTCTCCCATGACGAACAACATGTCCGGAGGCACCACGACTTCGCCAT
>Ga0105245_10003757_pt1 | contig 13515 bp, 8 predicted proteins | sample KBSM54metaG_FD_81523 | JGI IMG/M metagenome (GOLD analysis project Ga0105245, IMG submission 81523) | Miscanthus rhizosphere microbial communities from Kellogg Biological Station, Michigan, USA - KBS M5-4 metaG | ecosystem: Host-associated > Plants > Roots > Rhizosphere > Soil | place: Michigan... | reverse complement strand
CGGGCTGGGACACGACGGCCTCCCCGGGGTACGGCCCGTGTTCATGGTTCACTTATCGTGCGCCGCTGGCGTGCGGTCTTCAACACGGGAGGTTCGGCGCAACCGGTAGAGATCCTCACCCGCGTCGGGCACCACGAGGGTGTCCGGATCGGCCGCCCACACGGCCGGGTCCACCGTCGCCGGGTCGAGGTAGTCGAGGTTGACCGCCCGGGTGAGCTCCTCGGAAATCCCGGTCGCCAGCGTCACCGTGACCCGGTTCCGCTCGCCGTGCACGTCGTCGTAGGTTCCGGCGCCGCGCAGGTGGGTCGAGTGCGCGAGATCGCCCCAAGGCAGGGCGGAGAACCGGTCCCACTGCTTCACGAAGTAGTCGCGGCAGTGGTATCCGATCTCGGCAATCTGCGGGTGGGTCGTGCTGATCTCGCGAATGTGGGGCGCGTACAGCACCACCTGCCCGCCGTCGGCGACGATCGGTTCGACCTTGTAGAAGCCCTTGGCCCCGGTCCACATGTCGTCGTACTTCGCCGGCACCAACGACAAGACCCGCCGGACCGGGGCGTCGAGGTAACGGATGTGCGTCTCGGCCGACACGTCGGCCGCCGACGCCCACGCCGCCACGGGATCCCCGAAGGAGATCGAGTGCAGGTCGCGCGTGCGCGACTTCGTCACCACGCACAGCGCCAGCCGCTCGCCCGGCACCATCGACGCCGCCTCGTCGATGAGCGCGCGCACCGGTGTGGTGCCCTTGGTGCCGATCAGCTGCGCGCTGGTGATCAGCGCGCCCAACCAGTGCGACAGGTCGATCAGCTCGCGGCCGGAAACCCCCGGGAAGAGGTACTTGTTGCCACCCGAGAAGCCGACGACCTCGTGCGGGAACACCGGACCGACGATCAGCGTGACGTCGTGCTCGACCACGGCCCGGTTGATCCGGACGGTGACGGTGTGGCGCAGCATGCCGTCGGAAAGTTCGGCGATCCGCTCGGCGGGGATCGTGCCGACGTCGACGAAGGTCGCCGGGTCCCACCACGCGTGGGTGAGCACCCTCGTACCCGGGTACGTCTCGCCGGCCACGCCGACGCGGTAGCCGAGGTGGGCGGCGAGCAGGGGCGGGCTCATGTCGCCGTGGGTGCCGAGGGCGACGAGCACGGTGAGCCGGCTGACCCGCCCGTGCAGGGCGCCGTGGACCGCCGACAGCAGCAGCGGCAGCGGGCAGCTGCGGGTGCCGTCGGGCACCAGCACGCAGACGCTGCGCCCGTCCAGTGGGATCCCGCTCAGCTTCTCCTGGATGAACGTGCGGATCTCGTCGTCGGTCAACACCGCGTCGGGACCGCCGATCCGGTCTGCGCGGTGGGTCTGCGCCGTCACGGGCATCACTCAGACCTCCTTGCGCCAACGGCGGCGCAGCGCGTAGGCAGCGGCCTTCGGCTGCCGGTCGCGGGTGAACACGCCCTTCTTGTTGCCACCGACGCGCATGATGCCGGAGGTCGTCATGAAGTCGGCGAAGTTCCACACCTGCTCGCCGACGACGGCGTCGACGCGGTCGAATACGCGGTGGTTCATGTCCAGGTAGGCGATCTGGTACTCCTCGGTCCACGGCTCGGCGGTGACCGAGTGCAGGCCGGGATAGGTGTCGGCGCCGTACTCGGTGATGATGATCGGCTTGTTCTCGGTGGCCCAACCGCGCAGTTCCTCCTCCCACGCCTGCTCGGCGCCCTCGAGGTCACCCGTGTAGACGTACCAGCCGTAGTAGCGGTTGAGCATCAGCACGTCGGCGAACTGCGACACCCGGCACTTGCCGTACGGGGCCAGCATGACGTTGACGAAGCCGACCGGGCGGGTCGGGTCCAGCTCGCGGGTCAGGCCGAACAGCGGCCGGAAATACTCCTCGGCGCCCTCCGTGTCGGACTCCGGCTCGTTGGCGATCGACCAGAGCACCACGCTGGGACGGTTCTTGTCGCGCGCCACCAGTTCCCGGATCGCCTGCGCGTGCACCTCGCGGGTTCGGTCGTTGACGGTGTCCGGGCTGAACGTCTGGTAGCCCTGCGAGCCGAAGATGCCGCCGCCGAGGCCCATGTTTATGCCGACGGCCGCCGTCTCGTCGATCACCACGATGCCGTGCCGGTCGGCGTAGTCCAGAACCTCCTCCGAGTACGGATAGTGCGACGTGCGCAACGAGTTCGCGCCGATCCACTCGAGCAGTTCGAAGTCGTGCAGCATGTGTGCGTCGTTGTGGCCCTTGCCGATCACGGCGTGGTCCTCGTGCATGCCGAACCCGGTGAAGTGGAACGGCTCGCCGTTGATCAGGAAACGGTTGCCAGACACCGCCACGGTGCGCACGCCGACGGACTGGTGGTAGCTGTCGACCACGGTGCCGGCCGGGTCGACCAGTTGGACCTCGAGGGCGTAGAGGTAGCCGTCGCCGGGCGCCCAGCGGTGGACGTTGTCGACGGTGAGCCGGCCACCGGTGCCGGTGCCGGTCGCCACCTCGCCGCCGGTGCTGTCGCGCAGGACGACCCGCACGTCGGCACCCTCCGCATCGGCGGCAGTGGTCGTGTAGTCGATCGTTCCGGTGGCCCCGTCGAGCCCCGTGACCACTGTGATGTCGGTGAGGTGGGCCGCCGGCCTGGCGTAGAGCCACACCGGACGGTGGATTCCGGCGTAGTTGAAGAAGTCGTGCCAGTAGCGCTGCCGCTTGCCGGCCGGGGTGTCCTCGATGACGCCGGGCGGGATCGTCTGGAAGCTCAGGGTGTTGTCGACCACGACGGTGACGCGCGCTTCCTCGCCGGGCCGGACGTGCTCGGTGACGTCGGCCTCGAACGGTGTGTAACCGCCTTCGTGCGAGACGACCTCGGCGTCGTTCACCCAGACGGTGGCCCGGTGGGTGGCCGACTCGAAGTGGAGCACGATCCGCTGATCGGCCCAGCCGCGCGGCACCCGCACCGTGGTCTGGTACCAGACGTCGCCGAAGTAGTCGCGCACCGCCGGGTCGGTGACGATGTCGTTGAAGCTCGCCGGCACGGCCATCTCGCGGGCATTGGCGAGCGGCCCGGCGAACCACCGGCTCCGTCGGCCCTCAGCGGCCGGATCGAGGGCGAACCGCCAGAGTCCGGTGAGCGGCTTGCGTTCGCGGGTCGAGGTGTCCTGGGGGCGGAGCACGGGCCCTCCCTTCGCCGAGGCCAGGTCGAGTGGCCTCACCCTACGCCTGATCGATGAAGATCAACCGGTTCACGCCGGCGCCCGGGGACGGGCCCGGGCGCCCACCGTCAGGCCGGCGGCGGCCGCCGCCGACATGGCTTCCTGCATCACCACACGTTCCGGTCGGCCCAGCCGCCGGGCGAGTGCGGCGACGTCGTCGAACTCCGGCATGACCTGCTCGATGACGCCGTTGTGGTAAGCGATCTTGACGACAACGGTTCCACCGTCGACGGAGACCGCGACGAAGTCCCGCGCCAGCGCCACCTTGTGCCGCCGGCTCTCGCGCACCCCGAACGTGGTGGTGTGGCGGAAGATCTCGGCACGCAGCGCGTCGGCGTCCTCGGGCGCGCACAGCACCGTCAACGTATGCGCCGGACGGCCCTTCTTCATGACGATGGGCACGAGCCAGGCGTCCGCGGCGCCCGCCCCCAGCAGGGCCGACAGCACTCCGGGCCACAGTCGCGGATCCACGTCGTCGACGTTCGCCTCGAGGAGGACGGCCGGCCCGGACGCCGACGCGGACGCGGACGCCGACGCCGACGCGTGCCCCACCGGCGTGCCGAGTACGACGCGGACCACGTTGGCGCGTCCTGGCGTATCACGGGTCCCGGCACCGACGCCCACGACATCGACAATCATCGCTGGAAGATCCTCGCAGGTCACACAGAGCGCGCGGACGACCGCCATCCCGGTCGGCGTCGCCAGTTCCCCGGTGCCGCCGGCACGCACACGCCAGCCGCGGGCCAGTTCCGCGACCGCCGGCACCGGAACGGGCAGGTCCCCGTGGGCCGTGCGGGCCCGGCCGGAGCCGACCGCCACGGCCGAGCAGGAGACGGTGCCGACGCCGAGATCATCGAGCGCGGCGCAGACGCCCACCACGTCGGCGATCGCGTCCAGCGCGCCGACCTCGTGGAAATGCACGTCCTGCGCGTCTATGCCGTGCACGTGTGCCTCTGCCGTCGCCAATCGCGCGAAGACCGCCAGCGCGGCGGTGCGCACGGTGTCGGACAGCGCGCCGTCCTCCAGCAGGGTGCGGACGTCGCGCCACGTGCGCCGCGCGGGACCGGGCTGCAGCGTCCGCACGTCGGCCTTGACGGCGCGCAGTCCGGCTCGGACAACCGGCGTTGTGACCACCCGTACCGCGCCGGGTGCCACGGCGTCCACGGCGTGCTGCACCGCGTCCGGATCGGCGCCGGCGTCGAGGAGCGCGCCCAGCAGCATGTCGCCCGCGACGCCGGCCGAGGCGTCGATCCAGGCGTGCCGCGCGCCGCTCACCGCGCCGGCGCGGCGATCTGTGCGGCGAGGTGACCGGCGCCGTAACCGTTGTCGATGTTGACCACGGCGACGCCCGGGGCACACGCGTTCAACATCGCCAGCAGAGCGGCCAGGCCCTCGAAGCTCGCGCCGTAGCCGACCGAGGTGGGCACGGCGACGACCGGTGCGGCGATCAAGCCGGCCACGACGCTCGGCAGGGCACCGTCCATGCCGGCGGCGACCACGACCGCCCGCGCCCGCCGCAGCGTGTCGAGGTGGCCGAGGATCCGGTGCAGCCCGGCCACGCCGACGTCCACGACGAGTTCGGCGGGGCGGCCGAGGTAGGTCGCCGTCAGGTACGCCTCGCGGGCGACCGGCAGGTCCGACGTGCCGGCCGCGACGACGACCACCCGGCCGCCCGTCGGCGCCGGTGCGCGCGGTGGCCACACCAGGAGCCGCGCGCCGGCGTCGTGATGGGCGTCGGGCAGCTCCCGCCGGACCGCGTCAGCGTGCTCAGGTGCGGCGCGGGTGAACAGCGTGACGATGTCCGGCCGCGCCCGCACCGCCGCCGCGATGCCGGCAACCTGCTCCGGTGTCTTACCCGCGCAGTAGACCGCCTCCGGGAAGCCCCGGCGGGCGCTGCGTTCGAGGTCGAGCGTCGCGTACGCGTCGAGGTCAGCCATGCCCCGACCGGACGAGTGGCAGGGTGAAGGCACCGGACTGGATGCCCGCGAGGTCCACGGCGACGAAGCGGAACCCGGCGGCGGTCACGGCGCGGTGCACCTGTGTGCGCAACGGCTCGGTGACCGCCCGGACGAGGTCCGCCGGTGGCAGTTCCACCCGGGCCACCTCGTCATGGTGGCGCACGCGTAGGTCGGTGAAACCGAGGCGGCGCAGTCCCGCTTCGGCCCGCTCCACCTGACCCAGCTTCGCCTGGTCCACCGGCGAGAAATGCGGAATGCGCGAAGCCAGGCAGGGCGCCGCCGGCTTGTCGGCGCACGGCAGCGCGAGCACGCGCGCCACCCGGCGCACGGCTACCTTGTCGAGCCCGGCGTCCGCGAGCGGGCGCAGGACCCGGTGCCGGGTCGCGGCCCGCGCGCCCGGACGGTCCGGACGGCGCACGTCGTCCGCGTTCTCCCCGTACGCGACGGCGTCGAGCCGGTGGGCGGCTACCACCTCATCACCGATGCGCGTGAAAAGCTCGTCCTTGCAATGGAAACACCGGTCGGGTCCGTTGACCCGGTATCCGGTGCGGTCCATCTCACGCGTCTCGACCTCTACCACGTCCACACCGATGAAGCTGGCGACGCGGTGGGCGTCGATACGTTCCGCCGCGGCGAGACTGGGCGACACGCCGAGGACCGCCACCACTTCGTCCCGGCCGAGGACGCGCGCGGCGAGCGCCAGCAGGACCGACGAGTCGACCCCTCCGGAGAACGCCACGCCGAGGCGCCCGGTGTTCGGCAGATGGCGTCCGACCGCGACGGTCGCAGCCTCGAGGAAAGCTGTTTCGCGCTCCGACATCGTCACGGCGGCTCCCTATGCTCTCCGTGCCATTCCAGGCGTCACACCGGGGTTTGGCAAGGACCCGCCCGACCAACGGTCAACGGACGTCTCCCGGCCGATCGCTTACCCGCCGGCAGCCTTCGCGCAACGCGGGGCCGTGGCGCCTCGCCGGGCCGCGGCTGCGGACGGCGGCCGTGCGGCCGGTACGGCACATGCGACAGCCGGCTCGCCGACGGTCGGTGGGGCCGCCGCATCCCGCTGCGCAGCGGTGTGGGCCGGCCGGCGTCAATGACGTGGTTGGGGCGGATCGTGGGGATTTTGCGAGCGGGCGCGGGAGATGTGGAGATCAGGTTCAGACCGAACGGGGCGAGTGCCAGCCCGGCTGCCAGGACGAGTCCGTGTCCGGTCGCCACCCCGACGGCCATGAGCGATACGGCCACCACGAACAGCAGCCAGCCCGACCGCCGGACCCACGCCGGCCGACGCCGGATGGGGGAGGTCGCGTGTCGTGAGTGGTAGCCGTCCATGAATCCAGCATCGTCGCCTGGCGGCCGAACATCCAGGGGCGGCACGGGACGACAACCGGGCCCCACTTTGCACGCCGTCGGCAAAGCCGGAGGCCCTGCCGGCCGTCCCTGGTTTGGCCGGGCAGCCGGCGGGAAGGGCGCAAGCTACTCGGTGCGCACTAGGCTTCCAGGGCGACGCCGCACATCAGCGCGACCCGCCGGCCGGACGGGTCGCCTCGGGAGGTCTCATGACGGGGTCGGCTGTTTCGCATGTACTGCACCGCCTCGCTGAGGTCCGCGGCTGGCAGGAGGGCTTCTACCGGGATTTGCACGCCCATCCGGAGTTGTCGCACCAGGAGACCCGTACCGCCGCCAAGGTGGCCGACCGGCTTCGAGTCCTCGGGTGCGAGGTGCACACCGGTGTGGGCGGCACCGGCGTGGTGGCGATGGTGCGCAACGGCGAAGGGCCCGCCGTGCTGCTACGCGCCGACATGGACGCATTGCCGGTGCGGGAGGCGACCGGTTTGCCGTACGCGAGCACGGCGACCACGATCGGGCCGGACGGTACCGAAGTGCCGGTGATGCACGCGTGCGGTCACGACGTCCACGTCGCGTGCCTGCTGGGAGCGGTCGACCTGCTCGCCGGCGCTACCGCGGACTGGCAGGGCACAGCGGTCGCGGTGTTCCAGCCCGCCGAGGAGGTCGCCGACGGGGCCGCCCGGATGCTCGCCGACGGTCTGGCCGCGATGGTCGGCGACGTCGACGTAGCCCTGTGCCAGCATGTTCTCCCGTTTCCGGCCGGTCAGGTCGCCACCCGCAGCGGCCCCACCCTGTCCGCCGCGGACAGCATGCGGATCACCGTGTACGGCCGCGGCGCGCACGGATCGATGCCGCACGCGTCGATCGATCCGGTCGTGCTCGCCGCGATGATCGTGGTGCGGCTCCAGACAGTGATCTCGCGCGAGGTCGAGCCCGGCGAGCCGGCCGTTCTGACCGTCGGCAGCGTGCAGGCCGGCACCAAGAGCAACGTCATTCCGGACCATGCGACCATCCTGCTCAACATCCGGACCTACAACGAGGGCACCCGGTCCGCGTTGCTGGACGCGATCAAGCGGATCGTGACGGCCGAATGCACGGCGTCGCGGTCCCCCCGACCCCCCGAGTTCGAACTCTTCGACCGTTTCCCGCTGACCGACAACGACGCCGCGGTCACCGAGCGCGTCGCGACGGCGTTCGCCGCACACTTCGGCGCCGACGCCAGACAACTCCCGCGCCAGACCGCCAGCGAGGACTTCAGCGACATCCCGCGGGCGCTCGCAATTCCGTACACCTACTGGGGCATCGGCGGAACCGATGCCAACCTCTACCGGCAGGCCGAGGCCACCGGCCGGCGCTCCGAGGACGTCCCGGTCAACCACTCCGCCGGCTTCGCTCCGGTGCTTCAACCGACCCTCGACACCGGAACAGCGGCGCTGACGGTGGCGGCGCTCGCCTGGCTCGCCGGGCCCGCCGGCGACGCCGCCCGCGTCGGGTCCCACCGGTGAACACCGCGCACCCGCTGTTTCTTGTCCTCGACCTGACCGGCACCTTCGCCTTCGCCCTCAACGGCGCCCTCATCGCGGTGCGCGCGGCCAACCTCGACATCGTCGGAATCGTGACGCTCGGGATGGTGACCGCGTTGGGCGGCGGCATCCTCCGCGACGTCATCATCGACTACCTGCCGCCCGCAACGTTCAGCGACTGGCGCTACCTCGCCGTGGCCGCCGCCGGCAGCCTGATCGCCTTCTTCCTCGGCCGCCGGCTGGAGCGGCTGCTGGGACCGATCACGGTGCTGGACGCCGCCGGCCTGAGTCTGTTCGCCGTCACCGGCGCCAGCAAAGCACTCGCCCTCGGGCTCGGCCCCGCACAGGCCGTCATCCTCGGTGCGGTCACGGGCGTCGGTGGCGGGACCATCCGGGACGTCCTCACCCAACGAATCCCGATCGTGTTACGCCGCGAGCTCTACGCCATACCCGCTCTCGCCGGGGCGCTCGTCACGGTCGTCAGCATCCGTCTCGGGTTCTACGGTCTGGCCGCGGCCGTCGTCGCCGCGGCGATCTGTTTCGTCATTCGCATGCTCGGCGTCCGCTTCAACCTCAACGCTCCGCGACCACCCGGAGAAGCCGACGATCAGCACGTCGAATGAGCACCAGTCCCGCGATCGAACGGGCACTGGGGTCCGCTGCCGAATCGGTGGTCTGCTGCGAGGATGGTCGAATGGGTGAGCCCGCCACGATCACGGCCGGCCGTCGTGCCTGGCACGCGGTGCCCGTTTCCGAGGTCGTCGTGGGGTTGGAGGTGGACCCGGCCGCGGGGTTGTCGTCGGGTGAGGCGGGTCGGCGGCTGGAGCGGTACGGCCAGAACCGGTTGGCTGATGCCCCCCGTGAGCCGCGGTGGCGGGCGTTCCTGCGGCAGTTTCAAGACCTCCTCATCCTGATCCTGCTCGGGGCCGCCGTGGTGAGTCTGGTGGTGAGCCGGGAGTGGGAGACCCCGGTCGCGATCGCCGCGGTGGTGCTGCTCAACGCCGTCATCGGGTTCGTGCAGGAGTCGAAGGCGGAGGCCTCGCTGGAGGCGTTGAAGCGGATGCTGGTGACCACGGCGACGGTGCGCCGGGACGGCCGGGTCGTCCGGCTGGATGCGACGGAACTCGTGCCCGGTGACGTCGTGGTGGTGGAGCCCGGTGATCGGGTTCCGGCGGACGGCCGGTTGCTGGCCTCGGTGTCGCTGGAGGCGCAGGAGTCGTCGTTGACCGGTGAGGCGCAGCCGGTTGCCAAGGCGACGGACGCCGAGGTGGACGAGGACGCCGCGCTGGGCGACCGGGTCACCGCGGTGTTCATGAACACGATGGTCACCCGCGGTCGTGGGGAGGTGGTGGTCACCGCGACGGGCATGGACACCGAGATGGGTCGGATCGCGGGCCTGCTGCGGGAGGCTCAACCCGGGCAGACGCCGTTGCAGCGTCAGATCGGCGCCCTGGGTAAGACGCTGGCCGCGGTCGCCGGTGTGGTCATCGTCGTGGTGTTCGTGTTGGGCCTGGTGCGTGGGCAGGACTTCGCCGACCTGTTCGTCAGCGCCGTTTCGCTGGCGGTGGCGGCCATCCCGGAGGGGCTGCCGGCGGTGGTGGCGTTCACGCTGGCGATGGGTACCGGCCGGCTCGCGAAGCGTGGGGCGATCGTCAAGCGGTTGGCGTCGGTGGAGACGCTGGGCAGCACCTCGCAGATCTGCACCGACAAGACCGGAACGTTGACGCTCAACGAGATGACGGCGCGGGAGATGCTGCTGGCCGGGCGGCGGTTCACCGTCACGGGTCAGGGTTACGGGACCGACGGGCGGATCCGCACCACCGACGGCTCGCCGCTGCCCGAGACGATCGAGTACGCGTTGACGGGGATGGCGTTGTGTACCGACGCGGTGTTGCGGGACGGGGATCTGGTCGGCGACCCCACCGAGGGTGCCCTGGTGGTGCTCGCGGAGAAGGGCGGCATCGACGTCGCGGGCCTGCGTCAGGAGCGGCCCCGGCTGCTGGAGATCCCGTTCGACTCGGACTACAAGTTCATGGCGACGTTCCACCGCTGGACCGACGACCGGGGTCGGCAGGTGGTGCGGTGCTTCATCAAGGGCGCGCCCGACGTGCTGGCCGGGCGGGCGGACCGCTATCTGGCCGAGGAGGGCATCCTGCCGCTCGACGACGCCGTGCGGGCCCGGTACGACAAGGCCAACACGACGCTCGCCGAGCAGGGGCTGCGGGTGATGGCCGTCGGCGGGCAGGACTTTGCGGCCGACGGGTTCGACCCGCCGGAGGATCCGAAGGACCTGCTGGACCGGGTGGTTCTGCTGGCGCTGGTCGGCATCGTCGATCCGCCGCGACCGGAGGCACGGGACGCGATCACGCAGTGCCGCCGGGCCGGTATCCGGGTGCGGATGATCACCGGTGATCACGCGGTGACGGCCGGCGCCATCGCCGGTGAGCTCGGCATCCCGGGACGGGCCGTCAGCGGCGCGGACCTGGACGCCGTCGACGACGACGCCGAACTGGGTCGCCGGCTCGACGACATCGGCGTCGTGGCGCGGGTGTCACCGGCGCACAAGATCCGGATCGTGCGGGCGCTGCAGGACCGCGGCGATGTCGTCGCCATGACCGGCGACGGGGTCAACGACGCGCCCGCGTTACGGCGGGCCGACATCGGTGTCGCGATGGGCGTTGCCGGAACGGAGGTGACCAAGGAAGCGGCCACCATGGTGCTCACCGACGACAACTTCGCCACCATCGTCGGCGCGGTCCGGGAGGGCCGCGGGATCTACGACAACATCGTGAACTTCACCCGGTTCCAGGTGTCCACGGCGTTCGGATTCGTGCTGACGTTCCTCGTCGCGTCGATCACCGGCATCGCGGGCGGCGCCCCGTTCACCGCGCTGCAGGTGCTTTTCGTCAACCTGGTCATGGACGGCCCGCCCGCGATGTCGCTGGGCGTCGACCCGGTCAGTGCCGACGCGATGACCCGGCCCCCGCGGCCCACCGACGAGCGGATCCTCGGCCGGCAGCGGCTCGGACGCATCGTGCTGGCCAGCATCGTCATGGCCGCGGGCACGCTGGCGGTGCTGCAGTGGGCACCCGGTCCCGAACCCCGCCTGGGCGAGGCCACCGTCGCCGGCACGATGGGGTTCGTCACCTTCGTGTTCTTCCAGGTGTTCAACCTGCTCAACGTGCGGCATTTCAGCCGCAGCGTCGTCAGCCGCGAGACCCTGCACAACCCGTCGGCGTTCGTGGCGATCGCCGGTGTCGTGCTGATGCTCGTCCTGATCGTGGAGGTCGGTGCCGTGGCTGGGTTGTTCACCGCGGCCGACCTCACCCTGGACCAGTGGCTGGTGTGCGCCGCTGTCGGCTCGACCATCCTGATCGCCGGCGAAGTGGTCAAAGCGGTCGTCCGCGCCCGGCGACGCCGGCGCGCCGCGCCAGAATGAGCGCCTAGATCGGCGGCGGGGACGCATTGGCGCGTGCGATCTGTACGGGGTCACCGGGACTCGACGGCCGCAATCGATACCGCACGTTACGTTCACCCGGACCCGGGTAGGACCGGGGCTGGCGGGGTCAACGCCCGCAAGATGCCTAGGCGAGCGGTGCATGGCGGCCGCGGGAAGGTTGGTCGCATGACGCAGTTGGCGAGCATGGGCGGGGATACGTCGGCCGATTTCGACAGCAGCGGCACCGGTGAGACGGTCGGACCGCAGCCGTACGCGCTGGGCGAGGTCGAAGGAGTGCTGAGCCGGGAGGAGTTGGTCGCGATCGACGCCTGGTGGCGGGCGGCCAACTTCCTTTCCGTCGGGCAGATATACCTCCGGGACAATGCGTTGCTGCGCGAGCCGTTGGTGGCGGAGCATGTCAAGCCGCGGTTGCTGGGGCATTTCGGCACGGTGCCGGGCCTCAATCTGGTGTGGGCGCACGCGAACCGGCAGATTGTCGCTCGTGGACTGGATGCGGTGTTCGTGGCCGGTCCGGGTCATGGTGGGCCGGGCCCGAATGCCTGCGCCTGGCTGGAGGGCACGTATTCGGAGTTGTACAGCCACATCCCGCAGGACGCCGAGGGGATGACGGAGTTCTTCGCGCAGTTTTCGGCGCCGGGTGGCGTGCCCAGCCACTGTGCGCCGGAGACGCCAGGGTCGTTCCACGAGGGGGGCGAACTGGGGTACTCGCTGCTGCACGGGTATGGCGCGGCGTTGGACAACCCGAATCTGACCGTGTTCTGTGTCATCGGTGACGGCGAGGCGGAGACCGGTCCGCTGGCGGCGAGCTGGCATGCGAACAAGTTCCTGAACGCGGCCCGGGACGGGGCGGTGCTGCCGATCCTGGCGCTGAACGAGTACAAGATCGCCACGCCGACGCTGCTGGCCCGCATTCCGGAGCCGGAGCTGCTGGAGCTGCTCCGTGGCTACGGCTACGCACCGCACATGGTGTCCGGGGACGATCCGGCCGCGGTGCATCAGCAGTTCGCCGCCGCTCTGGACGACTGTCTGGACCGCATCGACGAGATTCACCGGGCGGCGCGTGGCGCGGGTGATACGGGCCGGCCGGCGTGGCCGATGATCGTGCTGCGCACGCCGAAGGGGTGGACCTGCCCTCCGATCGTGGACGGTCAGCAGGTGGAGGGCACATTCCGCGCTCATCAGGTGCCCTTGCCCGCGGCCCGCACCAACGATGAGCACCGGCAGGTCCTGGAGCAGTGGCTGCGCTCCTACCGCCCGGAGGAACTGTTCGACGACGCCGGCCGCCCGGTCACCGAACTGCTGCGTCTCGTTCCGGCCGGGGAGCGGCGGATGAGCGCGAACCCGGTGGCCAACGGTGTCCCGCTGCGGGATTTGCGGCTGCCCGACTGGCGCGACTACGGCGTCGAGGTGAAAAGCCCCGGCGGCACCCAGCATGAAGCCACCCGGGTGCTGGGCGGCTGGCTGCGCGACGTCACCGTGGCGAACCCGACGAACTTCCTGACGTTTGCCCCGGACGAGTTGGCCAGCAACCGGCTGCAGGACATTCTCGAGGTCACCGGCCGCAACTGGCAGGCCGATGTGGAGCAGTTCGACGAGCAACTCGATCCGCAGGGCCGGGTCATCGAGGTGCTGTCCGAGCACATGTGTCAGGGCCTGCTGGAGGGCTATCTGCTCACCGGCCGGCACGGCGTGTTCACCTGCTACGAGGCGTTCATCCACATCGTCGACGCCATGTTCAACCAGCACGCCAAGTGGTTGCAGGCCTGCTCGGAGGTGGCGTGGCGGCGCCCGATCCCCAGCCTCAACTACCTGCTGTCGTCGCACGTGTGGCGGCAGGACCACAACGGCTTCACCCACCAGGACCCGGGCTTCCTCGACGTCGTGATGAACAAGAGTCCCAGCATCGTGCGGGTCTACCTGCCCCCGGACGCCAATACCCTGCTGTCCACCTACGACCACTGCCTGCGCTCGCGGCACTACGTCAACGTCGTCGTGGCCGGCAAACAGCCGCAGGCCGACTGGCTGTGCGTCGAGG
>Ga0105245_10003752_pt1 | contig 13533 bp, 14 predicted proteins | sample KBSM54metaG_FD_81523 | JGI IMG/M metagenome (GOLD analysis project Ga0105245, IMG submission 81523) | Miscanthus rhizosphere microbial communities from Kellogg Biological Station, Michigan, USA - KBS M5-4 metaG | ecosystem: Host-associated > Plants > Roots > Rhizosphere > Soil | place... | reverse complement strand
GTCTCCAGCCGCAATCCGACGGTGACGGCTGGATCGCTTCGATCTTGGTAGACCTCGTCGTCCATCCGCAGCTCGTGGTTGGACAGCGGCGTCTCGTCGTTCCAGCAGTACGGCAGGACTCGTAGGCCCTCGTACACCAGGCCCTTGTCGTAGAGCGACTTGAACGCCCACAGCACGCTCTCCATGAACGTGATGTCCAGCGTCTTGTAGTCGTGCTCGAAGTCGACCCAGCGGGCCTGCCTGGTGACGTATGCCTGCCACTCCTCGGTGTACTTCAAGACCGACTCGCGGCACGCCGCGTTGAACGCCTCGACGCCCATCTCCTCGATGTCGGCCTTCGTCTTCAACCCGAGCTGGGACATGGTCTCCAGCTCAGCCGGCAGCCCGTGGCAGTCCCAGCCGAACCGGCGCTCGACCCGGCGACCCCTCATGGTCTGGAACCGGGGCACGATGTCCTTCACGTATCCGGTCAGCAGGTGCCCGTAGTGCGGCAGGCCGTTGGCGAAGGGCGGTCCGTCATAGAACACGAACTCCCCTGCACCGTTCTCGCCCGCAGGGTTCTTCTCCACCGATGCTTCGAACGTGCCATCGGCCTTCCAGTAGGCCAGCACCCGCTCCTCCAGCTCGGGGAAAGACGGGCTGGCCGAGATCGTCGCGCGGGAGCTCTGCCCTTCGACTGGCTCGGGGGGCGCAGCAGCAGGCTCGGTCGGCGTTCGCGGGCCGTCGGTGGTCGCCTTGGGATAGGTCATGGCATCTTCTTTCGTCACTCGCGTCGTCCAACAACGCGAGGACGATGTCACCACCGCGGTACCACCCCGCTTGCCGGAGCGCACGAAGCGCTCCGACCACTCGTCGCGGGCTGTCACGGGCCCACCCGTCCGGTTCTACTGGAGCGGTGCCGCTCGTTCTTCCGGAGGCTCACCGGTGATGGCCGGATCACTGCCTGTAGGGATGATCCTAACGCGGTGTCGCCGCGCGATCATCCTGGTTGTTGCCGACGACGCCCCAGGCAGCACCTGCCCGCTCAGCCCGCCGAAGCGCAACCAGGCCCTCGACCAGTCCTTCGACCAGGTCAGGGCGCGCCGGACTGGCTCAGCCGGTCGGCACCAGCTCGAGCCGGTGCGCTGTCGCGGCGTCGACCGCGGCCCGGTCGAACGGGTACGGCAACAGCTGGTCGTCGATCCACAGCGGCAGTTGATCGTCGTAGTTCGGGTGGTACGCGTGACCGGAGTTCCCGCTCTGGTTGACCCAGCGCGAGTCGTCGAGGTCCGAGAGATCCACCAGCATGCGCATCGTCGGGCCGTACGTCACGGCGTAGCCCTCGGTAGTGTCGAACCCCATCGCATTGACCACAGCCGATCCCCCGGGCGCCGGATAGTCGCCCCGGTTGAAGAGTCGTTCGACGGCGCCGACTCCACTCTTCCCGAGGGTCGCGTTGCGCAGCGTGACGCGGTGGATCCGGCCCCAGGACCACTGCCCGGTGTCGCGCGCCATCAGCGAGGTGGCCTCTTTACGGGCGTCGGTCATCGCAGCCAGCAGCACGTCGTCGCGGCGTTCGACCACGTTCGACGTCGTCGTGTCGTCCCACCAGCGGTTGTTGGGCTCGTCGAGCAGGGTGGCCAGCACGGCGTACCAGCGGTCACCACCGGTGGGCCAGAGATCCTGCGGCATCTCGTCTCTGAACGTTTGTTTGAGAATGTCGTGCACGAGGATGTTGAAGTACGCCCCCGCAGCGGAATCGGTTCCGGCGCGATAGTCCCAGCCGACCAGAGTCTGCTGTCCCTCGCGGATCCAGGGATCGGCCACCTTGATCTTGAGCAGGACCGGCACCAGGTCGGCTGCGAACCGGATCGTGTCGTCGTAGAAGAGCCCGGTCGCGGCGTCGGGGCTGATCTTGCCGGCACCGGCAATCAGGTCCTTCAGCTGCTGGCTGCGCCAGCCGTAGGAGTAGTCCGAACCGATGTGGAACGGGTATTGACGCCCGATGACCTGCTGGTTCGCCGCGACGAGGTAACCCGCAGGTGGGTCGTAGGCGTACGGCAGCTTGGCGAAGGGCACCAGGCCCTTCCACTCGTACGCCGGGTCCCAGCCGTGGGCCGGCGTCAAGCCATTCCCCCGGTTGCGGTCCGGCACCGAACCCATCAGCTGATAGCCGATGTGCCCGGCTGTGTCGGCGTAGACGAGGCTCTGGGAGGGCGCCGTGACCAGTTTCACCGCGGCACGGAACTGGTCGAAATTCTTGGCCACCATCACCTGCATCAGGCCGTCCATGGTGCGCCCAGGGGTGAGCGCGGTCCAGGCCAGCGCTACGGCGTACGGCTGCTGCCCGGCCGGAGTCGAGAGCTCGCCGACCTGGCGGATCAGCGGATCCACGTCGGACATCAGCGGACCGTGCTTGGTCGAGCGGACCGTGACATGACGCGGCGTGTCCTCACCCCGGACCCGGATGTCCTCGGAGCGGGTCGTGAGTGGCACGGTCGTGCTGCCCTCTCGAACGCTCGCCCCGCTCAGCTGCTCGAGGTAGAGATCCTGGGCGTCGACATAGCTCGTCGTCATCCCCCAGGAGATGTCCGCGTTGTGTCCGATCACGATGCCGGGGAGACCGGCCAGGCTGTAGCCCGCGACGTCGAACGGGCAGCTCTGGGAGACGCTGCGACAGTGCAGGCCGAGCTGGGAGAACAGGGAGGGAATCGACGTGTCGACATGCGGGTCGTTGCCGAGCAGCGGCTTCCCGGTCGTCGTCCTGCTGCCCGAGATCACCCACGAGTTGGAGCCGATCTCGCCTGCCATCGTGCGCGGTTGGAGCCACTGGCGAAGCACGGCACCGACGTGACCTATGGCCGGGCCGGCCGTCGAGCTGCCGGTCCGCTCGGTTCCGGCTGTCGAGCTGGCCCCCTTCTCGGTGCCAGCCTTCTCGGTGCCGGCCTTCTCGCTTGCGGCCTTCTCGGTTGCGCCCTTGGGCGGTCGAGCGGGCGTCCTCGGGATGGCGGTCGTCGACGTGGAGGTATCGCCCACCGGCGCTGGCCGGGCACGACCGGCGGTGGCCCTCGGTTCGAACCGATCCCCCACCACCGTGCCGCGGGTGACGATCGGGTCGAAGCCGTTCAGCGGGTACGCCGGGAAGAGTTCGGCCGCCCGCCCAGCGCCGACCGAGGAGGCCATCACGGCCAGTTCCGTCTCCTGGTCGAGGTTGCCGCCGAGGTCCCAGGCCATCGCCTTCAGCCAGGCGAGGGAATCGGCAGCGGTCCAGTCCTCGGGCGTGTAGTCCAGCCCCTGCAGCCCGAGCAGGCTGTACTCGAGCGAGATGTCGGCCGTGGATCGGCCGCGAAGGTAGGAGTTCACACCGGCCGCGTACGCGTCGAGGTACCGCCGGGTGCTGGCCGACAGCAGCGGCAGCTCCGCCTCTGCGACCCGGTGCCAGCCCAGCGTCCGTAGGTAGGTGTCCGTCTCGACCTGGCCGGCGCCGAACAGCTCGGACAGCCGACCGCCGGTGATGTGGCGCCGGACGTCCATCTCGTAGAACCGGTCCTGAGCCTGGACGAAACCCTGGGCCTGGAAGAGGTCCTCGGCATCGTCGGCGTAGATCTGGACCACGCCGTGCGCGTCGCGGAACACGTCCACCCGGCCGTCGAGGCCGGCCAGGCTGACCTGCCCGTCGGTAACCGGGAACGGTCGGCGGACGGTGGCGATGGCCAGGCCCGCAAGTCCCGCTGCAGCGATCAGCACCAGGACGAGCGTGAAGATCACCCATCGAGGAATGCGCCGCACCGGCCCAGCCTAAGGGGCCGGCCTCCCCGCGGTAGGCGTGTCGGTGCGCCTCTGCGGTGACGGTGCCGGCTGGGCCGACGATTCCCGCTTGTGGGTTAGCAGTCGCTATGCTTGAGTGCTAACGAACCGCTTCGTCTCGAGGAGCCCGCGTGCCGACCTATCAGTACCGCTGCACCCAGTGCGGGAACGAGCTCGAGGTCGTCCAGAAGTTCACCGACCCAGCACTCAGCGAGTGCGACGAGTGCCACGGCGCGCTGCGCAAGGTCTACAACGCGGTCGGCGTGGTCTTCAAGGGCAGCGGCTTCTACCGTACCGACAGCAGAGTGGACAACAAGGCCAACGGTGCGGGTGCCACGTCGGAGAAGTCCGACCGGAGCGAGAAGTCGGAGTCGGGCGAGAAGTCCGCGAGCCCGGCGCCGGCCGCATCGGGCTCAGGCGAGGGTTCGGGCGGCTCCAGCTCGGGTAGCCCGTCAACCTCGGTAGGCAGCTCGGACAAGAAGAAATCGACCGCGTCATCCACAGCCGCCTGACGTCTGCCCTCGCCTGTGGACAACGGCGCACGACCCGCGGGCGGTTGCTTAATGTCCAGCCGTGACTCGTTCTGCTGGACATCGACACTTCCTTCGTGACCTAGGCCGGGCTGTCTCCTGGCATCGCCGCAAGCTGGCCGTGGTGGCCGCCGTTGCTGCCGTGATCAGCGGCATCAGTGCTGCGCGACCCCCCGATCCCCCCAGCGTGGACGTCGTCCGTGCCGCCCACGAGCTGCCGGCCGGGGCGACGCTGTCCGCGCGCGACGTCCGGGTCGACAAGATCCCGCGCACGGCGGCACCGGAATCGCCGGTCACCGACCCCGAGCAGGTCGTTGGAACCGTTGTGAACTCGCCCGTCGCCGACGGGCAAGTGATCACCGAACTGGCACTCGGGACGCCTCGAGCCAGCGGCCCGGGAATGGTGGTGGCGCCGCTCCGACTGACCGATGCCGACATGGCCGCCCTGGTCCGGCTCGGCGACCGGGTCGATGTGATCGCAGCCACCGATTCCGCGGCGAAGGCACGAGTCGTGGCGAGTCGGGTGCTCGTGGTGGGTCTGCCCGCCACCACGGGGGACGGCGCTCTCGCCGGCGGCAACGGCTCCGGCGCGCTGATCCTCGTCGAGGTCGATCTCCCCACGGCAACAGCCTTGAACGACAACGCCGCCGCCGGGCGGATCAGCATCGTCCTTCGCTGATCGCGGGGTCGCTGCGGGCCGGGGCGAGGTGCCGGCCGCCGTCCGCGATGTCGGCGTGGTAACCGAGTTGGCGGGACGCGGCGCGGGTCTCGACCGTCTCGGCGCTCACTCTGACCGCTACCGTTCGGGCGCGACGCGACCTCCCGATCATCGTCCGCCGTGTCAGCGGCTCGACCCGCCTGTCGAAGGCGTCTGTTAGCGTCGCGAGCGTTCGAGCACCCCAGCGCTGCGCCCGGTCACACTGAAGCGGAGGAAAATGAAGGGTTTCAAAGAGTTCTTGATGCGGGGCAACCTCATCGAGCTGGCCGTCGCCGTCATCATGGGCACCGCCTTCAATTCGGTCGTCAAGTCGTTCACCGACCTCCTGCTGGACATCCTCGGTCGGATCGGCGGACGCCCGGACTTCAGCAGCGTGTCGATCGCCGGCATCGCGCTCGGCGCGTTCTTGTCCTCGCTGTTCGCGTTCGTCCTGACCGCGACCGTCGTCTACTTCGGCATCGTGCTGCCGTACAACAAGATGGCGAGCCTGCGCAAGAAGGACGAGCCCGAGGCGGCGGCGTCGAGCGAGGATCTGCTCGGCGAGATCCGTGACCTGCTCAAGGAGCAGAACGCGCGCGCGGGGGGAAGTGGCAACCCACCGCAGACCTGAGGCGTCAGATGCCGTGCTCAGATGCGGTGGTGCGGCGGCACGTCGCGCAACAGTGCGCGCTCGGCAGCGTCAGGAGAACGAGCGCTGGGGGTTCGTTGTGGCCGGCCCTCCAGGCCGAGGCGGTGCCGGAGCTCGGTCAGCGCGGCGGCGAACTGGGCAGGCCCGAGGTCCGTTCGGAGGTCATCGGGCACCACCCGAGGCCAGCGCCCGTCGCGTGCACTTCGAACGACGGCGATCGTCTCGATCAGCCCGGTTCGACCGCCGGGAAAGAGCCTGTCCAGATCCTCGACCAGCGCCGCCAGGTCCGGATTTCGCTGAGTGCCGAGCGCTGGATACACCTGTCCCAGCAGTGCGTACGCCAGCGCCTGATGCCATCTAGGGTCGCCCGCGGGCGAAGACCGCTCGGCGGGCACCATGCCGTGCATTCTCGCAAGCCCATTCCGCCGCGCTGTGAGGCACCTCTCCTCGCTGATGGAATAGTCGCCATTGATTGACGGTTCAATCAAATGTGACAGACCTTCTGAACAGCGACCTCGATCTTTCCGAATTCGAGACCGACCTTGCCGGTCTTGCCCTCTCCCCCGATGCCCAGGACCTGCTGTTCCGCGACGCACACACTGCGTATGCGTTCACCGACGAACCGGTGACCGACGATCAGGTGAAGGCGGTGTACGACCTCGTCAAATGGGCGCCGACCGCGATGAACAGTCAACCGTTGCGGGTCGTCCTCGTTCGCACGCCGGAAGCTCGCAGAAGGCTCGTCCAGCACATGGGTGGCAACAATCAGGCCCGCGTGGCTGGAGCCCCTCTGGTCGCCATCTTGGCTGCTGACGTCGACTTCCACGACGAGCTGCACAAGACCTTCTCGGTGGTGCCCGTGGCACGCGAGATGATCGTCGGCGAGGACGCCGCGCGCGAGCGCAGCGCACGGTTCAGCGCGGCCCTGCAGGCGGCGTACTTCTTGGTCGGCGTCCGCGCTGCCGGGCTCGGTGCCGGGCCGATGACGGGGTTCGACGCCGCCGGTGTCGACGCCGAGTTCTTCCCGCACGGCGACCACAAGACGCTGATGGTCGTCAACATCGGACGTACGGCCGGAGACGGCCAGCGTCCGCGCCTTCCCCGGCTCGACTTCGACGAGGTCGTCGAGACGGCCTAGCCGTCCCGATCGCGACGGCGCTCTCATCCCGCGAGCGTCGTCTGCGGCGCCTCCGGCGAGGGAGGATCGATGAGGGCGACGCCCGTTCGGCGCCCGACCGGGCGACGACTCGACCGCGGCGCGCGAGCCGCGCGACCGGGACCGACGTGTCTAGACCAGCGTGGTGCCTGAGGATACGACGCGGGGCTCTCCCGGATCGTCGAGGGTGACGGCACCGATGACCTTGACGTCGTTCTCGAAGGTCCAGTCTCCCTTGACGCCCAGGCTCGTCGCCTCGTTGAGCGACGGAGCCCCGGCCGGGAAGCGGTCCTCGAACTTGCCGATCGTTTTGTAGAACTTCGAGTCCAGCTCGATCAGGGGTGCCTGCTCCACCACCTTGGTCAACCGCCCGTCGGATCCGACCTCGTACACGTCGGAACGCAGCAGCAGCAAGTCGTTCGTGGTCTTGACCGGAAGGAACCGCTCGCGCCCGACGCCGATGGCGGTGGCACCGGGGAACACCTCGATCGCGGCACCCATGGCACTCTCGATCTGGACCACCTCCGGTGAGGAGGAATCCGCCGGATCGACCGTCTTCTCGTTCTTGATCAGTGGCAGCCCGAGCACGGAGTTGCGCTCCTTCAGCGTGCGCGACAGCACCTCGAGGTCGAACCACAGGTTGTTGGTGTGGAAGTACGGGTGGCGGAACTCATCGGTGAAGAAATGCATCTCCTCCGCTGCCGTCTGCGCCGTGTCGCGGAGGATGAGCTGCCGATCGGCCTTGCGGACGGCGAGGTGGCCGCCCTTGCGATCGGCGGCAGTCCGCCGACAGATCTCGGCCGCGTACGGCGCACCGCTGGCGGCGAACCAGCCGGCGATCGTCGCATCCGGCGCAGCACCGAGGTTGTCGGAGTTGGACACGCTGGCGTAGCGGTAGCCCTTTGTCAGCAGGCGGTCGAGAATGCCCGACCCCTCCAGAGCGGTGTAGAGGTCGCCGTGACCGGGTGGGCACCACTCCAGCGTCGGATCAGCGGGCCACTCGGCGGGCGTGAGGTCATCTGCCAGGAGCTTTGGCTCAGAGTTCTGCAAGAAGTCGAGCCCGAGGTCGTCGACCTCCAGGTCGGAGTAGGGAGCCAGTGCAGCGAGGGTGTCGTCTTGGGTGCGGAAACTATTCATGAACAGCAGGGGCAGCTTCGCGCCGTAGGTCTCGCGGGCTGCCTGCACCTGCGCGACGATGAGATCGAGGAAGGTCTTTCCGCTGCGCACCGGCAGCAAGGACTTGGCCTTGTCCATGCCCATCGAGGTGCCGAGACCGCCGTTGAGCTTGATGATGACCGTCTTTGCGAGGGCGGCACCAGCCTGCTCGTCGCTGACCTCGACGTCGGACAGGAGGTCCGGTGACGTCAGCGGCTCGATCGAATCCTCGGCGATGAAGCCGGTGACACCTTCTTCGAGCTGGTGGTAGTAGTGGCTGAAGACCTCGATCGCCTGGGGGGCGACGCCGGCGGCCGCCATCTTGTCGCGGGCCGCCTGCAGACCTGATTCGCTCATGGCCGCATCGTAGGGGACCGGCGTGACACTCCAGTGACCTGCTCACGCATCGTGGTCCGGGGTTCGTCCGGCCAGCGGCTATTTCTTGGGTTTGGGCGGCGCCGGCTGGAAGGATTCGAGGAACTTCACACTGGCGTCCACGATCTGTTTCTGCGCCGTCGCCCGGTCGACGGTGGTAGTCCCGTCGCCTGGTTGTGCACCGTACTCGCCGAAGTAGGCGTGCAACCCGCCGGTGACCTCGACGTACTGCGTGTCGGGCGGGAGCATCGACTTGTGGTCCTCGATCTTCGCCGGGGTGGCCAACCCGTCCTCCGTCCCGTAGATCGACATCACCGAAAGGTCGGTGCGGGTGAGCGGGCTGGCCGGATACGAGGCCCACAGCAGAAGGCCCTTGACCTGCGGGTGGGAGCCTGCGAAGGACGCGGCGGCCGTCCCGCCGAGGGAGTGTCCGCCCACCACCCACGACACGATCTCGGTGTGCACCGCCATCGGGCGGGCCGCGTGGTCCGGGTCGGTGAGCGCGATGCCGAACGGGTCCTTGAGCAGGATCACGAGGTTGCCGGCCTTGGCGAGCGGCATCAGTAGCGGTGCGTACGCCCGCGGATCCACCCGCGCTCCCGGTGCGAACACCAGGCCCACTTTCGGCGCGACGACATCGCCGGCGGCATTGCGGGCGGTGGGCGTCAGCTCGTACCAGGTCACGGTGTCGATGACCTTCACGTTCGGGTCGGACCGCATCGCGCTCACCACACCTGCCGCCGGAGGAAACGGCTTCGCCCAGGCGACGACGGCAACCAAGACGATGCACACCAGCAGCGCCGGAACCGCCAGCGCCAACCGGAGCTCAGCGCGCCTCCGCAGCTGTTTGGGTGTCCTCGTCCGCTGGTGACGAGGATTGTCATCGCGCAGATCCTGGCGGTCCCCGGCCACCAGCGTCGCGATCGACCAGACCATGGCGATCATGCCGACGACTGCGCAAGCCACGGTGGCCACCAGAAGCGCGGGATGGCCGTTGAGCAAGGGTTCCCAGCGTGTCCAGCCCACCGCTCCGGAGACGCCCAGCATCACGATGCCGAGGATCAGCCAGATGACGGCCAGCACCGTGCGGCTCGTGCTCCCCGGCTGAGACATGCGCCCGATTCTAGGTGAGCCGTCGCTCGTGGCCCGATGATCGTCCGGTCGATGCGACGACAGGCGTCATCGCACCAAGTCGGCGAGCGTCGCGTTGAATGCGTCCACGAGCTTGTCGACGTCAACGAAGGCGCTGTACCCGTGACTGCCAGCACCCATCGCCACCTGGTGGCCACGAAGTCGCTCGTCGACGTACACCGGCCAGGCCGGGCGGCTGCCGATGGGTGTGATGGTGCCGCGCTCGTAGCCGGTGGCCCGCAGCGCACCGTCGGGATCCGGCATGGACAGCTTGTTCACGCCGAGCAGGGCGCGGAGCTTCGGCCAGGAGAAGGTGGCGTCGCCACCGACCACGACGAAGAGATGGTCACCATCGGGCAGCCGGACCACCAGCGTCTTTGCGATGTCGCCGGGCTCGATCCCGAGGATCGCCGCTGCTTCGGGAAGGCTGTTTGCCGCCGGTCGGATCCGTACCTCGACGGGCAGTCCCAAGCCTTCGGCGGCCGTCAGCATGCGCCGTACGCCGGCCGGCATTTCCTCGCTCATCCATCCTCCTGCGGCTGGCCCGATGACAGGGCCATCAAACGACGCAAACCCCCGACCGGGCGACGGTCGAGGGCTGCGAACGGACGAGGTCAGGCGAGCAGCTTGGCCTTGGCCTGGGCGAACTCAGCATCGGACAAGATGCCGGACGCGTGCAACTCCCCCAGCTGCTGGAGCTGGCCGAGCAAGTCGCCACCCGCCGCCGCGGCGGGCGAGGGCGGAGGCTGCGCTGCTGCCTGTTGCGCCGCGACCTGCTGCGCCGCCTCCATGGCGAGGCGTTGCTGCTCGGCCTGAGCGGCGGCATCCTGCTGAGCCTGCGCCTCGGCACTGGCGGCGTACTTCTGCTCCTGGTGACGATTGACCGCACCCGCAGTGGCCGAAGCCGTTCCGGCGACGACGGCAGTACGGGCGGCGACTCCGATCAGACCCGGCCGACCCCTACGACGTCCGAGAGGCATATCGGTTCCTACTCTCTGCTATGCGGATTCGGCGGTGTCGAACCCGGCTAGTTCGGCCACCTCGTTGACGACGTCGGCCGGGAACCGCTCGACCGCCAACACGGTCGCACCGGCGTCACGGACGGCCGCCGTCACCGACCGCGCCCAGGTGTTCTCCAGGAGTACGACCAGCGCAGACGTGCCCGGCGGCAACTCGCTGGTCAGCTGGTCCAGATCTTCTTCGCCGACCAGACCGGCGCCGGAAATCTCGATCTCGGTCAGATCGATCTCGTCGCCGAGGACGTCGACCTCGAGGATCTCGATCGTGCCGTCCTCGAGCCGTCTCACCACCGTGAGATCGAGCAGGGTGATGGCCCCGCTGGCGATGGTCGCCAACAGCGACTCCCGCACCTGGGCAGGAATGTGGTCATCGGGAAAGGCGACCACATACATATCCGCTGGGCCGAAGGTCGTCATCGCTCCACCCTGCTTCGCGTCGATGGTGATCAGGTCGTCGGGAACTCAGGCCAGAGCCTTGGCCTTGAGCTGGTCGAACTCGGTCTGGCTGATGGTGCCGGCATCGAGCAACGCCTTCGCCGATGCGATCTGGTCGGCGGGCGCCGACTGGGCGGCGACGGACTGGATGTACTGGTCGGTCGCCTTCTGGGCGGTCTGCACGGCCGCCATGTGACGCTCCGCCATTCCCTTGCCGCGGGCGATCAGATAGATCAACGCCACCACGAACGGGAAGATGATCAGCCCGATGATCCACAGGGCTTTCAACCAACCGCTGAGGTCGCGGTCGCGGAAGAGATCGCCGATGATCTGGAAGAGCACCATCAAGTAGGCAACGAAGACGAAGCTCCAGATGAGCAAGTAGAAAAAGTGCCAGAAATCCATGGTTGTACACACGCTTTCAGCTAGAAATCCGATGGATCCAACTCAGATCCGGCTGGAACCCTAGCGCAGTGGGAGCGGTGTGGATGCCGGGAAGGCCGTGGCGCACGAATCTTCACCCAGTTGGGGTGAACCTGCCCGGCGCGGACGCCAGCAACCTGGCCGCGGCCGCGCGGCACCGGGCGGCCCACAGCGGGCCGAGGAAGCTCGGGTGGTCGTCGGCGTCGATCGTGATGCGGTGCCGCGGACATCAAGGTTGTGCTGGTGAGCCCTTGTTCCAGGCAGGCTTCCCCAAGGGGCGCAGCCCTCCGGGTCGTGATGTCGAGCGCGCCGAGAAACGATTCAGGCTGCCGCGAAGTCCCAGAGCTTCAGGAGCCGCTGCGCTAACTGGTCGGCTGCCGAGCGATGAGGGGGGTCCAGGTGACTGCAGCCAGACATCACCTCGGCACTGGCTCGCGGAATCACCTGAACCAGGCGCCTCGCCACGTCGAAGAATCGTGGATTGCTGTTCGCTCCAGAGAGCACGAGTGTCGGCTGGCTGATCCGGCTGAAGACGTCGCTGCGGAAGCCAACTCCGGCCAGCATGTCTTCGAGCTTGTCGGTGAGCGCGTCCCACGCCGGGGGCGGTCCCAGGGTCGAGGGCAGTTGTCCGGGCGAGGCCATGACGAGTCGTCTGAAGGCTGGTTGCCGTTGGTCGGCAGCCAGGCTTCGGATATCTGTCAGCCCGACGCGCCATCGCGCCTCGACCCGGCTCCAGTCGTCATCGCCGATGGTGGCCGGCTCGAAGAGCGCGATAGAGCGGATCGCTGACCTGTCGGCGAGTGCGGCGGCCAGTGCAACGGTCGCACCCGCGGAGAACCCGAAGAGGTGATATCGCCGCCATCCGCGATCGAACGCTGCACGACGCACCGCTGCTGTCTCTGTGTTGATGTCGTACGCGTCACAGGGTTCGAGGCCCCACACGCGGAGACCGACGACTGCCATCTCGCATCGTGGTTGCAGGGACGCGGCGAACTTCTGCGCAGACGTGAGTGGCGTGTTGGCCTCGACCGCGCTCGGTGAGATCCAAAGACAACGATGCCGCTCGTCGATCACCTGTCCATCATCGGCCGTGGGTCAATGCGGCTGGAAGCGCAGACGTATCCGGGTGGTGGCCACGGCATCGCCAGCGAGGTCGTGGTCTGCGGCATGATGACGCCATGTCGACCGCAGCTCCGCGCGGATTGCATTGAGTCAGGCCACGACAGGTGCCACCGTGAAAGATCAGCGGAGCCTGCGGTCCTGGAGACGCTGGCTAGATGAGTTTCGCAAAGCTGCCGGGTCATACCAACATCCAACTGAGACGAGGAGATCACGTGACCAACGACGCGACCACCACTGCCGTGGAGACGGGCGAGTACGCAGACGTCAACGGCATCAACCTCTACTACGAGACTCACGGGTCGGGCCGACCGATCATCCTGCTGCACGGCGGACTGATGTCCGGTGAGATGTTCGGGCCGGTGCTGCCCGCACTGGCGGAACAGCACCAGGTGATCACGGTCGACCTTCAAGGGCACGGCCGAACCGCGGACATCGATCGGCCGATCGACATCCGACTCATGGCCGACGACATCGTGGCCCTCATCGACCACCTTGGTCTCGAGAAGCCAGACGTCGTCGGTTACTCCCTCGGCGGCGGCGTGGCACTGTTCACCGCGGTGAAGCACCCGGAGAAGGTTCGCAAGCTGGTCTGCGCGGCCGCACATGTCCGGCGGGACGCGATCCCGGCCGAGATGCTCGCGCAGCAAGCTCAAGTGAACGCGGCAGCGGCCGAATTCATGAAAGACACGCCGATGTACGAGCTCTACCAGCGGGTCGCGCCGCGACCGGAGGATTTCGGACGCTTGCTCGACAAGGTCGGCGAGTCGATGAGCAAGGACTTCGACTTCACCGACGAGGTCCGTGGTCTGCAGGTGCCCACACTGATTGTCTGCGCCGATGCCGACATGGCACCGCCCAGTCACTACGTCGAAATGTTCAAGCTGCTCGACGGCGGCCTCCGCGACGGCGGCTGGATGGGTGAGGGCCGGCCACAAGGCGGACACGCGCTCGCGGTCCTGCCCGGTCTGACCCACTACAACCTCGGCACCTCGCCGCTCTTTGCGGCAGTCACCCTCGACTTCCTCGATCCGGGTGGTGAGAGCTGAGGAGCTAGC
>Ga0105245_10003747_pt1 | contig 13545 bp, 8 predicted proteins | sample KBSM54metaG_FD_81523 | JGI IMG/M metagenome (GOLD analysis project Ga0105245, IMG submission 81523) | Miscanthus rhizosphere microbial communities from Kellogg Biological Station, Michigan, USA - KBS M5-4 metaG | ecosystem: Host-associated > Plants > Roots > Rhizosphere > Soil | place: Michigan... | reverse complement strand
TGGTCAAATCTACCAGCGCGTTGCCGTCGGCGGTGCCAGGACCGAGCTCGATATGTTCATTCCGGATTCCTTCGGGAAAAGCTTTGACGGCTTTCTCGTGGATCCAGGCATTGATCTCGCGGTTGCTAAGCGACACTACGGCGCCGCGCTTCAGCTTCTGATCCGAGATCGAGTCCAGCTTCTTCTGGGCGCTATCGGCAAGCGGGTCGGCTACTAACAATACCGAGGCGGTGAAGGCGAGCGACAACAACCGGCGCACGTTTCCAGTGTACATGGCCGTCAATTCCTACATCGCGCACAAGGCAGCCGGGCGCGGGTTACTTCCGCAAACAGCTGAGCGCACCCAGCGCTGTGCGCTCAGAATCCAACAGCCTGAGGTACTCCATCGAGGAGCCGCAGCGGGATCTGCGTCAATGCGCCGGTTCGCGGGCCCGGCAACACGATCCCGCTCAAGTTCAAGGGATCGGCGGGCGCGATTTCGAGCTGTTCTCCGGTCTTAGCCGAGCGGCGTAGGTGCCGCAGAAGATCCAGCGCCTCGGGACGGGCGAACTGTTCGCCAACGAATCCGCCGACGAACCGGCCGCCGCGGATTTCGCCGCGCGCTTCCATGCGGCGATACACCTGCAAGAGATCGCGCCAGGCCGGCGCCAGCGTTTCGCGCGATAACATATCGCGGAATACGACGCCCCAACGATCCAGAAGTAGTCCCGCAAAGAATTCGATCTCGGTCGCGACTTCGGAGCGATTCAGCAAGGCCCATCGTCCGGCGGCATGCCGAGGCCGGGCACTTCTCCCCCGCCCTTCTCCACGTCGGCGCTTGGGATCGATCAGGGCGCGCACATTTTCGAAGCCATCTCCAGTGACTAGCCCCGCCGCGACCAATTCCCACAGCCCATCCTCGACCTCGCTGGCCAAGCGTCCGGTGGCACGCACCAGTTCGTTGAAGAACGAAGCACCATGTGATTCGAGCGCGGTGAGGACATCGCGCGCCGGATGGGAGAGCAGCGGCACCTGGTTAGACGCGGGCGATAACAAACGCTTCGCATCATCGCGAAGGAACAATGCCAGTGGCGCTACGCGAGTCGGGCGGACCCGTCGGCCGCCTTCCGTCTCGAGCGCAGGATGCGGCGAAAGCCGGCCCCACATGACTTCTCCCGACAGACACAAGCGATCCAGTAGCTCCGGATCGTAGTTCGCGACGCGGCGCGGGAGCACATTCGATTCCCATGCCGCTGCCGAGATTTCATAGCCCTGCAATTGACGCAGGACCTGAAACAGTCCATCGGCCCCGTGCAACTGCGTCCCCGGTGCGAGATGCTGCCAGCGCCCCAGAAATCGCATGAAGTCTGCGGCATTTACAGGCTCAATCTCTTTGCGCAGCCGACCCAGCGTCATCCGATGAATGCGGGCAAGGACGCGACGGTGGCAGAACTCGTCTTCTGCTGAAGCGAATCGCCCGCGAAGGATTAATCCCTCTGATTCCAGCTTTGCCAGCGCGATGTCGATGGCTTCCTGAGGCAGCGATAACCGCATAGCCAGCGCCGCGGGCGTGATCGGACCGATCGAATCCGACCATCCTCGTAAAACCGCTGCGGTTGCCGGTTCCTCGGGCAAACTGCGGGCAATCTCCAGACGCTCGGTCGCGACCCATTGCCCGCTTAACCTGCAAGCCCGGCCGCCACGTTCGAGCGTCTCATACCACTCGCGCCACACCTCAACCGGAGGCAATACAATCAGCGTGAGCAGCGCGTCATGCAGCTCGTGTTCGTCACGAACCACCGGCCAGGATTCTTCCGCGACTTGCGCGATCGCAGCCGGATCCAGCGTGCCCAGATTCTTCGCATCTTCCACCGACAAACTTCGCCGCATCTGCACCGCGCGCGTCCGGCGCTCCTCCAGTGGCGCATCGTCCAGAAACGCGTAGGGATTGGCGTTCAGTAGCTCGTGACTGAAGGGAGACGGTTCGCACGTGTCGACCGCAACAGTTCGCAGCGTTCCTTCGGCCATTCTTTCGAGAATTTCTTTGAGCCCCTCGAGATCCATCGCTTCATGCAAGCAGTTATCGATGGTCTCTTTCACTAGAGGATGATCGGGAATCCGAATTTCACCCGTCAGGTTTTCGGCGCACGCGACCTGATCGGGGAAAACGCTCGCGAGAAGATCGTCCGAGCGCATGCGCTGGATAGGAGGCGGAACCTTGCGGCCGCCGGAGAATCGCGGAATCGCCAGAGCCCGTGCGGCGTTCCATTTCCAGCGCGCACCAAACATGGGCGCGTCAAATATGGCCTGCGTGAGAACGTGCTCTACCGTCGCCGGTTTCAGAAAACTGAACACTAGGTCCAACGGGAAGGAATGCTGATCGCTCAACGAGAGCACGATCCCGTTGTCCGTGGCCGCCGCCTGCAGCTCGAAATTAAACGTGCGGCAAAAGCGCTTGCGAAGCGCGAGTCCCCAGGCTTTGTTGATCCTTGCCCCAAACGGCGCGTGGATCACCAACTGCATGCCCCCGGCTTCATCGAAAAAGCGCTCAGCGACCACGGTGTCCTGCGTCGGCATCGCGCCTAGAGCTTTAAGACCGGCCCGGACGTACTCGGCGGCCTGCTCTGAGCCGCGTTGGTCGAGACCACAATCAGCGGCCCAGGACTGACTGGATGCTTGTCCTACTTCTTCCCGCAGCGTCGAGATTTCCTGTGACAGCTCGCGCGTACGGCCGGGCGCTTCTCCCAGCCAGAACGGTATCGACGGCGCAGCTCCGTGGGCATTTTCCACACGGACACGCCCGGGTTCCACGCGCCGGATTTTCCAGGACGTGGTGCCCAATAGAAATACATCGCCCACCAGGCTCTCCACCGCGAAGTCCTCGTCGAGCGATCCGATCACTGTGCTTTCAGGCTCTGCGATCACTTGATACTGCGCGGTATCCGGAATCGCGCCGCCACTGGTAATGGCTGCAAGACGCGCGCCCCGCCGGCCGCGCACGCGATGATTCACCTGATCGCGATGCAAGTAGGCTCCACTGCGTCCGCGCGAGTGTGCTATGCCTTCGCTGAGCATGCTGACCACCGCGTCGAAATCTGCGCGATCGAGATGGCGATATGGCGCCGCGCGGCGAACCAGAACGAACAGGTCATCCTCCGCGAATTCCTGGCAGGCCGACATCGCGACAATCTGCTGCGCCAGGATATCGAGCGGAGCTTTCGGAATCTCCAGACGGTCGAGCTCGCCGCGGCGGATCGCCCGGACCAGCGCGGCGCACTCGATCAATTCGTCACGCGTGGTCGCGAACAACCGGCCTTTCGGCAGTGCGCCAACCCAGTGCCCTGCCCGGCCGACTCTTTGCAACGCCACTGCAATCGATCGCGGCGACCCAATTTGGCAAACCAGATCCACGGTGCCGATATCGATTCCCAGTTCCAGCGATGCGGTCGCCACTACCGCCCGAAGCTCGCCGTTCTTTAATCGCTGTTCGGCTTGGAGCCGCAATGCGCGCGATAAGCTGCCGTGATGCGGGAGAACCGCGTTCTCACCCAGCCGTTCCGCAAGATGATGAGCCACGCGCTCCGATAGCCGACGCGTGTTTACGAACACCAGCGTGGTCCGATGTTCCTTGGCTAGCTCGGCGAGTCGATCGTAGACTTCGCCCCACATCTCGGTGCTGGCGACTGCCCCCAACTCGTCGCGAGGAACTTCGACGGCCAGATCCATGGCGCGGCGATGTCCGACTTGCACGACGTGGGCGCGATCGCTCAGGAATCGGGCGACCTCCTCGATAGGACTAACAGTCGCGGATAGTCCGATTTTCTGCAGCGGCGCACCGGTGAGAGCTTCCAGCCTGGTGATTGATAAAGCCAAGTGCGACCCGCGCTTGTCATCAGCCACGGCATGAATCTCGTCGACGATCAGGGTCCGCACCGACGACAGCATCTTCCGGGGTCCTTCGGCTGTGAGGAGAATGTAAAGCGACTCGGGCGTTGTTACTAATATGTGCGGCGCTTCCCTGCTCATGCGCTGGCGTTCCGCTGCCGGCGTGTCTCCTGTTCGCACCGCGGTCCGGATCGGTGCGAGCGCGGTTCCGCGCTCGACCGCCAGTTTCGCCACGCCTGCCAGGGGAATATCCAGATTCTTGTGGATGTCGTTACTGAGCGCCTTGAGGGGCGAGACATACAGAATCTGAGTCTGGTTCGGAAGATCGCCAGCGCGCGCCTGGCGAACAAGTGAGTCAATGGCGGTTAGAAACGCAGCGAGTGTCTTGCCCGAACCTGTGGGTGCTGAAATAAGCACATCGTGGCCGGCACGAATCTCGGGCCACCCTTGGCGCTGGGGCTCGGTGATGGTGGGGAACTTATCGGCGAACCAATCCCGAACGAGAGGGTCGAATGTGACTAGCGGATCGTTCTCCGTGAGCACACTACCATTATCTCAGGCTCACTTTCCGACCATATGCGGCATGTCCTTCTCGTGCGCGCAAATCGCCTCGATCAGCTCCGTATCCGGCAGAAACTTGTAGGGAATAGTGATGCCCCAAGGCTTGGTGTAGGCCTTGGGGTCATCAATCGTGACTCCGATTTCCATGTGCCCGAAATCCTTACGCCGGAAGCGTTCGGTTATATGCAGCGCGTCCGTGTGCGGATACCCGCCATCGTCCAGCCAGGTTTCGTCATTGAAACCGATGGTGTCCACCACCAGCGTGTCGCCGTCCCATTTGCCAATGGAGTAGCCGAGCCAGGTGGGTTCCCGACTCTCGGGGAAGCCGCGGCCGTCGGTGAAGATCTGCCGGTAGTGATTGAAGGCCTCATACAGAACGGCAATTTCGCCAGGTGTCTGGATGAGCTTGAAGGGTATCGCCAGCGCCTCGTAGTCCGGGAGACCGTGCGAGATGCAACGTTCCGACGGATGACCCTTGCCGTTTTGCTCCTGGTGTTCCTTGTAAACCGCCGCGGCCCAGGGTTGAATCGGAATCTCGATGCCGTCGGCGGCGATGTTGGCCAGATATTTCCCTGTGGCGGCAACCCAGATTCCCGACAAGTCCGGCTTCCCTTCGCGCGTGCGCGGCGTCGGAGCAGAGAGATTCGGCTTACCGTCTTTAGTGCGTGGGATCCCCGGCGTGGGGACGTGCACCCATTGCGCCGCAGCCGGGATCGCTATCAGTACCGCTGTTAGGAGAGCTCGATTTCTCATGCGTCTTTCCCTTTCCCTAGCGCTGCGAGTACGCGGGTTGGCGTTAACGGAAACTCCTGCATCCGCACACCGGTGGCATCGAAAAACGCATTGGCGATAGCCGCCGCGGTAGCCGCCATGACTTCTTCGCCGGCACCCGTGGATCGCTGGTCAAGCCTTTGCACGACCACGGCCGTCACCTCTGGGCATTCGTCGAATCGCAGGATCGGGTACGTCGACCAATCGAGACTGGTCACGCCCGTCTGATCAAACTTCACTTCCTCTTTGAACATGCGGCTGGCGGTCTGCACCAACTGCCCCATAATCTGACTTTCGACGAACCCGGGATTCACCACCTGGCCGGCATCGATCGCGCCGTAGAGATGTTTCGCGGCTACGCGTCCAGTTTGCTTGTTGACCTCGATCTCGGCAACTGCGGCGCCGTAGGAGGTGAGGTGCGTTCCTACGCCGATACCTCGTCCCGTTACGATGTTGGCCTTCGAGACATTAGCCGTCACCTTACGAGGCGTCCACTTGGCGGCTTGCGCCACGGCATTCAAAACACCGAGCCAGCGCATGTCGGTCATGTTGCGCTGCCGAAATTCGTAAGGGTCTTGCTCCAACAGAAAAGCTAGCTGATCGATGGCCTGCTCCGACGCAAACGCAAACGAAAGATCGAGCGGCGACCGCAGCCATCCGGCTTTGAGATAGGACGTGACCGGCAATTTGTGATTCACCAGTTTCAAATTCGGGATGTCGTACATGCCGCCACAAGTCAAACGGTTGACGCCCTGGACGCCGGTGCCCGCACCCGGCCACTCCGTTGGAGGCGCTCCAGTCAACTGCGCGGATGTTTCGGTATTGATCCAGCCATGCTGCCAGCCGTGATACTCATAAGCGAGGATTTTGCCGTTGGCGTCGGCAGCGGCGCGCACTTCACCTACATGCCCCGGTCCGTAGTTATCCCATCCATGTTCGTCCCAGCGCATGAATTGGAGGCGAACAGGTTTCCCCGCGAGCTGCGAGAGCAGCACCGCCGCCTGCGCGACGTCGTCGTAACAACTATGGCCGTAAGTGCCGGACCCTTCGTAATACTGCACACGAATCTTCTCGGCCGGCATTCCCAGCAGACGCGATAGACTGTTGCGCGTTCCATAAACATCCTGAGTCGAGCACATCACGAGTGCGGAATCCGCCGTCACATCGGCCACTGCACAGTTCGGGCCGAAGGGTGCGTGAGCCTGATACGGACCGAGGCAGGTCTGCGAAACCGTATGGGCCGCCGCACTCATTCCCGTAGTCAAGTTGCCTCGCTCGATCAAGACACTGTCTTCGGTCTTGAACGCGCGCATGTGTTCGTACAATCCCGCATTCCCTGGAAGCGCGGGCGGTGTCTCCCAGACGATCTTCAACTGCTGCGCGGCGCGAATGGCGTCCCACTCGTTCTCGGCGACCACGCCCAGGAAATCGCCCTTGCGAAGCACCCGCGCACCGGGAATCGAGCGAATGGAAGCTTCGTCGACGCTCACGATCTTCGCGCCAGCGCCGTACATTCGCTGACCGCGAGGCCGCACCACGCGGCCATGCAGCATCCCGGGCACGCGCACATACTGCATATAAGTGTATTGAGCGCTTACTTTCGCGGGAGTATCGTTACGCGGATACTTCGTGCCGACGATCTTGTAATCCGTGATCGCCTTCACCGGCGCGTTTCCAGTGAACGTCACGTTGAAGGACTTGTCACCGACCAGTTCGCCATAGCTCACTGTGCGCCCCGAACCCAACACGACGCCCTTCGACACCGTGAGCTGATCTTGTGGAGCATTCAGCTTCGCGGAAGCGAGCTTGAGCAGCTCGAGCCGCGCCTCCGCCGCCGCCGTGCGGACCTGTGGACCGCCCCGATTGATCGACGCGCTCGAATATGTTCCTCCCTGGTTAGGCGTGACGTTGGTATCGAGCCGCACTGTCTTGATCTGGCTCATGTCCAGATCGAGTTCCTCGGCCGCAATCTGCAACAGAGCCGTCGACGCCCCCTGCCCCAGCTCGGCGAATCCTATATAGACGGTGGCTGTATTATCGGCGTGGATTGCGAGCCAAGTGTCCACCTGCTTCGCATCCGGTGGACCGGCTTTGTTTCCACGTTCTTGAGCCACCAACTTATCGCGGAGACTAAATCCTACTACGAGCGCGCCTCCGGCCTTCAAAAACTCGCGGCGAATCATCTCTTTCTTCAAGCGGCACCTCCGGCCATGGCCACCGACGCTCGTTGGATGGCCTTCATGATCCTGGGGTACGTCCCGCATCTGCACAAGTGCCCGTTCATCGCCGTGCGAATCTGCGCTTCCGTCGGTCGCGGCGTTTTCGAAAGGAGCTCGGAACTCTTGATGATCATCCCGTTGAAGCAGTAGCCGCACTGCACCGCCTGCTCGTCGATCATGGCTTGCTGGACGGGATGCAGCGCGGGAGTCTTTGCTAGTTTCTTTTGCTCGGCGTACCAGGCCGGCAGCCCTTCGAGAGTCGTTACCGATTTCGTCCCTATTGCGGAAAGCGGAGTCACGCACGATCGCGTTTCGACGCCATTCACCAGCACGGAACACGATCCGCACTGTGCCAAGCCGCAGCCGAATCGCGGTCCGTGAAGCTGCAGTTCGTTCATTAATACGTAGAGAAGAGGCGTATCCGGGGCGGCATTAACCGTCCAGTGCCGTTCGTTCACTCGGATCTGCATGCGGCTTTTCCTCCCGGCCTGCAAGACAGCTTAACAGGTTGCCACCGCGCCACAGGCGCTCGAATTAGATAGAATCAACGCGAGCGAGTGAAAGGAGGCTGGAGCATGAATCTTCGTTGGTTACGATACGGCGTGGCTGTCGCCGCCGGTACTTTTCTGGTTTTGGCCGTGGTTTTGGCACAGGAACAAAAGACGCCGCCCTGGGCCTACGCGGTGAATCCGCCTGCAGCCCCAGGAGCCCCGGCTCCGGCCGCCCCGCCAGCGGATACTTCGCCGAAGCACGTGCCTGGCAGCAACGTGGCTCTGACGCTCCCTCAGACCCGCGATCTATTCAATCCGCCGGACTGGTATCCGGACGATCATCCCGCGATGCCCGAGGCCGTCATGCATGGCCGCCGTCCAGACGTCCGTGCCTGCGGCTACTGCCACCTTCCCAATGGGCAAGGCCGCCCCGAAAATGCGAGCCTGGCCGGTCTTCCCGCGGGATACATCGTGCAACAGATGGCCGACTACAAAAACGGGCTGCGCAAGACGTCTGAGGCGAAAATGGGCCCGCCAAACACGATGATGGTGATCGGCAAGGCTGCCAACGATGCCGAAGTAAAAGCAGCCGCCGAGTATTTCGCCAGTATCAAGCCGAAGCCCTGGATTAAGGTCATGGAAACCAAGATGGTCCCGAAGACGCATGTCGCGGGGTCGATGTTCGTCGAAACCGAAGGCGCCGGCAAGGGCATGGAGCCAATCGGCTCGCGTGTGATTGAGATGCCGGTGGACCTGGAACGCACCGAACTGCGCGACTCGAAGTCCGGCTTCATCGCCTACGCTCCCGTAGGCAGCATTAAGAAGGGTGAGGCGCTGGTTACCACCGGTGGCGCTGGCAAAACTATCAAATGCAGCATCTGCCACGGCGCCGATCTTAAAGGTATCGGGAACGTGCCCTCAATTTCGGGCCGCTCTCCGAGTTACATCGCTCGCCAGCTCTACGATATTCAGCAGGGGAACCGAAATGGTCCCTGGACGCAATTGATGAAGGAAGCTGTGGCGAAGCTGACGGTCGACGACATGGTGTCGATCACGGCTTATCTGGCGTCTCGCAATCCGTAAGAATCAGGAGGTTCCGTGTTTATTCGCGTAGCTGTTTTTATTGCGATTTTAGGCGGATCCATATCCGCCCAAAGTTCCAAATCATGGACGCCGCCGCGTACCGCCGACGGGCAACCGGATTTGCAGGGAGTCTGGACCAATGCCACGATTACCCCCTTCGAGCGTCCCGCGGAGCTTGCCAACAAAGCGTTTCTGACGGAAAAGGAAGCCGCGGAACTTGAGAAGAAATCGGCTCAGACCAAGGTCGACAAGCCTCCCGCCGCGGGCGACGTCGGCAACTACAACCAGGTCTGGTTCGATTCCGGTACCAAGGTGGTCGGCACGCGCCAGACCTCACTGGTCGTGGATCCACCGGACGGGAAAGTCCCCGTAAAGCCTGCGGCCGAGGCCAAGCGCGATTACGATCTGACGCACATCGGGGATTCTTACGAGCATATGAGCGTTTGGGACCGCTGCATTACTCGCGGCGTTCCCGGGCGTATGTTCCCCGCCGGATACAACAATGCCTATCAGATCCTGCAGAGTCCTGGATACGTGACCATCATGTCGGAAATGATTCACGACGCTCGGGTGATCCCGATCGACGGGCGGGCGCATGCTCCGGCCGAGGTTCGCAGTTGGGACGGTGATTCGCGCGGTCATTGGGACGGCAACACTCTGGTAGTGGATACCACGAATTTCAACGGGAAGGGCTGGATCGCCACCAGCGCCGCCACCGGACGAATCAAGGGCATCCCGGAGAGTGAGGCTCTGCATGTGATCGAGCGATTCACCCGTACCGACGCGGGCACCATTCGGTACGAAGTCACTATCGACGATCCGAACGTCTATACGAAGCCCTGGAGAGTATCGATCCCGTTGACGCGCGATGCGGAATACGTGGTTTACGAATACGCCTGCCAGGAAGGAAACGCGGCGGTGGAGAATATCTTGCGGGGCGCACGAGCGAAAGAGCAGGCCGCTCGATGAAGGACGCAGTTTCACGACGCGCAGTAGTGGCAGGTGCGCTGCTCGCGCCCGCGACCGTACTTGCGCAAAGTACCAACCCGAAAAAGATCTGGTCTAACGAGTATTGGGCTCAAAAGGGCGGCGTGAAGCTTTACATGTTCCGCAAGCGTTTGACGGCGCCGAAAACTGGCGAGAAACTGCGGCCAGTACTCCTGTTGATTCACGGCTCGTCGAATTCCAGCCGCTCCTCATTTGACCTCGCCACACCCGGCAAGGGCGAGTACTCCGTGATGAACGTCTTCGCCGAGCTCGGATACGACGTGTGGACCATGGATCACGAGAATTACGGCTGGTCCAGCCAGACCCAGAGCAACTCCGACATCGCCAGTGGGGTGAAGGATATCCAGGCCGGCATGGAGGTGATCGCCCGCGAAACCGGCCAGCGCAAGGTGCATCTCTTTGGCGAGTCATCCGGAGGACTAAGGGCCGGCGCCTACGCCATGGCCGAACCGAGTCGCGTGGATCGCCTGGTCCTGGGAGCGTTCACCTACAAAGGCGACAATTCCCCGACGCTGACCGAGCGCGCCAAGAACCTGGACTACTACCGAACTCACAATCGCCGCTTGCGCGATCGCGACATGATCCGCAGCATCTTTACGCGCGATAAGCCAGGCACCACCGATCCGGCCATCGCCGAGTTCCTCGCCGACGAAGAACTGAAGTTCGGCGACCAGGTTCCAACGGGCACGTATCTCGATATGACGGCCAACCTGCCGGTAGTGGATCCGAAACGTGTGACCGCGCCCGTGCTGCTGGTCCGCGGTGAATATGACGGCATCGCTACCATGAGCGATCTGACTGATTTCTTCTCCCAGCTTCCCAGTGGCGACCGCCAATTGGTGGTGCTGCCGGGACTAGCGCATTCCGTGGTGATGGGCCTGCATCGCCAGACATTCTGGCATGCGATGCACTCGTTCCTATCGATGCCCGCAACATCATAAGGTTGAAAACAAATGAAAACTCTGCTTGTTCTAGTGGCCGTAATACTTGTGGGCTGTTCGACTGCCAAACAGGAGATCCCGCCCTCAGCGACCATTTTCGAAGGCGCGCGGCTCATTACGGGCGACGGCAGTGCGCCGGTCGACAACTCCGCCTTCGTGATCGAGAGCGCGAAGATCACGGCTGTTGGACGCAAGGGAGACCTCATGCCTCCTGCCGGAGCCGCGCACGTCGATCTGACCGGTAAGACGGTGATGCCCGCGCTCGTCGATGACCATACGCATCTGGGCTGGGCGATTATCAAGACCGGCCGCATCGACAAGGACACCTATACCAAGGACAACCTCATCGATCACCTGCATCGGCTGGCTTATTACGGCGTCGCTGCGACCCAGAGCATGGGAATCGATCCCGGCGAAACGCCTTACGACGTCCGGGCGAATCCAGTTCCGGATGCCGCTCTTTTTCACACCGCCGGGCGCGGGATGGGCCGTCCCAACGCGGGTCCCGGGCAGCCTTACTGGAAACCCGTGGCGTACGGAATCGATTCGGAAGCCGACGGCCGGAAAGCCGTCCAGGAACTGGCAGAGAAGCATGTCGACTGGGTGAAGATTTGGGTCGACGACCGCAACGGCACCGTCCCCAAGCTGACGCCGCCGCTGTATCGGGCGATTATCGACGAGGCGCACAAACACGATCTCCGCGTGGTCGCGCATATCTACTACCTGGCCGACGCCAAGGAACTGCTCCGCGCGGGAATCGACGGCTTCGCTCACGGGGTTCGCGACAAGGACATCGACGACGAGTTCATGAAGCTGATCAAGGAGCGTCCCAACGTTTTCGTGATTCCCAATCTTCCGGACATCGGGACCGAACTGCAGGATCCGGCGTGGCTCGGCGAAACCGTTCCAGCGGCGGAGGTCAAGAAGCTGACGGACGCCTTCCAGAATCGCTCGCCTGCCGACGCGAAAAAGGCGACTGACTTCTTCGCAGTCCAAGCGCGCAATCTGAAAAAGCTCAACGACGCCGGCGTACGGATCGGCTTCGGGACCGATTCCGGCGTCACGGTCGGATGGACGGATCACGAAGAACTGGCGGACATGGTCACGGCCGGCATGACTCCGGCTCAAGTGATCACGGCCGCAACCAAAACGGCCGCCGACATCCTCAAAATAGACCAGCTCGGCACCGTGGCTGTGGGCAAGAGCGCCGACTTCATCGTGCTCGACGCGAATCCGCTGGACAACATCATCAATACCAGGAAGATTTCGAAGGTGTATCTTCGCGGGAAAGAAGTCGACCGCGCGGGCCTGAAGACGGGCTTCCTAGCCCCCTAGTCCGTTGACACCCACACACGGGACATCTAGAATTTAGGCCAGATACAGGAGGGATCCATGAAGACAATACGCATTCTTCTGGTAGTCTCCGCTTGCGCGTTCGCGGCCGATTCAGGCGGCGATCGCCCCGTGACGTTCACCAAGGACGTCGCGCCCATCTTGCAGGAAAAGTGCCAGGAATGCCACCGAGCCGGAGCCATGGCGCCTATGTCGCTGGTGACCTATGAAGAAGCCCGCCCCTGGGCGAAATCCATCCGCCAGCGCGTAGTCACGCGGCAGATGCCGCCCTGGCACATCGACATGACGGTAGGCGTCCACAAGTTCAAGAACGACATGTCGTTGTCTGACGACCAGATCAACACCATCACACGCTGGGTGGATGCCGGCGCTCCTCAGGGAGACCCCAAGGACATGCCTGCGCCCAAGCAGTGGCCCAAGGCCAACGAGTGGCAGGCGGCGACGGAAATCGGCGCGCAGCCCGATCTGATCATCGAAGCGACGTCCTATACCATGCCCGCCAAGAACCAGGATGTCTGGTGGAGGCCTCTGGCCAATATTCCTCTGACGGAGCCGCGCTGGGTTCGCGCCGTCGAAGTCCGGCCCACCACGGCCGCGGCGCGCAAGACCATTCATCACGCTGTCGCCTATCTTGTGCAGGACGACGCCGACGCTCCCGATGCCAACTCCACCAACGATGCCGATCGCCAGGGAGTTCTGATGGAGTGGGCCATCGGCAAATCCTACGACATTTTTCATCCCAACACCGGCAAGCTTCTACTGCCCGGATCGAAAATTTCCTGGGATGTACACATTCATGCGGTAGGCGAGGAGATTCCCTCGGGCGTTCAGTTGGCGCTGTGGCTGTATCCGAAAGGTCAGGAGCCGAAGTACCGCACGCACCTGACGGCGTTTCCAGGCAAGACTGGGCCGAATCTCGATATTCCGCCCAACAGCATCATCGAGAGCCAGGGCTTCACGGTCCTGAAGCAGGCGGCGATTCTCGAAAACATCCAGCCGCACATGCACCTGCGCGGCAAGGCGATGGCTCTGGAAGCAATCCTGCCGGATGGGTCCAACCAGATGATCAGCTACGTCGGCAACTTCAACTTCAACTGGATGACGAACTATATCTACGACGAAGACGCCGCGCCCGTGCTACCCAAGGGCACTGTGATCAAGGTCACGACGTGGCACGACAACACCAGCAACAATCCGCATAATCCTGATCCGGAACAATGGGTCGGCTACGGGCATCGCACGGTGGACGAGATG
>Ga0105245_10003745_pt1 | contig 13550 bp, 9 predicted proteins | sample KBSM54metaG_FD_81523 | JGI IMG/M metagenome (GOLD analysis project Ga0105245, IMG submission 81523) | Miscanthus rhizosphere microbial communities from Kellogg Biological Station, Michigan, USA - KBS M5-4 metaG | ecosystem: Host-associated > Plants > Roots > Rhizosphere > Soil | place: Michigan... | reverse complement strand
CGCCGCATATCTGCAGGGCGAGTACGGCATCGAGGGATACTACATTGGTGTGCCGTGCAAGCTGGGCGCAGGCGGTCTGGAGAAGATCATCGAGATCAAGCTGACTCCCGAGGAAGATGCTGCGTTGAAGAAGAGCGCTGCCGCGGTGAAGGAGTTGTGCGCAGTGATAGGAGTGTAGCCCCATCTGAAGAGCTTCTCGGTTCAAGGCCGCCTCCAAATCGGAGCGGCCTTTTTCTTTACAGGTCATCCAAAAGGTTGAGCAGCGCCCCAACCTAAACTCCGATGCCGGTACGCTCTGGAAAGCCCCATTCTCAATACAGCTAAGCGCCAATTTCCCTGACATTTGCCAGCCGTCAGGCAATGTCCCAGAGCGCGCGAACTTCCCGTACTTTTGTGGTCCCGTTTCTCAATCGAGGACCAATCAACTCGTCGTTTGTTTTTTAGGAGAGCCAAGTTGCGCAGATTACTCACTGCATTCGTATGCCTGATCGCAGGCATTGCCACAACGTCCGCACAGAGCAACTATGCCGTTGTCCGCGGTTCGGTGTTCGATCCGCAGCATCATGCTGTTCCCGGAGCTCATATCCATGTCAACGATGCGGCTACGGGAGCGAAGCGCGAAGCTGTATCGAATGCGACTGGGTTGTATGAGATTGCCGGGCTTCAGCCCGGAACGTACAGCCTGACTGTCGATGGGCAAGGCTTTGCCCAGACTCAGCAGACGATCGAACTCGAGGTTGGGCAGCAGGCAACGATCGATCTGCCACTGCGCGTAAACAGCGATAAGCAGACAGTGAACGTTGAAGCTTCAGGGGAGTTGCTGAAAACCCAGGATGCCAGCGTCGGCGCGGTAGTTGACCAGAAATCCGTCGATTCCCTCCCATTGAACGGCCGAATGCTCATCGATCTGGTGCTGACGGTGCCGGGCGCGCACGCCAGCCACGGCGCAGCGAGAGGCGACATGAATCCCCTCTACTGGCGGCCGGGGCAGCGTTCGGCGGTGAGCATCGGCGGCAGCAGACCGAATGCAAACTACTTCCTGCTGGATGGTGCGACCAACACCGATCCGACATTCAGCACTCAGAACCTGAGCGCATCTCCAGATGCAGTGCAGGAGTTTCAGGTACAGACGGGAAGCTACTCGGCTGAGATGGGTGGCGCGGGCGGCGGACAGATCAACATCATTACGCGATCCGGAACCTCAAAATTTCACGGCACAGCCTACGAGTTCCTACGCAACGGCGCGATGGACGCCCACTCATTCAACGACATGGGAATGTCGAATTTCCTTGTGCAAAACAATTTCGGCTCTTCAATTGGCGGGCCAGTCTGGCACTCGGGCAAAACATTCTTCTTCCTGAACTACGAAGGCCTGCGGACAGTTGAGACGATGGCGATGGTCGACACCGTCCCAACGCCGGAGGAAGCAGGGGGCGACTTCAGCCAGAGCGGCATCGACATCTACGATCCAACTACCACGCAGCCAAATCCAGCTTTCAATCCGGCCCTCCCGCCCAGCAAATCGAATCCGCAGTACATCCGGCAGCAGTTTGAATACAACGGCGTGAAGAATGTGATTCCGCCCGATCGAATTTCTCAGGCCGCGTCGATCATGCTGAACAAATACGAGCCGCAGCCCAATGCCATGGACATGGGCGGGATGACGATGATGGGTCAGCCCACGGTCGTCGGCGCCGGAAACGATGCAAACAACTACCTCGACCTGCGCAAGATGCGCATGAACCAGGACCAGGGCACAGCTCGCGTCGATCACAACTTCGCAAATGGCGATCTGGCTTACTTCCGCTATTCCGCGTCGAAGGAATATGGATTCCACCCGCAGATGGGTCTTCCGGGCTTCGGGTTCTACCACGATGATTTCTCACAGAACGGGATCCTCGCCTGGAACCACGTGTTTTCGTCGCGAATGGTCATTCGGCTTCAGCGGCGATCTCACGGCTCGTGATGCAGCACTCTACTGAAAGCGCGAACAAGAACGATATCGTCACGGAGCTGGGTATTACGGGCACTGGTTTCGGCGGTCCTGCTGCATGGGGCGCGCCTTACTTCAACGTGCAGGGTTTTTCGCCGATGGGCGACAGCTACCTTGCGACCCCGATGAAAGCATGGGACACGGTCGTTGAGGGCCGCGACACGTTGAACTGGCAGATCGGACGCCACAGCGCAAAGTTTGGCGGAGCGTATCAGAAGTTCATCTGGCCGATGTGGGGCTTCTTCCAGAACCGCGGCTACTACCAGTTCACCAACGGCTTTACCACCATGGGTGCCATCAACGACGGAACAGGATCCTCGCTCGCCAGCTTTGAGCTTGGACTGCCGGCAGCGCGACAAGGACAAGCTGGAGTTCCACAAATGAATCTGCGGCAGTGGTATGCAGATGGATACGCGCAGGACGCATGGCGCGTCACCCCGTCGACAACCCTGACCTATGGCGTTCGCTACGAGTTCATGAGCCCGCTGGTGGACATCACCTACACGAACAGCAACCTCGATCTGAGCAGCGGAACTCCGCAGGTCTTCATTGGCGGCCAGAACGGCTATCCGCGAGGCCTGATGTATGCCAATCACGCCAACTTCGCGCCTCGCATTGGAATCGCGCACAGCATGCCGCGCTTTGGGCTGGTGGCTCACGCTGCCTATGGTGTCTTCTACACGCCGGTCGACATGAACACCTGGTGCAACCAGCGCCACAATGTTCCCTATGTATTCCCGCTGACATCGCAGAGCGATCCCTTCATTCCGAGCATTCCGACGCTGAACTTCCCTGCTCCTGTACTGGGAACCTCCGTCGTGAGCTTTACAGGGCTGCAGCTTCATGCTCCGGCACAGTACATCGAGCAATGGAGCGCTTCTCTGGAGAAACAAATTGGAAGCTCGACAACCGTAGAAGTTGGATACCTGGGCGCGGGAGGATTCCACCTGCAGCGTTCGCACCTGATCAACAATGCGCAACCCGGGCCGGGGCTTATCCAGCCGCGGCGGCCCCATCCGAAAGTCAGTTTCGTTGACAATACGGTGTTCCCGTCGAACGTGACGGTCGCCAGTTCGACCTTCCCTGTCAGCACGATGAACCTGCTGGAGAACACCTCACAGAGCTGGTACGACGCGGGATATGTAAACGTCCGTCGCCGCTATTCGAATGGATTGAGCTTCCTGGCGAACTACACCTTCGCGAAGGCGCTTGAAAATGCGCCAGATTTTCGGTCGCCAATGTTTGAGGCCGCAATTCCGCAGAACAACGACGACCTGGATGCCGAGAAGGGCCCCGGCTGCGACATTCGCCATCGCTTCTCTCTGAGCACCGTCTACACCTCCCATGCAATGGGCTCAAATCGGCTGATGCAGGCACTCAGCCGCGACTGGCGAGCATCATTGCAATTCCAGGCGCAGACGGGATTCCCATTCACAGTCTCTGTCTTTGGCGATACAGCCAATGCAGGTACGGTGGTGGGCGAGAATCCGATTCGCGCGAATCTGACCGGAGAGAAGATCTTCGGACCCGGCACGCGCAATTCGACGACATGGATCAATCCCAAGTCATTCGCGGCACCACCGGCCTATACGTACGGAAACTCCAGCCGGAACATGGTGTATGGACCTGGCTTGCAGTCTCTCGACGCCGGTATGGTCCGCGAGTTCGGCATTGCGGAGAAGGCTCGCTTCGAAGCGCGCGCTGAGTTCTTCAACGCGCTCAACCACACAAACCTCGGCACGCCCAACCGATTCGTGAACACGGCTAGCTTCGGCAGCATCACTGAGGTGGCAACGCCCGGACGAGAGATCCAGTTGAGCGGACGAATCAGCTTCTAGCTTCGTCGTTATCGTTCGATGGGCGGGGTCTTCTGACCTCGCCCTTTCCTTTAAGGCGCCGGTTGCTGCAGAAAGCGAACAACCTCGGGGCCTATTGTTTTGGCGCATTCGTTTGGCGCAAGGTGTCCGCAGCCGGCAACGACGTCCATTTGGGATTGCGGAATGAGCGCGTGAATCTTCGCACCCTCGGCGAGAGGCGTGATCTGGTCGAGCTCTCCCCAGACAATCAGCACGCGCATTCTGAGCTTCGGCAGAAGCGCATCGGTTGTTTCCCTGCCCTGCAACATGGTTTCGAGCGAACGGTGCATGATCCACGCATGCTCCTGCGAAACCCGCATGATGTCGCGGGCAACAAAGTCCGGCAGGCTTGGCGGATGCGGCATTAAAAGCTTATCGAGCTTTTCGACCTCAGATGGTGAAATGGGAGTGAAGAGCTTCGTATCCCATTCGGGTCTCATGTAAAGCCCGGCACTATCGAAGAGCATCAGGCGCGAAACACGTTCCGGATTGTTTGCGGCCACAAGTTGAACGACCCATCCGCCCATCGACCAGCCGCCGAGATCGACTTGCTTAAGGCCTAACGCATCGAGAAAACCGGTTACGATCTTCGACTGGTCGGTTACAGAGTAGGAGAAGTTGGTCGGCCGCTCACTCTGACCGAATCCCGGTAGATCAGGCAGATAAACCCGATACCCGGCCTTGCCTAGATATGGTGCAAGCTTTTCCCAGTCTTCGGCTCGGCCGCCGAGCCCGTGAACGAGAACGACTGGCGAACCGTTCTCAGGCCCGAGCGTGTAGTAGTGAATACGGAAGCCGTTGACGGTGGTCTGGTGGTTTCGAGCGCCGATCCAATACATTTGGGCTTCGTTGAAGACGCGAAAGACACCCACCGGGCGAGCCCAGAAGACGACGCAGGCAGTCAGCAGCAGAATTATGATCAGCAGGGCTATCCATTGACGTCCTCGCATGGTCAGCGGCTCTTCTCCTTGTCGAGGACCGCGGCTCGCTGCCATCCGTCTTCAATAACACGGACAGTGATTGGGTCAAGAGCCAGCGCGCTATGACTGTTCCACTCGGAACGCTCCACCCAGCGCACGGCTTCCGCATCGGATGCTGCTTCCAGAGACCCTCCTACAACGCGGCAGAGATAGTCTGCGATCACGTAGTGGTATCGGACGCGGTCACCGCCGGGATCGTTGTCGCGAACGATGCGATCGAGAAGTTCGATGAGTTCGATGGGCTCGACTTGCAGCCCAGTCTCTTCCTCTACCTCGCGAACCACCCCTTGGTGCAGGGACTCGCCGACTTCGAGCATGCCACCCGGGAGGGACCACTTCCCCTTCAGGGGCTCACTTCCGCGCCTGACGAGCAGCACCCGTCCCTCATCGACCACTACGGCCCCTACGCCAACAATCGGCGCCTTGGGGTACTCACGCTGGACGGGTTCTGACATCTTGATCAAGCTTTAGCATAGCTACCCGTCTAAAACTTGCGTACCGAGTCAGCGGAAGTCCACCGTTCTTGCATCGAATGAACCCGAGTATCATCAAATTGAATGGGGAGAACAGGATGGCAGAGTTCACGCTGCGCATTGATGGAATGCATTGCGGTTCCTGTGTCCGGCGGGTTACACAGGCGTTGAATTCGACGACGGGCGTTCAGGTTGAGGAAGTTCGAATCGGGGCAGCGCGCTTGAAGTCAGACGACCGCCCGACCGTAGACGCCGCTATCGCAGCCCTGAGCAAGGCCGGGTTTTCGGCTCACCTGGAACACTGACGCCGAACATGCCCTCGCAAGAGACAGAATCGCTCACCCTACCGGTCATCGGCATGACTTGTGCTGCCTGTCAGCACCATGTTGAAAACGCGCTCAAGGAGACGGTGGGCGTCAAGTCCGCGCACGTGGATTTGATGGCGAATCGGGCAAAGGTAGTCTTCAACCCGGGAGAAGCATCGGCTGAGGATTTGCTGAAGGCTATCCGTGAGGCTGGCTACGATGCCGCTCTGCCGCATAGCAGTCTGGTTTCTTCCAGATCAGGATCTGAAGAACACGACACACTCGCAAAGGCGGTGGCGACTCTGGTCGGAGGCGCAGTCTGCATGTTGCTTGCGATGCCGCTCGCCACCCAGATGGGACCTGCAGATCATTTCCTCATGCATGTGCTGCCCGGCTTATATTTTCAAGCCACCCATGATGCACTCCGGTGGACTCTCTTCGTTCTCACCGTGATTCTGATGGTGTGGGCTGGAAGGGGCATATACTTCGCTGCGGCCAAGGCGCTGAGGCATGGCAGCACCAATATGAACACGCTGGTAAGCCTCGGCACTGGCGTGGCGTTTCTGTACTCAGCGTACGGCACCATATCTCCCGCTCCGGGCCGCGACATGTACTACGACGCTGTTCTTTTGATCCTGGGATTCCTGCTGCTGGGAAAGTCCCTGGAGGCACGCGCCAAGCGGCATGCGCTGGCCGCCGTGAATGCCTTGGGCCGCCTCCGTCCGTCGACGGCACGACGGATTGTCGACGGCGTGCAGACTCTCGTGCCTCTTGCGGAGATTAGAGTCGGTGACCAGGTGCTTGTCCTTCCCGGCGAGCGCTTCCCGGTTGACGCAAGCATTGTCGAGGGCCGCACGACGGTTGACGAATCCATGCTGACAGGCGAAGCGACTCCGCAATCGCGCGAACCTGGAGATCGCGTACTAGCCGGCTCGCTCAACTACGATGGGGCCATCGTCTGCCGGGCTGAATCGCTGGGCGAGGACACGGTATTGGCGCAGATTTCCCGGCTCGTTGAGCAGGCCCAGTCATCCCGTGCTCCAACTCAGAGGCTCGCAGACCGCGCAAGCTCAATCTTCGTCCCGATCGTTTTGCTGCTCGCGATCATTACCTTCGGCGTGTGGTATCTCTCGACTAATTCCGTGTCGATGGCGCTCGCCGCGACGGTCTCCGTTCTGGTCATCGCCTGTCCATGTGCCATGGGCCTCGCAGTACCAGCGGCGCTGACGGTCGCGGTGGGACGCGGAGCTCAAATCGGCGTGCTGTTCAAAGGTGGAGAAGCCCTCGAGCGCACTACGAATTTGAATGTAATCGTCCTCGACAAGACAGGGACGCTGACCAGCGGGAGGCCGGTTCTGCAAGCAGTTCGACCGGTAAAAGGTTACTTTGAAGAGGACCTGCTCCGGCTCGCTGCAGCCGCGGAGGAGCGTTCGAATCATCCCCTGGCGCATGCCGTTGTAGATTACGCCCGGGCGCAGGCCGTCAAATGGCAGCCAGCGCAAAACGTTCAGGTGATCCCGGGACGAGGGCTCAGCGCACGCGTGGAAGACTACGATTGCCTGATCGGCAATGAGGCCTTGTTCCTGGAGTCTGGAATTCGCTTTCCGGACTCGATCCCTCCCGTGAAGCCGGGTACAACGCGTCTCTGGATCGCGCTCGACAATCAGGCTATCGGCTGCTTTGATGCCCGCGACACGTTGCGGTCGGACGCCACCAATGCGGTGGCGGCGATGCGGGATAAGGGCCTCCGGGTAATTATGCTGACCGGAGATTCGGCGGCAGCGTCGGCGCCGATTGCCAACCAGGCCGGCATAGGAGAGGTCGAGGCTGGGCTGGATCCGGCAGGCAAATTGGCGCGAATTCGTTCCCTGCAACAAGAGGGCGTACGCGTCGCAATGGTTGGTGACGGCATCAACGACGCAGCGGCGCTGGCGCAGGCGGATGCCGGCATTTCGATGGGAACCGGGGCAGACCTGGCGCAGGAGGCCGGCGACGTCCTGTTGGTCAGGGCGCAGCCCCATGCGATTCTGTGGGCAATTGACCTGGCAGAATCGACCGTAAAAGTAATGCGGCAGAACCTCTTCTGGGCGGCCGGTTATAACCTGCTGGGAATTCCCCTGGCAGCGGGGGTTCTCTACCCGGCATTTCACATTCTGCTCAGTCCATGGATCGCCGCGGCTGCAATGGCTTTGAGTTCCGTCAGCGTGCTCAGCAACAGCTTGCGCCTTCGGGCATGGGAGCCTGTCCGTTGACGTTAAACTAAAAGTCAGAGCCCTAGACGTGCGCATTCTGACTCGGTACATCCTCGGCGAGATTCTCTCGTACACCCTGATCGGCTGCGCCGTATTCACCTTCATCCTTTTCATCCGCGATCTGAACCACATTCTGGAAGCCGTGGTGCGCAATAGCTCCACGTTCGGAAACATCGCGGAGATCTTTGTCTTCAGCCTGCCGAATACATTCAAGGTGACCATCCCGATGGCGGTACTTGTCGGGATCCTGCTCGGGCTTAGCCGGCTGGCCGCCGACAGCGAGATCGTCGCCATGCGTGCCTCCGGACTGGGAGTGTGGTATTTCGTTCGCGTTGCATCGATCGTGGCGGTCGGCGGAACGCTCCTCGGCCTCGCGAACTCTCTCTTCGTTACACCTCGGGCGAATCGCTCCATCCTCGAAATGGAGCAGGAACTGGCGACCTCACAGGCATCCTTCGAAATCCAGCCGCACGTCTTCTATGAAGATTTCCGCAACGCTGTGCTGTACGTCCAGCAGGTGCGCGGCGGAACAGGGGCTTCGAACTGGGACAAGGTCTTCATGGCGGACCTGAGGGATCCAGGAAACCCCATCATTACGACCGCGGAGTCAGCAACCGTCGTCAGCGATTCGACACAGGAGTTGCTGATGAGGCTGCGAAACGGCTCGCGCCACGAAACCATCAGTGGACAACCGCAGCAATACAACGTCTCGACTTTTTCGCAGACTGACTTGCCGCTCACGCTCAGCCCTCAAAGCGAAACGCACCTTGGCCGATTGGACACAGCAATCTACGCGCTCCCAATGAACGCCCTGCTCGCGCGTACTCACGGACCGGATGCGCGAAAGTATTCGCTGGAATTACATACGAGATTTTCCTATCCCGCCGCCTGCCTGGTGCTGATGTTGGTCGGAGTTCCTCTGGGAATCATCTCGCGGCGCGGCGGAAAAAGCTCAGGCCTGGTCTTTACCGTTCTCCTGGTGCTCGTCTACTACGTTCTTTCGTATATAGGGATCGCGCTGAGCAAACAGGGGAAACTCAGTCCTTTCGTAGGCGTCTGGATGGCCAACCTCATCTTCGCAACCGCGGGAGTGTTCCTCCTTTGGCAGATGGCCAGCGGAGGCCGCGTTCTAGGCGCCATCTCGGGACTTCTTTCTCGAACGAGAGGGCCATCTCTGCCTTCCACGGGCAACGGAAATCACCTCACCGGTCTGCTTGAAAAACTGCAGCCTCGTGCGGTTCGGATTGGGTCGCGAGGCGTGTTCCCTCGCCTTCTGGACGCCTACGTGGTTCGAGAGTTTTTCGGAATGTTCCTGCTCGTCCTGGGCAGCTTTGTCATGCTGATGCTGGTCTTCACCTTTTTCGAGCTGGTTGGAGACATCATTCGCAATCACATCCCGCTGGGAATGGTTGGCGACTATCTATTCAATCTCGCGCCGAGCATGATCTACACCATTACACCGTTAGCGGTGTTGATCTCTGTGCTGGTGACCTTTGGCGTTTTCAATCGGAACAGCGAAATCATTGCGATGAAGGCAACAGGAATCAGTTTGTACCGTCTTGTCGTCCCGGTGATTTCCATTTCGGCAGTTCTGGCTGTCGGACTCTTTGTCTTTGACGATTACTATCTTCCAGGTGCAAATCGCCGCCAGGAATCTCTGCGCAGCACCATCAAGGGTCGTCCCCCGCAAACCTTTCTGCATCCGGAAGAGAAATGGATTTTCGGCCAGTCTGGCAAGGGCGAACCTGCGCGCATTTTTTATTATCAATTCTTCGACAGAGATGACGACGCGTTCGCAAACCTTTCAGTGTTTGAGTTCGACCCCTCCACATTTGCTCTTTCAAGAAGGATCTTCGCATCGCGTGCCGTGTGGGACGAGAAAACGGAAAACTGGCACTTTCTGAACGGATGGGTACGCGACATAGAGGGCAGCAAACGCGAATACAAGGAATTCACGAACACCACCTTCTCCGAGATTCAAGAAGATCCGGGTTACTTCAAAAAAGAGAATCTGCAGTCGCAGGAGATGAACTTCCAGCAACTGAAGACCTACATTCGCGACCTCCGGCAGAGTGGGTTCGACACCATGCGGCTGCGCGTCGCGTTGTGGCACAAGCTTGCCTATCCTGTGATCGCGGTGATCATGGCTATCCTCGCGATCCCGTTTGCCCTATCCATGGGCCGGCGAGGGTCTCTGACGGGCATCGCAGTCGCGATCTCTGTCGCGCTGGCATACTGGGTGGTCGACGGACTTTTCGGAGCTATGGGCAATGTCAACTACCTTCCCGCAGCACTGGCTGCATGGTCTCCGGACGTCTTGTTCGCTTTAACCGGAGGATATTTACTGTTGCGGACGCCGACATAAGGATCGGATCCGGCTGGTTGGCTTCTATCTCGCAGAAGCCCGTACAATAAAAGCATGTTTCGCGACCTGGGGCCCTTATTCGGCTACATGCGCCGCTATCGCTGGGGATATATCTGGGGCACGCTCGCGTGTATTGCCACGAATATCGCCGCGGTTCAAGGCCCGCAGATCCTCAAGAAAGCCATCGATGAGCTGGAGCGCGGAGTCTCGCGTGAGCGCATCGTCTTTCTCGCCTGCATTTTCGTCGGCATCTACCTCATCAAGGGCGTATTTCTATACGCACAGCGCTGGATTCTGATCGGAATCTCGCGTGAAATCGAGTTCGATTTGCGCAACGACCTGTTCCTCCAGCTGGAACGGCAGGACGCGAACTTCTACCAGAAGTACCGCACGGGCGACATCATGGCCCGAATGACAAATGATCTGAATGCGGTGCGCATGCTGCTTGGCCCTGCGCTGATGTACAGCGCGAACACTGTATTCTTTACGGTCGGAGCGCTCTTCTTCCTTCTTCGCATCAGTCCCTGGCTGACGCTGGTGGCGTGGGCTCCAATGCCCCTGGCGAGCATTCTGGTTCAGTATTTCGGGCGCAAGATTCACGACAAGTTCGAAAAGATTCAGGAAAGTTTCTCTGAGATTTCTTCTCAGGCGCAGGAAAACTACTCGGGCGCCCGCCTGGTTCGGGCATTCGGGCGTGAGCAATCTCAGGTGAACCTGTTTGAGAAATTGAACAGGCAGTACATTTCGCGCGCTCAAGGCCTGGTGCAGCTCATGGGCATGTTGTGGCCCACCCTCGAGTTCATCCTCGGCATCGCAATGATCATCACGCTGCTCGTGGGAGGCCATGAGGTTGTAGCGCATCGAATCACACCCGGCGAGTTCGTGGCATTCAATACCTACATGATCCTGCTTATCTGGCCAATCATTGCAGTGGGCTGGGTCGTCAATCTCTTCCAGCGCGGCACCGCCTCCGTTAAGAGAATCGACGAACTCCTGCATGCCAGCCCGGCAATCGACGACAGAAATGCCGATCCGCGGATTTCTCTGGATGCCACGATTAAGGGCGAGATCGAGTTTCGCGATCTCAATTTCAGCTATGCCGACACTCCTGTTCTTCGGAACGTTTCGCTGAAAGTTCCAGCTGGATCGAGCCTGGCCATCGTAGGGCCGACAGGGTCCGGAAAAACAACAGTGGTAAACCTCATCTCGCGGTTGTACGAAGCGCCCGAGGGGACACTCTTGATTGATGGACGTCCGATCCGTGAATACCCTCTCGAAGTCCTGAGACGCAACATGGGCATTGTGCCCCAGGAAACATTTTTATTCAGCGAAACAATTCGAGAGAATCTGGCCTTCGGGGTGCCGGACGCACCAGCTGACGATCTGCTGCAAGCCGCCGAGGCCGCTCATATCCGGCGGGAGTTCGAGGAGTTTCCGCAAGGCTTTGAAACCATGGTCGGCGAGCGAGGCATGACTCTATCGGGCGGCCAGAAGCAGCGATCTGCGATTGCGCGTGCGCTGCTCCGTCGACCAGCGATTCTCATACTGGATGATGCGCTGGCGAGCGTCGATACCTACACGGAAGAGCGCATTCTCGGCGGCCTTCGCAGCTACACGGAAACGGCGACAACCATTTTGATCTCGCATCGTGTATCCACGGTGCGCAACGCCGATCAGATCGCGGTGCTTGATCATGGACGCATCGTGGAAGTGGGCACGCATGAAACTCTGCTGGCCAAAGACGGTTATTACGCCAGTCTGTATCAGAAACAGCAGCTCGAAGAAGAACTGACCGTTGCGAGCTAGTTCTAGGCGGTCCAGGAACCTTTCCACTGCCTGATCGAAGGCAGCGATAGCTCGTTTTCCGAGCTGTGGCCGGTCGGCCCCGAGGTGCTGGTGATGTGGCGGTTTGTCTCGGCCAATGCCTGCTTCCATGCCTCACGCACGTTTCTCACGTTGGCAATGACCTGCTCAAACTTCTGTCGCGAGTTGGCTTGCGATCCCTGGAGCATCAGCGCAAACATCGCAGTGTAAAACTCTGTAAGCGCCTCGGACGGCTTGCCACCCTGCTTTCGATCAAGACTTACCTGCAAATACATCACGATATCCATTGCACGCTTCACAGCTGCCCGGCGCTGATCAGCGTCGTTCTCTTCTACCGCCACAATCGCCTGGTTCATGAATCGAACGATTCCATCGTAGAGTGCGATTGTGAGTTCGACTGGACTGGCTCCTTCTAGCACAGTTGCCTGGTATGCATTCATTTCCTATCCGTTCTGATTGCGGTTGTAGCCGGTAATCGCGCTGTACATCTCGTTCACCTGGTCGATCTGCTGAGGGATCGCCTGAAGGATCTGGTTGGCAAGGTTCAGTTGTTTCGTGAGCCTCGTCTTCTGATCAGCTATGACGGTTTCCTGCCGATCGATGTTGCCGTTGAGCGTCGCCTCCTGGCTGCCGTTCTCCTTAAGAGCGAGGGCAATCGCACCTCCTTTGGCGCTGTTGGTGCCGAGGCTGTCGAGTAATTCTGTGAATGCAGAGCCGAAACTGCCGGAGTCCTGAAAGAGCGAGACAACCTGATCGAAATTGCTGTCCAGGGCAGTTGTAAGCTTGTCTGCATCAAGCGTGATAGTTCCATCAGCCGTAGCCGTCGCAGTGATTCCCAGCGCGATGAGGGAGTTGATCGCATTCGATCCGAAGGACGCACTCACTGCTGTAAGGAGCCCTTGCTGAAGTTGCGCGGCGATAGCTGTGCCATACAGAGGCGCAGGATTGCCTGAGGAAGTTTTTCCCTCTTGAGCATTGACCGCCTTGACGACGGCGTTGTAATCAGAAACCAGTTTTGAAATGGCCGTCTCTATGCTCGAAGTATCGTTGGCGATGACCACCTGAATGCTTTGCGGCGTTGCATTGGAATCAGAGGTCCCGGTTGACAAGAGTTGAAACGTGACGCCCGGTATCGCATTTGTGACAGTGTTGGAGGCGCTGGTAACGGTGACACCATCGACTTTGATGGTGGCGTCGATGCCGTTCTGGATTAAGGCAAGTCCGAGATTCGCGTGTGTGTCGGCTGCGGTTTTGTCAGAGAGATTGGTCGGGCTGGAGGGGTTGTTGATCGAATCCGCGATCGTGATCTGACCGGCAACGCCGTGGGTTTTGCTCACGAGAGACAAGCGTGCAGTGCCGTCCGCGTTCGTGAGAACGCTGGCGGTCACTCCGAGACTTGCGTTATTGATGGCAGCCGAAAGCCCAGCAATGGTGGCGTCCGTAGTGGCGTCTCCTACGTTGACTGTTTTCCATTCTCCGGCTCCGATCTTGAAGGTGATGCT
>Ga0105245_10003743_pt1 | contig 13552 bp, 14 predicted proteins | sample KBSM54metaG_FD_81523 | JGI IMG/M metagenome (GOLD analysis project Ga0105245, IMG submission 81523) | Miscanthus rhizosphere microbial communities from Kellogg Biological Station, Michigan, USA - KBS M5-4 metaG | ecosystem: Host-associated > Plants > Roots > Rhizosphere > Soil | place... | reverse complement strand
GCACGCATTAACGGCACCTTAGCCGCACCGGGCGCAAAGTCAGGCCATGTCCGGCATCATCGATTTCGAACATCTGGACCGCTACACCGGCGGGGAAAAGGCCGTGAACGCCGAGATTCTCCGGCTGTTCGACGGTCAGGTCGGCGAGATGGTCGGCCAGCTGCGTAGCGTCATCGCCGCCCGCGACGCCAAGCGCTGGAAAGAGATCACCCACACCATCAAGGGCGCCGCCCGGGGCGTGGGCGCATTCGCCTTTGGCGAAGCCGCCGCCGCGGCCGAGCCGGTAGACCCTGCCAATGGCGAGCGCGCCGCCAAGGCGATAGAGCGGCTGTCAGAAGAAGCGATGGCGGTGCACGACTTCATCCGCCAGTACCTCGCCGCCTGAGACAGAATCTTGGGCAACGCGCTATTCTGAGGAAATCTCAGGGAGCCACGCTCATGCGCAAATTCGTTGCCGCACTGGTTCTGCTGGTCTGCGGGATTGCTCCTGTCTGCGCCGCCGAAGTGAACGTGATGACCGTCGGCCTGGTGGGCAAAAGCTTTGCGGCGCTGAGCGCGGCCTGGAGCGCCAAGACCGGCAACACTGTCAAGCTGCTGATCCCGCCTTCGGCCCTGGACCAGGTGCTGGAGGCGATGAAGACGCAGGACGCCGACGCCGTGCTGCTGCCGATGAGCGAGATGCCGGGTCAGGCCCGTCAATTCCGCCCCGGCACGACGCGTGCCATTGGCCGTGTGCCATTTGCCCTTGGCGCCAAGCTGGATCGGCCCATTGCCCGCATCGACACCGCGGCGGCGTTCAAGGCCGAGCTAGCGGGCAAGACCGTGCTGGTCAACGATCCCGCCACCAGCCTGAATGGCCGCATGGCCAAGGCGATGCTGGGGGGCCCAGGCTTTGAGACGGTGAAGGTGGCGAGCATCTACAGCGCCGCGGCGTCACTGGCCAAAAGCGACGCCGATTACGTCATCACCGTGCTGCCTGAAGAGATTGCGCTGACCACCATGAAACTGGTGGGCGAAGTGCCGCCGGCGCTGGGCCTGAAGATCGATTTCGGCGGCGGCGTGACCACAAAAGCCGCCAATCCGGAGCTGGCGGCGCAGTTCCTCGCCTATTTGGTGAGCCAGGAAGCGGCTGCGGTGTGGAAGGCCGGCGGCGTCACGGCGCCAGTGCCGTGAGCGGCATAGGCAGCGTTTCAAGAATTGCTGCGTTGCAAAATATTCGCATAGGATCTTTTGTTTTCCGCTTGTATTTTGTTCGCGACTGCAGCAAGCTTACTTTCAGGTCAAGTTTGATCTGCGGTGAAAAGCCACCGCTTTCAGCAGCTTAGAACACGACATGCCGCACAGGGCGGAACCGGGATTGATCACCTAACTCCAATGGAGATCGTCATGGTTCGCAACATCCTCCCCCTCGCCTCCCTCACTCTGTCCCTTCTTGCCGTGCCCGCCTTCGCCGCCGACCAGGCGCTGGTGGAGCGCATCACCGCCGCCGCCGAAAAGGCCTGTCCGCTGCAGGTCTATGAAGGCTCCGGTCTTTTCTATCCCATTAGCTACAAGGCCGAGCACGCAAACTGCGTCCGCCTGGTCACGCGCAGTGTCGTGAGCAAGATCGAAGCGGAGCGCGCCGCCCAGATCGCGCAGAACTGAAAAGCCGGCGTGAGGCGCCCTTAAATCTGGGGCGCCTCATTTCCGTTTCACTTTGAAGGGCACTTGGCATCAAAGGCGGCGAATTCGTGCGTGATGGAGCGCTCGATCAGCACCCGCCAGACCGATTCCGCGATGGCCGGCGACAGGCCGCACCTTTTCGCCTCGGCCAGCACCTTCTCCACCACTTCCTCGATGCGGCCTTCGTCACGGATGGTGCCGCGGTCGGTCTTCAACGCCGCCGCCCGTTCGATATAGGCCTGGCGCTGCGCCAGCAGCCGCACCAGCTTTTCATCCAGCGCGTCGATGGCGGCCCGGAGCTGGGCCATGTCGGCGCAGCTTTCTGCTACTTTCTGGGGGGCGTCATTTTGCATCGCAGCACTGTTTATAGCAGGGGTTGTTGCGCCGGACATTTTTACATATAAGAACGCCAGTTTCCCAAGCATTACATCAGTTTAGGTGTGAAATGCACCTTCGAGGACCAGAATGACCGCTGCCCCGATTGAAACAGATGTCGTGATCATCGGCGCCGGCCCGATCGGCCTGTTTGCCGTGTTCGAGCTGGGGCTGCTCGACCTCAAATGCCATCTGGTCGACATCCTCGACCGGCCCGGCGGCCAGTGTACCGAGCTCTATCCTGAAAAGCCGATCTACGACATTCCGGGCCTGCCCATCGTCACCGGCCAGGAGCTGGTCAACAAGCTGATGGAGCAGATCAAGCCCTTCGGCGCCCAGTTTCATTTCGGCGAGATGGCGACCGCGCTGGAGCGCCAGGCCGACGGCCGGTGGAAGCTGAAGACCGACGCCGGCACGGAAATCATCGCCCATGTCGTGGTGGTGGCGGCGGGCGCCGGCTCCTTCCAGCCCAAGCGACCTCCGGTGGCCGGCATCGAGCATTTCGAGAATGCCGGTGACGGCATCGGTGTGCATTACGCCGTGCGCAAGATGGAATCTTTCCGCGGCAAGAACATCCTGATCGCCGGCGGCGGCGACAGCGCCCTGGACTGGACCATCAACCTGGCCCCCATCGCCAAGTCGCTCACCCTGGTGCATCACCGCGACGGCTTCCGCGCCGCCCAGCACAGCGTCAACCAGATGCGTGAGCTGGAAGCGGCGGGCAAGGTCAAATTCCATGTTGCCTCGGTGAAGGCGATGCATGGCGAGCCGGGCAAGCTTGCGGCCGTCACCCTGGCGGGAGCCGACAAGGGCGAATGGCAGCATGAAGCGGATGCTTTCCTGCCTTTCTTCGGCCTCACCATCAAGCTGGGCCCCATCGCCGAATTCGGCATCAACCTGCATGAAAACCTGATCCCGGTGGACACGGCGCGCTTTGAAAGCCAGACGCCGGGCCTCTTCGCCATCGGCGACATCAACACCTATCCCGGCAAGCTGAAGCTGATATTGTCCGGCTTCCATGAGGCGGCGCTGATGAGCCAGGCCGCCTTCCATATCGCCAGACCGAACGAGAAGCTGCGCTTCCAGTACACCACCTCCTCCTCCAACCTGCAGAAGAAGTTGGGCGTTTCTTAAATGAAAATCATTGGTACGGACCGGCAGGGCAACACCAAGGACGTCGAAGGTCGCGACGGTTGGAGCGTGATGGAAATTCTGCGCGACGCCGGTTTCGACATCGCCGCCGAATGCGGCGGCGCCTGCGCATGCGCCACCTGCCATGTCTATGTCACGGGCGATTGGTACGAAAAACTCCCGGCCCCGTCCGAGGCCGAGATTGACATGCTGGACATGGCTCTGGCGGTGGAGCCGGGCTCCTCGCGCCTGAGCTGCCAGATCATCTGCTCCGAAGCCACTGACGGCATCCAGGTCACCGTCGCGCCTGAGTAATGCCGCGCCGCAACAGGGCGCAACTCTCGCCTGATGAGATGATTGCAGCGCGCGATTTTTGACAGCGGCGCACTTTAGCCCATTCCATTGCCTTGAAGGCGCGGCGTCAGAACCGCGCAATGCCGCGCATTGGCGCGCTTTCAGGGAAGAATTTGCTCATGAAGAAGTCAGGAACGCCATTAAGCCGGCGCGCGGTGCTCAACAGTTCGGCCGCCGCCATGGCGCTGGCCGCCACGCCGCTAGGCAGGGCGGGGGCCCAAACTCCTGCGGCCCAGGCCCCTGCCACCGCGCCGCCCCCCGACACCAACTGGCTGTGCAATGCTAATGGTCTGTCCGCCACGCGTTATGCGCCACTAGACGAGATCAGCGCCGCCAACTTCAACAGGCTGGAAGTGGCCTGGCGCTTTAAGACCGAGAATTTCGGCAACCATCCCGACGCCTATTTCAACACCACGCCGATCCTGGCGAATGGCCGCATGTATGCGACCGTCGGTCTGCAGCGCGATCTGGTCTGCATCGATCCCGCGACAGGCGAGCTGTTGTGGAGCTATCGCCATGATGAAAAGGGCCGGCAGGGCGCGCGCGGCGGCTCGGGCTGGGGCTGCGCCTACTGGACCGACGGCAAGGAGGAGCGCATCCTTTATGCCACTGTCAGTTATCAACTGGTTTCCATCGACGCCAAAACCGGCCTGCCCGATCCGAAATTTGGCGACGGCCATGAAGTCGATTTGCGCAATGACTGGGATCATACCGTTGATCCCAAGGCGCGCGTCGTGGGCATCCACGCCCCGCCGCTGGTCGTGCGCAACGTCGCAGTAGTCGGCAACGCCTCGGCCTCCACTGGCCCCGGCCATCTGCGCGGCTATGACGTGCGCACCGGCAAGCGCAAATGGATTTTCCACACCGTGCCGCAGAAGGGCGAGTTCGGCTACGACACATGGAAGGCCGGCCAGGCCGAAGGCGCCACCAACACCGGCGTCTGGGCGATGATGTCGGCGGACCCGGAGCTGGGCCTGATCTATGCCGGTGTCGAGCTGCCCCAGGCCGATACCGTCGGCACCACGCGCATCGGCGACGCGCTGTTTTCCGAGACCCTGGTGGCACTGGACATCGAGACCGGCAATCGCAAATGGCATTTCCAGACTGAACATCACGGGTTGTGGGATCGCGACATCCCATCGCCGGCGACGCTGTTCGACCTGATGATCGATGGCAAGATGGTCAAGGCGCTGGCGCTGCCGACCAAGCAGGCCTACCTCTTCGTGCTCGACCGCACCAACGGCAAGCCGGTGTGGCCGATCAATGAAATCAAGGTGGAAGCCGGCGATGTGCCCGGCGAATTTTATTCGCCGGTCCAGCCGGTGCCTTCCAAGCCGCCAGCGTTCGACCGCCAGGGCTTTTCGCTGGACTTCGGCATCGACTGGACGCCCGAGCTCAAGGCGCGCAGCCAAGCCATCATCAGCCATTATCACATCGGCCCGACCACCTACACGCCGCCTGTCGTGAGAAAACCGGACCAGGGCATGTTCGGCACGCTCAACATGCCGGAATCCCAGGGCGGTGCGAACTGGCCGGGCGGTTCCTACGATCCGGAGAACGGCATCTTCTATGTCTACTCCAAGTCCAATCCCGCCCCGACCTCGCGCGGCACCAACGACAATATGGGCGCGGGTTTTGGAGGCGCCGCCAATCCGGGCGGCACAGCCGGCCGCATTGGCGGCCCGGTGGAGCCAGGCACCAAGGATGGCCTGAACGATCCCATCACGCCGGGCCTGCTGACGATCAACGGCATGTCGATCCTCAAGCCGCCTTACGGGCGCATCACCGCCATTGACCTGAAGCGTGGCGCCCAGTTGTGGCAGGTGGCCCATGGCGAGACGCCGGACTTCATCAAGAACAATCCGCTGATGAAGGGCGTCGCCATCCCGCGCACCGGCCAGTCGGGCATCCTGGGCGTGCTGACCACCAAGAGCCTGGTGATCTGCGGCGACAGCGGCGAGTTCACGGACGCACAGGGCCGCAAAGCCGCGCGGCTGCGCGCCTATGACAAGATGACCGGCAGGGAAGTGGGCGCCGTATTCATGGACCAGCCGCAAACCGGTTCGCCCATGACCTACATGCTGAACGGCCATCAGCATATCGTGTTGGCCAGCGGCGGCCTGAACGGCGCCGAACTGCTCTGCTACCGCCTGCCCATTGCGCAGCCGCCGGGCGGCGGCCGGGGCGGTCGCGGTGGTGGTGGCCGGGGCGGCGGCGGTCGCGGTCCGGGCGGAAACGGCGACGATTAATGCGCGCCCGCGCATCCGGTTGACAGGTCCGTTCTTTCCCGTTCCATTCCGTAATACCAATTGGCGGGCGTGGTGTTGAACCGCGCAACCGGATGCTTTTACGCGCTTTTCAGGGAAAGAACCGCTCATGAAGAAGTCAGGAACGCCGCTCACACGGCGCACAGTGCTGAACAATTCCGCCGCGGCCATCGCGCTGGCATCGACGCCGCTGGGCGAGGCGCTTGCGCAAGCTCCGGCCGCACCGGCTGGGCTTGGCGGCACGGCGCCGGCCAACACTGACTGGACCGCGCCCAGCGCCACCAACCGCGCCACCCGCTATGCGCCGCTAGACCAGATCAACGCCGCCAACTTCAACACCATGGAAGTGGCCTGGCGCTTCAAGACCGACAATTTCGGCAATCATCCCGACGCCTTCTTCAATTCGACACCGCTGGTGGTGAAAGGCCGCATGTACGCCACCGTCGGCCTGCAGCGCTATCTGGTCTGCATCGATCCGGCCAACGGCCAGCTGCTCTGGACCTACCGCCATGACGAGAATGGCCGGTTGGGCGCGCGCGGCGGCTCAGGCTGGGGCTGCGCCTATTGGACCGATGGCACCGAAGAACGCATCCTTTATGTCACCATCAGCTATCAGCTGATCTCGATCGACGCCAAGACCGGCCTTCCCGATCCCAAATTCGGCAACGGCAAGGAAGTCGATCTGCGCCTGGACTGGGATCATACCGTCGATCCGCGCTCGCCCATCGTTGGCCTGCATGCCGCGCCGACCGTGGTGCGCAACACCGTGGTGGTGGGCGCGGCTTCTGCCTCCAGCGGCCCCGGCCATATCCGCGGCTTCGACGTCAAAACCGGCAAGCGCAAATGGATTTTCCACACCGTGCCGCAGAAGGGCGAGTTCGGCTATGACACCTGGGGTCCGGGACAGCCCGAGACCGCCACCAACACCGGCGTCTGGGCGCCGATGACGGCGGATGAGGAGCTGGGCACCGTCTATTGCGGCGTCGAACTGCCTCAGGCCGACTGGATCGGCAAGACCCGCACCGGCAACGCCCTCTTCACCGAAACGCTGGTGGCGCTGGATTGCGACACCGGCACGCGCAAATGGCATTACCAGACCGAACATCACGGTCTGTGGGACCGCGATATCTGCGCCGCTGCCATTCTCTACGACCTGCCCTATAACGGCCGGATGGTGAAGGCGCTGGCCCAGCCGACCAAGCAGGCCTTCCTCTTTGTGCTCAACCGCGAAACCGGCCAGCCGATCTGGCCGATCGAGGAGCGCCGGGTCGAAGCCGGCAATGTGCCGGGTGAATATTACGCCCCGACCCAACCCTTTCCTTCAAAGCCGCCGCCATTCGACCATCAGGGCTTCACGCGCGACGACGCCATCGACTGGACGCCGGAAATCAAGGCCAAGGCGCAGGAGATCCTCAACCATTATCATCTCGGCCCGATCTACACCCCGCCGATCCTTGCGACCGACACGATCTGGGGCACGATCACCACGCCGGAAAACCAGGGCGGTTCCAACTGGCCGGGCGGCTCGCTCGATCCGGAGAACGGCGTCTTCTACATCTATTCCAAGTCGACGCCGCAGGTTTACGCCATCCGCCAGGGCGCGGACGGCAATGCCTCTCCCGCCGGCAGCACCGGCACGGGCACCAACGACAATATGGGCGGCGGCTTTGGCGGCTCGGCCAATCCGGGCGGCCGCGCCGGCGGCCTGGGCGGTCCAGTTCGTCCGGGCACGCGGGACGGTCTTGCCGATCCAATCTCCCCGCTGCAGCTCACCATCGGCGGCATGTCGATCCTCAAGCCGCCCTATGGCCGCATCACCGCCATCGACCTGAAGACCGGCAACAAGATGTGGCAGGTCGCCCATGGCGAGACGCCGGACTACATCAAGAACAGTCCGCTGCTGAAAGGCGTCACCATTCCGCGCACCGGCCAGTCGGGCGTAGCGGGCGTGCTGACCACCAAGAGCCTGGTGATCTGCGGCGACACCGGCCAGTTCACCGACGCGCAAGGCCGTAAGGCCGCGCGCTTCCGCGCCTATGACAAGCAGACGGGCCGGGAAGTAGGCGCCGTCTTCATGGACCAGGCCCAGACCGGTTCGCCCATGACCTACATGCTGAATGGCCGCCAATATATCATTGTGGCCAGCGGCGGCCTGAACGGCGCGGAATACATCTGCTACAGCCTGCCCGGCGCCAATGTGCCGGCAGGCGGCCGTGGCGGACGCGGCGGCGGCCGTGGTGCGCCTCCGGGCGGTCCGGGCGCGCCTCCGGGCGGTCCGGGCGCGCCGGGCGGACGTGGGCCAGCGCCGGGTAACGGTGGCGACTGAGGCCTTTTTCACCGCATGACGATGCAAAAGGGGCCTCTCAAGGGCCCCTTTTTCATTCTATTCTTCCCGCCAGAAAAGGATCTTCGCCATGCTCACCCGCCGCACCGCCCTGAAATCTGGCGCCGCCGCCCTGGCGCTCGCTGCCGCGCCCGCCCGTGCCGCTGACGCGAAGCTGGCGGCGCTGTTCGACACCTTTGTGCAGGAAGACCTCGACCTTTCACCGCTTTCCGCCACCAGCCTGGGACTGGATACGGCCAAGCGGGCGCATCAGCGCCGCGAGATCGACGATTCCTCCCTGGCCGGCATCGCCAAGGCCAAGGCGCTGAACAGCAGCCAGTTGAAGCGGTTGAACGCAATCCCCCGTGCCGGACTTACGGGCGCCGACCAGCTCAACTACGACATCGTCGCTTATGAGCTCAGCAACATCGACGCCTCCAACAGGGAATTCAGTTACGGCCCGCCCGGCGCCGGCCAGCCTTATGTCGTCTGTCAGCTCAGCGGCAGCTATTGCAACTTGCCTTCCTTCCTAGACAGCCAGCATCCCATCGAGAACAAGGCCGATGCCGAGGCCTATCTGTCGCGACTGGAAGGTTTCGCCCGGGTGATGGATGAGGAGATCGAAGTCGCCCGTCACGACATGGGCATGAACGTGGTGCCGCCCGATTTCGCGCTGGCCAAGACGGCAGTGCAGATGGGCCAGCTGCGCGCCGAGAAGCCCGCGACCTCGAATTTGGTGATGTCGCTGGTGAACCGCGCCCGGGCAAAAAAGATCGCCGGCGATTGGGCCGCGCCTGCGGCCAAGATCGTGGCGGATAAAATCTATCCGGCGCTGAACCGCCAGATTGCGCTGGTGCGGCAAATGCAGCTGCGCACCCGCCATGACGCCGGCGTCTGGGCCCTGCCCAAGGGCGGCGATTATTACCGCGCCTCGCTCACCGCCTGGGCCACCACCGACAAGACGCCGGAGGAGATTCACAAACTCGGCCTTGCCATTGTCGCCGACCATACGGCGCGGCTTGACGTCCTGATGAAAAAGCAGGGGCTGACGCGCGGCACCGTCGGGGAACGGCTGCGCGCGATGTTCAAGGATCCGCGCTATCTCTATCCCAACACCGACGCAGCCAAGAACGGGATTATCGCCGACCTCAACATGCATGTGCGGCAGGTTCGCGCGGTACTGCCGAAATATTTCGGCGCCCTGCCGAAAGCCAATCTGGAAATCCGCCGTGTCCCGAAGAACATCGAGGCCGGCCAGCCCCAGGGCTATTACAACAGCCCGACGCTGGATGGAAAACGCCCCGGCATCTACTGGATCAATCTGCGCGACACCGCCGAGCTTCCCAAATGGACGCTGGGCACGCTGACACACCATGAGGGCATTCCCGGCCATCATCTGCAGCTTTCCATCCAGAACGAGGCCAGCCTGCCGCTGCTGCGCAAGATGATGGGATTTTCTGCTTACGAGGAAGGCTGGGCGCTTTATTCCGAGCAGCTGGCGGTGGAAATGGGTGAGTTCGCCAGCGACCCGGTGGGCGAGATCGGCCAGCTCCACGATTCCATGTTCCGCGGCGTGCGCCTGGTGGTAGACAGCGGCATGCACGCCCTGAAATGGAGCCGCGAGCAGGCGGTAAAATATTATGTCGACACCCTAGGCGATCTGGAGGCGTCGGCCATCACCGAGGTTGAGCGCTATGCCGTCTGGCCCGGCCAAGCCTGCAGCTACATGCTGGGCAAGCTCTCCATTCTTGCCAACCGCGAGCGGGCGCAGAACGCAATGGGCGCCAAGTTTGATATCCGCAAATTCCACGACGCCGTGCTGCTGAACGGGGCCATGCCGCTGAAGCTGCTGGACGGGGTGGTGGACAAGTATATCGGCGGGGCGAAATCCTAAGCCGCTGCCGAAGCGCGCGCGATGCTGGAGCGCGCCGTGACGGCGCTGAAAACTGATCCGGTTGTGGCGCTGGCAAACTTCAATAAGGCCGATGGCGGCTTTCGCGACCGCGACCTTTATGTTGCCTGCTTCGGCGCCCGCAACGGCATCGTCCGCTCGCATATCGATCCCAAGCAGCTGGGCGTAGAAGTCAGGACACTCAAGCAGCCGGACGGCGCGGCTTTCGGGCGCAAGCTTTTCAACGCCGCCAAACTGGGCCGCATCGCCACCGTGGATTATGAATACTATGCCCCCGGCGGCGGCGCCCATGTCCCCAAGCGCTCCTATGTGACGCGGGTGGGCAACGAAGGCTGCCTGGTCGGCTATTACATGTAACGCCCCCGCCATCCCGGGCGGGCTTTCGGACTGTGTTGCGTGCGTTTTCCCATTCGCTATCGCAACAGGTCCCATGGCTGTCGCTCATATCCTCACCGTCGCCTTCCAGGGCACGGCTCGCGAAGGCTTTGGCAATTGCCCGGCTATTTCTCCGGCACGGTGACGGTCTTCATCGGCCCCATGCCGGTGACCAGCAGGATCAGATCTTCGTCCTTCGAGCCGTCCCAATGCACCTTGCCCGCAAGGTCGGTGGCAAAGCTGCCCTGCGGCAGCGGCCAGGTTGTCTTGGGGTCCCAATGATCACCGGTGGAAACCCACCAGGTGCCCTTCACGACATAGGCCCAGCGGTCGGTGGTGTGGAAATGCGGATGGCTCATCTGCCCCTTGGGCCATTTGATCAGGATGCCATAGGGGCCGGGCTTGTCGGGATCGCCATAAAGCGTCGTCTGCAACTGGCCCAGGCTTTCCTTATTCCACTTCAAGTCCTTGGGCAGGGTGAAGGTGGCGTGGGTGGAGTCCGGCTTCACCGCCGTTTTCGGGATGGTCTGGGCAACAACAGGAAGCGCGGGCAAGGCGGCGGCAAGGACAAGGGCGGCAATGGCGATACGCATGACATCTCCGGTTTTGAGCGGGGGCACGCTAATATGGCCGCCGCCGGCCGGGGCCGTGGCCTTTTCGCACATGGAACCCAAAGTTCCCGCCGCCCGTTATCAGGAGGAACGCGGGAGGCTTGTCATGAAACCCATCGTTATTCTGGGCGTGGTCCTGATTGTGCTGGGCATTGGCGGCCTGGTTTTCCGCAGCGTGCATTGGACCGAGACCAGGAACGTCGCCAATATCGGCCCCATCCATATCAATTCCGAAGAAGACCACAGCGTCTGGATTCCGACGGCAGCGGGTATCCTGGCGGTCGTTGCCGGGCTGGGCCTGGTAGTGTTGGGCCGTAAATCGGCCTAAGAGGCGTCACCATCCCGTCATTTCGGTGACTCAGGCGCTCAACCCCTGAGAACGCCGCTCCCAGCCTCGCGCCTTCGCACGTGCGAAGGCCATTACAACGTTGACATTGGCGGAAACCGCCCGGAATCATGGTGTCAATGCCGCGACCGCGGCCAACGAAAAACAAAACAACCGATTTCAAGGGAGACGCTCATGAAGACCTTCGCCAAGGTTGGCCTGCCCGCGCTTGCCATCGCCGCCGGCGCGGCCATCGCTTTCGCACCGCCCGGTTTCGCCCAGTATCAGAACGCGCCGCCCCATGGGCCCCATGAGTTCATGACGGCGTCCATCAGCGATCCAAAGGGCGCGATGCCCGATTCCTCGCGCATCGTCGTCAAGCTGCCCAACGAGATCAAATGGACGGGTAACAAGGCCCTCGTCTATGGCGATCCCACCAAGGCGGGCGATCCCTACGGCGTCCTGGTGAAATTGGCTCCGGGGCAATTTTCCCAGCCGCACACGCTTGCCAACGACCGCTGGGTCTATGTCGCTTCCGGCACCTTGTGGGTCAGCGACAGCGACGCGAAATCGAGCTATCCGGTCAAGGCCGACAACTTTGTCACCAATCTCGCCAAGACCACGATCGTGGACGGCAACCGCGCTGGCGCGACAGAGCCCACTGTGCTGATCATCACCGGTGTCGGATCGCCGGATAATCGCATCATGAGCGATTATTCGCAGACCACCACCGTCAAGGCGAGCGATCCCGCCGGTCCGGCGCCAAACGTGTCTCACATCACGATCGCGGAGGTCTCGACCACCGGCAACCAGAACCTCTATGGCGGCGGCCAGGGTGCCTCTACGGAGGGCACGCCTTACGGAGTCATTCAGACCTGGACGCCGGGGCGTTATTCCTCGCCGCACTACCACCCGCACCCCCGCTATATCTATGTCCTGACGGGGACCTGGTGGGTCAGCTCCAGCACCTTCCATGACACGCGGCTGACTTATCCGGTCCCGGCCGGCAGCTTCGTCCAGGATCTTCCCAAGGGCATCCATTGGGACGGCAACCGCCTCAATGATCCTCAGACCACGCGGCTCTATATCAGCGGCGTCGCACCGGCGACCAACCAGGCCGTGGACGAAGACGGCAAGGAAGTCATGAACGCCGGGCGCGGCGGACGCGGCGCCGCTGCTGCAGGCGGCGCGCCGGCTGCCGGCCGCTGAGTGGAATAATGGCGTATCGGCGCCGCCCGCCCCTTGGTGCGGGCGGCGCTGCTGTATGAAGGGGAACGCATGAATCTGGACAAGCCGGCGGGACGTAAATTCCATCCCATCTATCTCCTGCTGCTGGTGCCGTTCGTGGCGCTGCTCTGGGTGCCGTTCTATGACCGCGCCGAGCCCAGTCTGATGGGCATTCCCTTCTTCTACTGGTACCAGATGGCCTGGACGCTGCTGGGCGCAGTCTGCACCTATCCGGTGTATCTGAATGAGGAGCGCGGCCGCAAATGAGCGCGCATCCCATCGCCATCGCCGTTTTCCTTGTCCTGTTCGTGCTGGTCTCGTGCCTTGGCTTCGTCGCCACCAAGTGGCGCAAGGCCGATCTGCATTCCGTCCATGAATGGGGCCTGGGCGGACGCAGCTTTGGCACCATCATCACCTGGTTCCTGCTCGGCGGCGATCTCTACACCGCCTACACCTTCATCGCCGTTCCGGCGGCGATGTTTGCGGGCGGCGCGGCGGGTTTCTTCGCCGTGCCCTATACCATCCTGATCTATCCCATCCTGTTCCTGTGCTTTCCGCGCCTGTGGGCCGTGGCGCACCGTCACGGCTATGTCACCGCCGCCGACTATGTGAAGGGCCGCTTCGGCAGCAAGACGCTGGCGCTGGCCATCGCGCTGACCGGCATCGCCGCCATCGTTCCCTATGTGGCGCTGCAACTGGTGGGCATGCAGGTGGTGTTCGCGGCCCTGGGCATTCCTTCGACCTTCGCCGGCATTCCCAACCTGCCGGTGATCATCGCCTTCGCCGTGCTGGCGGCCTACACCTATTCCAGCGGCTTGCGCGGCACGGCGCTGACCGCGGTGGTCAAGGACCTGCTGATCTACATCACGGTGCTGACCGCCATTGTGGTGATCCCCGCGGCCCTGGGCGGCTATGGCAAGGTCTTCGCCAGTATCGATCCCAAGCAGCTCATTCTGGCGCAAGGCAGCGATACCAGCCTGGGCGCCACTT
>Ga0105245_10003742_pt1 | contig 13553 bp, 9 predicted proteins | sample KBSM54metaG_FD_81523 | JGI IMG/M metagenome (GOLD analysis project Ga0105245, IMG submission 81523) | Miscanthus rhizosphere microbial communities from Kellogg Biological Station, Michigan, USA - KBS M5-4 metaG | ecosystem: Host-associated > Plants > Roots > Rhizosphere > Soil | place: Michigan... | reverse complement strand
GCCGGATCGAAGTCGCCCACCGCGATCACGGCCTGAAGATCCGGACGGTACCAGCTCTTATAGAACGAACGAAGACGAGCCGGCGTCGCCGTCATGATGCTCTGGTCGTTCCCGATCGGCAGACGCTCGGCGTACTTCGATCCGCGCAACGCGATCGGCAGCCATTGGTGCAGCATGCGGTCGCCGGCACCCTTGCCCAACCGCCATTCCTCGCGAACGACACCGCGCTCGTTCGTCACTTCGGTCGAGTCGAACACCTGACCGTGTGCCCAATCCTCGAGGATCGTGAACGCTTGCTCCACGAGACGCGCCGTGTCCGTCGGCACGGGAAGGATGTACACCGTCTCGTCGAAGCCGGTGTAGGCGTTTAGGTCCGCCCCGAATCGTACACCTATGGACTGGAGGTATTTGACCAGATCGTTCTTGGCGAAGTGGGTGGTCCCGTTGAACGCCGTGTGCTCGACGAAATGCGCCAGACCGAGTTGATCGTCCGTCTCCAGCACCGAACCGGCGTTGACGACCAACCGCAGCTCCGCGCGCTTCTCCGGCTTCTTGTTCTGCCGGATGTAGTAGCGAATTCCATTCGGCAGCGTGCCGACTTTGACCTTCGGATCGGTTGGAAGCGGTGCCGTCAAAGAAGGCGCCGCGGTCGCCGGCTGCTGTTTGGGCGCTTGGGCGATCGCAGGCGCGCTCGCCAACAACAGCGCGAGGGGGTATGCGCGTTTGTTCATTGTGATGACTGCTCGTAGGTATGGGCGGGCATAAGACGGTCGAGTCTTGAAGTCTGGTGGGACCGACCGCCGCCAGCAACACAGAGTTATATGCCTGAACCGCCTGGTCGTTTCCTGTTTTCAACTCGCTTTCACTTTCCTTTCTCGAGCCCGCTCGGTTGCCGCGGGCACTGAATGCAAGCCATCTTGGTGCCTGCCTCGGGTTCCATAGTTCCCCCACGTGAGACCCCTATGAAGCGCCTGGTCCTGACCCTCTCCACGCTCGTCGCGCTCGCGCCTGCCGCGGCGCAAAACGCCTCGCCCCGTTTGACGGCGGCCGACTACGACCGCGCCGTCCGGCTGCTCGGGCCGAGCGTGACTCCGCTTGTGTCGCGCAACGCGATCACCGCAACCTGGCTGTCCGATGACAGACTCTGGTATCGCGTGCGAACCAATTCCGGCTCGGAGCTCGTTCTCGTCGATCCGGCGAAAAAGACGCGCACTGTCTGCGACGCCACGGGCAGTAACTGTCCAGGCGTTCCGCTCAACGATTCGTCCGCAGCCGGTGGGCGCGGCGGCGGACGGGGCGGCCGCGGGGGCGGTGGAGGACGCGGCGGCGGTGCGGCACCCGTCGCCATGTCGCCCGACGGCAAACGAGCCGCCTTCATTCGCGACTGGAACCTCTGGGTCCGCGATGTCGCTACCGGCCAGGAAAAGCAGCTCACCACCGACGGCGCCAAAGACTTCGGCTACGCGACGGACAACGCCGGCTGGGCTGGCAGCGATCGTCCCATTCTGCTCTGGTCTCCCGACTCGAAGAAAATCGCCACGTCGCAGCAGGACGAGCGCAAAGTCGGCGACATGTATCTGGTCGAAACCAAGGTCGGCCACCCGTCGCTGCGCGCGTGGAAATATCCGCTCCCCGGCGACAGCGTCGTCGCCATGCTCCAACGCGTGATCATCGACGTGGACGCCGGTACGGTGACACGCCTTCAGCTCCCGCCGGAGTTCCACCGCGCCACGCTCGGCGACAACATCACGATGAATGACTACAACTGGAGCCCGGACGGATCGAAGCTGGCTCTGGTCTCGACGTCGCGCGACCACAAGCAGGCGATCCTCCGTGTCGCCGACACGAAGACCGGGGCCGTGCGCACCGTGTTCGAGGAGAAAGTCCCGACACACTTCGAGTCGCGCACCGGTTGGCGTGTGCTCTGGCCGACCAACGAGGTGCTCTGGTACTCGCAGCGCGACGAATGGGGTCAGCTCTACCTCTACGACCTCAACACCGGCGCGCTCAAGCGAAAGGTGACGACAGGCGAAGGTCCGGTCACGCAGATCACGCGCATTGATGAGAAAACTCGCACGATCTGGTACGCGGCGTTCGGTCGCGAGAAGGCGCAGGATCCGTACTTCGCCCACTTCTATCGCATCGGACTGGACGGCGGCACCCAGGTATCGCTGACGCCCGACGACGGCGATCACCAGATGCAGCTGTCCCCAGACGGCAAGTATCTCGTCGATACGTATTCCAGGCCCGATGCTCCGCCCGTGATCGCGCTCCGCGACGCCAACGGCGCGCTCGTGCTTCCGCTCGAGAAGGCCGACATCTCGCAGCTGGTCGCGACCGGCTGGAAGCCGCCCGTGCCGATCAAAGTCAAGGCGGCCGACGGCAAGACCGATCTGTACGGCATGATGTTCCGCCCCACGAACTTCGACCCGCAGAAAAAGTACGGGATCATCAACAACGCGTATCCTGGCCCGCAGAGCGGGAGCGTCGGCTCGCGCCAGTTCACCGCCGCTCACGGCGATAAGGAAGCGCTCGCCGAGCTGGGGTTCATCGTCGTGTCGATCGACGGACGCGGCACACCCGGCCGGTCGAAGTCGTTCCACGACGCGTACTACGGCGCGATGGGACGCGACAACACGGTTCCCGACCAGGTCGCGGGAATGAAGGACCTTGCCAGACAATACCCGTACATCGACATCGACAAGGCCGCGATGTGGGGACACTCCGGCGGCGGCTTCATCACCGCCGACGCCATGTTCCGCTATCCCGACTTCTTCAAGGTGGGCATCTCGGAATCCGGGAACCACGACCAGCGCGAGTACGAGGACGATTGGGGCGAGCGCTATCAGGGTTTGCTGACCAAGAACGCCGACGGCACCGACAGCTACGACCCCGAGGCGAATCAGAACATGGCCAAGAACCTCAAGGGCCATCTGTTGCTCGCGCACGGCACCATGGACAACAACGTGCCGCCGTACAACACCCTCCTCGTCGTCGACGCGCTGATCAAAGCCAACAAGAACTTCGATCTGCTCATGTTGCCCAACCAGCCGCACGGCTACGGCAACATGTCCAACTACATGATGCGCCGCCGCTGGGACTATTTCGTGAAATACCTCATGGGTGGCGAGCCGCCCGCCGACTACGAGATCAAAACCCCCGCCCCACGGCCGGTCACCCCGTAGTTGACCGAGCTGTCATCCTGAGCAAAGCGAAGGACCTACTGTCCATGACGAGTTGCCAGTCAAGGACGGTAGGTCCTTCGTCGCCGAGGATGTAAAATCCGGGACCGTTCTTCAAGCTCTCCTCACCGGAGTCTTACACCGTGATTCGTCGTTCCGCGCTCGCCGCGCTGCTCGCCGCGACCGCCCTCGTTCCGTCGACTCGCTCGCCTGCCTATGCCCAGGCACCGACGCGCGCTATCCGTCGCGACATCCCGCTCACGAACGCGATTCGCCATGCGCTGGCTGCCGGCACGCGCGACTCCACCGGCCGTCCGGGACGCAATTACTGGCAGCTCTGGATGGAGTACACGATCAACGTGCGCCTCGACCCCGCGACGTCCACCATCACCGGCCGCGAAACGATCAAGCTGCACAACAACAGCGACACCTCGCTCTCCTCCATCCAGCTCCGGCTGGATCAGAACATCTTTCGCGGTGAAAACCCCCGCGGCGCGTCCGTGCCCGCCGAGAATCATGAGGGTTTTGTAATTACGGACCTCAAGGTGGATGGGTCGGCGATCGACCTCACCGCCCCAGCCCAATCGTTCGGGCGCGGGCGCGGCGCCGGGTCGGCGCCAGGCGGCGCCTCCATCAACGGGCTGCATCTCACCTCCGCGCGCCTGAACCTCGCCACCCCCATCGCGGCGAAAGGCGTCGCCACTCTCGAGGTATCGTGGCACAACAAGCTCGCCGGCGGACCCGGCGGCGCCGGCCACCGCATGACCCAACGCTGGGGCGATTCCCTCTACCAGGTCGCGCAGTGGTATCCACGCGTCGCCGTGTACGACGACCTCCGCGGCTGGGACCTCGAGCCCTACCTCGGTCCATCAGAGTTCTATAATAACTTCGGGCGCTTCGACGTCAGCATCGACGTGCCTTCTGGCTGGATCGTCGGCGCAACCGGCGTGCTGCAGAATCCCGCGCAGGTTCTGTCGTCGACCGCGCGCGATCGCTTGGCACATGTGCTCGAATCCGATTCCACACGCACGATCGTCGGCGCCGATGAGACGCTCGCGTCGTCCGCGGGCGGCGACCGCCAGGTCTGGCATTTCGTCGCCGACACGGTGAACGACTTCGCCTGGGCCACGGCGCGTCACTGGGTGTGGCAGGCCACACGCGCCACGATCCCCGGCCGAGGTCCAATCCCCGTCAACATCTACTATCTGCCCGGCCGCGCGGCGCAATTCTCCAACTCCGGCCCGATCCTTCGGCACGCCCTCGAGTTCTATTCCAAGCTCTGGATGCCGGACCCGTTCCCCCAGCACACCATGGTCGACGGTCCCGACACCGGTATGGAATACCCGATGTTCGTGATGTCCAACGACGGAGCCGCCGATCACGAGACCGGCCACCAGTGGTGGCCGATGACCGTCAGCAATAACGAAACCTGGTACGGCTGGATGGACGAGGGCTTCAATCAGTACATGAACATCCTCTCCGGCGCCGATGCCGCGCGCCGTACCCCCGACCTCGACGGACGCGGACAGTCCTACGGCTTCACCAGCGGCGACGAGCGCGAAGGCTCGCTCATGTGGAACGAGAATTACGGCGGCCCGCTCTACTCCTTCCAGGCGTACACCAAAACGCCGCTCATGCTCTCCATGCTCGGCGGAATCGTCGGCGACACCGCTGTCTGGCGCGCGCAATCAGAGTACGCGAAGGCCTGGCGCTTCAAGCATCCGTCCCCGTGGGACTACGCGTTCTTCATGAACAACGCGCTGCACCGCGACCTCGGCTGGTTCTGGTACTACTGGCTCTTCACCACCGAATCCGTCGACGGCTCTATCCAGTCCGTGACGACGAACGGCGACCACACGATCGTCACGGTGAAACAGGACGGCCAGATGCCGGCGCCCATCGTGCTGAAGCTCCAGGTCGCGCCGGGAACCACGCCGATCAAAGCGCCGGCGAACTCCACCGTTGCCGGCGATACCGTCGTCGTCACCTATCCGGTCGATGTTTGGCTCAACGGCGTAAGCAAAACATTCAAAGCGGACATCCAAGTAGGAGGCCGAAAGGTCGAGAAGGTCACTTTGGATCCGCACTGTCGTTTCCCCGACCGGGATCCGTCGGACAACGTCTGGCCGCGCGCCGCGGCGACGTCAGCCGGCGAGGGTCGCGGGCAAACGCGGGGTCGTGCCTCGTGCGGATGAACCCACGCGGGATCGGGGAGGTACCATGCTCCGTCGTTCGATTCGCATCGCTGCGCTCGCCGCCGTCACTGTCCCGGTAGTTGCCTTCACCTTCGGTGGTTGGGTCGTCATCACCGTCGACTCGCTCCCCGAGTATGCCGTCGCTGGAAAACCCACGACGCTCACGTACACGGTGCGACAGCACGGAATCACGGTGCTTGGCGGCCTGCGTCCCTATGTCGTCGCGCGGAACGCGTCGACCGTCGTCGAAGCGAAAGCAGGAGAGACCTCTCCGTCGCACTACTCGGCGACGTTGACGCTGCCGCGTGACGGCGCCTGGACCATCGACATTCGTTCGGGTTTCATGAACAGCACGATGTCGACGCCGCTCATGCCGGTGCGCGCAATCGCGGCGGGGGCGCCCGCGCCGCAACCGATGCCCGACGTACTGCGTGGAAAGCACCTGTTCGTCGCCAAGGGTTGCGTCACCTGTCACGTTCATCCCGAGACTCCGGAGTGGCAGTCGATCAACGTCGGGCCAAATCTCACCGGCCGCCGTTATGTGCCGGAGATTCTCTCCGCGTTCCTCGACGATCCCGAAAAAAGCCCGCTCTCGAAGAGCGCGCAGCCCGGTGGCGCGCGAATGCCGAAGCTCGGTCTCGATTCGCGCGAGATCACCTCGCTTGTCGCCTTCGTGAATGGCGGGAATGCCGTCGCGAGCGGCTCGAAAGAAAAGCCCTAGAGCCGAAGCGCCGCGCGGACCGCCGTCACGATGTCGCCGGGTGGAAGCGTTCCGTCCACCTGGATCGCGTCCCGCGGCGGCTCAAGCGTTGCGAGCTGACTGTCGAGCAGCTCCGGCGGCGCATAGTGGTGCTGGCGATGCTCGAGCCGCTTGCGCAGCACGTCCGCCGGCACGTCGAGATACACGAATCGCACCGTGCCGTCCGGCGCGTTGCCCGGTGTGAGCACTTGTCGGTAAGACTCTTTGAGCGCCGAGCAAGCCAGGACGGCATTGCGCCCATCGCGGATCACGCGATCGATCACGTCACGCAACGTCGCGAGCCACGGTGCGCGGTCGGCATCGGTCAAGCCGATCCCACGATGCATCTTCGCCACGTTCTCCGGCGAATGGAAATCGTCCGCGTCGTAGAAAGCCCAACCGAGCGCCCGGGCGAGCGCTGATCCCACGAGCGTCTTCCCCGCCCCCGCCACCCCCATCACGACGATCACTCGGGGCCCGATCGCAGCATCAACCATCGCTATTCACGCCGAGTCGCCGAGCCGCCGAGTCGCCGAGCCGCCAATTCGGTGCGCTTTCTGCAGAGACCGTCGGCGTGCCTTCCATGCGATCGCTGACGGTCGAGCCGGGAGTCCCCGATTCGCTGAAGCTCGAGGAGTTCCGGATTCCCGCCGCCGATCGCGGATCGGTGCTCGTCCGCACAGTCGCACTCGGCGTTTGCGGTACCGATCGCGAAATCATCGCCGGCGACTACGGATCGCCACCGCCCGGCCACAAGCGCCTCATCATCGGGCATGAATCGCTTGGCGTGGTCGAGGAGGCACCGAAGGGCGTGAGTCTGTATCCCGGCGACGTCGTCGTGGGCATCGTCCGCCATCCCGATCCCGTGCCATGCGCGAACTGCGCCGTCGGCGAATGGGATATGTGTCGCAATGGGCGTTACACGGAGCATGGTATCAAGTCGCTCGATGGCTTCGGCTCGGAATTCTGGCGCGTTGAGCCTTCATTTGTCGTGCCCGTCACTCGGTCCCTCGGCCTCGCCGCAGTGTTGGCCGAACCGGCGAGCGTCGTCGCCAAGGCGTGGGAGCATTGCGAGCGCATCGGGCGTCGCGCGCAATGGGACCCGCAAACGGTGCTCGTGACTGGCGCGGGACCGGTCGGTTTGCTCGCCGCCCTTTTCGGACAGCAGCGCGGCCTCGAGGTCCATGTCTTCGACCGGGTCGGGGACGGACCGAAGCCAGACATCGTGCGCGCGCTCGGCGCCACGTATCACCGCGAATCACTCGACCTGGTCCCCGGCGACTTCGACGTCATCATTGAGTGCACCGGCGCGCCGTCCGTGATCGCCGGCGTTCTTGGGCGAAGTGCCCGTGATGGGCTGGTGTGCCTTCTTGGCGTCTCGGGCAGCGCCGGTGTGCAATCGGTTGATCTCGGGTCGCTCAACAGAGAGGTTGTGCTCGATAACCGCGTCATTTTCGGATCCGTGAACGCCAATCGACGCCACTACCAGGCGGCCATCGAAGTGCTGGCCCGCGCGGATCATGCCTGGTTGCACCGCTTCATCACGAAGCGGGTGTCACTCGCTGATTGGAAAGAAGCGTTCGTTCCTCGGGCAGACAGCATCAAGACCGTCGTGTTGTTCGACGACAATGCAATCCCGAACATCGATTGAGCGCAGAACATGGCAGATCGCATCGAGGACTACGCACTCATCGGCGACTGCGAGACCGCCGCACTCGTGTCGCTCCGGGGTTCGATCGACTGGCTCTGCTGGCCGCGCTTCGATTCCGGGGCCTGCTTCGCCGCGTTGCTCGGCACTCCCGAGAACGGGCGCTGGCTTCTCACGACGGTCGACGCGGATGCGCGCGTCTCACGACGCTACCGCGGCGACACGATGATCCTCGAGACCGACTACGAGACGACCGACGGTGCCGTTCGCGTCATCGATTTCATGCCGCTGCGCGACCACCGGTCGAACGTCGTCCGGACCGTCGTCGGGCTTCGCGGCCGCGTCGCGATGCACACGCAGATCATCTTCCGTTTCGAGTACGGCTCCATCGTACCCTGGGTGAGCCGGCTCGACGATGGTTCTTTGCGCGTCATCGCCGGCCCCGACATGATCGTCGTGACCTCGGACGTCGAGCTGCGGGGAAAGGAGCTCACCACCGTCGGCGAGTTCACCGTGGACGAAGGCGAACGCGCATCGTTCGTCATGACGTGGGGACCCTCGCACCTGGGCCCGCCCAAGACCGCCGATCCCGACAAGGCGCTGACGTCGACGGAGCAGTTTTGGACACACTGGGCCAGTGTCTGCAGCTACAAAGGCGAATGGCGCGAGGCGGTCATGCGCTCCGTGGTCACCCTCAAAGCCCTCACCTACGCGCCCACCGGCGCCATCGTCGCCGCGCCGACGACGTCGCTGCCTGAGCAGATCGGGGGCGTTCGAAATTGGGACTACCGCTTCTGTTGGCTGCGCGACGCGACTCTTACACTGCTCGCGATGATGGACGGTGGCTATTTCCGCGAGGCTGAAGCGTGGCGCGACTGGCTGCTTCGCGCCGCGGCCGGAAGCCCCGACCAGGCGCAGATCATGTACGGCGTCGCCGGAGAGCGGATGCTGCGCGAATGGGAGGTCCCGTGGCTCCCGGGTTATGAAAACTCTAAACCCGTGCGGATCGGCAACGCGGCGCACGAGCAGTTGCAGCTCGACGTCTACGGCGAGGTCATGGACGCCCTCCACCAGGCGCGTCTGGGTCAAATCAAGGAGGTCGCTGACGCCTGGTCGCTCGAAAAAAACCTCGCCAAGCGACTGGAGCAGATTTGGGAACAACCCGACCAGAGCATCTGGGAAGTGCGCGGGGAGCCGCAGCACTTCACGCACTCCAAGGTCATGGCATGGGTCGCCTTCGATCGCGCGATCAAGAGCGCCGAGATGTTTGGTCTCGACGGACCGATCGACCACTGGCGCGAGCTACGCGAGAAGATTCACGCCGATGTCTGCGCGAAAGCCTTCGACCCGGAGCTGAACGCCTTCGTTCAGTCGTACGGATCGAAGCTCGCGGACGCCAGCGTGTTGCTCATTCCGCTCGTCGGCTTCCTGCCGCCGAGCGATCCACGCATCCGCGGCACCGTCGAGTTTGTGGAAAAGCACCTCCTCGTCGACGGGTTTGTGCTTCGCTACGACAGCGCCAAGACCGATGACGGCTTGCCCGACGGCGAAGCCGCCTTTCTCGCCTGCAGCTTCTGGCTCGCCGACAACTACATACTCCTCGGTCGCCGCGCCGACGCCGTTCGGCTGTTCGAGCGCCTGTTGTCGCTTCGCAACGACGTCGGGCTGTTGGCCGAAGGATACGATCCGCTCCTGCGCCGCCAAGCCGGCAACTTTCCGCAGGCCTTCTCGCACATCGCTCTCGTCAGCACGGCGTTCAACCTCGGACACGTCGACTTTGAAAAAACGCCGCGGCCCGCGGAGCAGCGTCGCGACGGCGTGATGAGTCCGTAGTCGGGGTCGCTTGTCAGGTGCCGCGCGGCCGGTAGGTTCCTCAGCCATGTCGGCTACCCCTGACGCCGGCGTCCGAGATCAGCGGCGCGACTCGCTTTCCCTCGCGTGGAAGCTGCCGATTGTCATGACCGGCGGCATCACCGCCGCGTTGACCGTGCTCCTCGTCTCGACCTACCTCGTGCTGCGAGGACGAGCCGAAGCTCGAACGCGCGATCGCATGTCGCACGCCGTCATCGAGCTCGCGCGCGAAGTCGACCAGGCGCTCACTGAACGCGAGAAACAGTTCAGAGAGATCACCGTGCAGGATGCGGTGCGGCGTGCCCTCCTCGACGCTCTGCGACGAGCGCCGGTCGACACGCTCACGTTGCGACGGATCCTCGCCCAGAATGGTGCTCCACCCGACTCTGCGCGGCCCACGGAGCTCTGGGACCTGCAAGGGAACCGGCTGCTGGCCGTTGGCCCACCCCTCGAGGACGAGGGTCGACCGACGCCGCCGCCTCCCATTGATTCACGGCGGGTCTTCTTCAGCAGCATGCAGCAGAGCGGCGAGCGCGTTCGCTACTGGATCGTTGCGTCGATTTACGACGGTGGCCGACTCGCGGGATACCTCGCGCAGTCGCGGTTCGTCAGCGGGCAACGCGAATCGCTGCAAATGGTTCGCGAGTTCTTGTTCGACAGCATCACGTCGTACCTGCGAAACGCCGACGGCTCGGTCTGGGTGACGACCCCCAATCGCTCCGCGGCCGCGCCGGATCGCGTTCGTCGCACGGCGACCGGATTGGTCGCCTTCCGTCCCGGCGTCGGCGATTTGTTTGTCGCCGAAGCGCCTGTCCCGAGGGCGCCGTGGGTCTTCGCCATCGAGCTTCCCGTCGCGATGGCGCTCGAGCCGCTGGTCGGGCAAACGCTGCGATTGCTCGTGCCGCTCAGTCTTCTCGTCATCTTCGTTGGCGCGGTGCTCTCGCTCTTCATCGGCCGTTACATCACGCGCCCTCTCACCGAGCTCACGAAGGCGGCGGAATCGGTTTCGCGCGGCACCTACGATCGCGCCGTCACCGGCGGGCACGATGAGCTGGGACGATTGGCGGCAAGCTTCGACGCCATGGCGCGCCAGGTGGGGACGGCACGGCGCGAGCTCGAGCAACGCGCGAATGAAGCCGACACGGCGCGCCGCGAGGCCGAGGGCGCGAACCGCTCCAAGAGCAACTTCCTCGCGATGATGAGCCATGAGCTGCGCACTCCCCTCAACGCCATCGGCGGCTACACGCAGCTGCTGCAAATGGGCGTCCACGGTCCGCTCACACCGGACCAGGAACGAGCGCTCGCGCGCATCGAGCGAAGCCAGGCACACCTTCTCGCGTTGATCACGGACATTCTCGACTTCGCGCGAATCGACGCCGGCCAGGTGCAATTCAACGTACGCGACGTCTTCGTCGACGATGTGCTCGCGAGTGTCGACGCGCTCGCCACGCCGCTGTTGCGCGGTCGGCCGCTCGTATTCACCTGCGTCAGGTGCGCGCCCCATCCCCCGATCGCCGTCCGAGCCGACCGCGACAAGCTCTGTCAGGTGTTGCTCAATCTTGCGGGCAACGCGATCAAGTACACGCCCGACGGTGGAGAAGTCTCGGTTGACCTCGACCTGGACGACCGCGTCGTTCACGTGAGTGTCCGCGACACCGGACCGGGAATTCCCGAGGATCAGCTCGGGCGGATCTTCGAGCCGTTCGTCCAGGGCGAGCGCTCGCTCAATCGACCCGATGAAGGCGTTGGCCTCGGACTGGCGATCAGTCGCGAGCTCGTCGCCGGCATGGGAGGTACTCTCGCCGTCGAGAGCGAGCTCGGTCGTGGTTCCGTCTTCGTCGTCACGCTGCCACGCGTCACGACGTCCGCCGGCGTCTCTCCCGGCCTCTCGCTCTCACAAACCCCGACCGCTGCCGTCTAACGGGCGTCTGCCATCGCCCGTCTCAGTGGATCCACGCGATTCCGTTTCCCGGATTCGCGAAGCGCGTGAACACCTCGGGATCGTGTCCAGGCACGATCAGCCTTGCATCGCTCGCCAGACCGAGCATGCGTCCCTGCGCGTTCACGTTCGACGCCGCGTCGAGCGTCTGCGCGATCGGCACGCGGCGCGCCATGTTCTCGTACAAGTACAGGTTGTCCGACGCGATCACGATCGTGTTCGCACCGTTCTTCACCGCCGCGAACTGCGACGCGAATGTGTGCTTCCCGCCCGTGTACACGGTAATCCCGGGAATGATCTCCTTCGCGTCGCCGTCCACCAACATCAACCGGCCTTGTCGCGCGATGTCCGCCAGCACCTTCGCGTCGCCCGCGTCGATCGCCCGATCGCGCACCACGCCCGCCGAGTCGAGATGATGCAGAAACTCTTCACGCTGAATCCAGACGCGCGCCTTGGGAAACAGATCGATGCCGTCCAAGTGGTCCCAGTGCACGTGCGAGACGATCACGTCGGTCACATCGTCGGCTTTGACTCCAGCCCGTTCGACCGCGTCGCTCGGTGGCAGGAAATTCGTCGGCCGCCATCGCGTCACGAAATCGGCCCGGTGAAAGCCGGCATCCACGAGCACGTTCCGCCCGTCCGATCCCTTGAGCAACCACACCATCATCGCGATGTCGAGACGCCTGCTGGTGTCAGCGCCCTGGATCAGACTTGCCACGCGAAAGTTTGGCAGCGTTGCGTATCGCACCGCGTAGACCTCGTAACTCGGCGCGCGCCACATCCCCAGCGACATCACAGTCCCCACCACCGCCGTCGCGATCACCGCCAACCGCCGCCAGTTCGTCGCCATCCGTCCTCCAAGTCGCCGAGTCGCCGAGTCGCCGAGTCGCCCTTATGAAAAATCCTTCCCATACCGACGCCCCGTGTGCACAAACCCGAGCTTTTCATAGAACGCGTGCGCCTCGGTGCGTCGCAGCGCGGTGGTCACGACGAATCGCTTGCACCCCCGCGCGCGCGCCCACGCCTCGGACTCGGCGACCAGAATGCGCCCGACGCCACGTCCGCGCACACGCTCGTCGACGACGAGCAAGGTCAGCTGCCCAATGGGCGCTTCGTGATTGATCATGTACCGAAGATGGACCGTCGCCAATCCGACGACCGTATCGCCGTCTACCGCGACGACGACGCGCGCCGCGCCGCCCGCCTCCCCATCCGGGCGAAGTCGGTCCATGCGCGACGCGACCGCTTCGGTCGGCGTCGGATAACCGAGCTGCCCGCACAGCGACGCGACGGCCGGAGCGTCGCGCTCCTCGGCGTCGCGAACGAGTATGTCACTCACTTGGCCGCCTAATATTTCGCGAGATAGCTCTCCAGCTCCCACGCGCTCACCTGCGTGATGTAGTCTCGCCACTCCTGCCGCTTTGCCGCGACGAAGTGTGACGTGATGTGTTTTCCCAGAGCGTCGATGACCACATCGTCCTTCTCGAGCTCATCCAGTGCTTCGTTCAGATCGTGCGGCAGGTCGTCGATGCGAAGCCGCCGCTTCTCGCGGAAGCTCATCTCCCAGATGTTTTCGTTCACCGGCTCGCGATGGTCCGCCTTCGTCTCGATGCCGTCCAATCCGCCGGCCAGCATCACCGTGAGCGCGAGATATGGATTGGCCGCCGGATCCGGCATTCGGAGCTCGACCCGCGTCCCCAATCCACGTCGGTCGGGGACACGGATCAGCGGAGATCGATTCCGCATCGACCACGCAACGTTCACCGGCGCTTCATAGCCCGGCACGAGCCGCTTGTACGAATTGACCAACGGATTCGTGATCGCGCACATCCCGCGGGCATGCTGCAACAGTCCACCGATGTAGCGTAGCGCCGTCGTCGACAGCTCCCACTCCGCGGACGCATCCCAGAACGCGTTCTCCTTGCCGCGGAACAGGGATTGGTGCGTGTGCATCCCGCTCCCGTTTTGCCCGTAGATCGGCTTCGGCATGAACGACGCT
>Ga0105245_10003741_pt1 | contig 13557 bp, 13 predicted proteins | sample KBSM54metaG_FD_81523 | JGI IMG/M metagenome (GOLD analysis project Ga0105245, IMG submission 81523) | Miscanthus rhizosphere microbial communities from Kellogg Biological Station, Michigan, USA - KBS M5-4 metaG | ecosystem: Host-associated > Plants > Roots > Rhizosphere > Soil | place... | reverse complement strand
GGCCTCGGCCTCCTCGAGCGTGAGTTTGCGCGGCGCCTGGGCAAAGGCGGGCGCAGCCAGAAGCAGCAGCCAGACGTGCTTCATGCCGTCTGCTCCTTCCGGCCGTAGACCAGCAAATATGCAGCAGGCACGATGAACACCGTCACGATCAGCGAGACGCTTAGGCCGCCGATGATCGCGATCGCCAGAGGCGCATATGCTTCGCTGCCCGTGCCCATCTTCAAGGCCATGGGCAGCAGGCCGAACAGCGTCGCCATGGACGTCATCAACACCGGACGCAGCCGGATGCGGCAGGCACGCGCCACGGCTTCCCTCACAGGCTTGCCTTCGTCGCGTAGGCGATGTGTAAAATCGACGATCAGGATACTATTTGACACCACGATCCCGGTCATCATGATCACGCCCAGGAGGCTCTGCACATTGAGCGTCGTACTCGTCGCGGCGAGGATCAGAATCACGCCGGCCAATCCCGGAGGAACTGCCAGTAAGATCAGCGCCGGGTCGAGGAAAGAACGGAACTGCGCGACCAGAATCAGGTAGAGCAGGAGAACTGAGAGCAGGAGACCATAGCCGAAGCTCTTGAAGGACGCCCGCATGCCCTGGACCATCCCACGCACATCCACGCGGAGACCTTCGGGAATCTGCATCCCTGCCACGATACGATCCACAGCCGCGGCGACGCGCCCCAGGTCTTCCGTGCTGGGCTGCACGTACACGTCGATCGTGCGTCGGAGCTGATAGTGATCGACCTCCGTGGGCGCCTGGATACGCTCGATATCGGTTACCGCGTCGAGTTGCGTCGGCTGGGCCCTGCCGGCGGAATGCAGCGGGATGTTGCGAAGATCGGTCAAGGTCTTCACCGTATTCTCCGGATACTGCACTGTCAGCATGTAATCGTTGCCGGAATTGGGATCCACCCAAAAACTGGGAGCAATCATCTGGTTGGAAGTGAGCGCCGTAATCACATTACTGACGATTTCCTTCTGCGCCAGACCGAGTTGCGCCGCCTGGGTCCGGTCAATATTTACCTTAAGCGCTGGGTAATCCAGATCCTGCGGCGTGTAGATGTCCTGGACACCAGATTCCTTGCGCAGTTGATCTCCGATCTGCGCGGCGACGGCGTACGCCTTCTTCATATTCTGTCCGCTCACCTGGATATCCACTGGCGCGGGCAGACCAAGGTTCAGCACGGCGTCCACGAGTCCGCCGGACTGAAAGTATGCCGAGATCTCCGGCATTTCATGGGAGATCCGCGTAGAGATGCGCTGCATGTAGTCGTAACTGCCCACGCGATGTTCGGGCTTCAGCGCCACTTGGACGTACGCCGTGTGCTGGGCCGAGTTCTGCGAATAGATCGCCGAAAAGCCGGGCGTGGTGCCGATGTTTGAGACCACCATCAGCAGGTCGTCCGGCGCCACAGTAGTTCGGATTAACTGCTCGAGCTGGGCGACTTTATCGTTCGTCAGCTCAATGCGCGTCCCGGAAGGCGCTTTCATGTTGATGGTGAACATGCCGGCATCGGTGCGCGGGAAGAACGCGAGGCCGATGTAGGGGTAGAGCAGGCCGGTCGCCAGGCACAACAATAGCGTTACAGTTACCACTGTCTTAGGCACGCGTAATGCATAACCGACAAGATGGTCATAGCGGCGTAGCAGCCAGTCGAACCCATGGTTAAACCACTTGTGAAAGGGGCCTCCAGCCTGATGGCCGGTCAGGAAGCGCGAGCTGAAAAGCGGCACCACCGTGAGGGCCACAAAATAGGAGGCAAACAGCGAAATGATTACCGCCGCCGCTAGTGCGGTAAATAGGAACTTGCTAACGCCGTAGAGAAACGTCACCGGAAAGAACACGACCACGGTGGTCAGGGTCGCAGCCAGAACCGGCAACGCTACTTCCTTACCGCCCAATTCGGCTGCATGGTGCGGGTTCATCCGATGCTCCAGATGGCGATAGATGTTTTCGAGCACCACCACGGAGTTGTCGATAATGCGCGAGAACGCCAGCGCCAGCCCACCTAGCACCATGGTGTTGATGGTGCCTCCGCCCATCCACAAGACCAGGAGTGTGGCGAGAGCCGCCAGAGGAATGGATAAGCACACTGCAATCGTGGCACGAAAGCTTCCCAGGAACAGCAGCACCATCAGGGACGTGAGTGCCAGGCCGATGCCGCCTTCGTGCAGCAGCGTCTCGATCGCCGCCCGTACGAATTGGGCCTGGTCGAACACTGCATGCGCGGTCAACTCCTTGGGTACGTCGGTTAGATGTGCGACCACGTTCTTGACGCCATCGACCACGGACAGCGTGTTGGTGTCTCCGCCCTGCTTGAGAATCGCGAGATACACAGCCTTCTGACCATCCACACGCACAATATTTTGTTGGATTTGTTGGGCGTCCTTGGCAATGCCGACATCACCCACGGTCACGTAGCCATTGCCCTCGGTTTTCAAGGGCAGCAGATTGATCTCGCGCGTGGTGTCGAGCTGGCTATTCGTGTAGATACTGTAATCGAGCGGCCCGATCCGCACATCGCCAGCGGGCAGAATCAAGTTCGAATCGTTCACCGCGCGCACGACGTCCATGGGGCTCAACTGGTGTGCTTCGAGCTTATGCGGATCGACGTAAACCATGATCTGCCGGTAGGTGCCTCCGAACGGCTGAGGAACACTGGAACCGGGAACATTGGCGATCTGGTTTCGCACGGCGTACTGAGCGTTGTCGCGGAGCGCAGATTGGCTCATCCCCTCGCCGGCAACCGTTACCAGGCACACAGGCAGACTCGAGGCGTCGAACTTGAGCACCACCGGCGGAAGTGTTCCTGGCGGCAGACGGCGCAAGTTGGCGGTCGCGAGGCTGGAGATCTGGCTGACGGCCGCATCGGCATCAGATCCAGGCTGGAAGTAGACCTTGATGAGGCTCACACCCGGCAGCGAGCGCGATTCGATGTGCTCTACATTGCTCGCCAAGGTGAAGAAACGCTCGTAGCGGCCGGTGATATCGGCTTCAATTTGCTCCGGTGGCATACCGTTGTAGAACGTCGCCACCACGGCTACCGGGATATTGATGTTCGGGAACATATCGACCGGCAGGCGGACCAGGCTGACCGTGCCAACGACGGCGATCATGAGGCAGACGACGATGATGAAATACGGATTGCGGATGGAAAAGCCAGACATGTTAGTTGGCCTCCTGCGGGCGGACTCGAAGTCCCGGGCGCAAGCCGGCCGCTTTTCCGACCACGACCATCTCTCCCTGCTCCAGGCCGCTCAGCACCTCTCGCCGTTCAGGAGTCTCGAGGCCCAGATGGACTTCCCTCTGTACCAATTGGTTCTGCGCGTCTACCACCAGCAGGGTGGCCTTGTCTTCCGCTCCCGCGACTGCCTGCATGGGAATCGATAGGGCGGCGTTATGGCGATCCAGCGTTACCAACGCCTCGGCAAACATTCCAGGAGCAAGATCGCCTCGGGAATTGTCGACGTCCACCTCCGTGTCCATGGTTCGCGTCGTGCTCTGCAGCCGTCCTGAAAATCGTGACACAGTGCCTTGAAACTGCCGGTTGACCGCCGTCACTCGAACTCCGATCGGACTCCCCACACGAATCTTCGGCACGGCCGATTCGGGAACAGCCAGCACGAGTCTCAGGCGCGCAGTCTGCGATAGCCGCACTAACGGCATCGCCTGGCTGCTGGATGAAGTGCCCGCCTGGATCATGGCGCCGGGATCGGCGTATCGCTTGCTGATCACGCCCGCGAACGGGGCGGTGATCCGCTGGTACGCCTGCAAAGTGCGGACGCGCTGTTCGCTCGCCTCCGCCACGCGAATCTGCTGCTCGGCCGCCGCGATCGCCGCCTTGGCGGAGTCTACTTGCGCTTCCGATTCGCGGTCCTTCCCGAGAGCGTTGTCGATCTCCTGGCGGGCGACTAGCGCCGGCCGGGCTTTTATCACGTCGTCCAGGCGCTGGTAGTTTAGGTGCGCGGTCTCATGCGCGCTCTGCGCTCGCGCCAGCTCGCTTTGTGCGTGGACCAGCTCCGCCTCGCTGCGCTTGCGCGTGGCTTCCGCCTGTGCATTGTCATCCACCATTTCCGGTATCTCCAGCGTGGCGATCAATTGGCCCGCCTGGACCCGATCTCCGACGTCCACGCGAATCTCTTTCAGATAGCCTGCCACCTTCGCGTGGAGATCCACTTCTTCGTAAGCGCGGAACTCCGCCGAGAGGACCAGGTCACGCTGTAAGTCCTGGCGTTGGACACGGGCCACTGCCACCGAGGGGATGTCAGAGTCAGCCCGAACTGCCGTTTTGGCCGGGCGGGTACACGACCACAGCCCACCTACGCAGAGAATGAGGAAAAATACTCGCACCGGTACACCTCCTGAACACAACTTTTCTCAAGCAGCTTTGAAAAATGGAGAGGGAGCGTTAGGAACGAGGAGGAGGACGGACCCAGTGGGAACGGGAGAGGAGAATCGGGCTAGGCTGGGCCGGAACATATTCTGGGAAATCTGGCTCGGGGCGCCAAGCCTCGTCAGCGTCGATGGCGGTCGCCACGCTAACCGTAGCGACGGGTGCGTCCGGAACGGCGCGTTCCAGGCGGCATTCGGAGACCTTGAACGTCTTGGAGATAAGGTGGGCCTGCGATCGCTCGGGATGATACACCCCCAGCTTTGCCTGCAAAGCCGTCATGAGCAGGGTGATCGCCAGGATTGCGATCCAGCCCAGCTTTCCCTTTGAGCGCGCGGCGTTCACTGTGGTTTCTTTTTATACTTTACCCCAACAGATAACCTGAGGCGCCTGACAGCACCACGATGACGGGTTCTCAGGCTACTTTCTTGGGCGGCCATTGCGGTCATAGGCCGTGCGACGCGATCCTCTTTAGCAATGAGAGTCGTCCTTCAGCCGCCCATTAGCGTCGCGGCGTTGTGAGGATCAGAATCGGATCACGGCGACGCTTGCGGGAATATTAAAGCGTTTCACGTCGAGAATCATGCAGGGCACGACGCCGCCCTTATTATTGATCTTCTCGACCGAGTACATGGAATCGAGCAGCTTGGGATTGGCGCCGCCGGCGGCGGTCGCCTCCACGACGCGCATGTTCCCGCCGGGCGTGCTGCCGGGGAGGTAGCGATCGACCACCATTACGTGACCGGGGCCCCGCACGACCGCGTTGTTCTTCATCAAGACCAGCAGATCGCCGGGCTGCACGCGACTCGGATCATTGACGGCTTTCGCCGGTTGGAAGAATGATTCGGCGCCGGTGTTTTGCAGGGTGCTGACTGAATTCGTGAGTTTCCCGCAGGCCACCAGGTAATTCGTGGCAAAACCGGAACAGTCGATTCCGAGGTTCTGGTCGAAATAGGCTTGTATGGTCGCTTGCGAGGGGTCTTTGATTTTCTGCGACAGGACCGCCCATTGCAGAGCTAGACCGTAGTCGTCGGGCGCGCCCTTTCCCATGGCAGCGGTCTGAATGCGCTGGCGGTTCTGTTGAAACCACCGATCTTTAGCGGAGCCGGAGGACACGGCGCTGAAATGGCTCATTTCGGTCGTGCCCGGCGTCCAGTCCATCATGAAGTATTTGTTGAGCCGGACAGTGGCCGAACCGGTCCGGCAGACTCTCGCGGCGGCGTCATCGATCTCGAAGTTGACTACAACATTGCGGTACCGGTTCATGAATTCGATTGGTGTGGGCATAGTCCTGGCTCCAGTTCGTGGGTTGTATTCACGGTTGACGGATGGCGGCTGCGGCGGCGGGCAACTCGGGGGCGCACGGCCGATTCCAAGCCGAGTCCGCCAGCCCGTGCACTTCGGCTTCCGATTTGGCCCCTTGCTGAATTCTGTCGGTTACGCAGGCGCCTTCAGCCGTAATCTTCGCAATCGCGAGGTAGGTGGTTGTGATCTTCGAGGGATCCTCTGCGTTCTCCCGGGCTTGGACGGCGACAATCAAGGCGATCGGCGAGGGACCGCCGTTCTGCGTGGAGACGCGCCACTCCGCCTTGTCGTCAAGGCTGGTCATGGAGCGAGTCACAACATACTGGTAATTCAGTGGGAATGGATTTTGAGCGGCGTTTACCACGTCTATGGACAGCCGGCCCGACTCAACGTGGCGGACGTTCAAGAGGTAACCGGCGACTCCCGAGCACGAGAGATAGGGCACTTCGTCCGGGCGGTCCTTGTCGATGGTTTGTTTGCAGGACGCCGGATTCAGGCTCGTATAAATGGACTCGATGGCAGCTTCAGGGCGGGCTGAGCAGGCGGCTAGAAGCGCGGCCAGCGGGACGAGAACAGCGTAGCGGATCTTCACGTCAGTTCTCAACGCGCTCCTCGTTCAAATGCGTCTGTTGTCCCGACGAGAGAGTGCACAATTCAGTAACAAATCATACCAAACCAGTCGGCAATGAGAAGGGAGTGGATTATTTCGACTGGAGTAGCGCTAACGGGAATCGAACCCGAGGGCTGCCAGTTCAGCTCAGTCCAGTTGGGTCTAAGTGGTTGCGTTCTCAGCACGGATAGTATTTCGTAATGCTCGCAACAGGGATCTGAACCGTCGACGTCACAGCGCAGTCACAGCGCACTTGGGTCCACAAGCGCCACCGCGCGGTCGCCTTGCTTTCGGAATTTGTCCCTCCTCTAGTCTGAGCGGATGCCGGTGCGTTTATCGTTACCTATCTCGCGTGCGTTCGTAGTGCAAAGATGAAATTCGCAAATGGGAATAATCGAGGGCGCTGGCCTGCAAGCTTGGGCCAGCGAAACGGTGACGTCCAGCTTGAGAAAGCACTCCTAGTTCGTTTACTGAAGCGTACTGAGTTTCCTGAGACGTTCTAAAAGGGTAAGTCGTTTCCCAAGTTTCGCCGAACAGCCTACCCGTTGGAGTCACAGCGGAGTCACACCCAAAGATCAAACAGGCAACTGGGGGCGCTTCCTGAGTTCTCAGGCGATGCTCAATCACGAAGAGTTATTCTATTCGATCACCGATTGTGGCATGCCACCACCCAACGGGGATATTTATTTTGCCGGCGTATGAGTATAGAATTAGGCTATTCCTTTGGGAGGCTTTTCTCATGAGTAAGCTGTTTAATGGCACGCTCTATTTCGTCCAGGTCGCATTCAACGTGCAAGCACCGCCTGCGACGACTTACGTGGTTAGCACCGCCGACATACTTACGGCCATCGACTACGCGACACGTGCGGTCATCCCCATTTCGCTTTATGCGTCGCAGTATGGCAAAGCGAGCGTTCGGGTGCACCAGCAATTGATCACGTATAACGCGCAAGTGGCTACCGCCACGATTAGTGACAGCGATGTTCGAACCATTGTCAAGGATGTCGCCGCTACGCTGCCGGCAGACGCTTGCGTGGTCGTTCTTCTTCCGCCGGCAATTGACAATTCTTCCCACAGCCGTGCTCAGGGAACTGGGGGCTACCACCAGAGCTCTGTTGTTCCTTATATCAATTCCTATATCAATAACGATCAACAGAATACGCCGACACTAACAGTTCAGGACATTACGTTCCGGTACGCCGGCGCTTTAAGCCATGAGATCGCGGAAATGGTCTGTGATCCTTACGGAGGAGGCCCGGAGGTTTGCGATCCGTGCGGACCGAATTATGTCTCGACCTACCTGAATTATTTCGATGCTGGCGGCAACTACATTACGACAACCCAAACCCCGCCGTATAGTCCGACCCTCGGGTTCACGTTTTCGTTCTACATCAATGGGATCGTCAAGCCGCCATTCGCGACGAACGCGGCCGCCCCCGCGAGCGCGTGCACCTACGCGCCGGTATCTGTGAGCGCTGCGCCGCTTGGCGTCGTAGCAAACGGGCTGTGCTGCAGCGCATTCTACTCGCCTGATGACGACTATCGACACGCAATCGTAGGCACCGCTACCGGGAGTGTAACGGAGACATTCTTCCACGCGAAGAAAGGCCGAGGCACTGCCACGCTTGCGACAATCCCCGGACTCACCGACGTCTGTGGCTTCTATACACCCGACGATGACTACCGCCACGTTATCGGCATCGGGGCCAACGGAGCAATTACGGAACATTTCTACCATCCGAAAAAGGGACAGGGCACCGCAGTCATCGCGACGATAGCGAATGCAAGTAGGATTTGCGGGTTTTATAGCGACGACGATGGGTATCGGCATGCGATTGTCAGCACGAGTGGCGGTCAAGTGTTTGAAGTGTACTTCCACCCGAAACACGGGTCGGGAACCGCGCCACTGGGCACGTTCAACGGTGTCGTGGACATCGGCGCCTTTTACAGTGACGACGATAAATACCGCCACGTCATCGTTGGTCTAGCCAATGGCGACGTGATCGAGATTTACTTCAGCCCAAAGAGCGGCATCTCACAAACGCTCATTGGGAACGTGGGCGGGATAGCGCGGATCAGCGCCTACTATATTCACAACGATCGGGATATCTATGATCGTCGGGTACAAGTGGCGACCGGCACTGGGGAGGTATGGGAGCTTCGGTACAATCCTAAGGCAACGACGTTGCCCGTGAGGATCCTGACGACTGGTCCCCTGCAGGATGTGGCGGGATTTCATTCGGCTGATGATCGGGTGCGCCACGCCGTCTGCCTCTTGGGATCTGGTAGTCTCCAAGAACTCTATTTCGATGTCTAGAACCCCTGGTTGCACGAACAGAGCAGCTTATTCCCAGAGGAGCCCACGATGTTGGTGAACGGATTGCAGTCACGATTGATCCCGCGGTGGCTCATTGTCGCCACTCTCATGCTGGGCGGTGCCAACCGCGGCGATGCGCAGGCGTGCACTCCGCAAGATGCTGATTGCGATGGCATTTCGGACCGTCTGGAGAAGTCCCTGTTGGAGTCCTTCCGCCCGTAATTCCGGTTTTCTAAGGACGACGGGGAGAATGAGACCTTCCGCCCGACCGACGTCGGCGAGTATCTGCGAAATGCGGAAGTCGACGGGACAGGCGCTGAGGGAGCTGTTCTACAAAATCGAGTATTGGCAGTTTTTCGGTTACAGCAGTAACAACAAGCCCCTGGATCAAGGGGATCATGAGGGTGACTGGGACACTTTGCAAGTGATCTTCAAGCCCGCGAATGAAATTGTCGTTCCCAGCCCTCGCTTGCAGAGTTTTCGGACATTCAGAAACGTTGCTTCCTCGTCACGATAGCAATGAGGGGTTCGGATCTCTCATGAACTCGGTGGATCGCGGATCAGCCCCAACAAAAGGATCCAAGCGAAAACCGACACAATTCCTCCTCGGTTGGCCAACTATCATGAAACTCGCCGAAAGGCCAGGGTCGGCGCCCGACGAGATGTTTGAGAAGACCCGGATTTGATTAGTTGCCTGGGTATCGCCGCCGGTCTACACGGCCCGTCTTCGATGCAAGCCCAAACCTATTAGGGTCAGGCCGATCAAACCACAATACGTCGGTTCAGGGACTATAGTAGCGGCCTGAATGTACCCCAGTTCGAAGCTTGACAGCCCCGGGTTTGCGTCCGCAACACCGCCCGCTCCGGTTAACGTCACCGTAATCGTCATCGTATTCGTGGGAGTGAAGAACACTGGACTGCCCGTTTCATTGCCTGGTATCAAGTCATAGGTCGGCCCCGGGCTGTTGACGACCTTGAGTAGTCCGGAAGAGTTCTTCGCAAGCGAGAAGTCCGACTGGTCCTTCACGCCGACAATCCGGTAGACCCCCGGAAATGGGTTGGGCGCAAGACCGGGGACCACGATAATAGTGTTCGTAAAGGTGAAGTTGGTGAAAAACCCAGCCCCGGTAACAGGTGCCAGAATGATCCGGAACTCAGCGCCGTTATCGCCCATCTGGAAGTCGACACTTATGTTCGATGGGTCCACGTTACCGGTATAAGTAAAATTGCTGAACATGTTGTCGCCGAGTTCGCACGGGCCACCGATAAGACCGCTTAAGGTGGTCAGACTGCATGTGCCAATGGGAGCAGCGAAAACCGACACAGAAAGGAGTGCAGACAGATACAGAAGTTTTTTCATAGCAACACGTCCTCTTTGCAGGTAGAGTCTTCATTCGACAGTGACGACTCATTATTTTCAAGTCGGCAGACTTTGGCATCCGCAAAAAAGCACACCCCTTCGTCCCAGATTGGACAGGTTTGGGCGTAACCCGTCGCGCTCTTGAAATGCATGGCCGGATAGTGGATGTGGTCGGCTACTCTTCCATAAACGGTTATGGAAGGGTGCGCCGTTCAGGAGTTACTCGTTTGAGGACGGGCTAACCCAGAGTAATGGAATGTTTACAGAATGCGCTCGGCTGGCCCCAGTGTCCGGCTGGGGAGAAAGCAGCACTTGAGTGCGCAACCTCCCGACAGCTGGAAGGCGCAACCCTGATCGGCGGCGACGCCCCTGTGGACGAGGACTTTAAGGTCAACCCGACGGTTCTCGGCCTGTCCGACCGCAGTCTCGTTCGAGGACACTGGCGCGTATTCGCCCATCGCGCCGGTGCAACGATATGCCGAACCGGCACTCCACCCTGCTGCATCAAGTAAGTGATCACCGCTTTAGAGCGATCTTCACTCAGTTTCGTGCTGAGTCGGCATGGCCGGTCACCTCAATGATGAATCCCTTCAGGCCGTTGGCGGAATTCGCCAGCGCCTTGAGTGCTTCCTGAGACTCCTCCGAGATGCTCGAACTGCCGGATGCGAATTTGACCGTGGCGTTAAGTTTCACGTCAAAGTCTGCCAGCGACATAAATCGATCCGGTGGTCTCATGGACGACCTTGGTGGTCTCCGCAATCTTCTGTTCGTGTTTCGAGGTATTCTACTTGCCCGCCTTTAGGGCCTCGATCTCGGCCTTGAGGGCCGCAACCTGCGACGCGTTGGCGGAGGAACTCTGCCTGTTAGCTTGGATATTCCGCCTGTTGCATCAATAGCCTCAATGTTGGCCTCGACTTGCTTTGCAGTGGGATTTATGCCGGCCTGGATCATCTCACTCGCTTCCTCGCTTCCAAGTCGTCGCCATCCACTGTAATGGTCTTCGCGACAAACTGGCCGCGTTCGTTGGGCGCTCCATCGACGTTCACCTTAAGTCCGGGTATAAGCACTACGGAGGCCATCTTGTCGGTGCCCAAACCAAAAAGTCCCGTGTCATCTTTCGTAGTCGTACTATCGGTTAGGAGAACGACAGTCTTTTCATTGCCGGACGTCATTGTCTATTTTTCTCCGGTCCGGCTACTGATCATGGCCTTGACATTCGCTCTCCTTTTCACAACTCGGGGATTCCCTATCCATGCCTTCGGACAAAAACGTCGTTGACGTTCCTACCTATTCGCTGATGCGAGCTTGCTTGGTACTATGTTTTTTCTTGCGGGCGGACTTCGCCCGCGACGCGAGCGACCGAACTCATCCGCCCTCAATGGGCGCAAGGACTTCGCAAGGGCCGTTTTTCACTTAGCTGGAGCGGCGCATAAGCGGGAGTCACATTCTAAATGAGGACCACGATACCTACCCCAAAGCCCGCGTCGGGCCACTATGTACGGTTTCTTTGGTGTCGACGAAACCGCGTTCCCGATCGCTCAATTCGACGAGAATAACGACTTCCCAGACAGAAGAACAGTTCTCCCAGACCGTCGCATCCGAACCCCCTCACTGGGGATAGGCGGCGCGATAATTCGCGTCGCCTTATCCCCAGTGTATGGATAGCAGCTTCCTTGGATCGGTTTGCTGCAATCCAAAATGAGGTGCTTATGCAAGATATCCAAAAATCCCGCCGTGATGTAGTATTTTTTCGGAGGCCCTTCTGGGCCTGTCAGGTCGCCCTAGATGGCTAGCCGGATAGTTCCCGGTTGGTCGGCGATACTTCCACTACTTTTGGGGCCGTTGGCGGAGGATAGTGTACGGATACGCCGTAATACATTCCCCTATCCGCTTTTCGATTCGGGTCGCGCTTAAATCTTGTGACGAGCTTCTTGCCACCAGGCGAAGATTGCCCGGAGGAAGAGGCTTGGTTTACCCGGCCCGATCTACGTAGAGCGAAATAGTCGAAACGAGGCCCCGGCAACTCATCCCCCGGCGTGTCGCAATTAGCCTCCAAAGAGAATAAATCCCCAGTCTGCGTTTGAGCATCTGGACAGGGAACAGATCCGAGGTTCTGAGTAGACCGGAGCGCAAGCCTCGCGGATTTCCGGGTCGCGATCCGGTTGCGTCCAGCACCAATTAGTAATGCAGAAGAGCCGGGCGACGTTTCGCACAGAGAGTAACGATAGATCGACGGTTCCGTAGGATGTTGTCGTGGAGCCCGAGCCACGTATAGGAATTTTAGGACCTTACTGTGTTGATCGATTGCTGTACTAGTGACGCTGGCTACCTGGAAAACCTCATCGACGCTAGCTTCAAAATGCTCAAGCAGAGCTCATGCACGGATTTAAATCCCAAGCGGTGAGACGCCATACGCCCGCGCCAGGTCATTAATCCCCGTTCTTAGAACGCCCCAAAGCTTGGCTGCTTCTGCTCCGTAGTTTCCTTTCGTGACCGCCTGATTAATTCTGCGTCCGTCGTCGACCACGTGCTGGACCTCACTCTTTGTCTCCATCCACTTGTCGGTGGCGTCGAATTTGCGCCGGAGCCGGTTCGTGGAGCGGTTCAGGTCGCCTAGGGCATCGTCCAACTCATCCTTCTTTGCGGTAGCTGTGGCTTTTTGCGATTCGGTCGCCTGCCCACGCTTTCCGCGCCGCGACTGCGCCTCAGGCGTGGCGGCTGCAGTCCGGGAGCTATCTCCGCGGTGTTCCAGGTAGTTCTGAAACTCGTCCACACCGTTTTCGACCTTTACGATCAGGTTGGCGACCTGCGCCTTCGGCATGATTTGAGCGGAAACCGTGTTCAGGGCGAGTCCTGCCAGCACGATAGCGCGACAGCATCCGATTTTCCAGAATCTCCCGAAGGCCATAAGTATTCTCTTTGTCCGTTGAGAAGGATGAGTCACGCGGCCATCTGATTCAAAATGTTTGGCGGGAACTCACGGGTAGCGCTAAGAGTCCTGTGAGCGCTTGGTCGATACGATGGCGCCAATTTGTGCCGCAAATCAGCTGAGGTGAGGAAAAGTTCCGCGCGACGCGACTACCTCGACGCCGCACGCCGTTAGCGTCCCGATTCTTTTCAGCGGAAGTCTACCAATCGATCATTTTCGGAACGAAAATAAACCGGATATCCTCAACAAGTGCCGGGCCGGTATCAGCAGTTGGCATGCTGCGCCTGTCTGGTGGGCGTAGGCTGAAACGCCGCAGTCCGGGAAAAGAAAAGAAATCTCAAATCGTTTTGACGAGTCATCACGTTTCGCGGGATTCCCCGGAAGGCCACCATTAAAAGCCGCCTCACCGAACTGCTGCTGCCCGGTATTGCTGGTCTCGCTCAGCTTTTTGCGCGATTGCTGGGTACAGGACGCCGCCGATTGCGGCTCCGGCGAGAGGTGCCAGCCAGAATAGCCAGAGTTGCTTTAGGGCCCAGCCACCTACAACCAAGGCGGGACCGGTGCTTCGGGCGGGATTCACCGAAAGGTTCGTTACTGGAATGCCGATCAGGTGAATCAGAGTAAGGCCGAGGCCGATTGC